>ERZ1024479.17-NODE-17-length-31069-cov-19.766041_pt1 | contig 31069 bp, 34 predicted proteins | sample MGYA00520800_ERZ1024479 | MGnify/ENA primary metagenome ERZ1024479 (study PRJEB33242, sample SAMEA3444313) | Homo sapiens | biome: Host associated; feature: Gastrointestinal tract; material: Stool | place: Uganda | collected 2011-01-01 ... | reverse complement strand
AGTTGAGCATCAAGAAACTAAAGTAGAAAAAGCTATTAATGATGCTAAAGAACTCTTTTGAGTATTCCATACGTCTAATTGTTTTAATATTGATACTGATGGATTTAAGAAATAAGAGAATGTAGGAAAATGTGTTGTATGTGGTATCTTCAATACATTTAATAATGAAGCCATGAATATATAATGTAATTCATTACTACATCTTATTTCTATTTGAAATATCTCATTTGTTTCTTCTATACGTGAGAGATATACTTTACAACATAATGAATCTTTAGTCATAACTTAAACTAATATTGCTACTACATTTTCTTTCTTAAATTGTACATTATAATATGTTACTAATCTAGGTGTAATATCAGCTTTATATATAGTTTCAATTGCTGTTTGTATTGCTGTTGAACTATTAAAAACTATTATTATTACACCTTCATCTTCTGTTATAGAGAATACGTCAGATAAACATACACATCTTGCTGAATCTATGCTATCTTTTTCTATTGCACTTACAACTACTAACATTGAATTTTGCGTTTACTTTTCATTTACTTAATTTAACCTATACTAGAATAAGCCTAGCAAATGTCATTTAAAACGTTTGCATTGGCTCATATAGACCTTGAATTATCGGAGATGAGTTAGAGTTCATCCCCGATAGACAAAGGCTTAATTCTCAATATATGGCGATCAAATCTTTACAACTACAATTAATAAGAGTATTGCTATTATTGATAGTAACCAGATTATAGTTACAATAGCATATCTTCGTTCTGCATCTAAATATAACTGCAATTCTTCATCATCTACATCATCGAATAAATACTTATGTCTTGCAGCAATATAAAATACAAATGGTATTACAAAGAAAGATATAATATAAAATATCTTTTCTAATGCAGCTCTACGTCTAATATGACGTTTAATTTCTCTTTGAGTTACGAATGTCTTTTTCATGAATGTAATAATGTTATTTTAATTAATTATCAAATTGAAATTTTGAACTACATTTTTCAAAATATTCTTTTGATACTTCCCACGGTCTTATTGGATCCCATATAGATTCATAATCTTGATACTCTTCTTCACTCCAACCTTCATCGTCATAATAATCATAATCATACATAAACTATTATTATTTTTAATAATGAAACAAATGTATAAACTAAGTTCCGCTCTTGACCAGTTCTATCCTCCTACCGGGGATTGCAAAGCTCATCTAAACTTATACTAATTTTACAAATACTTTCTTTGGTTCTTTTGATATTACAAGTTTATGCAATACAGGACTCTCTTTTATTGCTATACGTGTAAACTTGAAAAAAGATATTATCTTCTCCCTTACTTTCACTGATCTTACTAGAACCGTAATATCTGTGTCTGATTGTGATACTTCTACATCTTGTGAACATATGATATTTATTGTTACGTTATACGTTGCACATTCTACAGTTATTCTTAAAGTCATAAATGATAATCTTTAAGTTAAAACTCTTCATCATGAATACTATTCAATAAGTCTGATGTTGATATATTTGCTTCAGATATTGATAGTTCTTCAAGTTCTAATGGTTCAATTATTAATTCTTTTGAATCTACAAGTTCTACTACACGTATATTATTTTCACGTAAGAATTCTTGTATTTCAGCTCTTGTTTTTGATGTTGCTGATTGAATCACTAATTGTCCATTTACCCATGATATGAATGTAGTTTTTGGAACTAACCATTCTCTTTCTCTATCATAGACTACTATTCGAAGTGTTCTTGATCTCATTGATGAATTTATTACAGATATACATATATTCTAAGTATTTCTTATTATACTCAGCATTATCTAAATCAAATACTACTGCAATTAAGTTTTTAGTTAATGTTACAATAGAATGATCTATTTCTGCTGTATATGATATGAAATGTGATGCTTCTCTATGTACTAAGAATAATATCGAATTACTTAAAGCATCTGCTAATATCTTAGATGCTTTCTGTCTTTTGAATATTAATTCGTTTCCATATACTACAGATACTTCGTTAGTTTTAAATATAACTTCTTCTGATATTCTGTCTTTAATATATACTATCATAGATGCTAAATTTACAATTATAAATAATAGTAACATTAATAATTCTATGAGAACTAATGCTACTATTGTGTCACTTAAAATTTTATTTATAGATATATAACACTTATCACAAGTGTTTATCTTAATAATACCTCTAATATCTATTCGAATTCTTATATAGCGTGTTATGAAGACCTAAGTAATTATGAAGTTTGAATTCAAATAGTATTAGAGGTATATTCATTGTTACTAATTGTATTAATTTCTCATTTGATGTTTATTTTAAGGTTAATGGTAATGATATTTGAATTTACGTAAATGATACTATGATATTTTGCGGAATTTCTAATGAAATTGCAAATGTTTTAAGTATTCTCTATACTTCACATTTTATACTCAATACTATAATTGGTATAGATATGTCGTTAATAGATTCACTGAATTTTTACATTGATTCGAGATATACTAGAATTAATTCTAATGCTAATTCAAGGCTTTTATTATTGCAAATTTAGATGTTAATTCAATTCTATTTGATATTGAGTATTCTAGATTTGAAACAATTAAAGTTATTATGCAGAATTTTACAGAATTAATACTAATAATGCAAATGCTTATTCTATTGTCTAAATTGCATCTTTTTTACGGTTTTTTTTAAAACTTTTTGTAGATGTAGATATTCGATTTGCTAAACTTTGATTCTAATTTGAAGAACTCTAATTAATTCTGATAATAATTCGAATCTTTTATTTATGCAAATTTAGATGTTAATTCTATACTTTTTATTGTTTGTTGTGATCGGCTTTATAAATTCTAATTTTAATTTGAGAAACTTTGCTGTCGCATTGCGCTTTCTGAAGGTCATTTTGAAGACGTTTCTGCTAATGCTAGTGATGATGCTGCTACAATTCTGTCAACTATTTTCAACACTAATGTAGTATTCCTTTCAACACTAATCACCCCATCTGCTATACTAATGTTGTATTCCTTTCAACACTATTGTGAATTTTATTCAACACTATTGATAAATCTCATTTAACTTCTTTTCTATATTCTCTTTCAAATCCTCATCCTTTTCTACAAACTTCAATGCTTTATCGTAATACTCATTGAATTTTTTTCGTCCTATTGCTTCTACTTCTTTAACTACTTCTGGATATTCATAGTCATTTAAGTTCCATAACATCTCCAAATACTGCTCTTCTTGCTTAGACAATTTCGATTTGTTATTTAGATATTCTTGAATATATATCAACTTTCTATAGTCATCTTTACTGAACAATTCTGACACGTGATAAGCTACTTTAAGTTCATCAACAACAGGTAATGTTCCACGTGAAACATCAAGATATTCTTTAGTTAAAGCAACGATTTCTAGATATTTACAACGTGTATATTCAAGTATTTCTAGTAGAGTATTATCGAAAGATTTGTAATATTCATCAGAACGTTTTCGTGAACTAATATTATTAATTTCATTAGCCTTATCAGCAGCATATTCTTCATATTTAGCAATAATAGCTTCAGCATTAGTTATATCACGTTCATGTTTATATATGGCTTCATAGAAGTTATTATAGATTTCACTAGATTTAATCGGAAATTTAACAGCAATATCTAAATTGAATATATTAGTATCAACTTTAATAATTGTATAAGACTCTCTTTCTTTCTTTTCATAATCAATTCTATTAGCATCAAGCCATTGACAAAAGAATTTGCAATCGTTATCTTGAGTTCTAACAAAAAAGATTTGAATATAATCTTCATAAATGTTAATAGTAGAATAATTAATATTAACAGTTGTATCTTTATAAATTACATTAAGTACATTCATGTTCATTAGTCGGTTGATTAGACAATAAAAAGGGTAAATAGTGCCAAGTGAGAATACTCAGCACTATTATGAATCAATTAAGCAGCATCTTCTGTTTGCTCAGTTGCCACATCTTCGATAGTAGCTTTAGGTTTAACAACAGCTTTGCGTTGAGAACGTGCAGTTTCGATACTCTTGATAAACGTAGATACCATATCAGCACCAACACCAAGTTTACCAAATACACCAATAAGACCTAAAGAACCAACGTTATCAGCTCCAGCGAAACTGTTGAAACTCTTTTCATGATATGTCCACTCTTCAGTATCAGGATCAATATAACCAGTTTCACCAGCAATATTTTCGTCAATAGTGAAATTAACCACATTGCCTTCGAATACAATAGGAGCTAAACCGTATTGATTATACTGATCATTTGTGATATAAACATCAACAAGAGGACTACCGTTCAAAGGATCAACACGAACAATCTTACAATCATGTTTGAATTTACCTTCTTTATAGTCATCTTTGTTAATATCTTTAACAGAAATGATTTCACCAATAACTGAATGTCTAATCGGAGTTTTTAATTCGTTTGCCATAATGTTAAGTTTTAAAATTATTAAGACAAGCACCATGCCCGCCAAGTACAATAAGGGTGTTAGTCGTGTTGATTAGACGGAGTTTGTAGAGTATTAAAAAAATAAGAGTAGCACTTAAAGCACTACTCTCATTAGCATTAAGATTCTAACCAATCTAAAAGAGCTTCAGTAAACTCATTAATTTCAATAGAATCTTCACCATTAACTTCATAATAATCACTCATACTTCATTTAGCTTTATTAGATTTAACAATAGACATAATTGTGATAGCAATAATTACTCCACAAATACAACCAATAAATAGATCCCCATTAATAACATTTGCTAAGTAAGAAGCAATACTCTCACCAGCACATAATGCTAAAAGCACCACCAATATGATGATGCTCTTAATTACAACTTCAATGACTCTCATTTATTTAATTCTTTTAATTCATCATACATGTCTTTCATTCCAAGTTTACTACAAGCAATTAGTAGATTAATGTCATTAGTCTTAACAATATCAACAACTTGCTTATGATCTACAGTATGAAACTGAACTTCTTCATTAATATCATCTTCATCAATCCACTGAGTAACACCAGCAATACACTCTTTATAGACAATATCAACTACTTTACCAACAAGTGAATCAATTCTATCAAATAGCTTCTTACCAATAAATAATCTTTCAACAATATTACCTTGAAGATCATTACAATCTACTAGATAACGTTCTGAAGAATCATCCGTAGCTTTAAGAACACTAATACTATTCAATACAACTGCATTCAACTTCTTAGTTTCCGGTGCATTAATTAAAGTATTCATAACATAAATAGCAATTACCTTTACATTGCGAGGTTCTAATTATTATTAATTGAATTAATTCCATGCCTTTTAACGGTGATTGTAGACGAGCAATAGAAATTGTAACTGCAACATCTCTATGGAAAATTACAGTTCCAATTCGGAAAATCATTCCTCATGAATCATCGACGGGGCTATTCCCCCAAGCATTAGAAGGGTGTGCTGTCGTATAAGGAGGTCCCCTAACTCAAGCACTCACACCAAATTCCTACCATGAACAAACCCATCCATAATAGCAATAGAAGACTTAATAGAAATAAAACCCATATTCTTAAAACCTATAATATAAGCAAACTCAATAATAACTGCAATAAAAGAACCAATAAGAATAACATCCACATCAAACCCTCATTCTCATAGAAACTATAGATGAGCAAAAGAAGCCGAATTACTCATATAAGAACCAATAATAATTTTAATAAGACTAATAATAGAATAATGAATATTAAAGCCATTTATAACTGAAACAATAAAAGTCTTAGAAAAGAATTGAATAAAACCTCTAGTAAATACTCTAATAAATACTTTAATAAACCTATAAGTAAACTTCTAAGAATTACTCTATGCAATACTAATAAATTCTGCCGTCATTGTAATAATAGAAATACTTTAAGTATATAGAGTATAATTAGAATTAACTCTAAGATAATTAGAATAACTATCTGCATTACTAGCAGCACCAATATAACATTTCGCTTTATAAACTGCCAAAAATCTAAAGTGAACTATAAAGACGCTATTGCTAATACTGATATTACTCTAAGTTATACTGAATATACTATTGCATATATTATTGCTTATATTATCATTTATACTATAAGTAAACTTAAAGTAAACTCAAATCAAATCTTCTATTATTACTAAAATAATATCTGCTGCAAAGAATACACATATTACTCATGGAACTTATAATAACTCTGTAGAGCTTTGTAATCCCCAGTAGAGAGATAGCTGTGGTCACGAGAGGAATTTTGTTGATGCTAGTATTAATTCTAATGCAAAAGATATTATACAATCCTCTGCGAATATTGTAAATACTGTTAATGATACTTCAAAATGCTATGCTAATATTTCTAATGATGTATTTAAAGCTATTGCTGCCACAGATGTTCCGCGCGCTACCAGTCCTTCTTCCCTACCGGGGTCTGCAAAGCTCCACATAGTTCCTCACATGGGAATCTACAAAGCTCCGCATATTAACGTTATTATTGCAGATGTTAATAATTATGTTATTAATATTACTAAAGATATTATTGATATTTCGATGAATCTTGCAGATGGTCGAGCCGGAGCTATTATATATACTCTAAGTTTACTTAATGTTATTCTTATTATTACTATATATACTTAGAGAAACTCTAAGTGTAATGTACTTACTAAAGAAAGAGATAATAGAGATACGAATATATATAATGTTACTTTAAGTAACTCTTATGTTACTTGAAAAGGAGAGAAGAAGGGGAGAAAGAGAGGGAGAGCGGAGGGAGAAAGAAAGGGGGACTATAGGGGGTATATTAGAGGGAGGTGAGTAGGAGTGTAAGAGAGGTTATTATGAGGTTTATTTGAATATATTTAAATACATATTACGCTCCGAGAAATTGAGTAAATGAAGATGTTCCTTTTATTATTCTTATTTATTTCTTTATTAATCCTTGTATATATCGCAAAGCTCCGCATAGCGCACGTACGTGTACGCACGTATAAACATAGAGGTGTTGAAGATGCTTTTGCTGATTGTGTGCATTGCTTTTGCAGAATCTTGTGACGAGTGCATAGGATGGCGGCAAGGTGAAGACGATATTTCAAATGGTATTTCTAATGAATACTATTACTAAAACAGAAAAATATTAGTTTCAGAAAAATATATTCAAACGACCCCTTGTATTATCAAATTATTTCATACATTTGCTCATCCGAGTTTTGTTCATATTCAAGCGGGGTTACTAAGTAAAGCTGTAACTGAAGACATCGCTGCTATTACGGGTAATCCCGCTTTTACAAAAGCATTTATTAGTGAATAGTCTGGATAAATTTTTGCCATGTATGAACCCCGTTATGATTAAGTACTCTCTGCTAAGATCATTCTCGTAACACTTTTTGAAATCAAAACCGCTTATGATTAATGGGGTTCTTTTAAATTTAAAGTTATGATTACAGTTACATCTAGTAATTCCCAAATTGTTTATACTACTACAATTTATGTAAATGGATATGCTTATGAATATGTTCAAGTTATAAATCTTAAACCGAATTATCTAATAAAGTAAATATTTAAACTATGGATTCAATTCAACTTAAAATTGCTAAGATTCAAGCAGGAGCTTATAACATTAATGATATTTGTGATGTTAAACATTCTCTTTGTAATATTCAAGTATCTAGTGGTAGAGCTATTGTTGCTATGAAATATAAAATGTCACCTCTTGAAGTTACTGATGTTATGAAAGTAGATAGAGAGGTTCCTAAATCTATTTATGTTATTGCTCTTCCGATAGATTCAGATATTGATTCTTTAGGACATGAAGTTATTCTTGATATGTCTTATGGAGCTAAAGGTGTTGCTTTAAGTTCTAAGATTACTAATCTTGAAAATAAACTTGTTGATGTTCTTGGTGGTGAAGGAAATATTAAAGTTGTTGATGGACGTCCAGTTCTTGATAGTCGTTCTAAAATGATTATTGGTGAAGATGGTAAGGTTGAGTTTTGGGAATGTAATCTTATCAATTTAAATCAAATTGGTGGTGTGATTTATTAAGTTTATTCTATTATGGCTAAAGGTGCGCGTTTATATCCTCTACAAGTTACAAAATTATATGAAAAGATTGTTGGTATTGTAGATAGTAAAAGAAAAACTCCTACAAGATTCTATTATAAAGTTAAAGGTGGTAAGAATTATATCGAACGTTATACTGATGAACAAATTTGGTGTAGAGATTTTCTTACGTTTGTTCGTAATCGTGAAGACTTTGAACGTTTTCTTAATGATATTGCTGATAGTCAGTGGATGTCAGTTCTTACTGCAATGCAACGTGTAGATAGAGATATAGACGTTCCTTCTTTTGGTCGTCATTGGATTCATCCTGAAACTTATCAAATTTATGCCGAGTGTGGTTTTGATTTTAATAAGATGACTTCACTTGGTCATGAATATATGAAAGAACGTCATAGAAAATTCTATGAACGTCTTCGTGCTAAAAGATTTCTTAAACTTACTGATAAAGCAGCTTATGACGCAGATTATACCCAGAGACTTGCCGATATTCTTCGACGAGGAAAAGCATAAATATACTGATGCTCTTGATAGAGAGTATATATCTACGACTACAATTATTGGTAAGTTTGTAGAACAAAAGGATTGGAAAGCTATTGCTGAAGCTTGTGCTAATATTGGCAGTAGACCTGTTCCTCCTACACATCGTAATTACGCTAAATATATTCGATATAGAGGTAAGACTGTTAAACAGATTCTTGCTGAATGGAAAATTGAAACTGAAAAAGCTTGTGCTAAGGGAACTGAAAAACATAATTTCCTAGAACAATGCGTTAAAAGATGTAATAACTACTATTTGAATGCAAATGGTTTTATTAATGGTCGTATTTATACGATTGATGATATTATAAGAACTCATAGTTATGGTAGACTTGATCTTGATTATTTTAGAGTTGTAGGTATTGCTGATAGGTATCCTCAAATATATTCTTTTATAAGTGAGATGGTGTCTATGGGATTTGAGATTTATGCTGAGATTGGTGTTTATCATCCAGAGTATTTGATTTCAGGTCTTGTCGATATTTTATTTGTTAAAGGTGATGAGTTCTTTATTCTTGATTGGAAAACTAATAAAGCACCTATTCGATTTGAAGGTGGTTATTGGGCAAAAAAAGCAGATGGTACTATTGACTTAGATAAGTATATTATCACTAATGAAACTATGTTGTTTCCTATTAATCATCTTCAAGATTCAACTGGTATTCATTATTCTCTTCAATTAAGTATGTATGATTATTTGATTGAACAATGGGGATTTAAATGTCTTGGTAATATGCTTTGTCATATCAGAACTGTAGAGAATCCTATGATTCCTGATGATATGCCTCATGAAGAAGTTATTACTTTTGTTGATATTAAATATCTTAAAGCAGAAGTTAAAGCCATTTGTGATTATAGACTTGCTCAATTAAATAAAGAACGTAAAGCTAATACAAATTTGTTTAATTATAATATCAAGTGACAATGAGTGAACTTACAAATGCTTTGATTACTTATGACGACATCATCGCTAAAACAAATATTGATGTTCTTCGTAAGATTGCTAAGACTTATGGTTATACTATTTTTGATAAGGGTAACTATAATCTTAATATTTGGGGTATTAGATGTGATATTACTGATACCAAACATTTTAATGATCTTCTTCTAGTTTTCTATAAAGCTAATGAAGTTCATCCTAATCTTAATGGTAAATGGATTTATGATTGGTATTCCATTACTACTGATCCTTCTGATATGAATCTGATTAAACCTATTAATTCTAAAGGTTGTGCTATTCTCGATGAAGGTCAATTTCAAGGTGCATTTAAATTAGGTAAACATAAAGGTGAGTATGATGCTTTAGTTCAAGTTAAACCTTTACCTATTTTTCGTATTACTAGAAAAGATGGTGATATTGAGATTTCCGGTGAACCTATTTTTGAAATGTGTGGTATTAATATACATCGTGCTTCTAAATGGAAAATAGTTCATACTATTGGTCTTTATTCAGCAGGTTGTCAAGTATTTGAATCAGTTCGTGATTATGAGGATAAGTTTATTCCTCTTGTTAAGAAAGCCGCTACTATGTATGGAAATTCATTCACGTACACTTTGGTTAATATATCTGATTTCGATTGATTATGAAAGTCAATTTTCGAGGAGTGTTAATAGCACTCCTTTTTTTGTTGTTAATAGTTACTAATGTAATCCAATGTAATGAAGAAGAAAGAATATATACAAATAATATTCCTTATCATACTCTGGATTCTTTTAATAGGGTCATATCTGCTTTGGAGGAATATGCTATAAAGCAAGAACATATTATAGATAGCCTTAAAGCTAATACTAATAAAACTATTATAAAGTATGAAAAAGATATTAAAAACTTCTCTGATGTGTATATTATTTCTGATGATAGTATCACTAAATATATACGGCAGAGAATTGAAAGTTTGTAAAGATACTGTTATTACATATACTCTTGAAGATAATAGAAAGATTGCAATTCTTCTTAAACAAGGAGAATATGATGCTGCTTTATGTAAATCTTTAAAGAATATTGTTGTTGGGCAAGATACTCTTATTAATAATTTAAAACATACTCTTTATACTCTCACTAACCAAGCGAACGTTTATAAGCAATCTATTGCTGATCTTGAAAAGAGTAATAAAGATATGCTTAAAGATCTTAAGAAGTATATGCGTTGTTCTGCTAATTGGTCTAAGATTGGTAGTTGTTCTATTGGTTTAAATGTTATATTTATTGTATTATTAATTTTAGTATGAGAACTGTTTTTAGTAATCCTTTTGATTCTACTGAATTAAATGAGAAAGTAGATGGTGTTGTTTTAAAGATTGGACCTTTTGACTATACTTTCGCTAGAGCTAATGTTGATCGTATTGAGATTGATTTTGATGAACGTAATGTTAGAATTAATGATTCATTAGATTCAACTGCTATACTTAGAGAAGCTATTAGAGCATTCTTTATTATTATAGCTAATGAACTTAATCTTAATAAAGAATTTCCTAATGGTAAACAGGCTCATTTAGATGATATAGCTTATGCTCATTTAAGTTGGCTTTTTATGAATTGGTTTGATGATAGTACTTTTGAATGGGAATATAATACCCCTTATCCTGATAGAATTAATGTAGGTAATGTAAGATATATTGTTCATAATATGAAAGAAGTATCTTATCAATCTACTCAAGGTATTCAATATGGTCTTTCAGATCATGTTCTTGGTAGAATCTATGTTATAGAATCTGATAGAGGTGTTGTTATTCCTGATTCTATTAAAAATCAAACTTTTTGGCATGAGTATGTTCACTGTTTATTTGTTCAAGCCAATGAAGATTATGCTAATGATATTGAATATGTAGTGGATGCTTATGCTACACAAATTGCTTTGTTTATGAAACAATTTGAAACTTTTATTGATAAATAAATAAAACTAAAGATATGAATAAAGATTTTGTTGAAGTTGCAAATGATTCTGGATCTAATAATGGTTCTTTTGATGTTGTTTGTGGACAAAATAGTGGAGATGAAAGATCTACTATTTTAACGGTATCTGGGGGGGGGGGGTATCAAAAACTGTAGCTGTTAAACAAGCTGGACTGAATCTTCAAGGATTGGATGTTCAGCTTATTTGTAATGGTGCTTTATATACAGGTATTATTGAAAGTGATGTTGTTCAGGATAATATTCGTGAAATTAATGTTAAATTACAACATGTGCTTTCTGCTGGAGGTCAAATGATTGGGGAATATCGAGGTTATATTGGTTTTAATACAATTGGAGGAGTTGATGCTGTTGAAAAAGGATTACCTACATTTACTAAGATATGTTATGTTGAAGAAACTAATATGGATGATGAAACACAATTTATGGATATTGTTACGAAACCAGGGATATCTAGTACTTTTTATGGTCCAAGTTCAGATTCCGATAGAGAATATGTTGCAGGTATTATTAATATGGCTTTAATTAGTAATAGTGCTAATAAGACTTTCTTTGTATTAAAAAATAATACTTGTAAAGTTATTTTTGAATTTGAAACTACTATTCAAGCTATAGAGATTGATGGCAAGTTGTTTGTTGGTAATGAGAAGAATTTTGAGTATATGCGGACATTTGCTTTACTCGGTGATTCTCCTGAAAATAATCCTGAATATATAAATTTATATCAAGCTAATGCTGATAGAATTGCTCGTTTGGGTGAAGTAAGATTTAATTATAATACAGACGTTATTAATCCTAATGTTGACCCTAATGTATTAAAGACTACATTTGTTTCTTATTTAATAGCTAATGCTTCAGATCAAACCATAATTGCAAATTCGTTAGAGTATTTATCTAGTAAAGATATTATTTTGAGTATTGTTGGTGAGGGTGCATCAGATACTGTAACATTAAGTAATAATGTTACACATTGGGACAATTAAATAATTTATTAGTGCATTTGATATTTGTGTTTTTAGTTTTATATTTGCTCGTATTATTAATTTGATGCGAGCATTTTTTTGTTTGTAGTAATTACCTTAAAACTATTGATTATGGCATTACATGTATGGTTAGTTGAGGGTTCTAAGTTGATTCTTAATGTAGAGCAAATACTTAAAGTTCCTGTTCTTGCTAAGATATATAATGATTGGCACAATGATAGAGAACTTATGTATAAGATATTTAAGTTTATTGATTGTTATGCTGATGAAGATGGATATATTCATCGGAATGGTCTTAAAGAACAAAAAGCTTTTGATTATGCTATTGAAGTAGCTCAACTTAATTCTGATTTTAGACCTACTAAAGATATGATTGATGCTATAAATTGGCTTATAGAGCATAACATTAATTATGTCGGACAAATGTTCTTTGAAACTGTTAATGCTCTTCAAGCTGGTAAAGATTTAATGGCTGTTATGAATCAAAATCTTCGTAATGACCTAAAGAAAGATTCTTTTACTAAAGATGAAATTGGAGGTATGCTTAATTATATGCGTGAGATTACTAAGATGGGTAAAGATCTTCCTAAACTTATTGCAGAACTTAAAGAAGCTGAAGATAATTACATTAAGTCTAAACTTAGAAAAACTATTGTACGTGGAGGTAAAGAGCTTGCCGCATCTATGGATGTAAATAATCAAATAGATAATGGTGTTGGTAATGGTATAGATATAATTGATTAAGCTATGAATAGTAAATATGAATTTTCTCAAGATGCTATTGATAACTTCATGTTTATTCATGCTTATTGGAAAAATAGTTGTGATGGTATCAATGCTGCTCCTGAGAACAAATGGGGATATAAACGAGGAGATATTCCTTTTATAGATTATCTTTGTGAAGATAAAAGTAAATATCCTAAAGCATCTACAGGTGTTAGCTATATAACTAATAAAGCTTTGTATGATCCTGATGATGACTTTCTTATTGGTAACTCTGGTGGTATTCTTATGAATATTAATTTTATTGTTATTAATATTGAAAGACTTTCTAAATCGGCAGATGCTTTTGATGAATATGGTACATATTGTGATTATGACCCTGCAACTCCAGCTTATGAATCATTTTGGCAAAGAGAAACGTCTAGACGTAAAAAAGGTGTTATTATAAAAGCTAAACTTTATTATAAAGATATTCCTAAGTTTTTTGATAAAGCTACTACTGATGAAGAGCGGGATCTTTTGCTTAAACCTATGCGTATTACAGGTGCTCATTATACTTATCTTAATTACGGTAGAATTGAACGTACACCTAATGATAAAGAAAGAGCCAAGCTTAAAAGAGAAGGGGCTGAACACGTTGAAACTGTTATGGGTTTTCCTCGTTATTGGGATGGTGATTACTGGAATTTTAAGATTGATGAATTTATTGCTAATAATAAATTTCATCTTACTAAAGCTAAAGCTCGTCGTAAAGGTTTCTCTTATAAACGTGGTAGTCAAGCTGCAAATACAATCAACCTTTATCCAAATGTTACTGTAACTCTTGCTGCCGATCAATTAGCTTATCTTACTGATAAAGGTGCTACTACTTTTATGGCTAAGAAATGTCTTGATCATTTCGAGGAACATACCTTCTGGCGAAGAGGCTATATTTCTGAGGCTATTGATGATATTCTTATGGGATATAGAGTTTCCACTAAAGGTCTTAAAAACTTTGGTTGGTTATCTAATCTTTATAGTGTTGCTATAGGTAAGAATGAAAGTGCTGCTGTAGGTAAGAAAGCTATTGAGATTGACTTTGAGGAAGCAGGTAAGTGTCCTAACCTTCAAAAAGCCCTTGATGTTACTTTATCTAATACTGAATCTGGTGCTATATCTGTAGGTACTATACGTGTTTATGGTACGGGTGGTACTAAAGGTGCTAACTGGGCTGCATTTAGTAAAGCATTTTATAATCCTAAAATGAATAAAATGCTTTGTATGGAAAATGTATGGGATATTAATAAACGTCATGAAGTATGTGGTTTCTTCTTTCCGCAAGTATGGGATTGTGAACCTTATGTTGAACGTGGTAATTCAATTATATTCACTGCTTATGCTTGGGATAAACAAGATAAAGAGAATCACTTTCATAATAATGATAGTGAAACTCATATAATCTATAAAGCTCAACGAGCTAATACTCCTGCCGAAGCATTCATTAATACAACAGAGAATATGTTCGCATCTCCGGAATTAAATCTTCATGTTTCGGATTTAATCAATGATAATGCAACTAGATTCTTTCAAGATGGTTGGATTGTTGTCAATGATTTAGGAGGTGCAAATAGAGCTGAATTTATACCTAGAGCCGAATGTATTAAACGAGATATATTTGGTAAAGGCAAATTCCATGAATTTGTAAATCAAGTTCCACATGGTTCTCGTGATGATACTCATGGTTGTGTTAGAATGTACTATCGCCCTTTCTTGGTAAATGGAGAAGTACCCAAAGATTTATACTTTACGGTGGTGGACGCATATAAGGTAGATAAAGCACAAAAAGACGTTACAGATAAACATTCTCTTTATTCTGCGCAAGTATGGATGCGAAGTAATACAATTACTCCATATCCGAATCAAAAGCTCTTAGTATGCGAATATATAGGTCGTATGGATACAATGGAACAAAACGATATACTTACGATGGGTATGTGTCTTTTATATAATGCTGAATGTTGTCCAGAAGCTGGTACAGGTGAAACTGTATCTAACTTCATTAAATATAAATTAAGACGTTATCTAATGCTTGATCCAACTAATATGAATAGTCGTAAGTTAGTTAATCCTAATAATAACGATTATGGTATTGTGATTGGTGATGGCGATAAAAAGTATAATGGTCTTCGTATGCTAAAGGAGTTTATTTATGAACCTTTAAGTTATACAGATGAGGGGAATCCTATTCGTAGACTTAAGTTTATTGGTAGTGTTCGTCTGTTACTTGAATGTCAGAGATTTACTGCTGATGGTAACTATGACCATATTAGTGCTGCTATTGTTGCTATGTATGTCTTTCTTGCAGACTCTTTAAATACTAAGCGTCTTGTTGAAGGTAATAAAGAAGATAATAGCAGACGTATTGCAAATCGTTTAAATCGTCGTTAAATGAATGCTTCTAAGATTCCTAATTCTTTAGAAAAACCTGATGTGTTTGTTTCAGAATCTACTAAGCGTACTCCGAAATGGACTAAAGCTATGTGCGATTGGGTTATTGCTACTGCTCATTCAAATAATGATAAAGCAGAAATTAAAGCATTTCTTGATGCCGCTAACGGTATTGTAGATGAATCTACTTATAAGTATGTCATGGCGACTTATAATTCTGTTAATGGTAGAAAAGAAGATTTGCCGGGTAAGATTAGAGATGTTGATTTTATTACTCCTATTAAAGAGAAATATATAGGAGAGTTCATTAACACCTATAATAATTATCAAGTTTATAATGCTGATATTGATATTGTAACTAAGCGTAATAAAGATCTTAGAGTTGCACTTGATTCTCTTCTTCGTCAGCAATTTATAAACATTATGAATGCTAATGGAGTTCAAACAGGTGAACCTTCTAAAGAACTTCCATCAGCTGAAGATTTTATGAAAGAAGCTGCTAAGGATTGGATTGATGAGGAAGCTCTTAAAGGTCAGAGAACTCTTGATCTACTTAATTCTCTCATAAAAGCTAATGAGAAATATATTCAAGCATTCTATTATTGGTTTTGTACTGAAAGTGTATATTCATATCGTGATGTAAGATATAATGATGTTATCTTTGAAATTATTTCTCCTCTTGAATATTATCGTATCGATAGTGGTAATCTTTTTGTTGAAGATGATGATTATGGTATGAGAGAGTTTGAGGTAAACATCAATGATATTATTGGGGAATATCAAAAAATTCTTTCTAAAAAAGATATTGCTTATATTAAGGATATAATTCATAATCATGAAAGTACTGGCGAATATGCTGTTACTCCTTTGATGCTTCGTTCTAGAGAGATTGCTTTTAATCCTACTATTGATACACAGAGTTCCGCTCCCTACCACACCTTGTCCTCTACCGGGGTTCTCAAAGCTCATCATTGTGTATTTAAGATTCCTATGAAACGTGGTATTCTTAGTTATACTAATGCTTATGGTGAGATTGAACAAAAAGTGGTAGATGAGGATTATGTTTTAGATCCTACTATAGGTGATATTGATATTGAATATACATATGTTCTTCAATGTTGGGAAGCGTATCGTTTTGGTGATAAAGATTGGGGTGTATATACTAAGGCTCAACCTTGTGTAGTTCAACGTGAAGAAGTTAATAATCTTAATCATTGTAAGTTACCTTATAATGGTTTAAGTCGTCTTATGCTTCTTAATAATCCTAAACCTATTCCTTATCGCTTATTACCTTATCTTGCTCTTTATCGTCTTTATACATTAGTAGAAGAACGTACTATTATGAAGTTCCGTTCATGGTTATTGATTCCTGAAAGTTTCTTAGCTGATACTAATGATATGACTATGGAAGAGCGTCTTGATGCAGCTAATCGAGATGGTACTCTAGTTTTTGATGACAGCGAAATAGCTAAGCAACAACCTTCACTTCAAGCTATTAAAGAAATTGCTAATACTACTATGATTAATTACTTAACTGTTCTTAATCAAATTAAGCAATCTATTAAGCAAGAAGCGTATGAATTAGCTAATATGAATGATCAACGTGCAGGAGATATTCAAGCTAGAGCTGGTAAAGCTGTTACTGAGATGGGACTTAATCAAGCTCTAATGGGATCTGTATGGTCATTAAAGATATTTGATTCATTTCGTTCTCGTGATATGGAGGCTAATCTTGATGCTGCTAAGATTGCATGGATTGATGACTTTGAAGGTTCTTATATTGATCCTAATACCAATGAAGTTGTTCAAGTTAGAGTTAATGGAACTGATTTTGTTAATTCTAATTTTGGTATCTTTGTTGGTAATTCTGCTGAACTCAATGAACAAGTTCGTAAACTTGAAGAAATTGCTTTTAGTGCTGCACAGAATGGTAATTTTGATGTAGCTGCTGAAGCTGTTTGTAATCATAATGTTGCTTCTTTACGCAAATATATTAAAGAAGCTGCTGATGCTCAACGTAAATTTGAACTTGAACGTGAAGAGATTCAAAAGAAATGGGATGCAGAGATTGAACAAATGCGTTCTGCTAATTCTGAAGCTCAACGCAAATTTGATGCTGAACAAGCTCAATTAGATCGTGACTCTAAAGAAGCTATTGCCGCTGATAGTAATCTTACTCAGATTATTGTTAATGACGCAAAACTTCAAGTAGATAAAGATGGTAATGGTTATATTAGTGAAGATGAGAGTAATGCTAATTCTCTTGACGCTTATCTTAAAATGACTAAGTTAAACTTAGATATTGATAGAGCTAATCTAGAGCGTGCCAAGTTTGAAGAGCAAAAGCGCATGAATCGAATCAATGCGAATAAGCCACGAAAGCCTTAACGTGAGCCACGATTTTTAGAAAAATGAATTGCAATATCAGCTAAAAATTGGTGTTCTATAATGGCTGCATTTGAGCCTAAAATCAATGGAAATTAATTGGAATATTTAAAGGTTCTGTAACGTCCGGTGATGACGCTTTTGAAGATTATATTTCTATTGATGTTTTGAATACATTTATTATTACTACATTTGTCATTGTTATAACTTAATTTATAAAAGAGAAAACACTATGCCAAATCCTATTGTTCCCGGTGGTGTTACTGATAGTACTACTACCAAAACTGCTGAAGAAATAGCTGCCGAAGAAGCTGCTAAAGCTGCTAAAGAAGCAGAGGATAAAGCTAAAGCTGAAGAAGAAGCTCGCAAAGCTGCGGAAGAAGAAGCTAAACGTAAAGCTGAAGAAGAAGCTGTTGCTAAAGCTAATGAAGATGCAAATAAGGAAACCGGAGATGCTAATAAGATTATTCTAACAACTGATGAAGGTGATGTTGAATATGAATTAGATGCAGAAGGTAATGCGGTTAAAGATGGACAGATTGTTTATACTAAAGCTCAATTAGATGAGTTTGCTGCTGCTGAACAACAAGAAGAAACTATTGATGTTTCTGCTATTTCTGCTATTTCTGGTTTAACTCCTGTAAACGCTGATGGTACTCCTAAGCAATATGAAATGACTGTTGAAGGTCTTGCTCAACGTGATGCAGATATTGCTGAAATTGCTAGACATCAAGCTGAATCAGAAGCTATTACTAATTTCTTTCGTGCTAATCCTGATATTCATCAAGCTGCTTTATATAAGCAAACTTATGGTTCACTCGAAGGTTTTGCTAATCATGTTGATTGGACTACGATGAGTATTGAGGATAAGTCTGAAGCTCAACTTGAAGCTATTATTCGTTCTGCTGAAAAACGTAAAGGTACATCAGATGCTCAAATTGATCGTATTATTCGTTTTTCTAAAGCTGATAAAGTTTTAAATGAAACAGCTAAAGAAAGTCTTGATTATCTTGCTGCTAATCAGAAACGTGAAATTGAAGAAGCTACTGCTCGTCAAGAAGCACAATGGAAAGCTGAACAAGATGAACTAGATAAAGCTTACGGTATTACCTATGATGATCATGGTAAAGCTAAGGTGCTTAATGTTCCTGATTCTCTTTACGATAAGATTGTTAATAAAGGTACTATCGGAGGTCTTGCTATTCCAACAGCTGGTGTTAAGAGAATTGTAAATGGTAAAGAACAAATTCTTACTCGTAAAGATCTTGTGAAATACCTTACTGCTCCTGTTATTGAAATTGGAGATTCTCTTTATACGCAAGCTCAAAAAGATGTTTTTGATATGCTTGCTGATAATGAAACGTTCGCTATGGTAGCACTGCGGAATTTACTTGGTGCTGATATTAGTCAACTTGCTGCGGCATCTATACGACAAGAGAATGTTCGTCGTTTGAACATTACTTCTGGTGGTAAACCTAAAGTTAAGGTATCTACCCAAGGTGGAGCGGCTAAAGTTAATCCTAATAGACGTCCTGTTGTTCCCGGTGGTATTGTTGATTCTAATAAATAATTATCGTAACTATGCTTAGAGAAATTGGAAAAAAACAGTATTCCAAAGAGGTTTATAGTGATGCCGATATGCTATTGAACTTTAATGTTCTTGGTGCTGTCGATTTGAATAAATCTCTTACTTATCTTTGGGGTAGGAACAGTAATCAATTCCCTCTTCTTTCTCTTACAGAAGGGCAAGGGAATATCTCTCGTAAGAAACCTATTAATGCTGGTGATACTCAGTATAAATGGAAGATTATGGGGAAACCAACTGTTACTTCCCCGATTGTGCGTTTAATTACGCCTACTCAAACACCCGGTAAAGGGTTTATGTCTTTTAAAGCTGAGTTCCAAGATAACTGGATTCCTTATCAATACTCTGCTATTACTCCTGATGGAAAACATCTTGTACGTATGCAGACGGATGGTGAGCAAACTGCAAGTGGTGGTTATATCTATGAAATGATCATACTTGGTGGTAATCCAGATGAATTCATTGATCTTAGCAATTTTGAAAGAGGTAAATATTGGGGTATGGGTGCTCCTACGATTGCTGGTGAATTATCAACTGGTTCTCGTAGTACTGCTGAATCTTGGAGTGAAATGACTAACCAATTTGGTTTCCATCGTTTCTCTAAGATTATTACCGGTAATATCGCTAATATCGTTACTGAGTTTGAACTTGATTATGATGATGGTTCTAAAGGTACTCTTTGGATGCCTTATGAAATGCGTCAATTCGAGTTTATGCGCAGACGTTTGTTAGAGGAAGACTTGTGGTTCTCTTCTTACAATCGTGATATTAATGGTGTTATTCATAACCAAGAAAAGCATTCAAATAAACCTATTCCTCGTGGTGCTGGAGTTCGTGATATTCTTATTGCATTCGGAAACTATTTCGAGTACTCATTTATGACTATTGAGCTTATTGATATGATTCTTTCTCGTATCTTTGAAGTTCGTAATGATATTGATTTGAGTAATAAGAATATTGTTCTTTATACGGGTAAAGGTGGTTCTAAGATGTTCCAACAATGTATCAAGAATGAAGCTATTGGTAACGGTTACTTCGATAAACTTGGTGCAGAAGAGATTCAAAGTCGTGGTGGTATTTTGAGTTATGGTGCTTACTTTAATCAATATAAGCATTACTCTGGAGCTACCGTTTCGGTTAAAGTTGTTGACTTGTTCGATAGTGGTTCTCGTGCTGAGATGGATCGTAAGAACGGTCGTATGTATGGAGGTTTCCCTGTTACTTCATATACTATGGTATTCTTGGATCACTCTGTTGATAATACTTCGGGTGAACCTAATATTCAACTTGTTTGTGAAGAAGGTCGTGAATACTTATATGGTGTTTACCAAGGTATTACTCCTCTTCCTAAAGAATGGGGTGCTTACAATAAGATGTTAAGTACACGTGAGGATATTGCTACCTATGAAGTTATGTCTTCTCAAGGTATTAATATGCTTAATGGTACTACTTCTTTCTGGGCTGAAATGATTTTTGAATAAGCGTACATTACGATTATTGTAAAGTATAAACTAATTAAAGTATAAACTATATGATATACTCACGCAAAATAACCTTAGCTTTAAAACTGAATCCTACTATGTTTCAAGTAGTGAATCAGAAAAGTATTGGTGCTTTTAATACAATCTTCGGTCCAAGTATCAAAGCTGTTCTTACTTTATCTAGTAAAACTGCTGAGATGGCTTCTATTCTTCCTACTATCATTGGGGCTTCTTCTGATAGTCGTAATGTTAATTTTCAAGATCTCGTTCTTAAGCATTTAAAGAATTCTACTGTAGAAGTTCCTGCTCAGGGTTATGAATTGGAAACTGGTTGGGAGTTTTCACTTAATGATCCTATTAAGCGTGATGCTATCTTTGAATGGGCTAAGAAAAATAGCATTAATACAGATATTGTCCCTAATAAATTAGAGAAAGCTATTTTTGATGCTATGCTGTTTGGTGATGGTATTGCGGTTCATGAAGAGAATCTATATATGTATATGACTCCAATTAAACCTCAAGACTATATCATTTGGCGTTTAGCTCTTCTAACTTCTACTGTTGCTAATAAACCGGAAGATGTTGAGAAATCAACTAATATTCGTTTTTATTTGCATAGCATTGAGGATGTTAAACGTATGAAAGATGCTAAAACCAAAACTGTTGTTAATACTGCTACTAAGTTGGCTCAATTGTTCACAGGTGATGAGGCTTCTTACAAGCGTATTCGCAATATGCTTATTTGCAATGCTCCTGCCGATACTCTTTCGATTATCAAGATGGAACATGGAGATTTGCAGACGGCTATAGCTGAACTTTCACAAACAAATGCAGATGCGTTTATTTCTCTGTTTGATAATAAGAATGTAGAAGCAATGGCACAGGTCTATAAGCTATTAGCTGCACAAGTTATCACTAAAGATGGTGATAATTACTTTGATACTGTGCGTCCAGAAGTTGTTCTTGGTTCATCAGTTGAAGGTGTTATGGCTTATTTAGCTGCTCCTGAGAACGTTGAATATAAAGCTCAACTTTTCACTGCTTATAAAGCCTCGGTTCTAAATTAATAAAAAAGCTGTCAGTATGTATAGTAGTTGTAAAGAAGCACATATCGCTGTAAATGAAAAGATTCAGCAGATTAATGCTAATAGGCAAGAATCCATTCGTCCGCAGTATATTGATATTGCTCTTAATGAAGCTATTGACGTACTGCTTACGCAAAAGATTAAAGCCTTTGAAGAAAGCGGACGCTATTACGATGATTTACAGGTTTTAAAAAATACATATAGAAGTCCTCTTTACCTTCTTTCAAATGAGGGTAACAGAGGATTTGCTTATTTACCTACGAATTATCTACATGGCGTTTCTTATACAGCAAGTGTTATATTCGATAAGTTTAAACGTTATAGAGATATTGAATCTGTTACTACTAGAATATATGTAATAAATATTAGTGAGCTATTTAAAACTATTCCTGGCTATATAGAAGATTTCAATATTCAAATTGGAGCTGATAATATTACTTTTCATTATCCTGCTAAAATCTATCGTAAAGATGGTTTATTTGAGTATATCAACTATATGCTTTCTGTATTACTTAGAAAAGGTTATAATATAACCTACGAACATTACAGAGGCTCATATTACCCTGAATCGCTCATATTTTACTTTGATACGCCAACACTAATAGTAGTTGGTGATAAATATGATATTAAATTAGACCGATTCAGCAACGAGCGTTATACAGGGCGATATGAAGTTATAACTGCTAATGGAACGATAACTAAGGTACGAGAAAGCCGATTTGCGGGCATGGATTTAGTTTCAGATGTACAACGCATGGATATGTTACAAACGTATCATAATCGAGCTAATAGGCATCTACATCCAATATGCGTAATCGAAAACAATAGATTACTCGTAGATATGGATGATAAATTCATTATTACTGATGTTGCTATTACATATCTTCGTCAACCTACTAGGTTTAATATTGTAACAGATGAAGTTTCTGAACTTCCGTTTAAAACTGAGATTATTGATCTTGCAACACAAAAACTTCTTGGTATCCTTAAAGATCCCGGTTATCAAGTTGCTATAAATGAAAGTAATTCTTTAAAATAATACGTTACTATGAGAATTGTTAGTTACGGAAAAACATTTGTCGATAATATTACTGTTGATACTAAGTTATCTAATGGTCAAATCGGCATTTGTACTGCTTATGGTACTCAACTCCAAACTACTGGAACTAGACCTGAGCCTTTTGTAATTATGTCTGCAATTCCTACTAAGAGTGGCGGGTATGTGAATCAAAGAGGTGTTGATATTAACCCTTTTAATTTCACTTATAACGTTCGTAAATATACTGAAGATGATCAAAAGGAAACTGTTGTTCTTAAAGGTATTACGAATCCCGCTCTTAAACCTGCGGATGGAATTGTATATAATGCAGATGCTGAGTTCTGTGGTGCCATTGAAATTGTTTCTTCTGAACCGTATCGTCACGGTTTAACGGTTAATCCTAATCCTCAGATTGTACAGATACCTGTTCGTATTCATGCAACTGATACTCTTGATCGTCTTGTTGAGAAGATTAAGAAAGCAATGAGTCTTACAGCTTATAATAAAGAGCTGTTTGATATTACAGTTGCTAAAGATACCCAAGGTGTTAATATTACAGTTGTTGCTAAACAACCTACGAAACTTACTGTTAATGTATTTGGTTTGTTAGCTGATCAAAAAGCTAATGGAACTATTACTATTGAATATACTAAGTTATCTGGTTTCTTAGCTGATGTTGCTCTTAGTGATGAAGACTTACGTTATTCTCTGATTAATATGGGTTGGAATCCGAATGAAGAGTGGCAAGAAGCATGGGGTATTGCTGATCCTAAAGTAGGTCTTGATAAGGTTGCATATCTTGTTATATCTACTGCTGAATTTAATCAATTTCCTGAAATAGCTGCTGATAATAATAGTCCACGTAAGTTCCAAATTGTTGTTGGTACTGAAGCTGTTATTGATGCAGTTGTTACTAAATTAGAAGCTATTAAAGTTTTAGCTAAAGGCAGTGGAGATAATGCCATTGCATTAAATACTGCAACTGATTAAGTTGCTATTGTAAACTACGTGGAGCTTAACGGTTCTACGTAGTTATTTTCGTTTAAACTTAATGCTATGGAATGTAATATTAAAATTGTCAAGTTAAAACAAGTTCTTCCTCCGGGTACATTTCCTAAGCGTGAGCATAACGTTCGTTTTTTTTATCATCGTACTGATGGTTGTTATTATATGTATGATGAAAAAGGATGTGAGATTAATCTGACTACAGATGGTAATATTATCGCAATTGATAGAGAATTAATTGTTGGTAGTGAATCTCTCACAGATGACACTTTAGTTTGTATAGGTCTTAAAGCTAATTATGTACATCCTAGTCGTGGTGTTAGAAATAATACTTGTGGTTGTCAAGATACATATATTAGAGCTTGGACTTATATTAAGGATCTTCAAGATTTCTTACAGACAGGTCATATCGAACGTAATTATTATAGAGTTAGTCTAACTCCTTCTCCGGAAGAAGGTGGTATTGTGGGTTGTACTGGTTCTCATATTATGCCTGATGAAAGTCCTGATGGATTTAGGTTTCAATTTGAAGCTGGTAGTCAAGTTAAACTTTATGCTAAACCTGCTCCTGGTTATCACTTTATGGGTTGGAAAGAGTACCATTCTAATGAAATTATGTCTATTAGTTCTGATTGGACTTTCAATATCAAGAAAGATATGGACTTGATAGGTGTATTTGAAAAAGAAGGTTCTCCTGTTAATAACTTCTATATTAATGTAGATGCTTATCCTGCAACTGCCGGTTATGTTGTTGGTGCAGGGACTTTCCCGAAAGGTACAAGACATTCTATAACAGCTGCTCCTATTGATGGTTATCATTTTGTTCATTGGAAAAACAGTAAAGGTATTCTAGTTTCTACTAATCTTCAATATGATCTTATTGTTGATTCGGATGAAACTTATACTGCATATTTTGAACTTAATGCTCCTCAAACATATAAAGTTACTGTAAATACTACTCCATTTGGTAAAGGTACAGCTAGTGGAGCTGGAGTTTATCAAGTTGGTCAAATTGCTACTATAGTTCCTTCTCCTGCTCAAGGCTGGAAAGTTGGAACTGTTTCTGCATCTGATGGTAATATTACGGATAATGGTAATGGTACGTGGAGTGTTGTAGTTAATCAAGATGTTACTGTTACGGTTACTTTTGTTGAATCTATTAGATATTTCACGTTTAGTGTTGTAGCTAATGCAAATGGTTTAGTTAGATACAAAGATATTCAAGGTCTTTGGTCTAATTGGGCTGCTCAACATGAAGTAACTGCTGCCGAGAAAACAATTGTTACTATTGAAGGTAAAGCTGATAGCGGATATGAGTTTGAAAATTGGATTTCTCCTACAGGTGCTACTCTTCCAAACAATGAGAATAACATTATTGTAGAAGAAGGTCTTGATCGTAAAACTTATACTGCTTACTTTAAAGAAGCTTATACTCCTCCTATAACGAATCATAATGTTACAATTACCGCAAATACGAATGGTAAATGTAAATATAAAATCGGTAGTGGATCTTATTCAGACGCTAAAGTATCACATTCTGTTAGCGTTGCTGATGGAGATGTATTAGAGGTATTAGCTGTTCCTGATAATGGATTTGCTTTTTCTAAATGGAATATAGACGGTTCTGAATCTATGGATAATCCATATTCACAATCTATTCATGATGATTTGAGTTTATCATGTACGTTTGCTGAAATTCCACCGGAAGAAGTTACTATTAAAGTACAAACTGATGGCACAAATGAAGCTCGCTATCGTATAGGAGATGGCTCTTGGTCTAATTGGTCTAGTTCTGAACAATCCTTTAAGGTTAATGTTGGTTCAATTTATTCAATTGAAGCTCAACCAAAGGGTAATTATACATTCAAAGAGTGGACTACAGGCAGCGAGAAAACATCAAGCAATCCTGCAAACTTCACGGCTAAATCGGGTGTAAATGCAGTACATATTGCATCATTTGAAGCGATAGTAATGAGAACGCTCACAGTTGTTGCTGGAACAGGTGGAAAATGTAGAGCTAAATTAAACAATAGTTGGAGTGATTATTATAGTGGCTCTCATACATTCACAAATATTATTGATGGAACGAAAGTCACAATTGAAGCATTAGCCGATAATGGTTATCATTTCTTGAAATGGACTGATGCTGGTGCTCCCACTTCTGTTACAAGAGAGATTACAGTTAATAGCAATAAAACTATAACTGCTCAATTTGAAGTTGATTCTCTTGACGAGTTCCAAGTTACATATGAAGCTATTCCTAATGGAAGTGCTACAATGGATGGAGCTGGAACTTATGCTGATGGTGAGACTTGTAAAATTAAAGTTAATGTAAGTGCCGGTTATACTCTTGGAGATGTTCTTGTTGATGGAATTAAAGTTCCATTAAATAGTCAAAATGAGTATAGTTTTGTTGTTGAAAAGAATATTAAAGTTACTATAAACTGTGATCTTATTCCTGAACCTAACAAGTTTACACTAACTGTTAGAACTGATACTAATGATATTACGCAAGGTGGTGTAGGAATTGGAAGTGCTAAGAATTTAGCTACTGATTCTGGAGAATTTGTTGATGGTACTACTGCAACTATTCATGCTACAGCTGCGGAAGGTTATAGTTTTGGTGGTTGGTGGAAAGATGGAGTTAAGGTTTCAGATGATGTAAACTTTAGTGTTACTGTTGATTCAACTAAGACTTATATTGCTAAATTTACTCGAGATCCTTATTTAAATTTAGATAAGACTTCTCTTGAGTTTGAAGCTACTGGTGGAACTCAGACAGTTAATGTTACTTCTAACGTCGAATGGACGGTATCATAATTAGGGGGGGGGTACTAAGATGGCTATTGCTTCTTGGCTTACCCCTGCTTCTAAGAGTGGCACGGGTAATAAAACTGTTGGTTTAACTGCCAGTAAAAACCCTGGTGCTAGCAGAACAACAATCGTTACTGTTACTGTCAGTGGTATTACTAAAACTATAAATTGTACTCAAACGGAGCAAGATAAATTTACTTTAAATGTTTCTTCTACAACTCTAAATAGTACAGGAACTGTTATTACAAATATCGGCGAATGTTCTATTGGCTCTGCTTCAAATGCAGGGGTTGCTACAGGAACTTATTATCGTGATACTTTGCAGACAATTACTGCGAAAGCTGCTCCTACAGGGTATAATTTTATAGGTTGGTATGAAGGTTCTAATTTGATTTCTTCTAGTCTTCAAGTTTCTGTTACAATGTCTGCTAATAGAACTCTTGTTGCTAGATATCAAATTAAGACTTATGTTGTTAATGCAGTATCTGATGATACAACTAAGGGTACGGTAAGTCCTGCTGGTCAAACTATAGAACATGGTAAGAATGCTACTGTAACTGCTTCAAGAAAAACTGGATATAAGTTTGATGGTTGGTATAATGGAACTACTAAGGTTACAAGTGCTAATCCTTATACATTTGCCCCTACAGCTAATATTACTTTAACTGCTAAGTGGTCCGTTTATAATATAACTATTCCGGTTAATGTTTCTCCTACTGGAGCTGGTACAACATCTCCTAGTCCATTTACTGGGCAAGAAGGTTCTACTGTAAACATTACAGCTACTCCAGCAACAGGATATAAATTTGCTTATTGGACTGATGGTGTAGATGATACTCATTATACCAATAATCCTCAATCTGTAGTAATGTTATCAGTTAAAACTTTAACTGCATACTTTACTCTTAAATCTTATACTGTTACTTGGAATGCTAACGGCGGTACAGTAAGTCCTGCGTCTATAACTAAGACTCATGGATCTACATTAGGTACTTTACCAACTCCTACAAGAGCTTCAACTGCTGAATATTCTTATACATTTGCAGGCTGGTTTACAGCAGCTAGTGGTGGTACTCAAATATCAACAACTACTACTGTAACTGGAAATGTTACTTATTATGCTCATTGGACAGCTACTAAACGTTCTTATACAGCTACATTCAATGGTAATGGCGGTGGAACTCCAAGTCCTTCTACTATTACTAAAGAATACAATGTTGCTTTAGGTACACTTCCAACTTGCTCTAGAACAGGATATACATTCCTTGGTTGGTACACAGCTTCTAGTGGTGGAACTAAAATTTCTACTACAACTGTTGTAACTAAAGATATTACATATTATGCTCAATGGTCAATTAATAGTTATACTTTAACATTTAATCCTAATGGCGGTACTGTAACTCCAACGTCTAAAAATCTTGAATATAATTCTGCTTATGGTACGTTGCCTACACCTACTAGAGCTTCTGATGCACAATATACTTATACATTCGCTGGATGGTACACTGCTGCAACAGGAGGAACTCAAGTAACCACTGCCACTAAGATGGCTGCTAAAGACACAACTGTTTATGCTCATTGGACATCCAATACTCGAAGTTATACTGTAAGTTATAAAACAACTTATGGAACTTTGAATAGAACTAGTCAAAGTGTTGCATACAATTCTAAAGGGTCTTGTACTTTGACTATGCCTGATAACACAGCTGAATTTACTTATACATTTGTTGGATGGTATACTGCTGCTAATGGTGGTGGAACTAAAGTTGGTTCTGAATTAACTTTAGAAACTCCTGCAATTAAAGGAACTGTTACTTATTATGCCTATGTTACTAGAAGCACTAAATCTTACACTCATACTTTCAATGCAAATGGAGGTGGAACTGTAAGTCCTGCAACTATAACAAAAGCTTATAATACAGCTCTTGGCACATTGCCTACTGTTAGTCGTACTGGATATACATTTGTTGGATGGTTTGATACATCTGCTGCAAGTGGAGGGACTCAAGCTACAACAACTACTAAAGTTACTGGAACTAAGACTTGGTATGCTAGATGGTCTATCAATAGTTATACGTTTACATTTGATAAGAATGGTGGTAATACTCCTTCTGCTACAACTATAACTAAAGAATATAATACCGCTGTTGGAACGTTGCCTACTTGTACTAAAAGTGCGGATAATACTTACACGTATACTTTCGCTGGTTGGTTTGATACTTCCGCATCTAGTGGAGGAACTAAATTAACTACTACTACTAAGGTAACATCTAATAAAACTTGGTATGCAAGATGGACTTCAACTTATAAAAATTATACTGTTACATGGGATGGAAATGGTGGTACTCCTAGTAAGTCTTCTAGTTCATTCCATTATAATGATGCTTTAGGTACATTGCCTACGGCAACTAGAACAGGTTATACGTTTAAAGGTTGGTCTACGTCTAAGACCGGTACAGTAAATGTTAGTACAACAACTAAAGTAACAGCTAATGTTACATATTATGCTGTTTGGACAATTAATTCTTATACTTGGACATTTGATGCAAATGGAGGTACAGGTGATACAACTAAGACATTAAATTATAATGCTACACTTAGTACATTACCTACGGCAAGTAGAGCTTCTACCGCGGCTAACAACTATACATTTGCAGGTTGGTTCGATACTGATGCTTCAACAGGTGGTACTCAGTTGACTACTTCAACAAAATGTACTGGTAATAAGACTTGGTATGCTAGATGGACTATATCTACTAGACAGTATAAATTGACAGTTACTGCTGGTACAGGAGGTACAGTTAGTGGTGGAGGTACTTATAATTACAATGCGTCAGTTACACTAAAAGCTACAGCTAATTCTGGTTATCACTTTGTTAAATGGAGTGATGGTAATACAAGTGCTACAAGGACAGTCACTGTAACTAAAGATGCTACTTATACCGCTACATTTGAACAAGATCCTTATTTGAATCTTGATAAAACAAGTCTTGAATTTGAGGCATCAGGAGGTACTCAAACTGTTAATGTAACTTCTAATGTTTCTTGGACTGTTTCTTAAACTTTTAAGAGTTCCGCAACGCTCTGCAAACCCCAGTAGAGAAGGTGATGTGGAAGCGTGCGGAACTCAAAATCTATTTATAAATAATTAAATTGTCATTATTATGGTTTCAAATTCTTCTTTAGATGAAAGAGCCACTGCGGTTGAAATTGGTGGTTTAGTTGATGGAGTTGGTGCTCCGGTTATGCGTGCTGCTTATGCATTAAAAGCAAAACCGAGCTGGATTACGTTATCTGCTGTTGAAGGTACAGGTAATTCACAAGTTGATGTTACGGCTCCTGTTTATAAAGGACGTGAAGGTCGTTCAGGATCTATTACTGTAGCAGTTGAAGACTTAACGGAAGAAGTTGCAATACAACAGTCAGGTTCTAACATTTGGGATGTTACTACTCAATCTTTAGCTTTCGTTAAAACAGGTGAAGCTAAGAAGTTTACAGGTAATGCTAACTTGGCTTCTATTACGTTTGCTGTTGATTCAGATACTTCAGCTTGGTTGACTGCTGGTAAATTAGTAGTTGCTACTAAGCAATATAATTCAGGTGCAGCTATCGAAGGTGATCCGGGAGCAAATGATGTTTATTCTTTTGAGATTACGTTTACTGCTGCTGCTAACCCGACAGTTAAGACTCGTACCGGACATATTACTGTTAATGGTCAGAAATATACTGTTAATCAAGCTGCTGGTGATGCTACTTTGTCTGTATCTCCGACGTCTTTGACTTTTAAAGCTGCTGGCGAAACTAAACAGATTACGATTACTACTAATACTGCTTGGACTATTTCCTAATCTGTATTTCATTTGAATATTGTGGGTCTAGTGGGTACTAAGGTATCTACTAGACCTTTTCTTGTATAAACTAGTTAATCATTAAACGTAATTATTATGGCTAAACCTAATTGGGTTTCCATTAGTCCTACTAGTGG
>ERZ1024479.16-NODE-16-length-35427-cov-17.759160_pt1 | contig 35427 bp, 59 predicted proteins | sample MGYA00520800_ERZ1024479 | MGnify/ENA primary metagenome ERZ1024479 (study PRJEB33242, sample SAMEA3444313) | Homo sapiens | biome: Host associated; feature: Gastrointestinal tract; material: Stool | place: Uganda | collected 2011-01-01 ... | reverse complement strand
ACGGCGACCACCGAGATCTACACTCTTTCCCTACACGACGCTCTTCCGATCTGAACCGGCGTTTACCTGGAACAAAATCATCAATCAGGGGGAGGTAACAAACATGGTGCTTTCGGCGGCGAACTATCTGGATGATGAAACGGTTCTGCGGCATCTGCCCTGGCTGCTGCCGGAGGAAGTGCCGGACATTCTGACGCGGAAAGCGGACGCAGACATGAATATTGTCCTGGGCGGTGAAAACGGCAATGGCGAGGCGCAGTGAGGCGGACAGAGGCACCGATGGGGCGCTTCTGGAGCTGGAAAAGCGGATCAATGAGATTTACGGCCAGGCGGCAAAGGAATTGCAGGAAACAATAGACGACTATTTTGAGCATTTTGCCAAGCTGGACGAAAAAATGAAAAAGCTGATCGGCACCGTGCGCAATGGCAAGGAGTGGACGGAAAGCGACTACCGGCAATGGAGAATGGCCCAGATCGGGCGGGGGGCGCGGCTGGAAGCGCTGCGGGACAAGCTGGCCCAGAGAATGACCGAGGCAAAGGAAACCGCCATTGCCTATGTCAACGATGCCACGCCGGGAATTTACAGCCTGAACCGAAATTATACCGCCTACACCATCGAAAGCGTCCACCCAAACGCGGATTTTGCGCTTTTTGACGAGCAGACTGTAAAGCGGCTGATCGTGGAGCAGCCGGACGTGATGCCATACTACCCGGAGGCAATGGCCGTGAAGCGGGGCATTGACTTGCAGTTTGGCAAGCAGCAGATCACGGCCAGCGTCACCAGCTCCATTTTGCAGGGACGAAGCATAAAGCAGATGGCGGACGATCTGCAAAATCGGATCGTCACCATGAGCCGGGTCAGCGCAATCCGCAGCGCCCGCACGTCGGTGACCGCTGCCCAGAACGCCGGGAGAATGGACAGCTACGCCGCCGCTGACGAGATGTGGGGCATCAAGTCCAGAAAAAAATGGGTGGCGACCAAAGACCTTCGCACCCGCCACGATCACGGCATGGCAGACAACCAGGTTGTGGACTATGACCAGCCCTTTGACGTGGGCGGCTATAAAATGATGTTTCCCGGCGATGGCTCCCTGGGCGCCCCGGGGCATGAGCTGTATAACTGCCGCTGCACGGTGGTCAATGCCACGGATGACGACTTGGAGGCGGAAGATCACATGATGCGGGTCAAAGACCCGGAAACGGGCCGGTATGAGCTGATAAAGAAAAAATCGTACCGGGAATGGTACGATGAAAAACAGGCGCAGTACCCGCCGGAAAAATGGGCGGGACTGGCAAGGGCAGGGAAGAACTATCAGGCAGACAAACGGGAATATGCAGATTTTGTGAACGTTTTAGGCGGGAAAGCACCGAAAACATTTGCAAAATTTCAGGATTTGAAGTATAATAACCAGGAAGCGTGGGATAAACTATATGAAACGAAACACCAGACACAAACGGTGAAAGCCGCCCCATGCGTGACAACGCCGAAGAAGTACACAGAGTATTTCCTCAAGCCGGGGGCAAAGCACGCAGACCAATTTTTTGATGTTGGTTATTCTGCGGATGATCCCCTCCGGCTACGATATGATATGGCAAGACAGTTTGACATGGACAAAGCCGTTGATGTCAGGGATTTGGGCGGCGGCGCAAAACGATTTAACATCTATATGACGCTTGGCGTCACAAAAAAGCGGCTTTTTGTCACCGGGTGGATTCAGGACACCCCGAATAGTAAGCCGAGGATCGTGACCAGTTTCAGGAAAAACGAGGCGAATAAACATGATTAAAGAATATGACCATGTAAAAATCCTAAAGACAGGCGAAACAGGCATCGTTGTCGATATCCGTGATACCGGCGGCATTTTCTACCTTGTGGAATTGGATAAGGACAATGAACTTATCGATTGTCGGGAATCAGATATCGAAAAATTTAATTGAAAACTGAATCTTCCAACCAGATAAAAAAGCGGCGAGCTGGAATCCTTGCCGGTGATGAATTATGCGCAACGCCCCATCACGAACCACCAAAAGCCTGGCTCTGGAAGGGCAGGGCCAAAAGGGGGATAGATGATTTGAATTTGAACTTTGAATTTGTGGATAATTCCGCCGAAATAATCGCGGCGCTGCATGATACCTGTGAGCGTGCCTTGTGGCGCTGCGGGGAGAAGGCGGAGGGATACGCGAAGGATCTGGTCCCCGGAACCGGAACGGGCACCGGGAGACTGAAAAACGACATTTCCCACACGGAATTTGTAAGTGCGGGCGGCGGGGAAATGTATGTGGGCACCAATGTGGATTACTCGGTTTACCAGGAGATGGGAACCGGCAAATATGCGGAAAACGGAGACGGGCGCCCCACGCCCTGGTGCTATCAGGATGAACAGGGGATATGGCACTGGACAGCGGGCAACCGGGCACATCCGTTTATCAAGCCAGCGATTGCAGACCATGCAAAGACATACCTGAATATCCTGAATGATGAAATGAGAAAAGCGAATAAATGAAAAGAGAGGGCGCGGCCCTCTCTTCCTTATTTTTCCCGTTGGGGTGGTGTGTACAGGCCCAGGCTTTCCTGGATCAGCAGGCGCACATAGACCGGGCAATCCCGCAGGCTGCGGCACCAATCCTCCACGGTGCGCAGGGGGATGCACAGGCGCTGGGCGAAGGCGGCCTGGCTCAGGCCGGTGTCGGCGACGATCTGGCGCACCGGGCGGGTGGCGGCGGTGTAGATGCCGCGCAGGGCATCTATACGGTCGGCGGGGATGTCGGCGTCCGGCGCGTCGCCCCAGATGGACGACAGGGCCAGATCCGAAATGTAGGCACCTGGGTCAGAGTAGTTAGCACAGGCGGAGACGCAGGCGGAAAATTGTTTGTTCGTCATGTTCAGGATGCTCCTTTATAAGTGTCGATTTTCGATAAACCATGCGGCAGATTGTTCTTCCAGAATGCGAACAGCGGCCTGCATTTTGGCTAGCCGGGCGGGGGCAATGTTTTGGGCCCTGGGGTCTGCAAGGGCGGCTTTGAGATCGGCAAGGGTACAGGCGCGGCCACTGCGCGGCATGCGGAATTGACCGGCCCGGAGGCCGCGGGCAAAATGATTCCGGCGGATCATATCGTCCCGCAGCTGGAGCGCCCAGGCGACCTGCTTCTCGGTGCCTTGCAGGGCGGGCAGGCCAGCGGCGCGGCTGGAGATCTCCGCGAGCTTTTCCGCCCGCGTCCGCGCGGCGTAGCACTGGGAGCACTCCCTAATGTTCTTTGCCGCCCAGGCCTCCCACTGGTCGGCCACGGTGCGGTTACGCTTGATGACGGATTTTTCAAATGTCCCGCCGCAGCTGGCGCAGGTATAGGTGACGGTCGCCTTGGCCATGTTCGCGGCCCTCAGATCTCAAAGGGGACATAGCCGGTGTAGTGGGTGTCGATCTCGCTGCCGGGGTGGCGGGCATTGTACTGGTTGGCCACCTCACAGCCATGATAGGTCAGGCTGGGGCACCGGGGGTCAATGCAGACGGTGCCGTACTCGTCCAGCACGTCCCGCAGGGTGGCGGCGGTGGCCGGGGTCATGGGGCCAAAGTAGGCGTCCATGATGGCAGCGCGGAGGGCGTCGCAGATGCAATCTTCCTCGGTGTATTCCGGCATCCACCAGGAGACGGGGAGGGCGTCGCTCTCGGCATAGCGCTGCTTTGCGGAGGCGATCACGGAATCCGGGTCGCCGTCCATCAGCAAAAAGACGGTGCGCAGGGTATCGATGGTTTCGGGTTGAGTAGACATTTTATGTACCTCCCATTCATTAGGGGGTGTCCCCCTTAAGTGCCTTTAGTATACCACGCATTGCGTGGTATGTCAAGCGGTTTTCCAAAAAATTTTTAATTATTTTTTTGACCACATAAAATGTGTATCAAGGCCCTGCTGGGGTGTTAAGATGGGCGTATCAGCAGGGCTATTTTATTTTTTGGGGGGCAAAATGACCGCAGAAATAATCAAGGCGATTGAGGCCATCTTAAAACGCGGAAACGACGCGGAGATCAGGCGCCGGGGCGGCGGGGTCGTTGTCCTGGAGGTAAAAAAGGAAATAAAATATCCAACAAAGGAGTGATGACCATGGGTGGACGCGGCGCAAGCAGCGGCGCATTTCGCGGGAGCAAGGATGGCACGATATTAGGTGGAAAGCCGCGTGAAATTGAATCCTACATTCGGGATGCGCGGGGGTTCAGCCCGAGATATCATGGCGATACGATCTTGGAGGCTACCACGGATGGGCATGGCAATTTGACTTTTTCGTACGCAAGAGCCAATTCGTACGAAAAAAACGGCCAAAACGAGCCGCACAACGTACACAAAGTATACGCTTCAGGCTGGTGCCGTGAATGGACAGTCCTTTGGGATCAATTGGAGCAAAGTACAATCTGTTTCCGGGGAAACATACAGCATTAAAAATGAGGCAAAGCAAGCCGGGATGGTATGGGATGGTACAAAAAAACGGTGGAGGCGTAGATGATCGATTTTGAAAATCTGGATAAAGCCATTTTTCCCGGCGTTGGGAAGTACGGAATACCTGAAATCGCGCCAACAACCGAGTACCCGGTAGGTGAATTCCTCCCAATCCACCAGCATTATAAAGCCCATGGAAAAGGGGATAAAATCCTCCACTGCTTTGACCATGATTATTTCCTGGGGCGCTACTGGAACCAGCCAGATCGGTATATTAAGGTTTTAGCGCAATTTAAGGCGATTTGTTCGCCGGATTTTTCCATGTATACGGATATGCCTCTGGCCATGCAGATATACAATCATTATCGCAAGCACTGGCTGGCGGCCTATTGGCAGGCGCACGGGCTGACAGTTTACCCCACAATTGGGTGGAGCGACGAATCGTCCTATAATTGGTGCTTTGATGGCGAGCCGGTGGGCGGCATTGTGGCAGTATCAAGCGTCGGAACACAGAAAAATAAAGAGGCTATGCGGCTTTTTCTCAGAGGATACGACGAAATGATGAAGCGGCTTGATCCGCAATTTGTCATTTTCTGTGGGAAAGTGCCGATAGAATGTGACTGGAACGTGATTCGGATTAATCCCAATTACAGTCAAAACGAGAAAATAAGGGAAGCAGAAAAACAAAAAGCGACGGAAAATTCCACAATTTAATCAATTATTCTTCCGCGTAATTGGGCGCGGGAAAGGGCAATCGGAGCCAAGCAATACGCATTATCTGCGTGCTGTTTGGCTCTTTTTTTGTTGGCAAAATCCGCAAAGCAGCGCGGTTTTTGATATCACAGTCGCCCCCGAAGGACTGGGGCCGAAGAAAAGGAGACTGACAAATGGCACTGACAAGAAAGATGCTGAAAGCAATGGGCATCGAGGACGAGAAAATTGACCAGATCATTGAGGCGCACACCGAGACGGTGGAGGGGCTGAAAGACCAGGTCAGCACGTACAAGGCAGACGCGGAGAAGCTGCCCGGCGTCCAAAAGGAGCTGGACGACCTGAAAAAGGAGGGCGGCGACGGCGGCTACAAGGCCAAATACGAAAAGGAGCACAAGGACTTTGCCGATTACAAGGCGGGCATTGCGGCGAAGGAGAGCGCGGCGGCCAAGGAAAAGGCTGCGCGGGCCTACTTTGCGGGCAAGGGCATCCCGGATGGCAGCATGGCAATGGCGATCCGGGGGGCAAAGGCGGAAATCGAGGGGTTGGAGCTGGACGGCGACAAGATCAAGAACGCCGCCGCGCTGGACAGTCTGCTTGCCGGGGACTACAAGGGGTTGATCGGCAAGCAGACCAGGCAGGGAACCGACACCAAGACGCCGCCCGACACCACCGGCGGGGCAAAAAGCCGGGCCGAAATCTACAAAAAGGACGACAAGGGCCGGTATGTGCTGTCAACCGAGGCGCGTCAAAAGGCGCTGTCTGAGCTGATGGCAAGCGAAAACCAATAAAACAAAACTTTTTGAGACGAAAGGAGCTATTTAATGGCTGCAAAAGAGAATTTGACCAAATCGACGCAGTTTAACGTGACCGCCCGCGAGGTGGATTTCGTTACCCGGTTCAACGACAACTGGGACGCGCTGCGCACCATCCTGGGCATTATGCGGCCCATCCGCAAGGCACCCGGCACGAAGCTGGTATCCTACAAGGCCAGCGTTGACGGCACCTTGCAGGGCGGCACCTCCGTGGGCGAGGGCGAAGAGATCCCCTTTACCAAGATGAAGGTGGAGCCGGTGGCCTACGGCGACATTGAGGTTGCCAAGCACGCGAAGAGCGTGACTATTGAGAGCGTAGCCAAGTACGGCGCTCAGGTGGCGGTGGAAAAGACGGACGATGCGTTCCTGGTCGCCCTGCAGAACAAGGTGCTGGGTGACTTTTACGCTTTCCTGAACACCGGCACCCTGTCCGTGGCGGCGACCACTTTCCAGCAGGCGCTGGCGCAGGCAAAGGGCAATGTGCTGAACAAGTTCGCGGAGATGGACAAGGACGTGACCGAGGTCGTGGGCTTTGCCAACCTGCTTGATCTGTATGACTACCTGGGGGAAAAGGAGATCACCATGCAAACCGCTTTCGGCCTGACCTACGTGGAGAATTTCCTTGGATATTCCACCCTTTTCCTGCTGCCCGAAAAGTACATTGCCCGGAATCGGGTGATTGCGCTGCCCGTGGAGAACATCGATCTGTACTACATCGACCCCGGCGACAGCGATTTTGCCAAGCTGGGACTGAACTACACCGTGCAGGGTGAGACGAACCTGATCGGCATCCATGTGGAGGGCGATTACTCCCGCGCCACCGGCGATATGTACGCCCTGATGGGCATGAAGCTGTGGGCGGAGTACCTGGACGGCATCGCCGTTGCCACCATCGGCGGCGGCGACAACGGCACCACCATCGGCACCCTGTCGGTGACCTCTGCCGCAGGTAAGACCAGCGGAAACACTGCCCTGACGGTGACCCCCGCTAAGGCCAGCGCGGGCAATGTCTACAAGTACAAGGTCGGCGCCAGCGCCGAGACCGTGACCTACGGCCAGAACGTGCGCACCTGGACCGCCTGGGATGGCACCAGCGAGATCACCGCCACCAACGGGCAGAAGATCACCGTTGTGGAGGCGGATTCCGGCTACAAGGCCATCAAGTCCGGCTCTGCCACTGTGACGGCCAAAACCTAACGGGGCGGGGAAGGAGTTTTGACAATGGAAAACGCGGGACAGATCACGCTTTTGGAGCTGCTGCGCTATCTGCGGAATTTCTTCCCCGGCGAAAAATGGAGCTTTTCCGCGTCCGACATCCGGGGGGGCCGCCTGGCCCTCCCCGGGCTGGAAAACGGGGACTATTACCTGATCGAGGGCAGCCGCCGGAACGACGGAATCCACGTATACGGCGAAAGCGATCTGAGGCCGGAAAGCTCCGACGGGACGGTAACGGAGCTGCGAATCCCCACAGCGCTGCTGGAGGCTCTGGGCGATATTAACGCATGGCAGGAAAAAAATGCCGCCGTGCTGGAAAGCCCATACACCAGCGAATCCTTCGGCGGCTACTCGTACACTAAGGCCGGGGAAGCATCCGGCGGCGGCCTGAGCTGGCGGACGGCATTCGGGGCGCGGTTGAGGCAATGGAGGAAGCTATGAGCCTGCTTGATTACTATCTGAACAACAAATGTACCCTGATGGAAAAGGCCCGGAAGCCGGATGGCGAGGGCGGCTGGGTGGTGGAATGGACGCCGGGGGCCGAATTTGACGCGGCAGTGATCCTGGACACCTCCATGCAGTCGCGGATCGCGGAAAAGGAGGGGGTCACAAGCGTGTACACGGTGACCACCCGGCGGGCAACGCCGCTGGCCTTTCACGACGTGTTCAAGCGGCTTTCCGACGGCGCGATTTTCCGGGTGACCAGCAACGGGAGCGACAAGCAGTCACCCGCTGTGGGCACCGTGGATATGTGCCAGGTGACCGCCGAGCGCTGGGAGCTGACGACATGACGGCTACCGAGGCGCTTTACAAGTTTTTTTCCGGCTTTGGCCTGCCTGCCTACCCGGATACGGCGGTGCCCCAGGATACGGTAATGCCGTATCTGACCTATTCCGTTTCCGTCGGCGGTTGGGGGGATATGCCGGTATCGCTGACCTGCAAGCTCTGGTATCACACCGAGCGGGAGGCGGAGCCGAACGCCAAGGCGGATGAGATCGGGCGGGCCATCGGGCGCGGCGGAATCCAGCTGCCCTGTGAGCGGGGGACGGTGTGGCTGCTGCGGGGGGAACCCTGGTGCATCAACGCCACCCACGAAAGCGACCAATCTATTAAGCTGCGGACGCTGAATATTTCCGCGGTTTACAACACGATATAGGGAGGACAAATGAAATTTACAAAAATTCCCCAGGATACCTTTAAGGAACTGGTGATGAATGCCGGCGTGCTGCTGTCCGAATTCGCGCCAAGCACCGCGGAGGTGAAGGATACCGCTATTCTGGGTGCGACCACCGGCGGCGTGACCTTTTCCGCGTCGCCCACGTTTAACGATTTCGGCGACGACATCGACAATTGCCCCAAGAACACCAAGGAGCTGAAAAAGCTGGATAGCTGGGAGGTCAAGCTTTCCGGCACCTTTGTATCGGTCAACGCGACCAACGCGAAAGCCATGGTGGCAGCGGCTGAGGAGGCGGGTGGCAAGATCACGCCGAGAAACGACATTGCGGATGCTGATTTCTCCGATATCTGGCTGGTGGGCGACTACTCCGACAAAAACGGGGCGACCAACGGCGGATATATCGCGATCCATATGCTGAACGGCCTTTCCACCGGCGGCTTCCAGCTGAAAACCGGCGACAAGAGCAAGGGACAGTTTTCCTTTGAGTTCACTGGCCACTACTCCATCAATGCCCAGGACACCCCGCCCTTTGAAATCTACATCAAGGCGGGCGAGGCCGAGGCGGCGCAGGCCCAGACCGACCAGACCGAACAGAGCGGGGGTACATAATGAGAAAGTTATCTGACCTGGGAACGGATGAATGCCTGGACGTGCTGTGCGCGATTGCGCCCAGCATCCAGGCCATTGTGGAGGACAAGGACATCATGACCGCGCTTGGAAAGGCCATTGACAAAAAGGGGCTGACCAAGGCGGGGGTGCTGATGACGGCTGCAAGCAGGCTGGTGGGCGCTGTCCCGCTGCTGTTTAAGGCCCACCGGGAGGACGTATACAACATCCTTTCCAGCGTGGGCGGCGTCACGGTTGAGGAGGTAAAGGCCCAGAATATGCTGGACACCATGCAGCAGCTGCGGGAAATCTTACAGGACAAGCCCCTGCTGGATTTTTTCGGCTGGTCAAAGCGTGGGGATTCTGGCGTGTGATGAACGCGCTCAGCGCCCTCCCCCGGCTCAGGGCGGGGGCGCTGCTGCCTATGCTGATGGCCCGGCTCCACCGGGACGGAGAGCGGGAGATGTGGGGGCAATATATTGCCATGGGCCTTAAAATGCTGACGGAGAACACGGCGAAGATCGCGGGCGGGAGCTATCTGACCGTCAGCTACACCGACATTATCCACCCGAAGCCGCAGGACGAGCGCACCGGCGACGAGATCGCGGCGGACGTGATCCGGGGTGCGGGGCTGAAAATTGTGGAAGGAGGCCGATAAAAAATGAATGTATATGAACTGTCGGCATCCTTGGTGCTGCGCACCGATGATTTTGAGGATTCTCTGGTCAGAGCCGGAAAGCAGACCAGCGCCTTTGGCGATGTTCTAAAGGCCAATCTGGTCAGCGAAGCGATCATTTCCGGCATTAAAAAGATCGCAGGTGCCGTGCTGGACGTTGGCAAGGCATCACTGGCGGCCTATGGGGATTATGAGCAGCTGGTGGGCGGCGCGCAGCTGATGTTTGGGGACGCCTACGACTATATCAGCGATCGATCCCGGCAGGCCTATAAAAATGTCCAGATGTCTCAGAACGACTACCTGCGGCAGGTCAACGGCTTTGCCACGGGCTTAAAGACCTCCATGGGGGGCAATGCAAAGGCGGCGGCGGAGCTGGCGGATAAGATCGTCACCGCCGAGGCGGATGTAGTGGCGGCCACCGGCAACAGCCAGGAGGCCGTGCAGAATGCCTTTAACGGCATCATGCGCAACAACTACACCATGCTGGACAATTTGCAGTTGGGCATCGTGCCGACCAAGGAGGGCTTTGAAAGCCTGATCGCCAAGGTCAACGAATGGAACGAGCAGAACGGCAGAATGACCGACTACACCATCGACAATCTGGCGGACTGCCAACAGGCGTTGGTGGACTACATTGAAATGCAGGGCCTTTCCGGCTATGCGGCGATGGAGGCATCCGGCACGCTCCAGGGTTCGGTTTCCAGCGTCAGGGCGGCGTGGGAGGATCTTCTTGCCGCCATCGGTGCGGGAGATCAGACCGGCGTAAAAAGCGCAACGGACGCGCTGCTGGATTCGCTGAAAACGGCGGCTGGAAACATTGTGCCCATCGTAAAGGAAATTTTTAATGGCTTTGTGGAAGCATTTTCGGATGCTTACGACAAAATTACCGACACCAATACGACGGCTGGGGCGGCAATATCTACCATTGGGACGCTGGCTGTGGGGATCGGAGCGGCAGCAGCAGCAGCCAAGATATTTAATATTGCAATGGCAGCCTCCAGCGCGATCTTAGCACACCCGATTGCCGCCGTCGCAATTGCGTCTATTGGATTGCTGACGGTCAAGATTTTTGAAGGGCGGAAAGCATTGGCCGAGTTTGAGAAATCCGTCCGGCAAACGACGATAAAAGAGGATAATTTCAACAGCCTGCTCTACGGAATCAAGGAATCTGCAATTGAGCTTAGGGCGCTGCGAGAGGCAGCCGAAGAAGACACCGGCATTTTCGGCCACATGGATGATGATTCGTTGGCGTCTGCGTTACTGGCGGAAGAGAAAAACTACAACGATTTAATGGTTGCGCTGCTGAATATGTCCCCTGAGGCCTACGACATGCTCGTCCACCAGGGTAAAAGCATAGACGAGGTTTTCCAATGGAACAAGCAGCGGGAGGAGCTGGCGGCCGCGCAGGCGGACGCTGAGGCAAAGGCGCAGGGAATGGTGGATTCCGCCCAGTCCTTTTCCGATTCCGCACAGCAGATTCTGGCAAGCTACTGGAACACCTACAATTCCATTTACACCGGGCTTTTTAACGCGGCGAATGTGTTTACACAGGCCACCGAGGCAACGAAGTTCGGGGACGCGGAAAAGAACCAGACCGGGGCGGAGGAGCTGCGGGGGAATCTGGAGGCCAACACCCGGTTTTATGAGCAGTATGCCTCTGACCTGGAATATGTCCAGGGGGCGGCGGCGGATGCCGGGGTGGATTTAAGTGCGCTGATGGAAATCCTTGGCTCCATGAGCACCGAGGACGCGGCGGGAGCCATTGCCAGCGTCCGGCAGGAGCTGGAGCTGGCCGGGAGCGGCGAAGACCGGCAGAACGTTATACAGAACTGGAATTCGCTGCTCCAAAACTACTCAGCCGCTGTTTCCGGGGCGACCCAACCGCTGGCGGAGGCGGCCACGGGGGTACATGACCAATTAAACGCGCTGCTGGAGGAATACACCAAGAGCGTAGAGGGCATGGATCAGAGCGAGGAAGCCGTGGCGGCGGCGAAGGCAACGCTGGACGGCCTGATCTTTGGCATCGACCAAAACACCTCCGGGGTGCTGTCGTCGCTGGATGTGCTTACGTCCGAGATGCAATCCAAGCTTCAGGCTGACTTTTCCGACTTCGTTCTGACCATCCAGGCGGTGGTCGGCCTCAGCGACACGCCGGACGGCTCCCACCGCAGCGGCCTTGACTATGTGCCCTTTGATGGGTATATGGCCCAGCTGCACGCGGGGGAGCGGGTTCTGACGGCGGCGGAGGCCAGCGCCTACCGCAGCGGAAACCGAAGCGGCGGCAGCGCCGTACCGATCGAGATCACCATCCCTTTGACGCTGGACGGGGAGCAGATCGGCAGGGCGGCGGCACAATACGCATGGAGCGAGGACAGGAGGAACGGGATATGATCGACATCGAATTTTTTATCAACAAGCGGTACTTTACGCCGCTCCTTGCATCCTATTCCGTCACCGAAGAGATCAAATACCGGGAAAAGGTGACCACGCTTGACGGAACAGAACACTACTTCGGGCGGACGAGCCGGGACATCCTGAAATTCAAGCTGCTGCCCATGACGGATTTTTCGGATGACGATTTTTTGGCGCTGAAGGAGGTTCCACTGATGGTGCGGTATGACAAAAACGGGGAAATTCTGGAAAAGGAATTCAATCTTGACTGCGACCTGGAAAATATGTTCCTGCTGCTGTCCTGCGACGGGATGCGTCGGTACAAGGGCGGCGAAATACGGCTGCGGGCGAGGGAGGTGAGCCGGTAAATGCATCAAACGTCGAGCACGTACCAAAAAATCCTTGCCGGGCCGCACCGGGTGGAAACGGTGCTCCAGGTGGGATCGAACGCCGATGTGGCGGTATGCTGGTCGATCCCCGGCACGGTCTACGGCGAGGACATGATTACCAAGATCAGCCAGAAGGGCGATATTCTGGACAGGGAAGCGCCGGGAATCGGGTATTTTGTGGCGCGGAAGCTGGAAGTCACCATGCTTGACCCAAGCAAGCAGGTGGCGGTCATGGGCCGCCTGGTGCCGTTCTCCCGGCTGGTTTCCGACAGCGGGGTGTCGGAATGGATACCGAAGGGCGTTTTTTACGTGGACACCCGGAAAAAGGCCATGGTAGACGCCCAGGCCGCGACGGTGGATATCGTGGCATACGACGCGGGGCTGAAAGCGTCGATTGACTACGACACCTCCGCGCTGAGTTGGCCCGCCACGGACATACAGGTGGTTGCGGACATTGCCGGGAAGATCGAAACAGCGTATGACGTCAGCAATCTGACCGGCGGCTTTTCCATCTCCACCCCGGAGGAAAAGACCTGCTGCGAGGTGCTGCGGGGAATCGCGGCGCTGTACGGCGGGAATTTCACCGTAGACGACTGCGGGGTGCTGCGGCTGCTCCCGCTGCAAACGGCGGGGACGCCGGAGACGGTAAAGGCCGAGAGGCTGAAAATGGGCGCTCCTGCTGCGGCGATATCCGGCGTGGTGCTGCACGACGGCGAGGGGAACAAGTACACCGCCGGAAGCGGGGAGATGCTGGAATCGGAAAGCCCGTGGGCCAGCCAGGCGGCGGCAAGTCAGGCGCTGAGCGCGGTGAACGGATACTGCTATCAGGCGTTTTCCGCCCGGCAGGCAATTATCAAGCCCCACATGGAGCTGGGCGACTACATTACCGTCGGGGCCGCGTCGGGGCTGATGTGCAGCTACTATTTTGACATGGACACCTATGTTGGTGACGTGGGCGCGCCGGAGGAATACGAGATCAACCGAAAGTACCCCTATCGCACCACCGCAGCCCGCGCCGGAGGAGTTGGACGTGCGGCGAAGCGGATCGCGAAGCAGGCCGTGGGAAACATCATTGAAAACTACAACCAATTGATCGCCGCCCTGAACGGCAAGGACGGAGTTCCCGAGGATCTGGCGTCTGGGCTTAAAAACTATGTACGCTATGACCTTAAAAACGACGAAGCATTCGCCGGGAGCACGCTTTTTGCACAAATCGGGGAAAAGGCGAAAGCGGAAATCAGAGTATACGCCGTCATTGGCAGTGACGGAAAGGCGCACAGTCTCGCTGACATCGTAGCGGACGTCATCAAACTCCAGGGCGACACGGAAGTGGTTGGCAATCTGACCGTCTCGGACGGGCGTCTGCGGGTTTCAAAGGGCATCATCGCCAACGGCAACTCCAACATCTGGGGCGATCTGGCGGTGTCGGGGAAGCTGTTTGTCAACAACAACAATCTGTACATCAGCGGTGAGCCGTATGTGCCCACCGAAATCACCTCAACAAGCGGCACCAAGTACGTAGTGCTTGGCGCATAAACAGGGGTGCGTATCGCGGGAGCGGTGCGAAAAATACCCGATCAAATGCTGGGAAACCCTAAAGCCCCCCTGCCCGCGCTGCGGGAGCGAAAGCGGAAAAAAGTGGGGGGATGGCCTAGGCTGAAAGAAAAGGCCGCGAAAGCGGTGCTACGGGCTGCAAGGAATGGGCAATCAGCAGGGGGGCGGGAGCCTCCCCCAACGACCGCACGTCGGGCATCCAGAACGGATGAAGGTACAGTCTAGCCCCGCGCGAAAGCGCAGGTAGGAGCGATTACAAGAGCTTGGGATACACCGCGTCGCGGCTGCAACAGATCGATAAGACGCGGTACGAGGACAGTTTTGACAGCCAGGGGGCTACCACCGTCATCAAGCGCATGACCTCCGCCCCCACCCGGGAGCGGAAGCCGAAGAATCCAACAAAGCAGACAACGATCTCCTGGACTGCCCCTGCTACAATCAAAAAGGGCACAAATGTGACCATCAATCTGGCGAACGCGGGATACGCAAACCTGTACGACTGCACGACCTGGGACGATTACTACCTAGCGAACAACGTCAAGTACGACTATATGGGTTACTACGCCAGCAGCAGCGCCCCACAGGAGGAAACCAAGACATTTCTGACCAAGTCGGGCAGCATGGAAACCCAGAATTTTGCCTTTGATGGCATGGAAGACCTGGAAATCGAGACCGAATAAGGAGGCACGGAATGGCCGAGGAAGCCTATCGGGAAATATACCTATTTAAAAAATGGCGGGTGCCGCCCATCGATATTGTGTATGGATCAGCGCTGCCCATTACGTTAAAATTTTTGGACTACACCATTCCCGCCAACGCGACGATCATGGTGTATGCCAGCGTGGACGAGACAACGGTGTATCAGCAGTCGGCCACGGCCAGCGGCAATGCCGTCCAGTTCACGCCGGGATATGGATTTTTTGCGGTGGGGCTGAACAAACTCCAGATTGCAATCAACGGAAACAAAATCACGCTGGAAATTTTTGTCAACTGCCAACGTTTTTTGGCCGAGGGCAACGATCCAACCTCTACCCCAGAGGTGGTGCGCCCCATGGTGGAAGAGGCACGGGAAATCCTGGAGAAGACCAAGGAGGTCGCGGTCAAGACGCCCTACGTGGGCGATAACGGCAACTGGTACGTGTGGGACACGGCCACGGGGACGTTTAAGGATTCCGGGGAGCCGTCCCTGGGAGCCACCGGCCCGCAAGGCCCCCAGGGCGAGACCGGCCCGCAAGGAGAAACAGGAGCCACCGGCCCGCAGGGGGAAACGGGGGCAACCGGCCCGCAAGGGGAAACGGGAGCGACCGGCCCCCAAGGCCCCCAGGGCGCCCCCGGCACCCCGGCCACGGTGACGTCCGCTGAGACCGTCTACCAGACAGGTACCTCCGGCACGGAGGCCCCCACGGGGACGTGGAGCGCGGCGGTGCCCACGGTGCCCCAGGGACAGTATCTGTGGACGCGGGTGACCACCCAATTTAACACCGGCGAGCCGGTGATCTACTACTCCGTCAGCCGCTTCGGTGTGGATGGCAGCGGCTCGGTGGCCAGCGTCAACGGCAAAGATCCTGACCCCACCGGCAACGTTCGGGTTCAGGCAGAGGACATCGCCACCAGCGGTGGGCAAACGGTAGAGGAGGCGTTGGCCGGGAAACAGACGAAAATCAACACGTCCGGCCTATTAAAAGGCACTGGCAACGGTGTGGTAGCTGCCGCAGCCCACGGCGTGGACTATCAGCTGCCAATCAAGGCCGTAACCGTCACCCTGACCGCTTCCGGCTGGGGGACGGGAAACACCCAGACTGTATCCGTTGCTGATGTGACGGCTGATAGCATCGTTGTAGTCGCTCCTACCCCTGCATCAAGAACGGCGTACATGGAAGCAGATGTGTTCTGCGCTACCCAGGGCAGCAAAACACTTTCTTTCTCTTGTGAAAGCGTTCCGAGCACTGATTTAACGGTTAATGTTCAGGTCATCAACAAATAGGAGGCGAGAGCCATGATATTTAATGTAACAGGTGGAGGCGGGGGAGCCGGCTGCACCCTGACCATTACCGCCCCTGTGGGAGCTACAGCGAACGTCAGCAAGGACGGAAAAACCAAGGGGCCAAAGGTAGCCACTGCCGGCACTGTGGTGTTCAAGGGGTTGGAAACCGGCACATGGACAATCACCATCACCAACGGCACGGACACAGCCACCGAAACAGTGGAGATCAAAGCGGACTATCATGCGAATGTATCTTTCGTGAAAATCTATGGTATCAGCCGTGACATTACCGCTTCTTCGCCTGCTTGGGCAAGAACGGATGACGCTGTTGGTCTGATCGCAACTGCTTCCGTGGGTACGAGTGCTGGCAAGAGTGACTTTGACAACTGTTACCCTTGGAGCGGCATGGTCCGTGAAACCCTATCCACAGGCGATGTGATGGTGAAAATTCCTAAGTTTTGGTATCGCCGTTACCGCGAGGGCAATATCGAATATATCAAGATTGCAGATATGGCGACTGCTGGCTTCACGCTTCACCCCGCCTTCAATCACGGCGGTGTGACAAAGGATTATCTCTATGTGGGTGCTTATAAGACCACGAGCGGTAATAAGTCCGCTTCCGGCGTAAGCCCATTGGTAAATCAAACTAGAGCGACCATGCGTTCCAACGCAAAATCAAAGGGTACGGGTTGGGGCATTATAGACATTTCTGCACTCTCCGCGATTCAGATGTTGATTCTCGTGGAATTTGCCAACAACAATGTGCAATCTGTCATTGGGCGCGGCTACTGCGACGGTAACACGTCTGCCCTCAGTACAGGCACTTGCAATAATGTAAGTGGTCTCACGGGCAGACCCGCCGGAACAGACGGTAAGGTTGATGTAGTTTGGCGCGGTATCGAGAGTCTGTGGGGTAATGTTTGGGAATTGGTTGATGGTGTCAACTGGAACAATGGCACTTACTATGTGTGCAACGACCCGTCCAAGTACGCAGACGATACTACTACGAACTATACCGCCCTGTCATTCAAAGGAGCGACTGACTGGTCGGGTAGCTATATCAAGCAGGAAGGTCTTGATACGGGTGGTAATCCTCATGTCATGCTCCCGTCTGCCGCAGATAGCGGTAGCGAAACGACCTACGATTGTGACGCCTGTTGGTCGGATACAGGTTGGCACGTCCTCCTGCACGGCGGTATTTGGTCCAATGGCTCGTTTTGTGGTCTCTTTGCGGCTGCTATGAACTTTAGCTCGTTCGGCTCGGCCCCGTACTTCGGGTCGCGCCTGCGTTATATCCCCGCCTAAGAAGGAGGTAGTCAGAAATGAGAGTAAGAGGAAATATCTCGCCAGATGTGCTTCATATTGAAGCCTATCATCCTATGGATGGGTACGTTGAGGTGCGACTGCGTGAAAACATCAACACGCTGCAAATCTCCGATGAAGGCAGCGAACAGCCGGTGACGATGTACGAGTATGACGAATACACATTCATTCTGCCGGAGCGTTCCGATCTGGAAGCGGACATTAAGGCGAATATGACAGATTGGCTTGCCACTGGCAGAACGCTTGAAGTAAACGAAAACGCAAGCATTGTTCAGGACATGAAAACTGAAAATGCCGAGTACGAAGCCGCATTATCCGAAATTGAAACCGCTCTGGGGGTGAACGCATGACCATTGAAGAACGGAAGCAGAGAATCCTTGCAAAAATCGAGGAAATGAAAGCCGAGGGCGCAGACATGCAGAACGCCCTGGCAATCCTGGAGGTGAAGCCGGATGAAGAAGTGGAGTAATGGAGCTAAAAAGCGGCTGGTTGAAATCCGTGCCGCCGAGGATGGGGAACAGGATATGCGCACCATTGCCGCGAGTATCGCCAAGCTGCCCCCCGGTCAGCTCAAGAAAATCCTTACCGATGATATCATCGCCATTCTGGCGAAATATGGGGTGGTGATCAAATGACGACCGAGCAAATTCAATGCCTGCTCACTTTTCTGGGCTACTCTCCCGGCGCGATTGACGGCATTGAAGGCAGGAATACGCAAGCGGCTATTCGTGCATTTCAGGCAGATTACGGGCTTACGGCGGACGGGATACCGGGCGCGGCAACACAAAAAATGCTGATTGGCGCAATTGCCGGTACGGCGGTGAAGGTTAAAAAGCCGGAGAGCAGCGACGCGCCGAAGACAGGAACATTCTGGGACGATATCAAGTATTTCACCCATGAGGAATTCCGGTGTCAGTGCGGCGGGAGATACTGCAACGGCTTTCCGGCAGAAATGGCAGAGGAAACCGTCCGCATGGCCGACGAAATCCGCCACCGGGCGGGAGTCCCCCTGAATGTGAATTCCGGCGTGAGATGCAAGCAACACAACGCCGAGGTGGGCGGAGTATCCAACTCCCTGCACACCACGGGACAGGCCGTAGACCTCTCAGGGGCTATCTCCCCGGAGAAGCTGTATGCCATAGCCCAGGAGGTACAGGCGGAGAAAATCCCCGGGCGGGGTGGTCTGGGGCTGTACGGATGGGGTATCCATGAGGACAACGGGAAGTACAGCCGGTGGAACGGCTAGAAAGGATGGGATTCCGATGGAAGAAACCGAAATCGCCGGGCGGCTTTCCGCAGTGGAGCAGCGGAGTAAATCCAACTCCCACCGGCTGGACGCGCTGGAAAAGCAAACGGAAGCGCTGAACACGCTGGCAACGTCTGTTGCGGTGATGGCTGAACGTGTGGAAGTTACCGGGGGTAAGGTTGACAGCCTTTGCGCGGACGTGCAGGAGCTGAAATCCGAACCCGGAAAGCGGTGGAAGGCGGTGGTTGAAAAGGTCATCTACATCGTCGTATCCGCTGTCGTAGGGTTTATTCTTGCCCGGCTTGGGCTGGGCTGATTTTTAAGGAGGAAAACAAAATGATGATTAACTGGACCGTGCGCATCAAAAACAAGAACTTCTGGCTGGCCGCAATCCCCGCGCTGCTCCTGCTGGTGCAGACGGTAGCCGCCCTCTTCGGATTCTCGCTGGACCTGGGCGAGATCGGCGACAAGCTGCTGGCCGTGGTGAACGCCGTGTTTGCCCTGCTGGCCATCCTGGGCGTGGTGAACGACCCCACTACGGCCGGTATCTCTGACAGCAAACAGGCAAGAACTTACATTACCCCCAAGGAGGATTGATGTGATAAGTGGATAAAGTCCCGTGGAATCGGGTGATTCTGGATGAGTTCTGTTCTCTGGCAATTCTCACGCCGCTGGAGGAAAAGATCATCCGCACCCGAGCCGCCGGATGGAGCCAGACAAAACAGTGCCACAAGTTTTGTGTGTCCCAAGCCACTATCACAAGAACGGTTAAAAAGTTGCGGATAGAATACGAATTGTGCAGAAAATACAGTGACAAGCTCCCTGAAAATCTGAAATTCTGATTCTGCGTGACGATTTATTGACGAAATCCCGACGAGTAGACGATGATTCTACCGTCGGGATTTTTGCTATGCTATGGGTAGAAAGAGGTGGTGCCTATGGGGGTGTACCAAAGCTTTAACCCCAACCCCCGCGCGGCGAAGGTGGGGGACTGCGCCGTCCGCGCTGTGGCAAAGGCGCTGGGAATCGGCTGGTATCAAGCCTACGTAATGCTTGCCAGCGAGGGGCTGACTCAATGTGATATGCCTAGCGCAAATAACGTATGGGGCGCGGTGTTACGGCGGCACGGATTCAGACGGGCGGCGATCCCGGCGGAATGCCCGGACTGCTACACCGTGGGTGACTTTATGCAGGAATACCCGGAGGGAACGTATGTGGTGGCACTGAAAAACCACGTTGCAACCGTTGTGGATGGGAAACTTTTCGATACGTGGAACTCCATGGACGAGAACCCAATTTATTTTTGGAGGCGTAAATAATGGCAAATCCTTATATGCAGCCGAATTACCAGGGCGGCTATTTCCAGCCCAACTATTTTGGGGTGCAAATGCCGCCGATGCAGCAGCCGCAAATGCCCGCACAAGTGCAGCAAGCACCACAGGACGACCGAATATGGGTAGCATCGGAATCTGCGGCAGAAGCTTTCCAGATGGTTCCAAACGGCTTTGTGCGCCTGTGGGACAGCAACAAACAGATTTTTTATGAAAAAAGGGCCGATATGAACGGGCGACCTATGCCGTTGGTGGCCTACGAGTACAAAATTCGAGACGCTTCGGCGGGGTCTGAGTCGGTTACCGCAGGGTTTGAGCAGCGGCTTTGCGCCGTGGAAGAACGCCTGAACCAGCTGACCGAGGGAAAGCGCGAGGCAAAAAAGGCGGAGGTGAAGCGCAATGATGCCTAACCCCATGCAGATGATTTCCCAGTTTCCCCAGTTCATGCAGCAGATGCGGGGACAGGACCCCCAACAGCTGTTAAACCAGCTGATGCAAAGCGGACGGGTCAGCCAGCAGCAGCTTAACCAAGCCCAGCAAATGGCACAGCAGATGCAAGGGCAGTTTGAGCAATTCCGGGGCATGTTCGGCTTCGGAGCGCCTAGAAGGTAAACAATAATCTGGCCAGATTTTGTTATATTTTTCATCTTTTGAAAGGAGAACAAAATGAGTATTACAGCAAGTGAAATGACCCCCGCTGATATCAGAGCTGTTACCGATGGCAACAACGGCGGCTATGGTGGATGCTGGGGCGGTGAATGGTTCATCTGGATTGTCCTGTTCGCCGTATTGTTTGGCTGGGGCGGCAACGGCTGGGGTGGAGGCTTCGGCGGTCGTGGTTCCGGCGCTGGCGTGGTGGACGGGTATGTTCTCGCGTCCGATTTTTCCAACATCGAGCGGAAAATTGACGGCGTGAACAACGGTGTCTGCGACGGCTTCTATGCCATGAATACCGGGATGCTCAATGGGTTTGCAGGCGTGAACCAGAATATCAGCAACGGTTTCCAGGCGGCGGAGCTTTCCCGGTGCAACCAGCAGGCGGCTTTGATGCAGCAGCTTTTCCAGATGCAGATGGCGAATCAGGAGTGCTGCTGCGAAAACCGCGCCGCTATCCAGGGCGTGAACTACAATCTGGCTACCCAGAGCTGCGACACCCGGAACACCATCCAGAACACCACCCGGGACATCATCGATGCCATGAACTGCGGATTCCGCTCCATTGACCAGCGGCTTACCGCCCAGGAACTGGCGGCGAAGGATCAGAAAATCGCCGATCAGAATCAGCAGCTGTTTATGGCACAATTGGCGGCAAGCCAGAGCAACCAGAACCAGGTTCTAAAGGGCTATGTCGCTGAACAGTTCGCCTACTACAACCCCCCTGCCAGACCAGCTTATGTCGTACCGAATCCCAACTGCTGCGGTAACGGCTACGGCTACGGCTGCGGAAACGTGGCGTAAGGAGGGACTAGCATGGCGGTTGAACTTACTGCGAACGCTGTCCAGGCGGTGCCCGTTGGGCAAAACGTGCTGTTTACCGATGCGCCGGTGAAATGCGGGCGAGGGTATGTTGTTCACCGTGAAGGCGCTGGGCTGGTGACACTTCGGGGCATTTGCAATGGATGTTCCACAATCGCGCGGTATCGCGTGCTTTTCGTGGGAAACATCTCTGTGCCTACCGGCGGAACCGCTGGCGCAATCAGTGTGGCACTGGCGCTGGGCGGTGAAGCGCTTCCCACCACTACGGCGACGGCAACACCCGCCGCCGTGGGAGATGCATTCAACGTGGCGACTTCTGCATTTGTGGATGTTCCCCGTGGGTGCTGCGTAGCGTTATCCGTGCGCAACATCAGCACCCAGGCAATCGACGTAGCCAACGCCAATCTGATGATTGAGCGCGTGGCTTAACGGGAGGTGAGACAAAATGAAACACTGGGAAGAATTGCGGGACACCCTGTGCCGGGAACTGGACGAAATCGCCGAAAAAGGCGAACTGTCCGCCGGTGATCTGGAAACCGTGGACAAGCTGACGCACACCATGAAGAATCTGGATAAGATTATGATGGGTGAAGGATACAGCAGTGCCGGGGACTGGTACGCCATGGGCAACTATGGACGGGATGGCCACAGATCCGATTATCGTGACGGCGTGAGCTACCGAGGCCGTAAACGTGATAGCATGGGGCGATACAGCCGCGCAGACGCCAAGGAAGACATTATGGATAAGCTGCGGCGTATGATGGATGAAGCGCCGGATAGTCGGACGCGAGAGGCTTTAGAAAAGGCCGTCCGTTGTATGGAGGATTAACAAATGTTGGCAGAGCGGGATTTGCTGGAAACAATCGAAGAATGTAAGGCAGTGAAACGCCCAACTGCGGCAACATGCCAGTTAATGGCCTCATGCTATACCATTCTAGATCACATGTTCCCGGATTATTCCCGTTCTGCTGATGTTTCCACCGCAAGCTTGTATTCCTCCGCTCCTGCACCACGAAATGATGAAATATCCGGGAGCGAGTTTTCAATTGCCGCGAATTCAGCGGGAATGAAACGGCTATTAGAAGTGATGGACGAACACATGGAGTGCGTGCGGCTAATATACCCAAAAGAATACGCGGCGATTATGCGGCGGCTTAGAGAATGAGCGGCAAAATCCCGTTGCCAATCCGTTGCCAATTTGCACCCTAAAAACGTGCCATATATGGAAAAATATTAAAATCTGTGGTAATATTTTTGAGCAGAATAGTTTGGAGGATGCGGAAGTATCGCGGAAAAGGCAGAAAAAAGCCCTAGAATTGATTTCTAGGGCTTTTTCTGCATGGTGACCCGTACGGGAATCGAACCCAGCGTATTATTTCTTAAACATGTTGCGGCTCTAGGGGTTTCTATTTTTCGTTTCCAATTTTGTTGCCAATTTTACCGTTCACCGATGGGCTGGACGAGAAAAAGTTCCGAAAGTCCTGCGCTCTTTTGGCAATATCCTTCTGCGCTAAGTGCGTGTAAATTTTGTGCATCGTCCCGTCATCTGCCCAGCCGCCGATTTCCATAGCTATCTTTTCCGGGATTTGGAGATGGTAAGCCAGAGACGCGAAGCTGTGCCGCAATCCGTGGTTCCCGACTTTTGGCAGGCCGTTGGCGGAACAAATCTCGTTTATCCTTGTGCATATCCACCCGCCGGTCAGGTTGACGACATAGCCTTCCTTGTTATCAACTGCCTTTAGTGCTTCCATCAGCGGCTCAATAATCGGAACCGTGCGCCGGGAGGAATCGTTTTTATTCTGCTTCTTGTGAACCAGCTTGCCGCCGTCCCCGGCCACTCTTGCCCCGTGGACATATATTATTTCGTTCTTGAAATCAACATTGTCCCACGTCAGCGCCAGCATCTCAGACCTGCGCAAGCTGGATAAATCCAGCAGGGCTGCAATTTCTATCGATTCCCCTTTTATGGCTTGCAGGAACACCGGTATCTGATCCGGATCGAGATACGGCTTTTCGTTGTATTCCTTTTCCGGCAGGGTCACCCGCGGCCTGCGTCCGGTTTCCTCGAATATCGCGGCGGAGATCAGCATCCACACATTTTTGATATATTTCGGGGACAGTGATTTCGCTTCCCTGCGGATGGCGGCTTGCCACTGTTCGTCCGTGGTGGTGTATACGTCAGCCGCCATCATGCTTTGGAAGCGCTGCTTGCGGTAGGATTCATACGCATAAATCGTTGACGGTGACTTGAATCCCTTCCTGGCGGCTATATATTTATCAAGCGTGTCCCCCAGCGTCTTCCCCCGCTTACCGGGCGCGGCCTTTGCTTCGATAACACCGTTTTTCAAGGCGAGATATTCGGCTACGCATTCATCATATGTATTTTTCGTAATGGATACGCGGCGATCATCTATCAATACACGTGTGTGCCACGCCCCGGAGGGGAGCTGTTTAATTTTTGGGAGCCTGATTTCCGGCTCCTTCTTCCTTTTTGCCATTTCGTTTGCCTCCACGTAAGAGCTTATGGAAAATCAAAAATGCCGTGAGCATAAAAACAGCGGCGATTCCTGCCGCGCCGAATAAAATTACCGCAGAAATCTTTTCGGAGCGAATCAGCCCCATTGCCGGGTTCCGGGCATCCAGCACCATATAGACCACGAGCACCGCCGCCAGCAGAATGTTTAATGCGGCCTGCCCGTAAATCAAGGGCTTATCTTCCCGTTGCGCGGATGCAAGCGCACTGTCTTTTTTGGAAAGGGCTTCGCTTTGCTTGCGGATTCTGGTATCCCGGGCGGATATTCCCGCCTCCTGTATCCGGCTCCGATCAAGAAGGCGGGATATGGCGTTGTCCTTTTCTTGCAGCATTTCATCCTTGTGTTCGATTTCCAGCTGTAAGAGGTCAATCGCTGCTGCATTGTCGCTGGGCGGTGCGGTAATGCCCATAAGCTCGTCCATTGACATGTCAAGGGCAACGCACAGCGCGCACACATCCGTAAATCCGGGGTGCATCAGCGTACCGGCAAAAAATCTGCTTAATGTGGCTTTTGGTATCCCTGTTTCATCGGCAAGCTGCTGGATAGTCTTGCACTGCTGGTGCTTCGCGGCCTTGATTCGCGCGACAAGCTTCTCGCATTCCGGCCCTAGCTTTTGCAACGTCGAAATTTGTTCCCCCGCATACAAAATTAACGATCTCCCTTCAATTTGATTTGCAAATCTACGGTACGCAACTCGTTTCTACGATTTGCGTATTTACTTTTGCAATAGAAAAAACTATTGTGAAGGTGCAACCGGCAAGGGACACACGGCGTTACCGGCGGCAAGCCCCGCCACCTTGTGGCACGGGTGGCGGGGCAATTCTCAACGCACCGCCCGCTATGCGCATAGCGGGCATTCCCGGAGTGCTCCGGGAATGATGAAAGTTGTCAAAATCAATAGCCGTTCTTCTGCGCCCCATAGACAGCCTGGCTATGCGTAAATCCTTCGTATTCTAGCTGGTCGATCAGACCAGAGCGAGAAAAGGATGCATAATCCAAGTATTGCTTTGCCGATTTGGCAGCCTGTTCGTTCCAATCTGCGCCGCAATGATCCACTGCGTATACGGCTTCGTCATGGGTATACTTTTCGTATTCCAGCTGCTTGATCAATCCGCTGCGGGAAAATGCGGAGTAAGCTAAATATTGGTTTGCCGATTTTAACGCATTTTTCATACCGATGGTTACTTCGCCGGAATCCTTTTCGGTATTAACATCGGGCGTTTTATCAGGGGTTCCGATTATATCGTATATAATGTTCCCTTCAAATATACAGGTGAAAATTTCTTCGTGGTTATTTTCGTTTACGATATTAAGCTGGATAACCGCATTATCAAGGTCAAAAGATGGCAGAATATTTACAATCTTGTTATACAGCGAAATGGAGACGTCATTAATCGAAGACCATGTATCTTTTGCCTTTGCCATGTTGTAATTTTTGACAAGCAAAACTACATCTTCAAAATTATCAAAGGCAACCGAAATAAGGGTAACCCCGTCTTTTTCAGAAATATCACAGTATTCACATTTTAATTTGTTTACAATGTAGTCTTGCACCCCGGCCCATTTTTCGCTGTCAGTCAAAGAAGCGGATGATGGCTCCGAAGCCTCGACCGGCTCCGACGTGGCTACCTCGCTCGCGCTGACGATATTGGCAAGAAAATCGTGGTATGCGTCCATGGATTTGTTATCATCGGTCTGACATGTACACGTAATCGTATACGCATATTTGCCGTCAGAAAATGTTCCGACTGACCAGAACGTTTTCTTATCCAGCGTGAATTCCTCGAAGAAAACGGATGCACCGAGAATCGTATATTCTTTGCTCTCCGTTTTCACGCTGGAATCTGTTTTTACGGATTTAAGAACCACTTCCTGCTGTGTATCAGGCATCACTTTTTGCATTGATTTCGGATATTGCGACATGTCCGTAATTACAAAAGTTACACCGGCGTCTCCGGCCTTGTTCAGCGAAATGGTCATGGATTGGTCGCTTTTCTTGTAAACATAACCTTCCGGCGGAAGCGTTAAGCCAAGCCCTGCAATGGTAACCACTTCTTTTTCTGTTTCGCTGGCGTTGACCGGCAGGGCAAGGCAGCCGATCAAAGCTGCCGCCAGGAGAAACGCTAAAATTCTTTTCATTGGCAACCTCCTAAAAATCAGTCCGATCTATCGGACATAAAATATGATACCACTTATTCAAACAAATGTTCTAAAATAAATCATACACGCAATAGAACCAACCTCCGATCTTGATGTGGGGATGGTGTGACCAATTGACATTATACAGCTTGTAGAACTATAAAGCAATAGAATATTAAAAAAATATGAATGAAATAACAAAATATTTTAGAAAAAAGGAGTAGAGAGTATGAAAGAGCTGCAAACAAGGGAAGAGATCATTGCGTGGATCACGGAGCAGGTGGAGCAGATGCCGCTGGGGCTGCTGAAAATGGTGCGGGGATTCGTGCGCGGGCTTTTGAAACTGTAATTACATAACGGCAACGCCGGGGTTTATCGCCCCGGCGTTTTTTACATGCTTTCGTAGATGTTTCGGAGAGCCTGTTCTAACGCGGCTAGTTCCTCATCAGATCGGGAGCAAATCAGTTTAATTACATTTTTCTTAAATTCGCTTGATCCGTTCAGGATGTTGCCAACCATTTCTGCAACTTCCTCTTCTTTTGTCTTTGGTTCGAACATTTCCCCGTCTCCTGTTCTCAGCCAATCCTCCCGGACTGAAAAAAGACGGCAAATATCGGAGATTGTGCGGTCACTGGGTTCCCGCTTGCCTTTTTCAATCATCCAAACATAGTTTTCGGATAGGCCGAGTTTTACGGAAAATTCTTTCTGTGAAAGTTTCAAAACATCCTTACGCAAGAATTTAATTCGCTCGTTCAAAGTGCGCCACCTCCTTTCCGCACTTATAAGATAACATAAAAGCCTAACAAAGTCAAGAAAAAAATAAAAAAAGGTATTGACAACCTTGACACAGTGTGGTATTATAGCACTATCAGTTAGGGAGAAAACCTAACAAGCCTAGCAAACCAGATAACGGGAGGAAACAGAAATGAAAAAGAGGTATGAAATTTGGGCGGAGTTCCCCGACGGGGTGGAGGCAAAGGTCGAGTGCTGGGGAAGCCTGAAACAGGCCAGCAGCGCGGTTGACGCGATGAACCACGCCAACAAGCGCGATCTGGCGGAGGGCTACGGGTTCCCCCATGGGGTGCCCACATACAGCATCCGGGAAAGTCGGTAACACAATGGGCGGGGCAACCCGCCCGGCACAGGAAAGGAGGTGATCACATGACGCAAGCGTGCATTGATCTGCTGCAAACGATTGCAATTATCAGCCTTGGAATAGCAGTTTTAAACCTTGGGAAAGCAGTTCGAAGGCTTTGCGAAGCAAAGAAATAGCCTGTTCGCGGGTGAATATCCACATCAAAAAGGTTCCGGCGGCGGACAGGACAGAAAAAATTGCAGAGCGGCGGCTTTTCCGCTCGTACTCAGCGGCCTTTGCTTCCGCCTCCTGTGCTTGCTTGACCGCCAGCTGGGCGCGAAGTTCGGCGGCATCGGCGATCCGCTTCAGCTCCGCGACCTGGAGCGCGGCATCCGCCTGCATGGCCTTTCCCAACCCGCCAAGGGCGGAATCCTCCGGCCGGATGTGGCCGGTTGCATCAGATAGGTTCATAAAAGCATCTCCCTTCGGTGGGATTGTAGCACAGTGAAAGCCATTTATCAACAAAAAAGGAGGTGAATCAAATGCCTGAAAAGATCGTGAACATCCTGGAGAATATCGCAAAGGTGAAGGGCCAGGACTATGTGGAGGGGCTGGTGGATATGGCAAATATCCTGGCCCCCAAGGCCAAGGCCGATGACAAGAACGAAAAGGAGGAATCGAAATGAAAAGCGACGACTTCGGCGGGGTGGAAATCCAGCTGACCGACGATGTGCCGGGGGCGGTGATTGCGCCGGTCGATATCCCGGAGCGGAAGATCGACAAGGATTTTAACATTTAGGGGGTGGCGACATGCCGCGAATCCGGCAGAATGCCGACAAGTATCGGCAGAGTGATTTTATCCGGGAGGTTGATACCCGGTGTGCCTGGCACGGAATCAAGACAAACCAGGCGCTGGGCGAGGCACTGGATGTATCCGGGGCCAGCATTGGGAACTACCGGCAAGACCCGGAAAAAATGCAGGTGCGGGTGCTGAAAAAGATGGTAGACGTGCTGAAGCTGGACATTCCGGCGCTGCTGGCGTTTTTGGGGTACAGCGAGAAGGAGATCAAGAAATTCGCCCGGGAATACGGGCAGGAGGGAAAAGCATGAAAAAGAAAATAAAATTTGTTTTTGCAGCGGCGCTTTTGGCGGCGCTGCTGACCGGATGCACCGAGGCAGACAAGGTCAATGCCAACATAAGCAAACAGGCGGATTATTTCGAATGTGAGCGGAAAATCACCGTTTACAACGCCAGAACGGACAACATCATCCTGGAAGCGGAAGGCTACATGAGCGTCAGCAACAACACAAACAAAGAACTGGTGATTACCTGCAAAATCGGGCCGAATGAGTACAAAAAGAACTACATTTATCTGAACAGCTACACCCTGTACGTGGTGGAAGACATCACCGGCACGCATACCGACCCTTACCACTACAAAATGTACTTCCACACCGAATTCCCCGTAGATTTTGGTGTGAAACCGTAGGAGGCAAAAAATGAGAGCAAGCGTGGAAGAGGTGGACGCACTGCGGGCCAGGCTGCGGGAGAAGCAGGAGCAGCGCTGGCTTGATGAGAGCGCCGATGAGGTCATGAGAATGGTGCATCATCGGGCACCGCTGGGAGAGCAGCGGGTGGCGGGGAGAATGCCGCAGATCGTGGAGGAACGGGCAACACCGCTGGAGAAGCGGGAGTATGTGGCCCGGTTAATCCCGGCGGAGCGGGCGTTCAGCTGGGCGGCGGTGGCCGTGATCCTGGCCCGGTCGGTGGTTGACAACTGGCTTTTCCTGCTGGTGCTGGGGTTCGTGGTGTTTGGATGCGCGGCGGTATGCTAGAGCGGAACCCGAGCGGGCCTTGCAAGGATTGCCCGGAACGCCGGGTAGATGATAGCTACAATTGCCACTCCGTCTGCTCCAAGTATCTCGCCTTTTTGAAAGTCAATGAGGCAGCGAAGCAGGAGCGGCAGAAACTATCCGCCATGGAAGCATACTACATCCGCCGGAACCACCGGCGGGCGGAAAGATAAAAAAGCCGCCCCGGGGAGGGATGAACCCCGGAAGCGGCAAAGGAAATGAAACTACCTGTATGATAGCGGGAGAAAGGGAAAATGTCAATGGACGTTTTTGACAACATGGAACCGTGGCTTTTGGCAGAGCGGCGGGAGGCGCGGGCGGAACGGGAGGCTTCCCGATTCCCCAAGTGCAGCCGGTGTGGGGAGCCGATCACGGAGGCAAAGCTGGTGTACATCCAGGAGCACGACGAGTTTTACTGCCTGGACTGCATCGAGGCTATGACGGAAATCAACGAGGCTGCAGAGGTGGAGGAATGATACGGAAAATTCCGACCGCGAACATGAGTAAGGAGGAATGGACAGCGCTACGCTCTACCACCATTGGTGGCTCGGATGCCGCCGCCATTCTGGGGCTGAATCCCTACAAGTCACCGTATGCCCTGTGGGCGGAGAAAACCGGGAAGGTCATCCCGGAGGATATTTCCCAGAAAGAGGCGGTACGCCTCGGCACGGACTTGGAGGAATACGTAGCAAAGCGGTTCACCGAAGCTACCGGGAAAAAGGTACGCCGGGAGAACTACACCGTATTCCGGGACGATATGCCCTTTGCCCACGCAAATTATGATCGTCTGGTTATTGGAGAGCGGGCGGGGCTGGAAATTAAGACCACGAACGCCCTGAACTTGAAGAAGTTCAAGAACGGTGAGTTTCCGGCGAACTACTACTGCCAATGCTGCCACTATCTTCTGATCTCCGGCCTTGACCGCTGGTATCTGGCCGTCCTGGTTCTGGGTGTTGAGTTCAAGGTGTTCACCATCGATCGGGATGAAGCGGAGTTGGCGGCCCTGAAAATGGCGGAGGAAAACTTCTGGTATCAGGTCCAAAACGACCTTCCCCCGGAGATCGACGGCATGGATTCCACCCTGGATGCCCTGAACGCCGCATTCCCGGTGAGCGACCAAGAAGCGGATGCCGTAGACCTGACCGGATGTGCAACAGACCTTGTGATTCTGGACGAATGTTCCCGACGAATCAAGGAACTGGAAGAAAAGAAAAAGGCGGCACAAGCAAGGGTTAAGGAGACCATGGGAACCGCCGAAAAGGGCTTCTACAGCACCTATTCCGTCAGCTGGAAAAGTCAGAAACAGCGAACCTTTGACAGGGAGAAATGGGAGAAAGACCACGGGGCAATCCCGGAAGAATATTTCAAAGTATCAGAAAGCAGACCGTTTAAGTTCAACAAAACGAAGGAGGAAAAATAAAAATGGCGAATATCATCCAGAGTGCCGCTAATGCGGCAAAGAAACCCGCAAGAAAGGAACAGTCCACATCGTTCTTGGTGAACGGGATGGAGGTTACGCTTACCCCGAACATTGTACGGGACTACCTCGTTTCCGGGAACAAGGACAAGGTTTCGCTCCAAGAAATCGCAATGTTCATCAATATGTGCAAGTTCTCCGGCCTGAACCCATGGCTGAAAGAAGCCTACTGCATCAAGTACGGCAATGAGCCCGCAACAATGGTTGTTGGCGTTGACGCATACATGAAGCGTGCAGACGAAAACCCCCAGTATGACGGTATGGAATCCGGCATTATCCTGTTTGACGAGGAAACCGGAGAAACTATTTATGCACAGGGAACTTTTTACCTGCCTGGGCAGAAAATCACCGGCGGATGGGCTACCGTGCACAGAAAAGACCATGCGTTCCCTTCGCATATCGAGGTTTCCTTTGACGAGTACGCCGGGAAAAAGTCTGACGGTTCGCTCAATAGCCAGTGGTCTAAGAAACCTGCAACGATGATTCGCAAAGTTGCAAAATGTCAGGCTTTGAGAGAGGCGTTTCCGAACTGCTATAAAGGTTTGGCGGTAGCGGAGGAATTCGGACTCGCAGAATCCGATATCGTGAACAAGGCGGACGAATACCCTGCCGGGCTCACTCAGATCGCAGAGCCAACAAGCCAGCCTGCCCCTGTGGATTCTGCCACAGGTGAGGTCATCGAGGCCCCGGAGAACGCCTGATGTACACAGTACACAGTACACAGACAGGACGGCACAATCCTGATGCAGTCCGTAATGGATTTCCGATACCCGCCGGAGACGGAATTGTCGCTTCTCAGCTCCGGCTATGCGCTGAAACTCAACGGGAAGCGGATCACCAAAAAGGAGGTACAGCAACGTGCTGAATCAAATCAGCGTCATGGGCCGTTTCGCCCGTGACCCCGAACTCCGGCGCACCGGCTCCGGAAAGCCCGTCACCAGCTTTACCCTGGCCTGTGACCGGGACTTCAAGAACTCCCAGACCGGCGAGAAAGAGGTTGATTTCATCGATTGCGTCGCCTGGAATTCCACTGCCGAGATCGTGGAGAAGTATTTCCAAAAGGGGCAGATGGCTGTGGTAACGGGGAGACTGCAAATCCGGCAGTATACCGACAAGAACGGCCAGAAGCGCCGCCAAGCGGAGATTCTTGCGAGTAGTGTCTATTTCTGCGGAGGTAAGGAAAATGGCGCACAAGCGAACTGTGAGCCTGACACGGCATATCCCGCGCAGAGAAATGACTATGCCATGGTGGAAGATGACGATGAACAATTACCGTTCTGACCGTAAAAATCAATCTTTTCTGCCAAATATTGGCAGTACACATTTGGAAAGGAAGGATAAACAATGGAAAAAATCTCTTTGCAGGAAATGGTAGGCGGTGCGCTTCAGGAACAGTTTGAAAAATCGTTCCTGCGGGTTGTAGAAAACCTGGCTGACCCGAACACGCCCTTCAAGGATTGCCGGAAAATCAGCATTGAATTGAAGTTCACCCAGAACGAAGCCAGGGATGATGTATCCTGTGCAATCAAGGTTGCTGAAAAGCTGGCGGCACAGGCCCCTATGCAGACCTCCTTTGCCATTGGCAAAAATCTGAAAACCGGGGAGCTTTACGCCGAGGAATACGGCAAGCACACCCAGCTCAAGGGACAAATATCCATGGAAGATGCGGAGGATGTGCCGGTAGACCCCAGCACCGGAGAAGTGCTTGCCGAAGTGAAGCCCGCCGTGCTGGACCTGCGGATGGCCGCTATGAACTAAAAAAGGAGAATAAATTATGATTAAAGAAGCGTTACAGTACATTGTTGGGCTTTCCGCCCCTACGATTCAGGACATCGATGGGGAGACCTATTCCGACAAGCCCCTGCACCGGGTTGACTACGCCCCCCTTGCAGACCCCATCAAGCTTTCTACTCTGGAAAGCCTTGTTGATTATATCAAATCCGAAAAGGACGATCTGACGCACACTGGAACCAGAGCCATGTTTATTCATGTCGTGAGCCCCGCAAAGGTCAAACTGTATTCCACTCTGAATTGGAACCGAGAGCGGGAAACCATTGCGGAAGTCAATGCCAACGTGCCGGAATTTGGCTTTAACCGCTGGATTGACCATGAATCTTTCTGCATTGCCCTCCAGTCCAAGTTCCTGCACAACGAAGATCGGGCCTTGCTGCTGAAGTTCGCTGGAACGGTGGAAAGTGGCACAATTGCGGAATACGGTGACGATGGGGTTACTCAGAAAGCCACGGTGAAGGTTGGCATTGCCAAGAAGGGAGAGGCGGTCATCCCGAACCCCGTCAAGCTGGTTGCATACCGTACCTTCATTGAGGTTGAGCAGCCTGAATCCCAGTACATTTTCCGTATGCAGGATAGGAACGGCATTCAGTGCGCCTTGTACGAAGCGGACGGCGGCGCATGGGAGATTTCCGCTATGCGCAGAATCAAGGCGTATCTGGAAGCGGCCCTTGCGGGCATGGACGGCTATATTGTGATTTCCTGATTCCTAGCCCTTGGCGGTGGGAGGTCAAACCGCCAACTCCAAAAGGAGGAGAATCGTGGCAAAAGAAGTTTTCAGAATCGCCTACCCGAAGACCGGCGCGGAAAAGAAGAAGTGGGCGAAGGAGTACGGCATGAATGCGTACTACGCCGGGAAGCACTGGGCATTGCGGAAGAAAGACGCTGAGTTGTGGCACTGGATTACATTGGCGGCCATGAACGCCCAGGACATTCGCAGAACACCCTTTAAGCTGCCTGTAGCCGTGACGTTCTACTGGAATGACCGGCTGGACATCGACAACCACGCAATCATGGGAAAGATGATCGTGGATGCCATGAAAGGCCGTGTCATCGAGGACGATAACCGGCGCTGGCTGAAAAGCGTTTCCCACAATTTCCACGATGAGGATTACATACAGGTTGAAATACGGGAGGTAAGGCCGTGACACAGTGTGAGCGTATCCTGCGGCATTTGCAGGACTATGGAAGCATTACCCAGGCCGAGGCCGTTACCGAGTACGGCTGTTACCGGCTGGGTGCAAGGATCTGGGATTTGAAAGCACAAGGAATCCCCATCCGCTCCGAGCGGGTGACCGGCAAAAACCGGTACGACGAGTCGGTATCCTTTTCCAGATATTCCATCGTAAAAACGGAACGCGAGGATTGACCCATGGATGAAAGAACCCAATTTACATTTTATGCCAGTTTCTTCGATGCGGTTTCCAGAATCAAGAAAAAGGCAGACCGTGCCGACGCTTACGACGCGATTTGCGCCTATGCCCTGCGGGAAGAAGACCCGGACTTTTCCAAAATGTCCGATGCTGCGCAAATCGCGTTTCTGCTCATAAAGCCGAATCTGGATTCCAGCAGGAGGAAAGCAAAGAGCGGGAAAGACGGTGGAAGTAAGAAAGCAAACGGTAAGCAAAACGGAAGCAAACAAGAAACAAACTGCAAGCAAGAAGAAGGCGAAAGCGAGAAAGAGAAGGAGAAGGAGAAAGAGAAGGAGAAGGAGAAAGAGAAAGAGAAAGAGAAAGAGAACGAATGTTATCCCCCTAACCCCCTTGCGGGGGGGAGCGAAAAGAAAAAGCGATTCACCCCGCCCGCGGTGGAGCAGGTGGCGGAGTATTGCCAGGAAAAGGGGTACCACATTGACCCGGAAGCCTTTGTAGCGTTCTATGCGTCCAAAGGCTGGATGGTTGGCAAAAGCCCCATGAAGGATTGGAAGTCCGCCGTTGTCACCTGGACGAAGAGTGAAAGGCAGAGAATAGGCAACGCAAATACCCGCAGCGGCTACACCAGCGGCGTTGACCGTCTGGCGGAGATGTACAGGGAGGAATTTGGGAATGGATAAACAGGAAGCGTACCAGATTCTCACGCTTTTACAGGCAAATTATCCAGATTCTTTCCGGGGAATGTCCAAAGAGGCGGCAAACGTGAAAGTCAATCTTTGGGCTGATATGTTCGCCGAGGAGCCATTTGAGGCCGTTGCCGCCGCTGCAAAAGCGTACATAGCGACGGATACCGGCGGCTTTATGCCCACCATCGGGAAGCTGAAAGATATGCTCCATCGGATGCAGTCGCCTCAGCAGATGACCCAGATGGAGGCATGGGGGTTGGTTGCAAAGGCCTTGCAAAACAGCATATACGGTGCAGCTGAAGAATTTCAAAAACTTCCTCCGGCGGTTCAGCGGACAGTTGGAAGCCCCGCCCAGCTGAAAGAATGGGCATTGATGGACGCTGAGACGGTGCAGTCCGTGGCAGCCTCGAATTTTCAGCGTTCCTTCCAGGTTTGCCAGAAGCGGGAGGACGATTACCAGAAACTCCCCGGAGCGGTAAAGAGCTTTATCGCCGAGCTGGCGGGCGGGATGAAATTTGAAGGGCTCCCGGAGGGGAGCAAATAACGCAGAAAGGAAATGGGAAATGAAAGGTTACAAAGGATTCGGCCCCGGCTTGATCTGCAAAGGCAAGCAGTATCAAGAAAATACCGTGTTTGAGGAGCCGAAAGCGGAAATATGCAAGAAGGGGATGCACTTCTGCGAAAATCCCTTTGATGTGCTGGACTATTACGATCTTGTCAGGGCTGACGGAACACTGAACGACTTTGCGGAAGTGGAAGCACTGGACGACACAAAAACGGATGACGGCAAGAAATTCTGCACAAAAAAGCTAAAAATTGGCGTGAAGCTGGGGCTTTCCAGATTTGTCAGAGCGTGCGTGGATTTTGTGCTGGAAAAGACCGTCAAGATCGGCAGCTCCGGGAACTCCGCCCAGATCGGCAGCTCCGGGGACTCCGCCAAGATCGGCAGCTCCGGGAACTCCGCCCAGATCGGCAGCTCCGGGGACTCCGCCAAGATCGGCAGCTCCGGGAACTCCGCCCAGATCGGCAGCTCCGGGGACTCCGCCAAGATCGGCAGCTCCGGGAACTTCGCCCAGATCGGCAGCTCCGGGGACTCCGCCAAGATCGGCAGCTCCGGGAACTCCGCCCAGATCGGCAGCTCCGGGGACTCCGCCAAGATCGGCAGCTCCGGGAACT
>ERZ1024479.15-NODE-15-length-35550-cov-19.299676_pt1 | contig 35550 bp, 58 predicted proteins | sample MGYA00520800_ERZ1024479 | MGnify/ENA primary metagenome ERZ1024479 (study PRJEB33242, sample SAMEA3444313) | Homo sapiens | biome: Host associated; feature: Gastrointestinal tract; material: Stool | place: Uganda | collected 2011-01-01 ... | reverse complement strand
ATACGAGATATTGGCGTGACTGGAGTTCAGACGTGTGCTCTTCCGATCTCCGTGGCGGCTTTGGCAAGGAAGTGATCGATGCGGCTACCAGCGTTGCGGAATCCGCTATTGATGTGGAATATGAGGTTTTGGACGATGGGAACGAGGAGGTGTCTGTAAATGACCTCCTTTGAAGATCTCTGCGCAAGATACGATGTGCGACCGGAAGACGTGGTGTATTGCTTCACGCTTTCGGACGGTTCTTACAGGATCATTGTTCGGGACGATTTCAACGATGTGTATTCCGTCCTGCTGGACGATGAAAGCGATATCCAGATTGTTTTCGGTGGCCGTGGTTCCGGAAAATCATCGGACGTTGTAAAGCGTATCGTAGCCACCAATTACGGCGGGCATAACTGGCTTGTGACCCGTTACTTCAAGACGGACTTGAAAATGTCATGCTTCAACGAGATTTTGGCGACTATTGATGAATGGGGTCTCGGAAATGAGTACTCCGTTGAAAAGAACACACTGACGATCACTTGTAAACACAACGGACGGCAGATAGTGTTCGGTGCGTTGGAAGAACCACGAAGATTGAAGTCCATCAAGCCGAAAGTCGGCATTCTGACGGATATCTTCATGGAAGAAGCAGACGAGTGCCCGTCCCTAAATTCCTTCTCCATGCTGCAAGCCTGTTTGCGTGGTATAGACAAGGACGCAATTAAATCCGGCCAGCCGCAGCCGCATAAGCGGATTGTAATGGCCTTTAACCCGATACTCCCGTCCCATTGGATGCAGGAGTATTTTTTTAAGCCTTTGTGGAAACATCCGGACGTAAAGACGGTCGAGGAATTGAAGAAGCTGACCCTTGCGGACAAAATGGCAAAGGGCGTTGTGGACGGTCTGAAAGTGACCATGCTGAAAACCACCTACAACGATAACCGCTTCCTCACCAAAGAGGATATCCGGCAGAGAGAGAACGCCACCGGGCAGCGGCTTTGGGTGGATACGCTGGGAAACCAAGGCACATTGGGCAAGACCGTCTTTGTGGAGGGCGAACATTGGCACACCGCCGATTTTGCGGCCCTGAGCAAGGAAGGGAAACTTCCGGTTTTCGACAATGTGCGGCAGGGCGTGGACTTCGGCTATGTAAACCCCTGCGCCTTTGTGAAACTGCACCTTGACACCTTCCATAAAAAGATCTGGGTATTCAAGGCGTTTTACATCAAGTTTGTTACCACGGATGTTTTTGCGGAACTGATAAAGGAAATGGCCGAGGGCGCACCGGTGTACTGTGACTATGCGGAGCCTGACCGGATAAACACCCTGAAAAAAGCAGGGATAGCCGCTGACCGATGCAAAAAGGGCAAGGCAAAGGGCACAAAACCGGCGGTAACACGCCGTATAGACTGGCTCCACGACTATGAGATCATCATTGACATAGAGTGTGCCGACCTCATAGAGGAAATGCGGCTTTACCAATGGGACGAAGATTCTAACGGAAACCGACTTGAAATCCCGAAGAAGGAGCACGACCACGGCATTGACGCAATGTCTTATGCACTGGGTTTTGACATCTTCGCCGGGAACAAAGTGGAAGGTTCCGATTACGCCATTTTATAACGAGGTACCATGATTTCAGAAATTTACATGACGAACGCAGAAGCGGAGCAGATAAACGGGACTACCATCAAGAGCCTGTTTGCCCGGTTCGCTCCTTTGCTGGAACTCAGGCAAAACCTGTTTAAGTATTATGACCGTGAGGATGCGACCATCGCCAGTATGGATAATCCGGTTGTGGCAAGCATCTTTTCCCCGATAGCAAGATATGCAACGGACATTGCTGCCGGGTACTTCATTGGCAATCCGTGCCGGTATTACAGCCGTGTGACTACCACGGTGCGCACGATTGAGAAATTCGGCTCCAAGAAAAGCGTCTTTGAAAAGAAACTGACAGGGGAGCCGGACGAAGCGGAAACCGAGAAGATACAAGCGTACCTGAACGGGTATCAGGCAGTTTTGCGCAAGAACCATGAGGACGAAGAAAACATAGAGCTTGCCCGGCACACTCTTATTTACAGGACGGCCTATGAGCGTATTTACGTTGTCAAGGATAAGGACGGATACAACGATATCCGGTTCAAGGCCATTGACCCGAAGAAGTGTGTCCTGATTCGTGATAACACGGTGGAGCGGAATCCTGTTGCGTTCCTGTGCCGGGAGCAGTTCACGGAGCCTTTAACTGGCATGTGGATTGACCAGTACGAGGTAATCACCAACAAACGGCACGTTTACTACCGGTTCAAGACTGCGTTCGGTTCTTCCAGCGTTTCCGTTGAATCAGGCTCTGTTATGCCTCCAGAGGAAATCAGCGCAGATGAAGCAGACCTGAACCTTATCCGGCTGATCGGTATTCCCATTGTGGAGTACAGAATGCCCGGCAACAAGGGATTCTTTGAGGACTGTATCCCCCTCCTGAATGCCCGCGATTTCCTTCTTAACAACGTCCGCAACACCTTCCGGTACAATGACGATGCAATTCTGCTCATGATAGGCTTTATGAAGCCCAGCACGGAGGAAGAAGCGGAGAAATTCAAGAAGAGCCTTGCGGACTTCAAGACCCTGTGGATGGGGGACGATACGGATGTTAAGTGGCTCATTAAGGACGTTCCCATTGACAGCATCAAGGGCTACTACGAAATGCTGACCAATGACATCTTCGGTATGCTGGGTATCAAAAACCCGGTTCGCTCGTCCGAGGTGTACCAGAACATTACCACAGTCCGGTATCAGAACTACGGCATGGACAATACCGTGCTGGGGCTGGAACGTTCCTTTGAGCGTGGTTTACTGGAAGGACGGGCCAAAATGATAACTGCCCTGCTGAACTTCACCAACGGGACGGATTGGGACTGGGAAAAACTGGATGTGGCCTTTGACCGGAACTTGCCTTCTTCCAGAGTTGAGGAAGCTCAGTTCATTGCCCAGATGAAGGGCGCAGACATCATGGCCGATGAAGACATACTGGATCAGGTTCAGTTTGTCGAGAACTCCCACGAAGCGGTTTTGCGCAAACGGGCACAGGATAAATACGAAGCCGAGCAAATGGCCGAGGAATCTCTTGAAGAAACCCGAAACACCGTTGTTACAGGATTCGGCGGGAATAAGGTCATGAACGGCAGCACTGAGAACGGTGTGGAGCGTGGCGATGGACGTTTACGAGAAGACGGACAGGCTGGCCGCTGAGACTATCCAGAGGGCATCCCGGCAGTTTAATACGGTTCGGCGCAAGGTTGCCTTGCTGGCCGATTTTGACGAAATAAACGTGCTCATAAAGCGCATGTACAATCGCCTGAGAGACGATAACAACCGGACATTCGAGCAGATAGCCGATGCGGAATATTTGGCCGCCTCAGAAGGGAAGCTACGGGATGAGTTAGAGGAAGATTTTCTTCTGCTCATCCTTGACGATTACGACCCGGTAACAGGATATGTGTACACCCGTGAGACGGAGCGAAAGCAGGAGCGGCTTTTTGAAAAGGTTGTCTCCATCATATCGCATGAGAAGTCTTCCGGGAAAACCTATCAGCCTGCCGAACCGGAGGAAACGATGCTTTACCCAACCAATTCCGAAATCCGAAAGGCGTTCGATACGGCGTTCCGGCTTTGGGCGAACATGACGCAGGAATACGCCTTGCGCACCCATGACCGAGCCAGAGAACGGGCATTTATCGCCTTGAAAGGGAAAAGCGTCATGTGGCACACAGAGGAAGACGCAAGAGTGTGTAAGAAGTGCGAACCACTGGACGGAAAGATATTCTCCATAGAGAAACTACCCGCAAAACCGCACCTGTATTGCCGGTGCTGGATAACGCTGGTGGAATGACCGCTTCACAGCGGTTTTTTTATATACAGACAGAGAAGTCATAAATCCCGACCACCTGAGAGAACAGTAAACGCAAAAATTTATGGAAGAGAGAACTCCCTCACCAAACCCGAAAGGACAATATGGCAAAGATTGACACTACGCAGATTGAAGGTTATGCGGAAATGACCGCAGAGCAGAAGCTTGCAGCACTGGAAAAAATGGACATCCCCGAAAAGGTTGACCTGACCGGGTATGTAAAGAAGTCCGTTTTCGATGCAAAAGCTTCCGAAGCCGCCGCAGCATCCAGAGAGCTTAAATCCCTGAAGGCGGCAAACTTGACCGAAGAACAGAAGCTACAGCAAGCCCGAGAAGAATTTGAGAAGGAAAAGCTGAGCTTTACCAAGGAGCGGAACGCAACGAAGATCAAGGGCATTTTCGGGGCTGCTGGCTTAAAGGAAGAAGCGTATGCGGCACTCCCCATCAGCGACTTTACCGATGAAACGGCAGCGCTTTCCTTTGCTAACAGCATTGTAACCATGCTCAGTGCAAGTCAGGCCGCAGGCGAAAAGGCCGCACGGCAAAGCCTGTTGGGCGGCGATCCTCCCGTATCTGGCAGTAGTGTTGATACTGCTGCATCCCTCAAAGCTGAATACGCAGATGCAGTAAAGAAAAACGACTATGCCCGCATTGCATCCTGTATGCGCCGGGCGCAAGAGAAAAAAATAACTTTGTAAGGAGCTATTAAACATGGCAGACGCACTTGCTACTTCTTTTACCTGTACCAACTACTCTGGCCTGCTCTACACCAAGAGCAACACCAAGACCCCCTTCCTGAACTCCATCGGTGAGCGCAGAATCAGCCCCAGCGTTGAGTTTGTTATCGATCAGACCTATGCTCTGGGTACTGCTTCTCAGCCCGCCATCTCCGAGACGGCATCCGCTACTGCCCCCGATGTGACCACCGTTACCCGCACTCAGCAGACCAATGTGTGCCAGATCTTCCATGAGACTGTCGGCTCTACTTATGCTCATGAAAGCAACATGGGCACTCTGGGCGGCGCTAACATTGCCGGGCAGACCCCCAATCCCGTCAGCGAACTGGACTGGCAGATTGCCCAGCGCATGAAGAAGATTGCGCAGGACATCGAGTACACCTGTCTGAACGGTGCGTACAATAAGGCAACTTCCGATGCCACTATCAACAAGACCCGTGGTATCATCGCCGCCTGTACCTCCAATGTGCTGGATAACGTTTCGCAGTCCACCCATACTCCCCGTGACGTGAGTACCGCCCTGCTGAAAGATCTCTGCAAGTCCGTTTTCAACAACGGCGGCGAGGTCAACGGTTGCATCATGACCATGAACGCCGATATGCGAGTGAAGATCTCCAACCTGTACGAGAACAAGACCGGCTACATCATGCCCGCCTCCCGCACCGTGTTCGGTATCGCTGCTGACACTCTCGTTACCGAGTTCGGCACCGTGTATCTCATCACCAATACCCTGATGCCTGCTGGAAAAATCCTGCTGTACAACCCCTCTGTTATTCGTCCTGTGGAAATGATCGTTCCCGGCAAGGGCAACTTCTTCTATGAGGAACTGTCCAAGACCGGTGCAGCGACCAAGGGCCAGATTTTCGGCCAGTTCGGTCTGGACTACGGCCCCGAATGGTTCCACGGCGTGCTGGCTGACCTGAACTAACCAACAAGGAGGTGCGCATGATGGAACGAGACGCAGCGATTGCATCCATTACCAAGTCAGTTATGGCCATGTGTGGGATTAAAGACGGTGCGGAGGATTCCGACCGGATAGATGCTTTTGCTTCCCAATATTATGACATGGCCGCAGGGATTACCGGCTACGCCGAATTGCTGGATGCGCACCTCCCCTTTGTTACCACCGCAACCATGCGGGCATGGCGCAAACGTGGTGCCGAGGCGAACCGCAGTTTTAGCGGCATAGGCGTATCGGAAAGCTATGTCGATATCGAAAACGACCTTCTGAACGCCGTGAAGGGAATGAAAAATCCGTTTGCAACGGTCATAACGGAGATTGGCAATGCGTGAGGAACTGTACAAAACCTTCTACGTTGCCAGCCCGAAGAAAACCCGTGACATGTACGGGCACGTTACCGTTTCCGGCTACGAAAACCTGAGAACCTACCAAACGCTTGTTGTGGAAGGGGCTGTTCGTGGCTCCGTGGAAGTCTTTGGGTACACTCCCAGCGGTGATCTGGAAATTCTTTTCACGGACGATAAGCGGGAGGACATCCGGGACGAGGACGGCGTTTGGCTGACCGAACCGGAGCCGAGCAACGGCCTGTACCAAAGCCCGGCGTATATCATCAAATCCAGCCGGGAATTTAACAGCAGGCGGGTGTATTCCGCAGGAACGGCGGTCTGATGATCACTATCACGGCAAAACTGAAATCCAAATACGGCGGTAAGAAGCTGGGAGCCATCGCAAACGCACTCCCGGCGGCTGTCAGGGAAGGTCTGCGGGACGGTGGCTCAGAAATGGAAAAGGCCGCAAAGCTGAACGTGTATGACGGTCACACCCTTACCGGACAGCTGGCCGAAAGCATACGGCTCGAATTTGATAGCGCCATGGGGCCTATTACCGTTGCGGCCATACGGACGGATGCTCTGGTACAGGCGTATACGCTGGAATACGGAGCGGACGGGCAGCATGGTGGTAAAGGGCAAATACCGTGGTTTGTGCATGAGAGCCAGACACCGTATGACCTGCATGAGATATACGGGTTTGCGGTCAAGAAAACCAAAGCCGGGAAGTTTTATATCATACCCGGTTTACCGCCTCACCCGTACATGTCCCCGGCATTTGATGCCACGAAAGACACCGTGATATATTCCGTGGCCGAAGCGGTGAAAAGCGCCATAGAAAGGGCTTGACATGACCCCGAATGAAACACAAATCCTGAAAGATGCCATTGCGTATCTGGAAGGAGCGTCCGGCATGACGGACATTCTCATTGCGCCTGAATCGCAGGACTTCCCTGCACAATTCCCCTGCGTTATGGTCATGACCCGCACCACACCCGTACAGGACGGCTTGAAAGAAACGCTGCTATGCGACTTGACTGTACAGCTGTCCATTTATGCCGGAAGCGTGTATGACACCGCAGACGGGCCGGGAGTGCTTGGCATTCTGGACAAAATCAATGCGCTTATGGATGCAAAGGGATACAGGCGCACCAACAACACGAAACCGTACTACGTTACCGCACAGGGAAAATGGTGCAAGTCGGCGTGGTACTCCAAAAAAACGAACTCTTTTTGAAAGGATAAATCGTTATGGCAACCTATCAGGCAACTGCGGGGCAGAAACTTTACTATGCCACCGCTTCTACCATGGCCTCCAAGATCGAGCTTGTGGGCATTACCTCCACCCCTGACAAGGGCGGTGAACCCGATACCGTAGATCTCTCCATCATTTCTGAGAAGTTTAAGCGTGCTCTGACCGGTCAGCAGTCCATGGACGTTATGACCTATGAGTATGCTCCCGACTTTACCGCAAGCACCGGTTCTGTGGCTCTTGTTTCCGCACTTCTGGCAGCTGGCGAAGTCTGGTTCTATGAGGAATATGTAGAAGGTTCCGGTGATAATCTGGGCGCTGGCATCCTCTACAAGGGCATTGCAAAGTCCGCTTCCATGAGCGGCCAGCAGGGCAACAACGCACAGACCGCCGCTTTCTACACCCAGCTTACCGGAGATTCCATTTATGTAAGCTCCGGCGGTGAATCTCCCACCTACACCGACCTGTTCACCGGCAAGACCGCCACCCTTTCCTGACAACCGCGATAGGAGGATGCATTTATGACCATCATCAAGAACGGAAACACTGAAATCACCCTGAAAGCGTCTGCTGGTGCTTACCGCAAGCTGAAACTCATGCAGGGATGTCTGAACCTGAAAGCGGCTTTCTTCGCCGCCTATGAGAACATCGATCCTGACTTCCTGATTGCCTGTATAGAGGCTTTCGGCGTGGACGTGACCCGTGACAAAGCGGAAGCGTTTGTGGACGGTCTGTTCGAGAGTGGGAAGCTGATGGAGATCTTCTCCGAAGTGGCGAACTTCCTGAACGGGATGGGTTTTTTCGGCGTACTCCCTCTGAAAGAGGGCGAGAGTGTGATAGATTACTTCGGCAATCCGCTGAACAAGGTAGACACCAGCAAGGCAATAGCTTCCGCAATGGACAATGCCCTGAACACGGAAGTCAGCCGCTCGGTTCGGGAGAGAATAGCCGAGGACAAGAGGAAAAACGGATAAGCATCCATTCCTTCCTTGACCAAGTGGTCAGTGCAAAGGACTATGATTCCGTTTTGGCTGACCTGCTGGACAGGGCTTGTGCTGCCGGTATGCCCCCGGATACGTTCTGGGGGCTTGAGCCTGCCGACACTATCGCTTATGTCAACGCACAGGAGGAACGGAGCTATAACCAGAATGTTGAGCTTGCGCAGATGATTATATCCGCATTGGGTAACGCCATGAGCAAGCACCCAAAGAAAAATCCGTTCCCGTCCTATGAAGAAATTCTGGGCATAAGCACACGGAAAGTAAACATGACCCCGGAAGAACGTTTGCAACAGCGAGTAGCAGAACTCCGAGCAAAGTTTTCCGGTAAAACAAACACTTAAAACGAGGTAAAACATGGCCGTCACAGTTGAAGAACTACAAATTATACTATCGTGTGACGCTACCACCGCCGAAGCCGTGCTGCAAAAGATACAGACCACGGTACAGGCTTTTGTAGACAAGATAAGCGGCCCGCTCAGCTCCATAGGCGAAAAGACCGGGCAGGCCGCAAAGGAAATCAACAGGCAGTTTTCCGGAATCGGCAAAGGCAATCCTCTGGATTCTGTCAGCGCCGCTCCGGTCGAAAAGGCGGCAAAGGCCGTTACCACTGTCGGGAAAGAACTGGACGCTGTCTCTGAAAAGGCCAGAAATGCGCTGGATTCCTTTAAGGGCGATATTGACGGAGACGGATTCACCAAGCAGGAAGTCACGGCAGAGCGCCTTGCGGCGGCCTATAAGCGGCTTTCCGTATTGCGTGATAAATACGACACGGAAGTTGAGAAAAACGGCGCAGACAGCGCCAAGGCCGTTTCTATCGAGGGTTCCATTGCGTCCACTAAGAACCAGATCGTCACCCTGACCGAGCAGTTGGAAAAGCTTCGCACCAAGTTCTCCGAGGTTCGTTCCGAAGCGGAGGGACTTTCCGGAATCGATTGGAGCCAAGTCACTATCACCGGGGACACCGGGCAGCAGCACTCCGACAAATCTATCATACCGCAGTACCAGCCGGAACCGTTCCAGCCTTACACGGCAACAGGGAATGACCCGGCTGTTTTTATGCAGGCACAGGTGGACAACATGAGCCAGTCTGTAGCCCGTATGATGGAGCTGGCCGGGGAAGCAAGGGCAAAAATCGAGGACGCTTTCAGCGGAGGTGACATTGATGCTAAGCTGGCAAGCAATCTTAGTCTTGCGGAACGTAAAATTCGTGAGTTTGCAAACCAGCTGCAATCCGTCTCCGAAGCGAAGGGCGCAGACAGCGGAGCGGCCTTGTCCGTGGAAGGGAAACTGCAAAGCGCCATAAACAAAGCGGATACGCTTTTGGCGAAGCTGGAAAAGATACGGGGAGCAAGCAACGTTTCTCCCGATGTATCACCGGAGGAGGACAGCGGTACTACTTCCATGCCTGCAAAAGCTGGAATAATTGCATCCGCTCTTGCAAAAGTTGAATCTGCCGCTACGTCCGCTGGCGCTGCCATCAGAAGCGCATTCAATACTTCTAAGATTGGAAAGTTTACTTCACGGTTGAACCGGATGATCTCCCGGATGCTGACGATGCGTCTTTTGCGGTTTGTGTTAAATGGCGTTTCGTCCGGTTTTGAAACTCTTTCCCAAAGCTCCGAATCGTCTGCTGCCGCTCTGAACTCTCTGAAAGCATCTTCCAGTGCTGTCGGCATTTCCATTGCAACCGCAGTCATGCCCGTAATAAAGGCTCTTGTCCCGCTGTTTTATCAGGTCGCCAGTGCGGCTTTGGCAGCGGCAAACGCTATTGCGGCGTTCTTTGCGGCCATTACCGGGCAAGGAAGATTTACCGCTGTCTCCATGAAGAAGAACATGGAATCCATAGAGAAATCTGCTGGCGGTGGCGGCGGTGCAGTGAAGGGATTGCTGGCAGACTTTGACGAACTGAACGTTATTGCCTCCGATGCTGGCGGCGGCGGTGGTGGCGGTGGATTAGGAAACCTGTTTGATGTAGAAGAAGATCAAGAGATTCCTGAATGGGCAAAATGGATTCAGGAGCATATGGATTCCATGAAAGCTGCCGCACTTGCTATAGGAGCCGCTATTGCAGCATGGAAAATATCAGAAGCATTCGGCGCTGGACTACAAACCGCATTGGGTCTTGCGCTCTCGATAGGTGGCGCAGTTGCTTACGTTTACGGGTGGCTTGATGCGTGGAATACCGGAATAGACTGGGAAAATCTTGTCATTATGCTTTCTGGTGCAGCGGCGGTTATTACTGGACTGACCGTTGCTTTCGGTGCTGTTGCCGGAGCTATAGGCGCATTCGTGGCTGGCATAGGTCTTGCCGTTGTAGCTATCAAGAACTGGATTAAAAGTGGGAAGCTTGCGGATACCACATTCTCCACGTTGGAGTGGGGGCTTGCAGCTGTAGCAGTAGGGTTTGCTATTCTCGGCGGGCCTATAGGCGTTGTTATAGCCGCTATTGCGGCACTGGCTCTGGCCGTATACAAGTATTGGAACGAAATCAGTGCAGCGCTTGGTATTGCTGGCGTGTATATTGCAACGTTTTTCCGAGGCATTGTAACGCTGGTTACTCAAATCGTAGGCAAAGTCGGTGCAGTTATACAGATAGGCATAGACGGTATTTTGATAGGCGTTTTGTGGCTTGTACAGCAAATATTGGAAGCTATCGGTTGGATTTTCCCCGGAGCTTCCGAGGCAGCGGCAAAGGTCGGGGACACGATTTCCGATCTGGCGGCAGACCTTGAAGTGCAAAAGGAAAAACTGGCAGAGCCTATTGATATATCTGTTTTGTGGACACCGGATGAAGAGGGGCAGAAACAGATTGCAGAGTACAAGAAAGCATTGTCTCAGACAATCGTTGTACCCATCCGCTTCCGCACTGTAGAGAAGGCAGATGTCCCTTATGGGCAGATAAATGCGCAACCGTTTGCTTCCGGCGGTCTGGTATACGGCGACACACTGGCCAGAATCGGTGAGTATCCAGGCGCACGGAATAACCCTGAGGTCGTGGCTCCCCTGTCCGACTTGCGGGGCATCCTGCGTGGAACCGGAACCTCTGACGGTATGACAAGAACACAAGCGGATACCATGATAGGCTTGCTCCGTCAGGTTGCCGCCAAAGACCTGACCATTGGCCCCAGCGCAGACCTCGGCCAAGTTGTCACTCAGTCCCTTGAAGCATACGGCACTGTATAAGGAGGTTTATGGCAGAAGTATATGAGGCTTATTCCCTCGGCCTTAAAATCGCAGGGACGGCAATACCTGACCCATCCTCCTATGCATGGAAGGAATCAGACCTTGACTTGTCCGGGGAACGTGACACAACGGGTCTGTTGCACCGGGAGAAGGTGGGCACGAAACGGCACGCAGAACTTTCCTATGACGCTTTGTCGTGGGAGACAATCGGAATGATTATGTCGCTGACAAGGCCGCTGGAAACCTTTGAAGCGACACTGCCGGAACCGGGAACGGGAACACCGTACACGGGCACGTTCTACGCCGGGGACAGAGAATCTAAAGCAATCCTGTTAGCGGGAGCCAAATCGGAATGGTTTGGTTCCCTTTCTTTTAACCTGATCGAGGTGTAAATGTACAACGTAAGCACGGACTTTCATACGGCGGCTCTAAAGGACAACGTTTCAACCCGTGTCCGGTTCGTCTTTGCGGACACCGCCAAAACCGTCTTAGGCTCTGAACGTATAAATCTGAATACAGGTGTCTCCGTAACAGAGACATTTTGTAAGGATGAGGACATGTCCATGGGCGGTTGCCGTTCGGCTCTGCTGAATGTGGCATTCATGAACGATGACGGGGCGCTAAATGATTTTGAATACGGGAAATGTACGGTATACCTTGACCTGAAAATCAACGGTGCATGGGAAGCGTGCCCGCTGGGCGTTTTCATCATCGACAAGCCCAAGAAGCGGCGCAATTCCATTGTATCCGTACAGGCGTATGACCAAATGGTTCTTCTGGACGCTATCGCCGATGCATGGTGGGACGAGCTGACTTTCCCCATGACGCTGGGAGAGATTCTCGCATCCATGTGTACGGCGGTAGGCGTTGAATCTGCCGCAAATGCGGATGCGCTCAACCTGAATGTATCGTATGAGGACAGGCCGTTTCAGGCTTCTGAAATCACATACCGGGAAATCCTCGGCTGGATTGCGGAAGCTGCCGGATGCATTGCACGCTTCACCAGAACCGGGAAACTGGAACTGGCATGGTTCACAGACATTTCGGCTGATGTACCGGCTTCCCGTCCCGCCTTTACAGCGGACATAAGCGAGTACACCGTATCGCAGATTGATAAGGTGCAGGTATCGGCCACAAAAACGGACGTTGGCGTTATCATCGGAAGCGGCACAAACGGCTATCAGATCATGGGAAACCCGTTCCTGTCCGGAGCCAGTGAGGAAGAAACGTTACTGCGTTCCCAGCCGGTGGCAAGCCGCCTTTTCTCCTTTGCGGAGTACATCCCCATAACCACCCGGTGCATGTGTGACTGGTCTATACAGGCCGGTGACATCATCACGCTTACGCTGTTCGGCAACACCTACGAATTTCCCGTATTCAAGCAGAAAATCCAGTGGAGCGGCAAGAGCGCACGGGTGAATTATGAGAACACCGGGAACGAAACACGGGGCGTTATGTCCGCAGAAAACCGGAAATCCTTCTCCACCAACAAGGCCATACACGAGCTGGAAGTCACCGCTGAGCTGTTGCGGTCTGCCATAAAGGACACGGACGGGCGACAGACACAGATACTCCAAACGGCAGAAGAAATGATTACCACCGCCTTACAGGAGTATGTGAAGGAATCCGATGTAGGCGGGATGATTAGCGAAGTCGTAAGCTCTGAAATAAAGCAGACAGCCGATGAATTGACCATCCTGTTTAACACGCAGATAAGTGACCTTGAAGGGGAAACCAAAGACCAGTTTAACGAGATAAGCACCTACATACGGTTCAACGCTTCCGGTGTGGTTATCGGCAAGACCGATTCTGAAATCAAGCTGAAACTGGAAAACGAGATATTGTATTTCTTCACCGGGGACGAGGAAACTGTTAATACGGAAAACGCTTTGGCCTACTTTTCCAGCGGCAAACTGTACGTTACCAAGTCCCAGATCCAGCAATTAACCATCGGCACTACCGGGCGGCTCATGGATTTTTACATCCTCGGCAGTGGGGAGAATACCGCCGTGGGCATGATCGGACGATTGTCGTAAGGAGGAGCATATGCCTATATTATCTGCCACGATGCAAACGGGCATCAACACCATCGGCAAGCGCACCAAGGGCGGGTTTACCTCGACCGCTACGGCCACCGGCACGGGGAAAACCTTGCAGGCGGCTACCAGTGCGGCACAGGCCAACGCCAAAGCGGCGATCTCCTTCCAATCGGCGAGCAGCAACCGGGGAACAATCGGAACATGGTATCTAAGTAACGGCACAAACTCCCTCGGGACAAGCACGCTCATAGGCAACGCGTACTCAAGCGAGGGACGGAGCGGGGAAAGCTACAGCTACACCACAACAAACGTGGAGAGCGGCGCAACCTACACGGTAACTGTGCGCTGCACCTGTACTTACTCCCTTTCTTCCGCTCGGAAAACCTACCAGCGGATAGCGTCCTTTGCGCTGGACGCCAACACGGTAAGAAGCGGCTCCCTTATTCTCACCCATGCCAGTGTGACCGACTTCCCGATTTTCATCGCCGTGCAGACTGCGGCGGGATTTGTGGAGGACTTGACGGATGAGGTGTACATGACCGCCACCCTCAACGGCACATCCACCACCATAACCCTGACGGATACCATGCTTAACGCCATCCGGAGCAGCGGAACGTTTGTGCTCTGCATCGGCAAATACCGGGATGGGAACGTGAGCAATTACGCCGGAACCAGCGAGATCTACGGCGTGAGCATCAGTTATGACCCGGCCAACAGCAGCATATCCAGTGTGACCGAGAATGTACCCATGGATGGCACCACGCAGGGAACAGTGACCATTGAGCGGTACGGCACCAGTTACACCCACACGGTAAAAATCACGCTGGGAACGGAGACGCAGACCTTTGAAAATGTCGGGGCCTCCTGCACCTTTACACTCCCGGCATCGTGGGTATCCCAAGTGCCCAATGCGACCAAGGGCACGGCTACGGTGCAGTTGTGGACGTATGATGCATCCGGGGCACAGCTTGGAGGGGTTGCAACGGCCTATTTTTACGCGGTTGTGCCTGACACGGTTATTCCCACCGTCACGCTGACAAAAACTATAATCAACGCCAACGAGACGGTTGACGGCTGGGGCATTGCCTTGCAGGGATACAGCCAGATCAAGCTGACCGCCGCCGCACAGCCGGGAACCGGGGCGACCATAGCCGGGTACGCTTTTACCGGGCCCGGAGCGGCGCAGAGCGGGACGAATGCAGAATGTACCTCCAACGTCCTGACCGCTACCGGGGAGCTGACCTACAAGGTGACGGTAACGGACAGCCGGGGCCGGACTGCCTCTGCCACTGTCACGGAGACGTGCTATCAGTATTACCAGCCTGCTATCGGCTTATCCGTGTACAGATGCACCGAGGACGGAACCCCGGACGATGCCGGGGGAACTTACGGAAGCGCCACGCCCACATATGATATAGCCCCGTGCGGTGGTCACAACACGGCGGTAGCGGTACTGCGGTACAAGTCAACAGGGGCATGGAGCGTCATTGAGAGCAACGCTGCCAGCGGTCAGACGTATATCTTCGGCGAGATCGACAAGGCCAGCAGTTATACCGTGGAGCTGACCGTCACAGATGCTTTGGGTGCTGCTCCAGTAAGAGCGGAGATCCTGCAACCTGTCACCGGCTCCCTGTTTATCGGTCTGAACCGTGACCGGGTATCCATGGGTATGCCGCCGACCAGAGCAGGGTTTGATTGCCACTTTGACGCTTACTTCCGGGGCAGCGTGACCTTGGAGGGCGACCCTCTGAGCGTGGGAAGCGGCGGCACAGGGGGGAATACCCCGGCGACAGCCCGGGAAGGTATCGGCGCATGGGGAAAGCCTGTTGTGTTGTGGACAAACGCAAGCCCCACATCCACACTCCCCACGCAGGATATTGACATAGATGAAAACTGCCCGTTTTTGCTCTGCGTGGGCACAAACGGCGGGTTTATCCTCGACAACACGGATCGGGGCGGCGTGCTGACGGAAGCGCACTGGACGGACAATTATCATGTCACCTTGCAGACAAGGGTCATTAAACGGGCTGCCGGGGGCAAGGTGCGTATCGGCAACGCCTACGGCTATGATTACAACTCTAACGACGGGAAAATAAGCGGGAAGCAGGACAACACCGAATGCATCCTGTACCAGATTTGGGGGATCTATTGATGTACGCACTCAACCTTGATACGGACGGGAGGATCCTGTCTGCCACATATGCCCAGTACGCCAAAGAGGGCGCTGTGCTGGTGGACACCCTCCCGGCCGGGGACATCTACGACAACCGCTATGTGGACGGGGCTTATATATATGACCCGCTCCCCAAAACGGAAATGCCAGCCGAACTATGAGAAAGGACAGAAAATGAACATCATCTTAAAAGATGGACGTAGGGAACTGTACCAATGGGACACCGGGCGGCAGATACAATTTGACGATTCTGCGGTCGGGCAGGCGCACTTTGCCAACAAGCTCTTTGGCCGCAGTGTGGACGTGGACATTACAGACGGGGTATGCACCATCCCGGACGAACTATTACAAACCGGGCGACCTCTGCACGTGTACGCATGGGTGGGTACGGCTCTGGACGGGTACACCAAAACAGAAAAGGTGTTCCCGGTAATCCCACGGAACAAGCCCAGCGACTACGTTTTCACCCCCACCGAACAGAAAACTTTGGAGGACTTGCAGAACCAGATCGGCGATCTTGCAGACCTGAAAACCAAGGACAAAGACAATCTGGTGGGCGCAATAAACGAGGCGGCGGCAAGCGGAGGCGGGGATGATCTGAGTGACGACACCCTCCTCCAATGCCTGATAGACACGGACACCCTCCCGGCAGTAACCAGCGCAGGAGCGATCCTGTGCGCCGGTGACAAAATACTACTTATGTGAAAGGAAATTGATATGGCGATTGAGTTTAGAGACGTTGCGGATTTGGATGAAATTACGGAAATCCCCGAAGATGCTGATATCCTTGTTATCGTGGACGGCGTGGCCAAGCGAATCAGCAAGGAAAACGCCAAGTTCGGCGGGGGCAGTGTGACGACCTTTTATGTGGGTTAAGGAGGGATAAATTATGCCAGGAGTCGCAAACAAAATTTATACAGACGCAGCAAAAACCACGGAAGCTACTCCCCAGCAGGTTTACGATGCGTTTATGGCGGGGAAAGTGGTTTTGAGCTTTGGAGACGTAAGCGCGTCCGGAGCCAAGCAAAGTACGGTAACCAGCTGCGCAGTATTTGGTGCTCCGGGAGCGGTTGTCGGCATCAAAGTCTATTATGACAACAACGGCAGCTTTGCAACTCTCGAAGTCGGCAACACATCCGGAGGTAACTAACCTTGACCACCAATCATATCAAGGCCATACTGACCAGCCTGCGGGCAATGGTCATTAAGATGCTCCCGGCGTACAAGTTTTATCTCGGGAGCACTACGGAGACGACCACCACGCAGATAGGACACGGGGTGATGAGCGTAGAGGACGGGCAAACACAAGGCCAAGGAGCACTGACGCTTGACGATGCATCCTTTTCCGGGTTTGTCGAGGGCGAAACCTATACCGCTATCGTAAACGGCGTTAGCGGAGAATATGTGGCGGTGCAAACTAACAGCGTACTCATAACCAACGTTCAGGATTTTGAAAATCCGCCCGAAAATTATTGGGCGGTTGGTTTTGTTTCCCCGGGAACCGGCAAACCATATATCCTCATGTATATGGTTTCAGGCTCCTACGCCAACGCTACAATCTCCATCTCCCAAACCAAAACCGTCACCACGAAAAAGTACCAGACCAAAAAACTGGATAAGTCCCTTCTGCCTGATAGCGTGGAGAGCGGGATAAAGGCGGCGAACACAAAGGCAACAAATGCCATGTCTGCGGCACAAGATGCGCAGGATACCGCTAATCATGCGGTGTCGGATGCGGCTACGGCACAGACCGCGGCGAACGCTGCTCAAGCGACCGCAAACACGGCCAAGAGCACTGCGGATACGGCCAAGAGCACGGCGGATACAGCCAAGACCACGGCGGATGCGGCCAAGACCACGGCGGATGCGGCGCTCCCTAAAAGCGGCGGAGCGGTGTCTGGCGTAATCAACTTTCCCCGTAATTACAGTGACGGCTCCTCTGTCGGATTGAGCATCACTTCATATATTAGCTCAAAGGTCTTGAACAACAGATTAAGTGCTGGAGTTGACCAAACTGTTAATAAGTACATAGAGTCCGTTGTGACCTGGATGGACGGTATCACAATTTATAGCCCGAACACAATCACCAATTATAGAACCGTAACAATAGCCGCTGAAGGAAAGCGCCTTGATTTTTCCGACATTACCAAGGAGCCTATAACGATTGGCGCGAAAGACATAATTTTGTCCTCTTCCACTGCCAACAGCACCAAAAAATTCCGCATCACCGTAGACGACACCGGCACCCTCAAGGCAACGGAGGTCACAGATGCGTAAATACCTCGCTATCCTCCTGCTCTGCATCATCGCCGCTATGCCCTGCCACGCCAAACAGGCACAGGCACCCCCTGTCAACGTAAAAACAGAGGGGATGCAAATCATGTGGCGGCACATGGAACTGCGGGGCGAAATGGTCACCAAGCCTCGTCTGAAAGGCCGACTGATTATCCCCAGCGTGGGTATCGATGTAGGCTTGTACTACGTCAACTGGGACAACGGCCAGCGCATAGCCAACCGCAAGGACAGTGCCGGGTGGTATCACCGATTTCTCACAAAGCACAGCGAGGTCATAGCCGACCACAAGACGCAGGAGTTCAAAACGCTCCCACAGGTGGAGGTGGGCGACCGGGCGTACATCCTCACCAAGGACGAGATAATAGCCCTCACCTGCACATGGGCGATTGACGGGCATAACACCGGGGACTACATCACGGATGCGGACTACCACAGCGTGATAGACGATGCGGAGTATGTCTGCTACACCTGCCTCAAGGGCTGGCGCAACGTGCGGGTGGTGGGGTTTGATTCTGTGCCCGGAGGATTTTTCGGGCTTTTTGGCAATGACGGATATCTATTTTGAGAGGTGATTATATGGTAACTGGCAAGGATTTTGCCGACTTTGCCGCCGGTCAGGCTGGCACATGGTGCTATGTCTGGGGCGGTAACGGAGCGGACATGACCGCCATGGACGAGCGGGCACGCAACAGTTGGATAGCCAAGCAGGAGGGGCGATTGAAAACCAGCTCTATCCCCTACGCAAAGCGGGTGGAGATGATTAAGACCCTGTATGCCAAGCTGGACGCACAGGGGGTAAACCCCATCCGGGGCGGCGACTGTTCCGGGTTTGTTTTCTGGTGTCTGAAAGAATTGGGGTTGCAAAAGAGCGACCTGTCCAGCCGGGGATTTTTCGGGATTTGTAAGCGGATTGAGGTAGCCGATCTCCAACCGGGAGACCTTGTATTTAAGTGGACGGACAAGGACGGAGACGGGTTTGAACCCTCCGAAATCTACCATGTGGGTATCTATATCGGGGGCGGGAATACCGTGGAGTGCATAGGCCGTGCGGAGGGCGTGGTTGTGCGTCCCTACAAGCGGGGCGGCTGGGGCGTGTGCGGCAGACCCAAGTATTTCCCGGATTTGGACGGGGAAGATATCGACCTGACCCCCAAGACCCCGACCGTGGAGGTATTAGGCTCTGTCAACGTGCGGGAGGCCGGGAACGTCCTCGGGAAACGGCTGGGCACGGCGCACCGGGGGGACAGGCTCCCTATCCGTGACTGGTCTGGTGAGGGCTGGTACAGGGTAGATTTTAAGGGCCGGGTAGGCTACATCTCCAATAATCCCCGGTATACGCGGGTGAAAGAAATATGATGGACAAACTGCAAGGCGCTCTGCTGAACGCTACTGTTATCGCCGCCATTATTGGGCTGGTTGAGGTTATTTTGAGGCGAATTTGGGAAAAACGGGACAAGAAAAGCGGCGTTACTGCCAAGCTGGATACTTTGGAGAAGATGCTTGCGGCCCACATTGCGGACGATGAGCGTTACAAAGCGGAAACCAAGCGTGCCCGTGTTCTCCAATTCAACAAAGAAATCCGGGAAGGTACAAGGCACTCAGAGGAAGAATTTATTGAAATCCTGAAAGTGGTTGATGAGTATGAGGACTACTGCCAAGCTCACCCGGAGTTTCCGAACAACCGTGCAGTAACGGCCATCTCCAACATCAAAACCACCTATGAAAAGGTGAACAGAACCAACGATTTTGCGAAATAACGCATAGAAAGGAAACAAAACCATGAAACTGAACGATTCCGTATACAATGTGCTCAAATGGATTGTGATGATCGTCCTTCCCGCCATTGCCACCTTCTACGCTCTGCTGGCGAATACCTGGGGCTTCCCCTACGCTGACCAGATTGTGACCACCATCAACGGTGTCGCTACCCTGCTGGGCGCTCTGCTCTGCATCTCCACCGCCGAATACAATAAGGATGTACTGGACTGGCTCAACTGACGTTCTGACGCACGACTGACCAAGACCAACCGGGGCGGCTCACCACCGCCCTTTCTTCTTCCGGGAGGATGAATGATAAAAGATAGCATTGCAACAGTGCCAATGGCCGACTGCGAATACAGCCTTTTTAAGGCACACAGAAAGGCCGTTCGGCTTTGCCTTACTCTCCTGTTCCTTCTTATCGTAAGTAACGTTATATGGGCCATTTTGTGGCTTACAGGTGGCCTATGATTAACGACTATATTCCGGTTATGTTTTCCACGCCGGAGGACTGCAAAGAAGCCGTTATTCACTTTGTCCACGATGTGCATTACGGTTCCAAGGAGTTTGATATCGGCGCATGGGAACGGGTGAAGCGAGAGATTGACCAGCCCGGCCACTACGCCGTTTTTGTAGGCGACCTGATGGAAAATGCGACCATTGGAAGCAAGAGCGACATCTATTACCAAACATGCCCGCCCCTCGAACAGCGTGATTGGGTGGTTGACCAGTTCCGGGACTTGAAAGAGCATATTATCGGTGTAACCGATGGAAACCATGAGCGGAACCGGAGCACAAAGGCTTGCGGCCTGTTCCCAATTTATGACGCTTGTCTTTTGGCTGGTCTGGAAAATTATTACCGCCCTCACTTCCTGATGATCGACATCGGCGTTGGCCGCAGAATCAAATCCGGCACAATTTCCCAAAAGCAGAATCATTACGCCATTTTCGCCGTGCATCGTGCAAAAGATATAAAATCCGTTTGCTCCTGCGATTACATAGACGGAATAGACGTGTTTGCTTTCGGCCACGACCACGAACCAAAGAGCCATCCACGGGGACGGCTGTCATACAATCCGATAAACAAGAACCTGACGCACAAGACCGTCCGGGTGGTGAATTGCGGTTCATTCCTCGGATACAACGGATACGCCGTGGACAGTGCATACAGACCGAACGCCGTTGCAAACTATACCGTCCACTTGTGCGGGACAGAGAAGAAAACATGGGTGGTAGAAGCATGAGACGAAAAGCGGAACACGACCTTGTGAATTGCCACTCCCGGGACTGGTGGGAAAACCAGATATTACAATGGGTGCACAACGAAGTTGACCGGGAAATGCTCAGAATGCAGCTCCTTGACGGCTACACCCTCTATGAGATAACTGCCGAAATCCAGAAAATCAAGAATCTTGAATACGATCAGGTGAAGAAGCGAACGGCAAAAGCCAAAATACAGCTATTCTCTCACCTTGCCAGACAGGGCGAATAACGCCCCAAAACACCCCAAAACACCCCTGCATAATCACTATGCGGGGGTCTTTTTTTATGCCAAAATTATAGCATCAACACAAGGGGGACTTACCATGGCAACCAAAAGAAATCCGTATCAGAAACAGTTTGATGCGGTCATGGAACGGGCATCTTCCGGCGGTGAAATCACGCTTGCGGATGCACTCATCATAAAAGAGTACAAGGCGGCGCAAAAGAAGCTGGAATACGTTTCCCCGCTGTCCTCTTTGCTGGGCGGGATGAATGAAGTGCTGGGAGCCGCCAAAAGCGTTATGGGCATCTTCGGAGGGCTTGAATAATGGCGTATGGATATCCGGGGATGTACTACCCATCACCTTCCGTAGAGCAAATAGCCCAGCAGTTCCAGAATGCCATGGGGCAGTACCAGAACTTTCAGCAGGGGCAGATGCAACCGCCAAAACAGAAGCGGTGCGGAGAATATATAATCGTGGACGGTTTTGACGAAGTGGAGAAAACTCCGGTTCGCATGGACGGCACGCCGACACTGTTTATCTGTCCGAAGGAGCATATCGCATGGGCGAAGCAGTACAGCCGGAACGGCCCTACTTGCGAAACGTTCCCGTACAGCTCGTCCCTCACCGCAGTTTCCCACGGCCCGGAACAGCCGGAAGTGGATTATACAAAGCTGTTTGACGATACGCCGGAGCAGAAGCCGCCAGAGGACATTGACGCAAAGATTGAAGCCGCCGTTGAGCGGGTGTTTAAGAAAATCATGCAGAAACAGGAGGATAAAGCCGAATGAGCATCATTGACCAGATAATCAAAGCCGCAGATACGATTTCCAGCCCCAAACAAATGGTAGGCATGGCCTTAAACGCTCTGGCGAAAAAAGACCAGTCCACCGCCGCTATGCTGGCGCAGATGATTAAGCGTGGCGAAAACCCGGTGGAAGCAATCTCCAAATTCTCCAAAGAAGGGAAGATAAACGCCGACAATCTGAACACGTTGAAGCATATGTACAACCTTGCTAAAAAGGGCGGCTTAAAGGGCTTTGATGTGCCTGAATCGGTTTGGAAGGAAGCGGAAGCGGCTATTTCCTCCGCTGGCAAAAAGCCGGATTCTTGGTTTTAACAATACGCCGAAGGGCCCACGGCGATTGAATACACGAAAGGTAACATTACTATGATTGACGATCTCCTGACCGCAAAACTCCTGATGGACAATGACGACAAGCAGACTTCCTCCCCGTGGGGCGGCGGTTCCGCTTTCCTCTGGGTCATCCTGATCTTCCTGTTCTTCTTGGCGTTCAGCGGCAATGGCCTGTTTGGCCGGGGGAATGGCAACGGTGTGGAAGCTGCCGCTTTTATGGCTGCTGCTAACCGCAACAACGACCTGTCCCAGATGGAGCGGGACATTCTGGAAACCAGCAACGCTACGCAGAAGGAAGTGTATCAGAATCGCTTCGATGCACAGCTTGCCAACCAGAACCTTATGGCTCAAATGCAGCAGTGCTGCTGCGACCTGAAGACTACCATTATCTCCGAGAACCAGATCACCCGTGACCTGATTCAGGCCAACTACATTGACGGGCTGAGAACCGCCCTCTCCGATGCAAAGACCCAGATCAGCAATCAGGCGCAGACTTCGTACATTCTCGGTCAGATCGGCCAGTATTACACGCACCCCAGCGTGAACCCCAACACCTGTTACAATAATTGCGGCTGCAACAACGGATGCTCCGGCTGCAATAGCTGATTTTAGCCCCCCTATCCGCTTCCATGCGTGATATACCCCCCGGTCTGTCACGGCTGGGGGGATTTTTGTTCAGAAAGGAAAATATCCATGGCTTGCAGAAACGTTTGCAAACTTTGCCCCCGGTTTATCATGTCCACTTCCGTTACGCTGGACACGGACGGGAATGTAGTTATCGGCATCCCTGCCGGGTCTTATACGAACAACGAGAAGTATTGTCTGGTCATTGCACAGGCGATTCCTGCCACGGCCACCATTGGTGCGCTCGTCTTTGTCCAGCCCGTGGGCAGTGCCAACACTTACCCCCTGCAGAAGCGGAACTGCACTCAGGCTACGGCTTGCTCCATCCGCACCCGCACTCGGTACTCCACCGTTGTACATACCAGCGCAACCAGCGGCGTATTCCGTCTTTGCGGACAAGTCTCCTGTGCCCCTGACAACAGCCTTACGGCTATTTCCTGACGGGAGGTAAGCCCATGACAGGACGTGTGGCAATGAGCGAAATAAAGGGCATTGTAGAGCGCATACCGGAAGAACTGGCTGACGCAAAATACTATGCCAACATGGCCGAAGTCTTCAAAGAAAAGGATCCTGCATTTTCCCGGCTTCTGGTGGAGCTGTCCAATGCGGAGCTGGGACACGCTGACAAACTGCATACGCAGGCGACAACGGTTATAGAGACGTACCGGAAAGAGTACGGGGAACCGGACGCACGGATGCTGAAACGCTTCAATGAAAAGCACATTCAGTGCATGGAAAAGGCCGCTGCCATCAAAGAACAGCTTGCCGATTTAGCGAAGAAATAAGAAAGGCCGGGGGTTAATCCCCGGCTTCTTTTGGCTCCATGCGTTGCACGATGCGGTATATCTGCTTGCGCACGGCTTCCTTGCTTAATGCGTTTGTGATTTCCTGTATCTCCCGGTTGCTTTTCCCTCGCAGGAATTTCAGGAACAGGATGTACTTCTCGTCATGGTTGATTCCGGACGAGTTCCGGATGAACCGCTTCACCTTCTCCATTTGCGTCACGGAATACCGCAATTCCCGCTCCACGTCATGCATTGTCCGCATAATACGCACAGCTGTATTCCCGGTAGGGTCACTTACGTTTCCCGGCGTTGGAATGCCCCCTACATCGTCCGACATCTTCTTTAAGTCCCGCAGTTCCTCCCGCTCCAAAAGAAGCGTTTTAAGGCGGTTTTTGTGCTTTGAGTAAGATGCCAGCACGTCCCATTTCTCATCATAAGTCACTGTCGCTTCTCCTAAACTCTATCGTCTTGAATTTGCATCCGTTGCACAGCCCCAAGTGTGCGCTCCGGTACTTCCCGCACAGATAGCACAGTTCGTTCTTCATGTCGCCCAGCACTGAAAGCGGAAGAAAATCTTCACACGCTTTATCCGTGTCGGAAACGATGTGCCACCGCTTGCACGCCATCATGTGCACACAGTCTTTACAATTCTTCATGGCCGTTATCGGTAATCAGTTCGGAGTATGGAAGCCTTTCTATCCATCCGCAGAACAGAATCCATTCGTCCAATTTGTGGTTGCGCCGTGCGTGAAAGATGTTTTTCAGCACGGCATAATTGAGTTGTACCGTTCGCCGCTGGTTGTAACTGCTGGGAAGAAGCTGGATCATCTGCCACCAATAGTGCTTGTCTTTAGTTTCAATAAACGCTTCACGCACGGCATTCAAATATTGAATCGTGTCGTTTAACATATACAAGGATTTTTCATTCAAGTATTCATGACTGAAATCATCCAGCGTGAATGCCTTGTCGGCTATCTTGCAGTACGCTTCCAGCTCGGTATCCCCGAATGCGGACTGCATTGCATCGATGCACTCTATGCCGCCCTGCGTGTAGTGCGGAGGTGCGTTTACCATGTCAGGTGTTGATTTCTCCACTTTCTGCCTCGATTCTTCGCAAAACCTTGTGCCGTAATACGGACATGACCCATCCGGAAAGTCCTCTTTGAAGGCTTGTTTGTACATTGCCGGGTATGCGCAATCCATGCATTCTTTCATCACGGTTTTACATCGATCTCCACGGGGAAGGTCGTATGGAACTCAATAATATAATGATAAGGGTCTGCATGAGTGCCTGTAATATCCTCAACAACGTACAGTGTATAATCGTTTAAGTAAATATAGTTCTTTTTGTATTCCATAGGTCCGGTTTTGCACGTAACAACAAGTTCGGAATGGCTGTTGTTGGAAATCGCCATGTATCCCTCCATGTAGAGGATGATTTTGTCGGTACGGGCATTGTACACCGTAATGCGGCGTTCGCAGTTGAAATTGTCGGCCGCAACACTCATGTTGTGATTAACCTTATCCGCCTCCTGCACTGTGCAACCGCTAAAGCACAGGATTATGACAATAAGCGCCACCAGAATTGCAATTTTCTTTTTCATAATTTATCCTTCCCGCCCGTCAAGCCGATAGCGCAGCTACGCTTTTTACTCTTTGATTTCCAGCATCGTTACACGGTGATTGTGTCGTTTACCATCGAGGCATCCGGGATGTTTGGCATCCTCTGCGTCCCGGTAAGGCTCTTGTCCGTCTTTGGGGTACTTATATCCATCGTCCGCAGTCACGATTCCGTCTTTATATTCGTAAATTTTACCGACAGTCCACCAAGTAAATATTCCATTCTCCACGCACACCATCTTACCGTTGTAATACTTCGGCTTCTCCGGCTCAGCGGGCTTTTCAGGCTCTTGGATTTCTTCGCACCAGCTCGGGGTATATGTATATGCACCGCACTCTGCCATAATGGGTGAAGTAACCTCAACCGTTTTTCCGTCATTTTCCGTCATCCATATCGGAACGTTCTTTCTGTGCCGCTTATACGCTCTCACCGATACTTTATACCGCTTACCCGGCTTAAATATCGTAGTATACACAGGCTCGTCCTTTTGGACTCCCAGCGCCCTCCTGAGTGCCAGTTCGCACCCGGTATACAGGTCAAACTGGTCGTCCGGGGAGCACTTTGCCGTTCCGCGCAAATCTCCCATGTGTACGGTAATGGTGTTGCCTTTGCGCTTGATTACGCCGATGGTTTCTTCCGGCTGGAACTCGGAAAAGGGGACGGTTTTCCAGCCTTCGCCTTTGTGACTTCCAGCGCTGGAATACGTGAGATACTTGTCTTGCTTATCACCAAACCCGCACTCTATTTGGTGCCCATCACATAAGATCCCGAGTGCAAAACTGTCAGTAGGTGACTGTCCTCCACGCCATCTAAGCCCCGCCTTCTGGCACATCTTCAAAAACTTAATCCAATCTTCTCTGTTCGCAAAGCTGACCGCAATCTTCTTCTCGATAAAATCATTCATGGTATACATGATTTTTCTCCTTTCTCACATCAACACATGGCTCATCAACACTGCCGTGGTCACAGGCCCCACGCCGCCCTTGAAGGGGATGAGGTTGATTCCAGTATCGTACTCCTCGTACCCATCGCTAATATAGTCCCCTCCTACGTTAATCACCGTGCATCCATGAGGTACCCACGTCCAGTCTATCAGTCCCTTTTGTCCGGATGCGCAGACAACGATATCCGCACCGGCTACCAGCTTCAGCAGGTTGCCCTTGTCCGTCTTGCTGTGGCACACCGTCACAGTGGCATCCCGGGCCAGCAGGAGCATGGCGGTGGGCTTGCCTACACGTTCAGACCTCCCGATCACTACCGCGTGTTTGCCCGCTATGGGGATATCGTAGTAGTCCAGTATCCTGATGATCGCTTCGGCGGTGCAGGGGGTCTCTTTCCAAATCTCCCCGTTGTACACTTTTGTTTTCGATCTGTCGTTTTGCCCGTCTACCGATATAAATTCGTATAGCATTTTTGTCTCACGCCTTATATCTATAACGTGCACTACCCCGCCACGGGCAGCTTGCAGTTCTTCGGCGGCAAAGGTTAGGTTCACTTTCCATTCGTCGGCTTCTTTTTGTATTGCCGTCAGATAATTCCTATCGGATGTGTTATCCCATATTACTGCCAGCGTTCTTTTCCACGCCATTTCCTCGATCCGCTCTGCGTACTGCTCCCGCAGGGCATCCGCTACTGGTTTGCCGTATAAGATCATGATGCCTCCTAATTAACGTCCTTTTTCAACAGTTCTTCGCGATAATCCCAGAGCAGGTCGCATATTTCCTTCCTTTCGTCCTCTGTCATTGTGTGTGCGTCTTTCATCAGCGCATCCCGCAGACGTATACATTTTTGCACGACCGCAAATACATCCTTTACCTTCGTTCGTTTTCCTCCCATAACATTTTCCGTATCCCTTTTGCAATCGCATACGCAATCTCTTGCTTCTCGCAGTTCCGGTCACTGACTTTCTTCACATAGACTTCCCTGCCGCACTTCCGGCAATAGGCCGTCTGCTTGGTGTATGCGACCTCCATTCCGTCCGCAGCCAATACATTGTCCTGGCTCTCCACTACCTTGTACCTGCACTGCCTGTTGCAGTCAGGGCAATATGTGCGCTTAAATATCATGCGTTATCCTCCTCAAATTTGACTTTCCTCGCTCCAATCTGTATCTTTGCCCGCCAGATCAGCCACGCAAAAGCTATAGATACCACCGGGTATCCATAATAATCCGAATCATTTATGATCCCAAAACACGGTGTTAAAACCCATTGATTCTTAAGAACCGCCGTCCTAATTTTCATTTTGTCTCCTCCCGCTCCCCGTAGGAGCAATAATCATCATCAACAATTTCCATGTGAGATGCGGGACAAATGCGAAAGCCCTTCTCGTTTACCTTCGCATTTTTTGCATACTCGCATTCCCGGCACTTTACTACCGGCACCGCGTCTACTGTAGGTTCATCGTTGATGTCAAACACCACCCCAAAAAACCTGTCTGTACGGCTCATGCGCTCTAAAAAAGCATCAGCATCGATCAGGCGCATTGTCTGTACCTCCTCTTATGTCTCCTCCCCACTGCTCTGCCATGGCTTTGGCGATGCCGGGGAAGGTTTTGCTTCGGGCTTTGGCTGTCCGTGGGTCATTCCATCTCAAAATCTTCCCGTTCTCGTTTTTCGCGGCATCTGCGCTTGCACCAACGCTGTATCCCCCCGGAAGAATAACTCCTGGATCTACAATGTTTGTCGGCCTCAAAGTGGGCAAGCCTTTTAACCACAAACAAGTCTTTTTCCTGGCATGATGCCCGAACTCATACGGATGGATAATACAATCAGGCTTACGATAATATGTAGACATATATCCGACCGGATTTTCTACCGCGATTTTACAAACGCTGGCATTTACAAAGGACATAAAAAATGCCGCAGCTTCTTCCCGCAACTCCAACCGCCTGACCGCCTTTTCGCAATATCTTCCCGTGTTAAACCAGCGATTTCCGGAAACAGTTAGATATGTACACGGCGGATGCGCAATCAGCAAGTCCCACCGACCTACATCATGCATCTGTCCGTCCATCGTGTACACTTGCCCCCCCTGGAGCACAGGTATTGCATCTCCCAGTATGTGCCATTCCGGGTGTCCTCCTGACGGCTCCTGTATATCGCAGGAGTAAGCCTCATGGCCCAAAGCGCGGAATGCCTTGCATACTTCCTGGGATTCCTCGCAGGCAATAAGCACTTTCATTCTTTAATCCTCAAACAACGCCTTGTAGGCTTCCGCTACGTCCTTGTCTATCGCATCAAATTCTGTGCAGCAGTTATAGACTTGGATTTCCTCGTCGTCTCCTACCAGACGGACGATTTTGTCTGACGGAAACGGCTGGCCGAATCTGGCGTTTTCCATGGCATCCCAAATGGGGCAACCGCCTTCTTCCGGGAATGCCGGGAATCCGTCCTTGTTTCGTTTCCCCTTTTTGCAACGTTCGCAGAAATAATAAATAAAGTTCTCATACTCCGTGCCGCTGCTGAACGGCGTAGATGGCTCAGTTCTCATTTTTCGCACCTCCGGTTCCACGCTTCGATTGCTCTTTTTCTTCCATCATAGTGAGGATCGACTAAAACTAACTTTTCGTCTGTTCGGAAATAGTATTTCGAAATACCGCCGTCTTTTTTTGTGCCGCACTGTGGACACCATACCCACCATTTTGTGATTAGATCCCCGTCTTCTTTGTTATGACATTCTGAAACTACATCGTGGCGCAATACTGCATTGCTACCGCAAAAGGGACAAGGTTTAAGTTCAATCTCCACGCTCCATCCTCCCTTCAAGCCTCCCCAGCTTGTATGTCACCTTGTCCTCCACATCCTCAAAAGAGAATCCGAGGATAAGTTGCATCTGTTCCAGCATGATCTTCACATCGGCAAGTTCCCCGAGAAGGTCAGACCAGTTTCTTTCCCCGGCCATGTACCGCCCAATCTCTGTCAACAGCTCCCCGATTTCCTCCGTTGCCTTGGCAAGCTGGTGTTCCTCGCCGTAGTACCGGATTGCCTTTTCGTATATAATCCGCTTCTCGTAAGGATTCATCGCACCACATCCTCCGACTGTATCATTCTCACCATGTGCCGTGGGTACACGGTATCCGACTTTTGCCCACGCCCCGGAACAAACACCCAGCTCCCGTTGTAGAGGAAGATAGAACCCTTGACAGCCGTAACAACAATCTGTTCTCCGGTCGTTAAGGTGATTTTGTACTCACACATCCTGCTCTCGTTCATTTGATTTTGTGCTCCTTTTTGAATTGTGCTATGTCCTGTTTGTAATGCTCGCTGTAACGGATTTTTTCATAACCGTCAAAGCCGTATCGGTTCTTGAAGTTTTCCCTGCACCGCATCAAAGACGCTTCCTGATCGGCGTGGGAGCGGAAGAACGGACATTCCTTCGGATTGCAGGCCGCATAACTTGTGGCCCGACAAAAAACGACTTGGCCGTCCCGGAAGAATGCGCAGTTATTCCTTGTGCGTTCTGCTTTTTCCAGCGGTTTAATTCTTATGAGTGCGCCGGGGTTCATCGTAAAATTCTCCTTTGTTCCATGCTTCTAATGCTTCTCGTTTGGTGAGATACGGTTCCGTTGTTTTCGGGCTGGGGCACCACCGCGTTCCTCCGCAATGCACACGATACCGATTCCCTTTCCCGATGTTCACGAACCTGGCTCTTCCTCCGCAAGTGGGGCACGGGTTACAGGCAATGGAACTCGGCTCGGTCTCATCGTTCACATACTCCGGGCAGTCAATGACGTGGTAGCTCGGTATTGGCTCGTTCCCCGCACCTTTATCAATGCGTGTCTCCACGGCGTTCCAGCCCGGCACGGGGATGAAGTAGCGTGACCATGAGCACCCTTTACACGCCTTTGCACACGTCCAGCACTTCGTATGACCGAGGTTCCCGTCAGAGGGTTGACCGTGCTCAATTCTCCATCTGCGCAACTCTTTATTGTGTCCCGACATTCCCATATTTTGATATTTCACCTCATCCCGAATTGCTCCATCATCCGGTTCAGCTTTTCCTGTGCAGCCGCTTTACGGCGGTCTTTGGCGGGTACTTTGAGTGGAGCGCACATCTCTATGAGCCGGTCGTAGATTCGCCGTTGCGTGGCATCTGTAGCCGCCCGCATAGCCACGGGAGTCAGGTTCGTGGTCACGACAAGCGGTTTCCTCGATTTGTATCGCTCATTGACGATCTCATACGCCGCCTCGTTACTGAACTCCGTATCCCGTTCGGTGCCGACATCATCCAGAATCAGGAGCGGAATGTCCGCAACCATGGACAGGACGCTTTCCCGCCCAGACCCGAAATCCCGCTGCATACTTGCGGTCAAACGGGGTATAGTAGTCATGACAACGGGGATTCCCTTATCGATCAGGGCGTTAGCGATACAGGCCGCATAGAAGGTCTTGCCGCCTCCAACATCCCCCCAAAGCAGGATCCCGGCGCTGTTCGCCCGTGCCCAGTCCCAGTTTTCAACGTACTTCCGGCAGAACTGGCTCACTTTCCCGGATTCCTCATCGTCTGCGGAGAAGGTGCATTCCAGATATTGGGCATCTGTGAGGCCCCGTTCCCGGTACGCAGCTATCTTCCGCTCTGTGTCTCGCTTGGCTCTGTCCGCTTCTTCGGCCTCCCGCTTTTCCCGCTCACAACGGCACATCCGATGCACCAGCCGGAACGGAATTAAACCCTCCACCCCGAACCAAACTTCCGTTTTTTCCCCGCAGACGGGGCACGTTTTCTCGTTTCCGTGTTCCATGCTGTCACCAGCCAATGTCCTTTCCGGTCTCATATTCGCTCGGGTCAATCCGGTTCTTGCCTTTCGCCGGGGCCTGATTCAGGTAGCCATCAAACTTGAGGGCCTGAAACAGGGTGGACGGTCGGAGGTACTGCTCCTGTTCCGTGCCCAGCCACTCGGCAACCTTGTTGTCCACGACCTTCTTGCAGTCCGCAACGGTGAACCCGTCATTGAACCGCCCTCTGAGGATGCGCCTTGCGGATTCCACCGGCCTGAAATGCTTCCCGGTCTTCTCGTTCAGGTAGGCAATCACCTCATCGGCCTGTGCGTTAAGCTTCGATTCCTGCGTTTCAGGAGGCGCAGTCGGGGCTTCAGCCCGACAAAGAATATTATTATTCTCTACTTCATTAGACTCTACTAACCTAACCTTACCTGGGTATACCACCTGTCTACCACCTGGTATACCACCTGGTATACCAACTTCATATTCGCCGTTGGTTTTTATCTGTAATTCGGACTTTTCTTCCCGATAGACAGTCTCTTTGTATCTGTCATTCCGCAAGTAGTTGTGTATTTTCCAGTGCCGAATCACCACAATTCCGGATTCAAACGGGATAATGTACTGCTTGGCTGTCAAAAGCCGCATATCATCATCTCTGGCCCCGATCATCCGTTGAATATTCAGCGGATTGCCGATAAATCCGTCATCATCTGCCCGCATTGCAAGGTGGAAATACAGGTTTTGCGCCGTGGGCGGCATACTCAAAAACAAGTCACTGTCGATTACTGACTTAGCAAACATTCTGCGTTCTGCTATGGTTCTTCACCATCCTTTCGCTTCAAGTCCTCGGCCACTTCGTGCCGGAAAATATCGCCTATCAGCTTGCCCGTGGTCGCCGAACGGCAGAAGATAACGTGCAGTCCATACCGTATCGACCATGCCAGCAGGGAGCCTACAAGGCTTTCGGGGGACATCTGGCTCCGGTAGTTGCCGTCATAGATATCTTCCCAGCTTGCGTTCTCGATCAGGAGGTATGCCCGGAGGCCCTTTTCCTTGATTCGCTCCATCTCCCGTTCGAACCTGCCCCGCTCCGAAGTGAAGCAAAGGGCAAGCTCTGCGAGGTTCATCTTCCTTTCGACCACCACAGGAAGCCTCAGAAGGCCGTTAGAATCCGTTTTCTGGTACTCGCAGGTGTAATCCCCCTCTTTGAGCGCTTCACGCCTAAAATCGGACTTCAAAGCCGTTAGGCGGCGTTTCAGTGCTGGGGTCTCCTGCTCCCGTGTGTCGCACACCACCACCATGGAGGCAATGGCTTCCTTCTCCGCTTTGGTCATGCCTTAAAACGGGATATCGTCTGCACCGTAATCGCTGAATCCTCCGGCATCCACCGTCTTGGCACTGTCGCCAGCTTTGGAAGGGGCAATGTAGGCAACGTATTGCATCTCCCTGCCGCTCTCCTGATTGACAAAGTGGCTGATGTGGATGAGGCAGCACATGCCGATGAAGTCGGACAGCAAGTATTCTTCGCCCTCGTCCACGCCCAGCTCATAAGCCCATGAGTTGATTTTCCGTGCATCACGCTCTTTGGCTTCCGGGAAAAACTTCTTGGATATTGATGTTCCCTTTTCGTCCTGCTCCACGTCTCCCCTGATCTGGAAGGTGAAGAACACATACGGTTCGCCGCCCTCCGTGAAGTTCTCGCCGCAGTCTGTTATCCGGGCTTCGTAGTCCCCGGCTTTAATCAGCTTTTTGGGCACATAGTTACTCTTTGCGGATTTCCCATAAAATGGCATTTAGTCGATTCTCCATTTCTGTTTGTAGATTTTCATAAGTTCCGGTTTGTCGGTCAAAAATTGCATCAGCGCAATGACAAAGGTCTCTATCGGCGCTGTCTCCTGCGGGTAGTAAGTCTCTCGGTAGGTTTGCCGCCCGTCCGTAATCAGGTAAACAAAACGCCGGGCTTCCGGGCACAAGCGGAAGTATGCGGGATGCTGGGAGGATGCAACGTACTTGCCGTATTCGTACCTCTGCACCTTTTTTGTGTCGTAGATCGTTCCGGCCTTGATGTAGTCGGCCACGCCCACCAGCAGAAAATCCATGCCGCAAACCTGAATCCCTGTCTGCATCCGCACCTGCGGTTGTGCGCCTTTGACCACCGATGCAAATTCCGCTGCCTGTTCGGCCCATTGGAAGTCAGGATTAGGCTTGCCGCCTTGTGCCAGCCGGGTAACTTCGTCCTCAAAGAGACGGCCATCCTGCTTTGCCGGGGAATCCGTGGACGGGATGCGTTTCAGGTCGTTCAGGAACTCGTTCCAGCGTTCTGGGGTGGCTTCCGGATCGGTGGCCCATGCCCACGAATAGAGCAGGGAGTGCGTGATTTTATATCTGGACATACTTGCCGGACTGCTTGTCCCAACGGAGTTTCAGTGCGTTCACCTTGGCCTGTAGCTTCCCGGACAGCTCGGCCTTGCTGGTCAGTGCGTGTGTGATCTCCCTAAGTCGTGCAACACAAGCGGTGGCGTCGTCAGCGCACTTGACGGAATCGATGCACAGAGTACCTTCACGAACAGCCTCGTCGTAAATTTTCTTGTCTTTGCTGAACCTTTCTTGCTCGTCAGCGATATTTTTGCGGGCCTGTTCAAAGAGGTCTGTCAGGAAGGTGTTTGACATACCGGGGGCCAATTCAGGCACTTCGTACTCGCCGTGGATGCCGAAGCAGCCCTTGCCAAACGCTTCTTCCGTGGGCGCAAAACAGATGATCCGCTTCTTGCCCCGCTGGAACATCGTGCCGCCAAAGTCAGCCGGTGTCCAAACAATGTCCTTTGCGCTTCCCTCGCAGGATAGCCGGGTCACAGTGACATCGCCCTTCTGGACTTCCGTTGTGTGGAATACGATAACCACGTTTTTTCCGTCCTGCCGAATCTGCCACGTTAAACGGTCGAACTCACGTTTAATGACCCCGAACATGGCCCTTCCGTCCCGTGCGGCTTTAGGTTCCTGTGTCTTTGCCCACGGCTGCATCATCTGCACCAGAGAACCGCCGGTGTCCAGAATGATGGTGGCGGCGTTTTTGTATTCCTCGGACTTCATGTCGGAAAGAAGTTCTTCATAAGTCTCGCAGACAGAGGTCATTTTCCGGTGCTCGGCACGAACACGGGCAATGCCGTTGTCAAGGTCAAACAGCAGGGGATTGGGCGCAGACAGTGCAAGCGTGGTCTTTCCCAGACCGGGAGCGCCCGCAACAATTACGGTAAAGTTTCGCCCGGTGAAGTCCATTTCTGTAGTCGTTTTAATCATCTGAATACCTCCATATCAATTTTCATTTCTCCCATAACATCGCAAAGGATGGTTTTTACATCTTCCGGCAGGCCGTCAAAAGCACGGTTGTACTGGTCAATCGCTTTAATCAGGCAGTCGGTGCATACGCCGTAAAAGGGCAATTCTGAGTTACCCGCTCCCGGCTTGAACTCTTCACAATAGCGGCATCTATACTGGTCGGAGAAGCTCATACCGCCGCAGAATGGGCACCGGGCATCCGTGAACCCGTCCTCGTCAGTGCGCAACAGGCCGGAATACTCGCTCTCCGAGAACTGCGCCCCGCAGGCATCACACTCATATACAGCGGTGGTCTGCGGCGCAAGGCACGAAATGTTACACATACGGGCTACGTTGTCTCCATGCATTTATCTTTGCATCTGCCACCTTAACGGGCCTTTTCTGCGTCTTTGCCCGGTTCAGGTACTTTTCAATGTCCGATGGGACTATGAGATATCTGCGCTTGTCCATATGGCCTTTTTTGGGCTGTTCCCCGATACGGATAGAGGGGATTTCCCCCCGGCGCAGAAGCTCCCGCATCCAGTATTCCGACATTCCAATGCGCTTTGCGGCTTCGGAGATTCCTATCAACTTCTCATCTTCCAACCTTCTCAGCTCCTTTCCTTACGTCAACCACAAGAACCCCGTTCATGGATTGCTTCTGCCGGTCACACTGCCGGGTAATACGTTCGTTTTCCCGTTTCAGGATGTAGATCTGGGTGCGGAGGTCTGCGATCAAAGCGTCCTTAGCATCAATGGCTTTGGCAAACCCTACACGCTCGGCCCAGTGCCAATCGTCAATTTTTTGCTGCCGTGCCAGTGCGTCCGCTGCCCGGCGCTCCCGGATTTCCTTTCGGATTTCCAGACAGCAGACCAGCACGCAAATGGCGATGACCGACCAGAAAAGCAATGATGCAAAGTCATATACGCTATTCATTTCCGGCCTCCACAAACTCCCCATTGCAACACGCATACCATGTATCAGGCTTTAATGTTTTTCCGTCCACGATTCCGGCGGCGTATTTACCTGTTGCATTCCCATAACGATCCATTTCCGCGATTGCAAGCAGACATCCAATTCCTCCCTTTACTTTCCCTCCACGCACACATGCAATTCCATTTTCGCCAGCGGCAGCGGAGCCCCAATCGCCAGCGGCAGCGGAGCCATTGTAGCCAGCGGCAGCGGAGCCACGATTGCCAGCGGCAGCGGAGCCATTGTAGCCAGCGGCAGCGGAGCCATTGTAGCCAGCG
>ERZ1024479.14-NODE-14-length-40850-cov-121.183429_pt1 | contig 40850 bp, 54 predicted proteins | sample MGYA00520800_ERZ1024479 | MGnify/ENA primary metagenome ERZ1024479 (study PRJEB33242, sample SAMEA3444313) | Homo sapiens | biome: Host associated; feature: Gastrointestinal tract; material: Stool | place: Uganda | collected 2011-01-01 ... | reverse complement strand
CGAACAAAAGCGCAACCTCCTCTGTCCATTCAATGTAGTAACCCGCCTTGCCGTAAATCTCCTGCAGCAAGTGAACGACTACACCAAATCCTGTCAAGCCAAATTCTGCTTCTATCAGTTCAAACTTTGCATCGAGTGTAACATCCAGCGGAAAATAATCGATCCCGCTTTTTGCCATTCAGTTACACCGCCTTAAAACGGCAATTGTCCATCGTCCTCAACTTCGCTGAAATCGTCAGCAGACACATCAACCGGCGCTTTGACCTGGCTCCCGGAATCCTTCTTGGAATCTCCAAAATACACGCTATCAGCCAAAACTTCGGCGGAACGGTGCTTGCCGCCCTCCTTGTCCGTCCAGTCGCGGATCTGTAGCCTTCCGGAAATTACGGCCATGCGGCCTTTTGAAAAATATTTGCTGACGATCTCCGCGGTTCCTTTCCAGGCCACAACTTCAATGAAATCCGTCTCCTTCTCTCCGCTCTGGGACTTGTAGTCCCGCTCCACGGCCAAGGAGAAGGATGTCACCGCCGTACCGCTCTTGGTACGGCGCAGTTCAGGGTCCCTAGTCAGGCGGCCCATCAAAACGATTCTGTTGAGCATTTTCGGTCTCCTTTTCGATCATGGTGCTGATGTAAAAACTGATACATACTGTTCGGCCCGGCATTCTCGGCCAGCCAGTCCATAGCCTGCTCCCGCGACAAATGGTTCTGCGCGGCAGCATATTCGTATGCAAACTGCCCAGCTTCCAGTTTCTCCGCAATGCGGGCCTCGATCTCTGCCTTCGTATGGTTGGCTTCGATCAGATACAAGTCGTAATTCTTTGCCTCAATTCCGTCCAGCGTGCCGCAGTCCGTTGCGTAAAACAGACGCTCTGCGCCTATTTTTATGCGGTATCCGCAATTCGGCACATTATGGGGCAGGCGCTCCGGAGTTATCTCGGCAAGACCGTTATATCGATAGATTCCGCCCGGGAACAATACGTCGATTTTCCGGCGGTCAACTCCTGCGTCCACCAAAGGCTGCACCATCCATGCGCAGCATCCCCACCGGAGAGCGGGGCGATCATAAGCGAGCACCGCCACCGTCCGAGGCTTGAAATGGTCTCCGTGCTGATGTGTAAGTAATACAAGCCGTATCTGCTTTTCGTATGGCTTCAACTTCCGGAAGGAAACTCCGCAGTCAACGAGAATACTGTCCTGGATCAAGACAGCGTTCCCCTGACTTCCAGTGCTGATGATCTTATAAATCATTCAAATTCACCTGCTCCGGTTCCTCTCTTGGTGTTTCGCTCGGAATGGAGGCAGGGCCCTGAGGGTTCGCCGAAGAGGCAATGTCCTCCATGTCAAAATACTGTTCCACGCTGGCGGATCCATCCCGTAGAGTGTTATACACGTTTTTCAGGCGGATCACGCTCTGTTGAGAAAACGCCTCTTTTTTGCAACCGATATATTTTTCCAGCATTTCAGCGGTCACGCCGTACTGCTCCTGAAAATTTTTGACCAGCGCCCGAACCATATCTACCAAAGGCATCTTGCTTTTTCCAGCCAGCGTTGCCGCACACTGCCCCACGGCGGCGTCGACAACATCCCCTGGGATGATGGACAGGATGCAGGCACGTTCCCGGCGGGACGCCTGGTTTGCAATTAACTCATAAATCTCCCGGGAATCCGTCAAAGGCTTCACACCCTTCTTGGTCTCCCGGATATGAGGCACGGAAAACACCTTCGTCTCCCGGTAATTGGTTTCCAAATCCCAACAGTACGCCATCACCGTGGATTCTTTCGCGTTCTGCTCCAGCACCTTGAACCCGCTGTCAAGATTGCCCCATCCACGAGCAAGCACTCGCGCCAGATGGATGGATGGTCCGGTGATCATTTGCCCGCCTTTGGGATATTCATACATGGCCTTTTCCGCCAAACTGGAACGCTGGCAGTCTCTCACTATCCGGTTGTACGCGGAAACTTCGTCCCGGGGGAACCGTTTCGCAGCAAACATAGCCATTTGGACTTCCTGCGCCTCACGGCTTACCGCCATATCCGCACCTACTCGACGCCCTTCTACCGGTGCAGAGGATTCAAACTCCGTAATTGCCGATTCATTCTTTACCAGATCATTCATACTGGATCCCCTCCTGATTCATAAATTCTTTCAGCTTTTTCAGCTTCTCGATGGTTGTATGTACGGTAAACACGCATTGATAAACCTTTTCCGGCTCCGCAGGCGGGGCAACCGGCTCCGGCGGAGAAACCGCGTCTACCTTTGCGGCGGCTGCGTCTTCTCGCTCCTGGGCAGCTTTTCTCGCTTCCTGCGCGGTGCGTTCCGCTTCTATGCGGCGGTGGCGCTCCTGTACAGTTCCGATGGCTTCCGGCGCGTTCAGTGTCCGCTTGAACTCCACCATAATCTCTTCCGCATCATCCATTGTGGCGATCAGGTTCACACTCTGGGAAACACTGACTACAAATGCCGCCAGCTGTTCCCGCAGCTTCTTCGGCGTCTTCTGCTTTGCGGAGGTCAGATCAACCTTCACGCCGGTCTGTTCAAACCGCAGGAAATCCAGGTGTTCCGCCTCGCAGAGCTCCGCGAAATACTCTCGCAGCCCCACTTCGCACCGCTGCTTAATCTCCAGCTCCACGGCGTCAATCTTGCCTTTCAGTTCGCCGTCAGCCCGTTTGAAAGCGTCTGAAACACAGTCCTTATAAACCGCCTCAAACTGCTCATACGGGCCGAGAACTGCCTTTTTGACAGCCTTGCGCTGCCCCTCCAGCTCCTGAAACTGCTTGCTCAGCGCAGCTCTGGTTTCCTTGACCGTTCCAAGCGTTTCCTCGCTGCACACCAGAGACAGCGCGGATTCTACCTGCTTCCTGATTCCATCTTTTAAATCGCGGAGACGCTGCTCAATGATTGGCAGCTGAACGACCTGAATCAACTCGTTCTCCATTGGTTACCTCCTTAAAATACGGCTCGCCGCAAATCGGGCAAAGCTCTATGTATTGCGGTTCGCACCATCCGTCCGGCATCGGCTCCATGCTTGTCCGCCGAATAGGATCGTCAAACTCCGTTCCGCAGATGGCACACTTGTACATGGTTCCACTCCCTTGATGCTGACCCATTATCGGCACCTCACTAGCCTTGCGAATTCCGATGCTTCAAATTGAAGCAGATTGTCGATGCGGTTCAGATCATCCAAGCTGATGCCTTCCCCGCGTAACCGGCGGCTCAACCATCCCTGACTGACCCCAAGCGCACGTTCCACCTCGGCCTGTGCGCGATAGCCGCGGGAATGATATTTACTCTCAATCAGGTTCCGGCGGTATTCCGCCTGTTCCTTCTTGACGTCCCGGTTTAGCTTCACTTTTGGCATTGCCTTTTCCTTTCCCCTGTGCTATACTCAGCACAAGAACAACTCCCTTTGTTCCTACCTTGCCCCGTTCGGTGCTCCAACACCGTGCGGGGCGCTTTCTTTATGCCCCAGCAAGGAACAAATTGATAAAATACTGTTGGCCTTTGCCGGTCACTTTCACCGTCCGCGTCACGCGGATACTGCCGTCCGGTTGGTTGATAGTGGTTTCTTTGACTTGGAACCATTCGCGATCCATGCTCCGCTGTGTGGGAAGGTTATAACGCTCGCCGCTGCCGCAGAGATACCCCTTTTCCCGCAGAAACTTGAACAGGCGGTTTTGTCCAATATCCACGCCGTTCTGACGGAGCAGCTTTGCCAAATCCCCCACCAGAATGGACGTGTGAGATGCAGATACCGCATCTGCGAACAACACTTTCGGCTTATCCGCTGCCGCCTTGTCTTCAAGGTTCTTGATTTTCCGCTCTGCAATTTGCAGCGCCCTTGCCATGACTTTTTCCGGACTGTTCCAGTCTTTTTCCAATTGGATGAAATATTGTCGGGCCAGCTTACCTTTTTCATTGCGCTGAATCATGCAAATCTCTTTCGCCATGTCGATAGTAAGAACTGCATCCTGTGCAGGGCGTCCCCCGGTACTTTCGCTCAAAAATGAGCAGAAGTCTTCACCCTCGGTAAACCCGTATTCGCACATTCTCGGAAACCAGTCTTTATAGGCTGTCTTCACTTCGAGAAAATCGTGCAGATCTCGCGCAGACACCGCAGGTCTGTCATTCTCATAAGTAACCTTGATTAGTTCTCTCATTCGCCCTCCTTATCCGGCTTTAGCAGTTCATCCACCGTACAACCGTAAAGGTTCGCCAATGTGACCAGCATAGGCCCTCTCGGAATGCATTTCCCGGTATCCCAAAAAGAAACAGCAGACTGATCTACCCCTACAGCCTTAGAAACCTCTAATTGTGTAAACCCGGCTCGTTTTCGAGCCTCTGAAAAACTCATTTCTGCCCTCCAATCTTACAAAATATTAGTTTTTCTAATTGACAAAACCGGACATAGCGTTTATTATGTAAGTGTCACCAATACAAAAAACGCCACCAGTGAGGGGGCCTATTTGTTTTGCCCTCCGGTCTATGCCATTAGTATATCTCATTTTTTATTAGTTTGCAATAGTTAATATTTGTTTTTCTCATTTTCGTTATTTTATACAATTCTCAACATTACTTTTAGGAGCATTGCTATGTTTTGGGATAATTTTGTTTTTTATTGCAACCAAAAAGGTGTTGCTCCTAATGTTGCCGCTGCCGCAGTAGGTGTTAAATCGTCTGGTACGGTAACAGGTTGGAAAAACGGAGCAATTCCACGGCAAAGCGTCTTAAAAAAGTTGGCAGACTATTTTGAAATTTCCGTTGAAATGTTAATAAATGCTACGCCAACAATCTGGGCCGCCGCTCGTGAATCTATTGCAAACCAAGATTTTGCAAAGTTGCCCATTGAGCAGCGTGAAGCTATTCTAAAAACAACAAAAGAAAACGCCCCCGGCCCGCAGGCCGAGAGCGATTTGGAGCGGAGGCTTAGAGATATTGCGGCAAAGCTTCCTCCTGATTTTCTGGAGCGTGAGATTGCGTATCTGGAACAGAAAGCGCAGCAGTTGCACGTTCCAACTGATTCAGATATGTAAGCTGTTCCTCCGGTGGCAGGTGCTTCCATAACGTCACCAGCCGTTCGATTGCTGCGTCGTCCATGTTCCGCGCTCCTTTCGTTCGTACATTCGTTCGATTCATGTTTTGAGTATAGTACTTCTGTTCTAATAATGCAACGGCTATTTTAGAAAATATGTTGTATAGGGATGGTTGAATGATAAAGCCAAAGTACTTCTCGCGTGAAACTGCTCCGCTGCGGTTTTTGAAGGTCATGAAGACCCTATTGAAAATTGGCATTGGATTACAAATACTCTTCCTAATTATTTACATTATCCCGGCCTTTGGGCTTTTGGGTGAATATGGCATCGGGATTTTGATTCCGTATGCAATACGGATTGGCGTTATCATTCTGACAATAGCAACATCTGAAAATCTGGACGATTGGAAATGGCGCGGCGTCAATCTGTTATACTTGTGGCTCTTTGTCGCTTGTTTGTTAAGTGCAGCCAACCAAATTGCCCAGCAAGGTATGCAGTGGAGCATCATTATTGGATGTTTTCTCGGTTGGTTGATCTGGATGATCCCCATGTATATCTATTTTGAGAAGCGGCGCGCTCTTTTTACTCCTCCAATTACAGCGATTCCATCCGATACCTACACCCAGCAAGAAGCCCAGATGAAGCACTTTGCTGTGGATGAATCCACCGGCGAGGTTATCAGCGAAACGCCCGTTGAAGAACCGAAGCCTGTTGTGCTGACTTATGCCCCGGATTTCAAATTATCCGGCCCTCCCAAACTGGTTGTTGATGAGCCTGTTCCCTCGGAGCCGCCCACCAAGCCGAAGCCGTCCAAACGAAATGCCGTTCTCTTTGTGGTATTGGCTGTGCTTTGCGTTGCCAGCCTTGCAGGAAACGCCGTACAGGGATACATAGGTATCACGCAAAAGAGCGAAAGCCTTTCTATGGAATCCGAAATGCAAGAAGAAATAGATTCCTTGAACAAGAAAATTGCATCTTTAAATGCGGAAAATAACCGGATCAACAAAAAACTCTCGGATGCGTTGGATGACTCAGGAACAAGGTTAGAAATGCTTGAAACGCTCGCCCCAGAAGCCTTTGCGATGGAAACATACATCGGCTTTATTTATGACGGGTCCAAATACTGCCATAGCTATAATTGTGCGCAGTTTCCGTTTGAAGATTGTGATGAGTTTACCGCTCATAATGTAGAATATTGCGAATGGCTTGGTTATCCGAAACACGCATCATGCTGGGATCAATGATCTAAAACAATCTGGAATAATGGTGCGCATACGCACCATTCAACGGGTATACCCGTTGACCATTTATAAATCCGGCCCCGCCGCCTCTGCAACAAACGGCGGAGCCGGGGGCAGCAAGCCGGGGGCATTGGCTTGCCGTGATGCAACTGTAACAGAAACAGGGTAGGTAGAGCAATTTTCAAATTTGGGTATTCGACACCTTCCGACAAATTGTTACAAAACCAAAATTGGTACTCTGCCTGTCCATATCGTGTCTGATTATGCAGGAGGGGGTATTTTTTTGACGATTCAGGAACTATGCAGAGAAAAAAAGAACGCACTGGGCATGACGGCCCAGGACATCGCCGATGCTTCCGGCGTCCCCCTCTCCACCGTGAATAATTTCTTCGCCCATGCGTCCAAATCCCCGGCTCTTTATACCACAGCTGGTATCTGTGCGGCACTGGGGGTGTCTTTGGACGCCTTTTTTTGTATTGGTGACCACTGTACCGCCACGGAAGAAACCTTGCAGGCGGAAAAGGACGGCCTGGAAAAGCGCCTGTCCAACAAGAGGGAGACGATTGACGTGCAGAACCATACCATCAACGTCATGGAAAAGGGCCTGCGGATTCGGAACTGCGTGATTTTGGTTATGGGCGTGGCAATCGTCCTGCTACTGTGCTGGTGCGTATATGTGGATATGCACGCGCTGAATATCGGTTTTTGGAGGGAATAATATGAAGATACCAAAAGCGGTAAAGCTGCCGTCCGGCTCATGGTATATCAACATCATGATAGACGGGAAGCGTCTCTCCATCACGGCTCCGACCAAGCGAGAAGCTGAAAATGAAGCTGCCGCCATCAAGTCTGGGGCCAAAGCCGCCAAGATAAAAACAAGGTTCACCGTTGGAGAAGTAATCGATAGATACATCTCCAGCAAAGATACCGTTCTATCCCCTACTACGATCAATGGGTATAAAAAGCTCCGCAAATCCGTTTTCCAGGAAATCATGGATGATCCAGCGGATAGCATTTCGCAAGAGCGTGTACAACGGGCCGTCAATAAAATGGCTCGCTCCAAATCGCCTAAATACGTCCGCAATGCCTACGGGTTGTTCACCGCAGCAATGGCAGAATATTTCCCAGATCGGATGTTCCGCATTACGCTGCCACAGAAGGAAGCTCCAAAAATCCAAATCCCCACCATGGACCAGCTCCGGGCGCTGCATGAGGATTGCCGTGGGAAACAATTTGAGCTGCCGTTTCTGTTGGCCGTCTGGCTTGGCCTAAGAACATCGGAGATTCGCGGCTTGACATGGGACTGCATTGATGGGAATACGCTTATCATCAAGCAAGCACTTGTCGAAGGCGAAAACGGGCCTGAGTTAAAGCAGCCGAAAACATACAGCGGAAACCGCCGCTTGCAGATCCCTCCATACATAATGCACCTGCTGGACGAAACGCCGCACACGGACGAATATATCGTACACTACACCCGCAGCGCCATGTATAACCATTTAAGACGCGCTTGTATCCGCCATGATATCCCTCCATTCCGCTTTCACGATCTGCGCCACGTTAACGCATCTGTAATGCTTGAACAGAACGTGCCAGACAAATATGCTATGGAGCGGATGGGTCACGCCACAAACAATATGCTTAAAAACGTGTATCAGCATACAATTAGCAAGAAATCAAAGCAGGTCGCAGATAACCTCGATCGCTATTTCGAAGAAGAATTACAGATAAAATTACAGATGAACAATTAAAAACATTGTGTTTTCAACGGTTGTATCCGTTATTTGTGTGGGTTCAAATCCCGCCACTCGGACCAACCCCACAATCCTTGTGATTGTGGGGTTTTCCTTATATTTCAACGGGTTCAGCCGTTTTAGAAGCAACAAGGTTTGACGTTTTTTTACATGAAAAAGCGCATTTTTACAATCAAATTACAGATGAAATTACAGATGAAATTTGCAGATGATAAATCGTCCCCCGCCTATACAGGCGGGGGAGTTTCTATTATTTCTTTTCCACGATCCCGTGATAATACGTGCCCAGCTTTTTCTTTGCCCCCGGTCCGTCCTTGTCCATCAGGAACGCCCTTGCCATATCCGCGTAAAACTCCGCAATGGACACGCCGTATTTCTCCGCCACGCCGGAGTAATCGGAATACATCATGTTCATGGTGATCCACCAGCAGGGGCGGGAAATCTTTTCCCAGGTCATCCCCATGCTTTCCGCAATGGCGGTAGTCTGGTCAACGCTCCAATGGGGACCTGTAGTCCCGTCCTCGTTCCGAAGCATATTGGACCACTCTGCCGCGTCTTGCTCCGTGAAGCCGTCAGACGTGCGGGTGCAGTCTTTCATATCGGCGAGCGCAGACCAGCATTCCAGCATTCCCCGGATAGCACAGGCAGACCGCTCACTGGCGGGCATCCGCATATATTCAGCAATCCCACATTCCAGCTTTTCCAGATACTCCGCGATCTGGTCTTTGTTCATGCCCATAGTCCACCTCAAATCTTCTCAACCCGTGCGGCAACGTTGTTAACGGTAGAAGCCGCGCCGGTCAGCAGCAGGGTCAGCACGGAGCCGGTGGAGCAGCAGCCTAGCCGGACGGTTGCGGGGAACGCCAGCGTTACGGTATCAGCAGCAGCCGCCACCGTAGCGGCAGCGGTTGCGCCGGGGACGGCAACTCCGTCCTTCAAAAGCTGAACCGTCACTGTTCCGGCAGCAGTGGGGGCCGCTTCCACGGACACGTCCACGTCATAGTATCCTTGCCCATTGATGGCGATTCCGTTTCCGTTCAGATTGCAGTTGCATCCGTAGCGCCGGACGATAGTCCCCAGAGGGATCACCCCATTCACCGCAACGGCGGTAGGGGTCTGCATAGCGGTATAGATCAAAGATTTGCAGCTCATAAAAATAACCTCCTAAAATAATAAATGGGCGGAGCATCGGCCCCGCCCGTAACCCGGCCAAATGGGCCTTTAGATGTTGCTGTTGCACCCGGCAAACTGCGGCACAATGCCGTAGCCGTAGGGCGTGGTGCGGGGGATGCCGCACAGAGCCGCCTGCAGCTGAAGCTGGTTGATCTGGTTCTGCATGTCAGCCATGCGGTTGCCGGAAATAGCATCCAGAATCTTCTGCGTCTGAGCGGTGGTGTTGGCGTTGATGCTGGCGGTGTTCATGGCGGCGTTGTAATTTACGCCGTCAATGGCCCGCAGGGTCTCGCAGCAGCATTCCTGCTGTCTGGAGAAGCCGGATGCAGCGGCAGACTGCAAGTCCCGGATTTCTCCCAGCACGTTGTAGTTGCCGTCCTTGATGGACCCCTGGTTGTCATAGGCCGCCTGCCGGACCGCTGCCACCGTCTCGTTGTTCTGCCGTTCCAGGGCCGCAAAGTCGGTAGCCCGCTGCACGTCACCCACGGTGGCGTTGCGGTCGCCCGTACCTCGATTGCCCCAGTTGCCGAAGCCGCCGCCCATCAGGGCCAGGATTGCGAAAAGCCAAAGGCCCTCGTTGCCGAAACCGCCCCAACCGTTGCCGTTGCCATTCACAGCCGCAATATCAGCAGGGGTCAAACCTTCATTCATGGTATGTCCTCCGTTCATTTATTTCCAAACGGTGCGCGCTTCCGTCAGGATCACTGGAATTGGGATAGAATACTCTGCGGGTCTACGCCCCGCTGCTGGCAGAGGGAATAAAACGCCTGCTGGGGGTTCCCCATCTGCCGGATTTGAGAAAGGATCGGATTCTGCGCCGTCAGCTGTTGGAGCATCAGCGCCGGGTTTTGCGCTGTCTGATACGCCTTGTACATCTGCACGGCCTGACTGACACCGGAATTATTCTGATTCAGCAGGGGCAGCATCGGGTTTCCCATTAACGATCTCCTCCAATCGTGCGAGCCTTGTGCTCAAATCGTTCACACTGACCTGTGGAGCCTCCTGGTGGGGGGCAATATCAAAGGGAGCTGCGGTGAGATACCCTGCCCCGTCCGTCTGGCACAGCCACACCAGCGGGGCCGTTTCATCCAGCACCAGAACGCTGCTGTTTGGGGCCATTTGGATAGCCATAGCGCCGTTTCTGCCGTTGACCCGGGTAATCTCCTGCCGGGGGAGCATAGGCCCTCTCATGGGCGGCGGATAGCCGTATGGATACATCATGTCAGCACCTTCTTTCTGTCTTTATGGTACAAAAAAAGAACCCAAACAAATGGCCCGCTAAAGGCCTTTGTTTGGGTTCTTCCTTATGAATGCTTAACGCCGTCCAAAATCTTGGAGTAAGCCCGCCGTCTGCATTTCTTGATGTACTCTGGAGATACGTTCATCTGCCCGGAAACCTGCGTGTAAGACTGCCGCCTGACGTCGATCTGAACAAGGCAGTATTCCTCGTCTGTCGGCAGCTCAAAAGATTGGATATACGCCTCCGCCCGCTTGGGGGCCATGCCGGATAGCATGGTCCGCAGCGCCTTATGCTCACTGTTCATACTCGCAGTTTCAGCTTGCAGAGCGGGATATCCCGTGGGCGTTGCCGCCGCCTTATCTCTCCTTTCGTTATTTCCCGGCCAAACGGGCGTTCTTCTGGACTTTTTCGTTTACAAGCGCCTTGTTGTAATGCCGGATGCTTTTGCCTACCCCCAGATACTCAAATAGTGCGTTCCGCTGCTTCTCGCTCAGACCGGGCATATTGTACACCGCCTGCATGATCAGCAGCCCCTTGCTGTTGGGGATCGTCTCCCCGTTTCTGTCCTTGACGCTTTCGATCTCAGACACCTGCGTTTTCAGGGTCACATAAATTTCCGGCTTAATGCCGTACTTCTGCTGTGCCTCCTGGGCTTTCAACACCCACTTGTCAGTGATCTCATAGGTCTTGTCCACCTCATGCAGTGCCGTCTTTTTGGCGTAGGTTTCCGCACTGGACAGGGCTTTGTCCTTCTGCTCCCCGGTAAACTTCTGGAACGTCTGGCTGTTTTTCAACCCGGATTCCATGGAACTGTAAAGCTCGGACTTTCTCCGGCTGTATACGATGTAGTCATCGGAGCTAAGATCATTTTCTGTGAATTTGTCCTCACCCTCGCTGTCATCGTAGCTGTCCTTTTCCCCGATCAGGCTTGCGGCGTTTTGGGGCAGGCGGTAATCTCCGTCTTTTTCCTGCTTCTTTTCCAGGCGGCTACGCATTCCACTGTCCACGCTGGTGCTGTCCACGGCCATGTAATCTTTCAGTTCCTTGCGGATGTGCTCATAGGTAATCAGGTCTCCCTGTTCCAGCGCCTTGAACGCCAGCCCCATATACCGGTCCTTGTTGGACGTGCTGTAGATGTTATACGTCAGCTTTTCAAACTCGTATTCCAGAGCCACGCTGCCGGAAGACTGCACAGCGGTGCGAATAGTTGCCAGCGCATCCCGCTTGATGTTGGCAGCCGGCAGGCCGAAGAGCTTAGAACAAGCCGCAAACATATTCGCCATCGCCTCCGCACGGGTCTTTTTCCCGCTGCCGCCCATGCTATTCATAAAGTCCTTGGAGGCGGAAACAATGTCGGAAAACACCTGCATATCCGTCCGGGAAACACTGTACCCCTGGACCAGAGAAAGAATGTCTTTTACAAAGGGGACATTCCCCACCTTGTCGATGTTGCTCCCAAGGTTTCCTTCCAGAACAATGTTTTTTAACAATTTCCACGTAGCATCTTCATCCCCGGTCACGCCGGTTAGTGCCGTCAGAAACTTCTCCCAATAATCCTTGTCTGGATCATCGTCCCGTCCAGCGTCCGCAATACTCTGCGCCAGTGCGTTGACTACGTCCGTCACCAGCAAAGCAGCTGCCGCACGTCCCACGGTTTTAATGGCCTTGCTCCGCTTGGCAGGGCTCTCTTCATAGCGCAGATTGTCCCATGCCCGCATGAACACGTTCAGGCTCATGATGGGTTCGCCCATGAAGGAAGTCGCCTGCTTGGCAAGGTCGCTCTTGCCGCGCATGATGTTGGAGCGCTGCAAAATGCCGTCTACCACCTGCGTCTGGTCGATCATATCGGTAAACACATCATTGACCGCGCTGTAAAACTCGCCGCTTCCGGCCCGCAGATTGGGCCTCTCCCGCTTCACCTGCCACTCGCAGGCGTTCCAGAGTGCGCCCCAGGTAACGGCGTCCGCTTTCCCTGCGGGAGCGCCAGCCTTGTCATTGATCTTGTTGGCGATGCCCTCTTTCCCGTAAAAGCGGTCATTCAGGGTGTAGGGTGAAGAAATATCAAAGCTGCCCACGTCTTTCCGCATGGCGATAGGGGAATACTTTACGGCCTTTTCCCAGCCGTTTCCCTTCGTCACGCCGCCGGTCAGCCCTCTTGCCATGTCGGCAGGGTCCAATACGGCGGATGCCCGGAAAAATGCGGTCGGCTGCTGGATGACCACACGTACGTTCGCGCCGACAGCAGCGCCCTTAAAACTCCCGATCCCTTTTGCGAATTTATCCGTCAGCGGTTCAAAATCCTTGGTCTTGATGCCGTTCTGGATATCGCCCATCAGCTTTTGCCAGTAATCTTGAGAGCCTTTCCCGCCTTTTTCATCCAAAAAGTCCTTGACAGTCTGCACAATCTCCCCCTCACTGTCTCGGAACTGGAAGTTGTACAGCCGGTTCGCGTCCTCCATGGGACACAGCCACGCTGCGTAGTCGATCATATCGGAGGCGTGGTCCGCGAACGTGCTGAATATGCTCCGGACTTCCAGCGTGGTATTTGCCCCCGGCTTGACCGCCTGGGCCATGCCGATGTTTTTAATGGAGCGCACATTTCCACTGTCCTTCTCCGGGGAGGATTTCAGAGCTTCTTTTGTAGACCGGATAGGCCAGTAATCCTGTTCCGTAAACTTCTTGTAACCGTAGGCTTTCATGCTGGCTTCGTTGCCATAGCTGGCAAGAACGCCGGTGGTCAGCTTCTGCAAGCCGTCCGCGATCCTGATCTGTTCTGGGGTCAAAGCTTTCACAATAGACTGGATATCCTCCGCAGAAAGATGGATCACGTCCGTTCCTCGTGGGATCTTGGCCTTGCCTGGGATTTTGATCTCCGGCTGCTTAATGCCGCCTTTCAGCAGATGGGCCTCCGCCTGCTTGCGTTCGCTCAGCAGGTAAAGATCCATCGCCTGCGCCGTGGTCAGGTCCAGCTCCCGGCCTTCCGTTGTGGTGAAATGGTGGACTTCCTCATTCATGGACGTCACCGCGTTTTCGCGGATGCCGGTTTTCGCGTCGCCCAGAATCTGGTGTACTTTCTCCGCCACATCCCGCGCCATGATCTCCTGCCGGTCCTGCGCGTTACGCAGCATCCGGTAAATGTCCTTGCCGGTCTGCCCAAAGTGGGCAAAGAACGTATAGGGCGTTTCCAAACTGATGGCCACGTTGTTCCCCAGCTTCCGCCGCCTGGTCATGCCGTCCATGCGGAGCGCATCGGCAAACTGCTTGGTAGTCGCGAATTTCTCCGACGCCAGGGTCTTGCCTGCCGTGGTCACGGAATGCTCCACGGATTTCAGCACGTTCCACATGGTTTTCAGCTGCTCTGTGGTCAGATCCGCAAGGCGGGTGTCACCCATGTCAATAACTTCCTCAAAGCCGCCATCAATCCCGCTGGCACTGTCCTCAAACAATGCCGGATCAACAACCATGTCAAAGCCATCCTTCGCCATGATTTCCTGATATTTCTTTTTCAGGTTGCGGAAAGCCTCTGTCCGGTTAGTGGGTTCCCCCTTTTCCTTGTAGATCCGCTCTCCCGTCACGGGGTCCAGCGTAAAGGACCGTGCATTGGGGTTGCTCTCCTGATTGATGCTTTCCAGCACCTTTGCCACGGCGGAACGCATATCCTCCGGAATGTGCTGGGTGTCCGTGGGCCGCAGCAGCTTTTGAGACAATGCGCTGGCATGGCGGGTGATCTTCGCCCGCAGCTCTCTCCGCTTCTGATTGTCCCGCCGGGTCACATCCTTCTCCCGGTAACGCTCCTTCAACGCCTGCACCTGCTCCGCCCGCCGAGTACGCTCCTTTGCCAATGCCTGCGCCGTGCTGCGCAGACGCTTGGCGTCCTGTCTGCCCTGGGCCATCTGGCCCGCCAGAAATGCGTCATTCGCCGCCTGCTTGCCCTGGGATCTGGCATCCTGTACCTGCTCCGCCGCCCGGTCCGCGAAGGTCTTTTTCGTCTGGGGCAGGTCAAAGAACCGATCCATGATGTCATTGGAGATAGACGCCACGGCCTGTCCCATGTAGCCTTCAAAGGGGTTGTACTCCGTCACGTTATAAAGCTGGTTCGCCACGTCCGCGATCCGCTGCACCTGGTCGGAGATATTGGTTTCCCGCGCCTCGTTGAAAAACTCCGGGTACTGGTTGGACAGCTCGGCATAAATCTGGTCAACATTGGTATGCTCGCCCTTGCCAATTTTCAGCTTGCCGAACAAGCCCTTGCGGAACTCGTTAAAGTCCGTGATCTCGGCGGCATCCGATTCCGTCAGCGTCAGCTTGGTGTCTTTCAGATACTTCCGCAGACCGGCGTATTCCTTGTATGCCCGGTCATCCACCTCCACGGCGCTTTCCGCGATTCTTTCGGCGATTGCGTCAGACCGTCTCCGTGCTTCTGTGTATGTCAGCTCGTCCTTGCCGTCCTTGCCGCTGGCAATGTAGTCATACAGGCTTTGCAGGTCTCCGGCGATCTCGCTGCCGCTGATCTCCGCGCCGTAATCCTTTACCAGCGCGTCTGCTGCCTTCTGAACGGCTTTCTGGTCGGTGGTCACGCCCTGAGACCGTCTGGTCTGTCCCTTCCAGTACTCCACCCGCTCTTTCAGGTTCTCGTTCTCCCGTTTCAGCGCCGCGATCTCCTGCGCGTTCTCCGTGCCTTTCAACGATAGGAATTGCGCCAATTCCGAAACATGGGGCTTCGTTCCATCTTTGAAATATGCTTTGATGTCATTCAGCACCTTGCTGGAATGGGTCCCCCTAGGATACTCCGTGCTGGAAACCGTCTGCCCATCCGGGGTGTCCAGATCAAGAATGACCTCGCCCCGATTTTTGCCGATAAAGTCCGCCAGCGCGTCCATTTGGGATTTTGTCGGCTCCACAGAGAGGTTGATCCCGCCGCTTTCCGGGGAAATGCGGATATTGCCCTCACTCATGAACTGCACCATAGAGCCGGAATAATCGTCCCCGCCGTAATCCTCACCGATAGCGTCCCGGATATCCCGGTGGTCTACGGTCCGGTATCCGCCGGGGCCGCCCTCATGTCTGCCGGAGAAATCCAGCTTTGTGCCTGCCGGGGTCAGATATCCTGTCTCGTTCCAGTTGTAGGTCTTGCCGAAAAACGCGATTGCCTTTTTCCGGTGGTCCCGCTGCTCCGCATCGCTGTAATCTTTCAGGGAATATCTTGTTTTTTCTTTCGCCTTTTTCTGGTTGTCAGCCTTAAACCGCTCATGCAGTTCGTTCAGTTCTTTGGCATACGCCGCAAAGTCATGAAACACATGGATGCCAATTCCATCTGTAAACATTTCCGTTTGCCCCGTTGCAATATGTCCATAGATAGTTGCATTGAATTCATCATACAGTCGCAACGGGTCTGCGTTCTCCATCGTGGTACGCTGATGCTTCGCGACATGATCCAATAATATGCGGGTCACTGGGTCACTCATATTCAGCATTTCTGGTGTCCGCTCCACAAAGTCGAGATAGGGCTTGTAGCCTACCTGCTTCATCACATGGGTGACTTCGTGAGGCGTAATCATTCCACGGTTCTGTTCCGGCAAGGTCTCCCGGAAAAAGATTTGCCCGCCGGTGGAAAACGCCGGTGTGTTGCCTTTGTTCTTGGCCCACGCTGCATCCGCCACCACAAAGCTGGGTACGCCGTAGTTTACCGCCGCCTGCTGTTCCTCGTAGGCCACGCTGCCCTTTCCCGGTTCAACCGTGTTCCCCTCGGCCCAGGTGCGAACCGGCTTGGCCCCAAAGGACGGATTTACTCCTCCGTATCGTCCAGCAGAAGCAGAAAACTCTCCGCGAACTCGTCCAGTTTGGCCCTTTCCTTCTCGGTCAAGGCTCTGCCCATATCCTTCTCGGCTGCCTGTGCCAGTTCTGCCGCCAATTTCGTTTTCTCGTCCATCGTCCATGCCCTCCTTTACGGCATATCTTGTTTCATTGATTGTACCATTCATCTGCCGGTTCTGCAAGCTCTCCGCCTGCTTGCTGGCCGCCTCAAAAGCCGCCTGCAATTTGCCCTCCACCGTCTGCGCCTGCCGCTTGGCTCTGCCGGTCAGCTTGCCCACGATCTCGTGAATGGCGTCCTTCAATTTTTGCAGCAGCGTCCTGTTCCCGCTGTGCTGCCAAATGAAATCGTCCAGCACGTCGCTGTTTTCAATCATCTCCCCGGCGTAGTTGGCGGTAGCCTCGTCAAGGGCCTGTTCATAGCTGGTCTCTACTCCGTGCCGGTTGTACTGCTCCAAAAGGATTTGCGCGGCTTCCTGCACGTCGGGGATGCTGGTCACAGCGTCCCGGAAAGCCCGGTACTGCTCCGGGGCCAGCTCCTGTACCCGGTGGGTCCACTCGTGGCCTACCACCTGCAAAGCAGGGTCCACCGCGTCCTTTGCGATCAGGATGTCGCTGCCGCTGATCTGGCCGTTTGCCTGCCCGCCCAAAACCTGCGAACCGTCCGCCATCCGTACCCGAACGCCCAGCGCCTTTGCCACGGTGTTTACCTCATCGGCAACGGCGCTGTCCATTTCACGGGAAACATAATCGTCAAACACAAGGCCGCTGTCCGTTCCGGCGGTCTTGGCAAACTGCGCCGCCCGATTCTCTCTTGCAAGAGACGCCGCCGCGTCATTCTGCCCTGCCGCATACGCCGCGAAGGATACCGCGCTGGTGCTGTTGGGGTTCTGCTGGTTGGTCATGCCCGCGTGATACGCCCGCAGGAACTCTCCGGCATAGTCCCCCCGGTCTGCCCCCCGCTGATACGCCGCCTGAAACGCCTTTTTGCCGCTGTCCCCCAGCGTATCCGCCATAGAGGTAAAGGCTTTCTGTACGGCGGCTTCCCGCTGCCGCAAAACCTGTTCCTCCGCAGAAATGGGGTTGCTCACCGTCTGCCGCTGAACAGCTTCCTCAATGGCCCGCTGTGCGGCCTCCTGCTGGGACTGTGCGTTCGTTTGCGCAGGGGTGGTACGTGTGCCCCCCTGAACGCCCGTGCGCTCCTGTGCGCTCTGCTGGGCGGTTTGTGTGGTTCCCAAATCGTAGTGGTATGTATTGGGGCTGATAACGCCGCCCATGGCTCCAGCCGTTGCGCCAACCAGGAAGTCATACAGAGAGTTGGAAAAAGTCTCCTGGGCCGTAGCGACATCGCCGCCGTAAATGCGGGGCAGCTGCCATTCCATCCAGTCACCGACAAGCTCCTCTAAGCCCTCGCCGACAGCTCCGGCCCCAAAGGTCAGTGCGGAACCCAGCGCTTTTTTCCCTGCGGTTGTGGTGGCGAGTTTATCCACAGCACTGCGGATGCCCCGCTTCACCACATCGTCCAATGCACCGCCGCCATATGCTTTGGCAAAGGGCATGGCGATGTTGAACATTTTTTCAGTGAACACTTCTTTGGCCGCAGATGCCGCGCCGTAAAGGCCCTGCTGTCCCCAGGTTGCGCCATCCTGCCGTGCCTGTTGGGTTGCGCTGCCAAACGCCCGCGCCGCAAAAGGAGCCATGCCTGCCGCGCCGCCTGTTACCAGATTGGGAATTGCGTCAAGGGCGGTCTGTGTCATGGAAGCACCCGCATTCACCAGCAGACGGCCAATGCCGCCTGCGCCCTTCTTTGCCCGGTTCAGGTCCTTTTCTGCTTTGGCTGCCAGTTCGTCCGCCTTACCGTAGTTTTTCTGCGCCGAAGCGGTGGATTCCTCCGTTGCTTTCTGCGCGTTTTGGATATTCGTCCGTACCCGGTTAGCTTCGGACTGCCAGTACGCCCTGTCCGCATCGTTGTCTGCGTTTTCGATCTCATACTGGAACCGCTTCAATTCCCGGTTCCAGCTGTCGATGTCCACATCCCGTGCGCGGCGGGTCCCTTCCTGAATATACCCCAGCGTGTTGGTATACGCCGCCGCCGAGGACTTGGCCCCGCCGGTGATGGTTTTACCCACCCGCTCCGTAAACGTCGGCTTGCCGAACTTCTGGAAACTTCCGGAGTCTCCCCGGTTATTCACCGTGGTCCCCAGATTCTCTATGCTGGCGCTTTTTCGCCCGCCGCCGCCACCAACCGCCCGTTGCTGGCGGCTGGGCGTGGAAGTTTTTACGGTCGTTTTCTCCGTCCGGCTGGGTGTCTTTACCTCAGACAGATCCCCGCCCCATGCAGTCGTTGCTTTTCTGAATACCGGCTTATCAGAGGAACGGGCAGCAACTGCCCGTTCCTCCTGATTCTTTTTCTGGCTTTCCGCCGCAGTTGTGACTTTCCGAAATACAGGCTTTCCCGCCATGTGTCAGCCTCCTTACATCTGGAATCCGTAATTGGACGCAAGTTGTGTAACCTGCTTTTTCTGTGCGTCAGAAAGATAATCCCAATACTTCTGAACAAATTTGTTCAGATTCTTTTCCGCATTGGCGGAGCTTTCCTCTGACAAGGAAATCATCAGGCTGTTGTACGCCCGGTTGAAATTCGATGCAGACGCGAAGTTACTGTAGCCATAGGCGCTTTCCAGATACTCGTCGCTGTATCCCTCTTTGTGGAATGCATCCAAAACTTCCTGGTTGAAAATGCCTTGCTTAGCGTACTTCTCTGCCACGCTGAATTTCATGCCGCTATCCCCGCTTTTCTTGCTTCCACTGCTCCGACTTCCACTGCTTCGACTGCCGCTCTGTGCCTTTGCCGCCTGAGCGATCTGGTACGCCTGCCGCATCTGGCTGATCTGGCTGTCCGTGTACCCCAGTGCCTTATACCCGGAGAAATCGCCGTAGGCCGCCAAGTTGTCCGCCTGCTGGGCCAGCCGATTGTATTCGTCCTGAGACATATTGTAGTCCCATTCCTTTTGCTTCCACTGATTGGAAAGCGCATCCTGCTCCTGCTGGTAGGCAAAATTCCGGTCGGTGTTCCACTGGTTCAGCTGGTCGGCGTACTCGCCGTATTCTCGGCTGTAAGCGTCATTCAGGACCCCCAGATTGTTCAGCTTATCGCTGCGGTCCTGCTGATACATCTCCTGGGCCGCCTGTTCCAGCTTGCTCATCCAGTCGTTATACTCCTGGTTGGCAACACTGGCCGCGTAAGAGGACGCCAGGCCGCCGGTGCGGGAGGACACCTGTCCCAAAAGGTCGCTCATGCTCATTTCGCCGTTGGCGGCGTATTGGTCCCGCAGGGCGGCGTACTGGTCCCCCTGCTTCCAGTCCGCCAGATTGCTGTTCAAAATCTGGTCAATCAGCGCCCGCATTTCGGAATCGTAGGAGTAATCGAAGGACGGCTTTCCCGCGTCACTGGTGTTATACCCGTTGTTTACCAGCCCATAAAGAATATCCTCCGGATTGGTGGGAAGCCCCCACTGTGCCCGGCGGGCGTCTACGGCTGCCAGTGCCGGAAGGTCCGTCACCAGTCCGGATTTGTCCACGGTATAGCCGTAGCCGGAGCGGATGGCATTGGCCTGCTGGTTCGCCTGGTCCCAGGTGATCTGTCCGGCGGCGGCCTGCCGGCGCAGCGCCTGAATCCGGGCCTGGTCGTTTCCGGTCAGCATTTCCTCATCCGTGTGGAGTTTATTGGTGTAGCCGTTGGCGGCATACTGGTCCCGGAAGGGCGTATAGTCCGCGGCGCCCTTGGTTGCCCTGTAGGCGTAGCCGTTATTGTCATAAAACACTGTATATCCGTTGGATACCGCATATCCGCCTGCCAGGTCAGGGCGTCTGCTCATGTCCGCGCCTACCTGATAGGTCACGCCGCCCTGCTTGTAATTCTTCTGCTGGGAATTGCTGGTCGGCATGCCGTAAATACCGCCGCCGTTGTTGCTGCGGTCATACTCAATGCCGTTGTAGCTGCCCTTGGAACTTCCGCCGGAAGACCCGCCATTGCCCTTGTTGCTGTTGTACTCGTTGCCATACCGTCCGCCGGAGTATCCGGCGTTATTACGGATGTTCTCAGCTTCCTTGTGAGCATCAGCCCAGGACATTTTGCCGCTTTGTGCTTGGGCTGTTACCTCCGCAATGCGGTCTTGCTGTTTTTGGGATAAGTTTTTCTTATCATATTCGGAAACTGCCATCAGGTGGTCCCTCCTTTTGCTTCCAGCGCAGTGACGCGCTGATCAATATTCTGCACGGTGGTTTTAAGCGTAGCGACGTCCGATTGCAGAGTGCCCACAGAGGATTGCAGCGCCATCACGTTCTGGCTCAATGTCTGTATGCTGTTATTCAGACCGGAAACCGTTGTCTCCAGGGTGGTGATCTGCCCCTGCATCGCCGTGACGCTGGACTGCATGGCCTGCACGTTGTTCTGCAGCGCCGCCACAATCAGCACCATTTCCGCCGTGCTGGTCCCTGCCGAGGACAGGGTGCGGGTGAGATTGGAGTTGTTGAACTCCAACCGCTCCCGCATATAGGAAATATAGTTTTCCAGTGTCCGCAGGCTGCTGGCAGTGTCCTGCGGGTCCAGGTGGTTCAGTTCCTTATCGAAAATTGCCATGCTACACCTCCGAACCCACCCGGAACCTCCGGATCATTCCTAAAATGGCACATTCCCCCTGCCCAGAAAGCCGCACCTCGTATTTGTCGCACCGCCGGGGGCGGACCGGAAGAAGCTGCGGCCCCTTGCCGTGGAGGCTTCCCACTTTCTCCCATTTCCCATTGTCGCACCGGACCTCCGCCTGCATCCAGGCTTTCGCTCCCAGTTCAAACCGGAGATACAGGGAAGAATATACCTTTTTCCCTTCCATCGTCTCATAGAATGGGGTAAAGGTAGCGCTCCAATCCACCACCTCACTGCCGGTGTCCGCGTCCAGAGACCACAGGGAACCGTCAGCAGAGAGCATATAGAGGTAACTGTTGTACCGGCAGAAATCCAGTGCTTCCGTGTCATCCTCTTCCAGCCATACCCCTTGCTGGGTGTCATACACCAGAAGATGCCACACTCCCCCGCTCTTGGCGGACATATAATAATTCTTGCCGTCTGTCCCGCTGACAGCCTCCGTAAACCGCTTAGCGCCAAAGGTTTGCGATACCAGCGACGGCGTACCGCCGGAATAGGCGTACACCCCATCCGGCCCCTTGTAGAACAGCACATCGTTGATGACCTGCATACTCTTGAAGCTCCCCTCCTGCACTCCCGTGATGTCCGAAGTATACAGGGCGTATTCCGCCGGGTAGCTGCCCAGAATCTTGTGCAGCAGGTTTTCCTTCCAGAAAAGCACGGAAGAACTCAGCTTGCAGCACCCGGTAAAATTTCCGGCGGAACCTACCGCCAACGCGTAGGAGTCCGTGGAGATTCCCTGATACACAAAGAAGTTCTTCGGGTCGCCCAGAGAAGAAGCGTAAATAGTCTTGTTGGCGTTGCTCACACCCCACAGTCGGTTTTCGCTTTCGCAGATGAAATCCAGGTCTGGGATTTTCCGCTCAATTTTCATGGTTCCTGCTTCCGTGCAGGCCGTCAGGGAATTGGATGAGAACGTCAGCTTGTCCCCATCCACGGATTTAATAACAATGTCCTTGTTGTTCTCTGTTTTCGTGGTGCATCCGGAAATCGTAACCCCATCTCCGGCAGAGAATTTGTCCGAAAGTCCACCCCCCGTCATGGTAATGCTGTCGGTAGTCACAACAGCATTGGCTTTTTCCGCGCTGGCCCCCAAATCATGGAGGGTGGAGGTGTTCAGGTCCAAATATTTCTTGTCCGGCCAGATCACCAGCTTTGTGTTGACCACAGCGAATTGCTTTTCTCCTGCTGTCACCGTGCCCACCGCGTTCCCGTCGTAAATCAGGCTGGTCCCATCCACCACCACCAGCTTGTTCCAGGCGGTCACGGCGGTGGGGGTTACATAATCCCCCACCGCAAGCCGCCGCAGTCGAGTGGAAAGGTAGGGATACCGGCGGGCAGAAAGGTTTCGGCAAGCGGAAAAATTTCCATCTGTAAAGTTATCTGAGAAATTGATCCCCAAAAACTCCACGATCTGCTGCTTGGTTTTCTGCTCCGCGTATGTCAGGCTTGGAAGATACATAGCCCCTCCTTACATGGTCTTGAACCAGTTCCCGTCCGCTTCCGGGCGATTGGTCCGGCGATAATAGCTCCGGTATTCCTGCATGGCGCTGTTGAATACGGACATATCGTTGGTGTACAGGTCCGTTTCCCGGTTGTACAGGTCAATCATGCCGATCACATACAGGTGATACAGCCGGTCATAGGGGTGCGGCACCAAAAGCGCCGTGTTGGCGTCCTCCGGCCAGCTGTAGGATACCGGCTCCTGCCCCAGCAGTTCCACACTCAACTGTCCGTCCAGTTCGGAGAGCCAGCCGGTAATCTGCTCGTCCGTGTAAAGGTCAGGCCGTACCGCCTGTGTCTGGGCAATGACCTCTGAAATCGTTTTGTTCATAGGTCCTCCTTAATCCGGGTACCCCGGCCTGACTGCACAGGTAATCAGCCCGGCCTTCCGCGTTCTGCGCATGACGGCCCCGCCGTTGGCGTCGCTGCCGACGCTGGTATTTCCTTCAATGGTGATGACGGTTCCGCCTCTGACAGAGACCACAAGGCCCACATGCTCCGTCTTCTTCCTGCCGCCGGAAAGATCGAAAAACACGATGTCCCCGGGCCGGTATCCCCCGGTCACCACCTGACCGGGGGAAAAGGCCTTATACCGCCGCACAAAGGCGGAGCAGCCGGCAGTCTTGTACAGATTGAAACCCGCCTCCCGGAAGACCCACCAGATGAAGGCCATGCACCACGAATACGCCCTGCCGGAGGCCTCCCGGCCATAGAACGCCGTGTTGTACTTCACCTTATTGGACCCTGCCGGGGATTCCAGAACGCCTACCTGCCATTCGGCGATGGCGAGGACGGCCTCCCGGGTGCGGGGCTGGAGGGCGGTCATTTTCCGTCCCCCAGCTGCTTGATGACCTGATTCACGCCGGTAGCCGCCAGACCGCTGACGATGCCCACGGCGGCAGCGGTGATGTAGTCCTGTGCCGGGAAGTCCGGCATGATGTACATACCGGCAATGCCCAGCGCAAGGCCGCACACGCCGCAGATGATGGGGATCCACTTGTTGTCCACGCCGGACGCCTTGACGCCCTGCCCGACCAGCAGGCAGATGACGGTGATAGCCGCCACGCCGGTGATGCCCAAAGAAGAAATGTCCATAGAAATCTCCTTTTACTCTTCGTAAATGATTTTCAGCCCGTAGGCCTCGGCCGCCGCATGCTCAATGCGGCAGCCCCGGGCCTGCTCCCAGCCTTTGCAGAAATAGGCGGCGTGGCACTTGCTCATGCACTCCAGCGATTTCGCCAGAAAATACAGCGGAATCTGCACCACGCCGATCTGCGCCATGCGCTCTTTGTCGCTCCACTGGCCGGAGAAAAAGGCGCTGATTACTTCGTATCCCTTGGATGTCAGCGCGGAAATGGCCTTCTCCCGGACCGCCGTAATCTCTGCATCCGTTTTCCCGGCCATAGGCTGGGAGAGCATTGCTTTTTCCATCCCTTACGCCTCCGTCAGAGTGTCGCCCTTCACGGGGAAGGTCTTGCCCGCGATGATGACATACGCCAGCATGTTGACAGAGCCGTCGGGCCTGACCTCGTTTACCGCGTGGGGAAGCTTGCCCTCAATGACCCGCACCTTTTCCAGAGAGCCGGTTCCGGTGTCCAGCAGGCCCCAGCCGTTGGCCTCGGCAGCGGTAGGCGCTTTGGTGTCCAGAAGGTCGGCAGGCGTGAAGGTGTGCTGAGTGGGGTCCAGATGGAAGCCCGCGCCCGCGGATTTCAGGGCGGCGTTGGTGTCGTTCAGGCTGGCCTTGCCGGCGGTGTACTTCTCGATGATCTGACCCATGGTTTCCTTTTTCATAATCGTTTTCCTTTCTGTGTCCGAAATGGTTTATGGTTCACGCCGCCCCCGGCGGCGGGGATTACTTACTGATATTTTCCAGATCCTCAATCCTGTGGTTGATGACCTTGATCTGTTCCTCTACCACCGGCATCCGCCGGGCAAAGTGGTTATGCTCCCGGACCTCCCGGGTTAACTCGTCCAGCTTTGATTCTGTGACAGCCTGAGATTTGCTGTTGGCGATCAGCACTCCCGCCAGCGTCACGCCGCCTGTGATCAGCGCGCAGATTACCGTTTCTGTCATGGCTGCTCCTTTAACATTCATTTTTTTCAGAGGAATGCGCGGGGTGCTATCCGTTGATTCGCCAGTATCCGTCAGGGCATTTGGTCAGTGAGGCGTAAATGCTGGCGTCATCGTTCACACCGTGCTTAACGGTGGCCTCCTGCACGTCCTGCCTCACAACTCGAATGTTCACGTAAGAACCATCATCGTCAGATTCATCTGTGAGGCTTAAAACCTTATACTCATAGACAAATCTACCGGAAACAGAGTGATAATATTTGCCTATCAGAGCGTTTTTCTGAGAAGTGGACATTTTGTTAATTTCTCTTCCTGTGTACTGAGCAGGAGTTCCTGCCGGTTCAAGTTCTCCGTAATCATTGATTGTGAGACTATCGTAAAATGGATATGTCGTGCTCGAAGAATTGCGGCATTCAATGCTTGTATTGGATCCGTCTCCGATAGACAGCTGTTTTACCAGATAAGCGTTTGTCCCCTCGCTCTTCCCTCCGCTGGCGGTCTGATTGATAATCATGCCTGCACCTCCATGATGACGATATTCACCATCAGCACTTCCGTGGGCACGGCTTCACATTGAAACGTCAGCGTACCCGCTCCCTGTGCTGTGCACCGGACGCCCGCCTTGGCATAGGCGTCATGACTGTCCGGAGCAGGCGCAGCAAAAACCAGATTGCTGGCCGTAACGCCGGCAACCGCCACGCTCTGGGCCTTGTTTGTCCACGTGGTGCTGAGTGCCGCGGTACGGGTCTGTACCGGCATCTGCCCGGCAGGGAGCTTTCCGTCCGTACCCAAAGACGCCACGCCCCCCGCAATGCCCTTGCTGGAGACTGCAATCGCTCCGATGTCCGCCGGTTCGATTGGGTCAGCGCCTCCGGCGGCGTGCTGGCTGGCGTGGGTTTTTGCGGCGCAGTCTTCAGGGGCGGCGTAGTCCGTGCCTGCCGCGGCCGCCGTCACATTGCCCTTCCCGTCGCCTTTCAGAAGCCCGGAGGCGGTAATGCTGGCCTGCTTGCCGTTCCATGCGGTCCGCTCCGCGGCGGTAATGTGCGCGGTGGTATTCCCGGCGTGGGCCGTCAAGTTGCTTTGTACCGCTGCCGCCGCACCCGCCGCTTCCTTATTCGCCAGATCATTGCGGATGTCTGCATGGGAGGCGGAACTCTGGTTATGGGCTGTTACATACCCCTGTGCCTCGGCCTTGGTGGCAAAATCACCGCCTGCGGCGGCATTCGCCTGCTCCGCCCAGTATTTGGCGTTGTTGGTGTCCTCGCCCTCCCGGGTTCCGGTGCCGCCCACCGCCCAGCTTTGTGCCGTCTTGTTGATGCCATCCACGCTGGCGGCGCTCTCCGCCGCCGCTGCTGCGCTGGCCTGTGCCTGAGAAGCGGAGCCGGATGCCGCCGTTGCCGCCGTGCTGGCAGAACTTGCCGCCCCGGCTGCCGTACTGGCCGCGCTCTGTGCCGTCTGTGCGCTTCCTGCCGCCGCTGCTGCGCTGCTTTTGGCGTTGTCCTTTGCGGCTTCCGCTGCGGTCTGTGCCGCCTTTGCCGCCGTCTCGCTGGTCTTTGCATTGGCTTCCGCCGTCTGTGCCGCCGTCTGGGATGCCGCCGCTTTGGACGCGCTCTCGCTGGCTGCGCTAGCCTTGTTGGATGCCGTTGCCGCGCTCTCTGCCGCAGCCGTTTGGGCAGATTCCGCAGAGGACGCGGACGCTGCCGCCGCCGTCTCGCTGGCTTTTGCGTTGGTCTCGCTGGTTTTCGCGTTGGCCGCCGCTGTCTCTGCCGCCGCTTTGGCTGTGGTAAACAGTTCTTCCATCCCTGCGATCTCCGCCTGTAGCTGCTCCTTGTCGCTGGCAGTGATGGTCCCGGCGTTTCCCGCACTTTCCGGCAGTTCGGAATCCAGCACCCGAAAATGCCCTGCCGCCGTAGTGATGGCCTTTGTGGTTGTCTCCCCGGATACCAATACGCCTTTAATGGTCACCGTCGCCACTCCGGCGATTTTCAGCGCTTCGGAGGGCACGTCCACCTCGTAAGCCCCGTCCTCTGTCAGCGTGTCCAGCCCCAGAATCAGAGATACGGAGGCGTTCCCCAGCGCGTCTGTGAAGTACGCCGTTTTGGCGGTGCCGTCCCATGCAGGGCCGAATGTCATTCGCAATGTCACCGCATTATGGGATCCGGTGGCTCCGAATGCCTCCCCGGTATATTTAATATACATATCCTCAACGGATAGTGAAATAATCCGATTCATACGCCCTCCATAGAAAAGGCTGGCAAACGGCAGTAAACCGTCTGCCAGCCTTGGGTCACATGTCAGCCAGGGCCTTGGCGCTGGCCTTTTGTGCGGCCATCTGCGCCTTGTAGGCTTCCATCTCCTGCTTCTCCGCGTTTTGGAGCACCAGCAGGAACTTCCGCTTGATCTTCACGGTCTCACCACGCATAATGCGGATGATCTCGCCGTTGACGCCCACGATGATGTCACGGGAATCCGTACGGCCCATGAGGGGGGCTGTGTACTCCACCAATTCCTCATTAGGATCCGTCACCTTTTTTGCCTCGCTCATACGCTCCTCCTATCAGGCGCTGGCCGTAGTCTCGATACGAACCATGTACTGCTGGACCAGAATCTCCGCCGTCTTGGTGGCCTTCCAACCCACGGTGGCCCGCTGATCCAGAGGATCGCCGGAACCGGCGCTGCCCAGCTGCTTCACAATGTGCTGCAAACCTCCGCCGGAAATGTCGGTGATACCATAGGCGTCATCCGCCAGGATCAGGGTAGAATACACATCCCGGTCGTTGGCCTTGGGGGTGATCGTCCCGCCGGATTCCGTGCCGGTCTCGTAGTTCTTGCCTGCCTTGGTCCACACCTTGGCCCGGCTGGACTGGACAAACCGCACTCCGTACAGCTCACCGATTTCGTTCTTGTAGACGTTGGCGGTGTCCACGTACTCGTGGGGGGTCTTCCAATCAGGGTCCTTCATCAGGTCATACTTCACGTTGGGGTGGATGATGCCCACATAGTAACCGTTGATCTTGGGGGCATCCTGGGCTTCCAGTGTTCGCACAGCCTTCTTGATGGCGTCCACCGTCAGATAGTTATTCTGGCTGTCGGTCTTGCTGCCGCCTGCCAGGTCCGCACGAGCGGACACAGAGCCATCGGCATACTGTGCGATGGTGCCCGCGTTGATGATGTCACGGGTGATGGTGTCCAGCGTGCGGCCCGCCTGAGATGCAATCAGCTTGGTAGCCTGCACCAAATTATTGTCAATGGCGGTCAGCATCAGCAGGTCGGACAGGGTCACATAGCCGCCGTACTGTTTCACCGTGGCTTCCAACTTCTTCACGTTCAGGCTCTGGCCGTCAGGGGTCACGCCTTCGGTCAGGGCGGTGGTCATCTCAGGCAGGGGATCATACTGGCGGAACTCAATGGTCTTGCCGCCGTTCTTAGGGATGGGGTGCTTCTGACCGAACTGGTCATGGATAAGCTCCGGCTCCGCGAGGTCAATCAGGTAGTCGGAATAATAGGTTTTCATCTCCGCAGACAGATCCTTGCCGGAGCCTGTCTGCGCGGTGGTGTTGGTCTTCATGTCCGCGAAAATCTGCACGAACATGGGGAACATAAACAGAGTATTCATAGGGTATCCTCCTTGTTGTCAGTTAAAAGTGATGGTTTCCCCCATAGCGGCCCGTCTGGCGATCTCCGCCCGGTCCGCTGGGGTCAGCTTGGATACATCATCCTTCACAACAACGGCGCTTTTCGGTGCGGCCCCATTCTCCTGGGGCCTTGCCCCTCTGGCCCGGATATTGTCCGTTACGGTTTTCTCCGCCTGAGCTGTCGCCTTGCTCAAAAAGTCGTTCATGTGCAAAACCTTATAGGCTTGCTCCACATTCACGCCTCTTTGCAGCAGCGATAAGAAATCCGGATTGTTGTCGATTTCGGTTTTCAGGTCAAAATCCGCCAGAAGAGGATCCTGCTTCATGGCCTCGGCCTGCTCCATCCAGGACTGCACCTGCTGTTGGCTGCGCTGTCGAGCGTAATAGTCCTCCTGTGCCGCTCTCAGCCGTGCGTTCTCCCTCTGCATCTGCTGATACTGCCGGTACTGTTCTACGCTCATACCGGCGTCTTCCGCTGCCTGCTCCAAAAGGGAGTTGTCCCGGTCCACCGCAGACCGCAGGGCTTCAATATCGCCGGGTGCTGTGCCGTAGTGAAGCGACAAGGCATCCAGAATGGGCTGCTGTGCGTTCAGAGCCTTGCCCTGATCCGCCACGATGCGGCCCTGATCCTTCACCTTTTTCAGCCGTTCGCCGACGATCCGCTGTACCTCGGCGTCAAAATCCGCCTTGTAGTCACCATTGATTAAGTCTTTGAAGGATGCGCGTTGGTCTTGCTCCCCGGCGTCAGGAGCCGCAGTCTGCTTTCCGTAGACTACTTCGCCCGTTTTGGCCTGCTGGGCGACGTCAGGCCCGCCATTGGTCCCGCCCGTCTCGGCTCCGCCCTCTCCTGCTCCGCTGGACGCCCCGGAAGCGCCGCCGTCAAACAGAGACAGGTACATTGCCTTGACAAAAATGTTCTTCATATGCTTGCTCCTTTATCATTCTTGCCGCGTCTGCGGCTTGGAACACAAATCAAATTTCCGGGCATCCACCCGTATATGCGCGGGGTATCCCGCCTCTAAGCTCATCATCCCCAGCACGGCAGCCTTCCACGGCTCCCCGCAGGGTCCTCTGGCCGTCAGCATGAATACGCCCGGTCCCATAGTCTCATCCTCCACCGTCACGCCCCCAGTGTTCTTACACCAGAGGTAAAGCGTCTGGCAGATCGCGGAGACGGCGGCACATACCACGTCCTTCCCGCTCTCCGCGTAACCGGCATGGCCCCGGCATTCCAGCCGGAACCGATCTCCCTGGCGGCTGGCATAAACGCGGGTCATGCCCTGCTCCTCTCGGCCAACCGTTCGCCGTAACTCTTCTTGTTGGCGCTGATGGCGTCCTGACGGGCCTGCGCAATGGTGGGACCGCCGCAGCCCTGTCCGGTCTGGCTCTGGTATCCCGGCTGCTCCACGCTCATGCCAGCCGCCGCCTGGAACATGGCCAGCTGCTGCTGGAGCTGCTGCACCACATTCAACAGCGTCTGCCCCTGCTGCACCTGCTGTAAAATCTGCTCCTTGCCCTCAAAGTCCATCATGGACAGGGCAATGATGCTCTGCTGGGCGTTCTCCGGGTTGAAGAATCCAAGCCCGTACAGCTCCTTTGCCCGCTCATACTGGGCTTCAATGGTAAAGGGGCTGCGCTTCTGAGGCCGGATCTTCAAGTCAAACACAGGCCGCCTAAACATCTGCGCCGTATTCCCCGGCATCGCCACCGGCTGATCCTGCATCCCGGCGTTGTTGAAGTCCACGAACTCCGTCTGACCGCCCTCGCCCAGAATGCGGAAGGTTCGGGTCTCCGTGTAAAACTGCCGGATCAACTCAATCACCATGCTGCACACTCGCTTATAGCTGCGGTAGCTGCTCTGGATCATGTCACGGCTCACCTTGTTTCCCGATTCCTGTAATGCCGCGATAGCCGCTGCCGCCGTCACGCCGGAAGTGCCGCCGCTGTTCATGTCCCGGTTGGCGCTGGTCTCCTTCATCTCGTCGATCTTCATCTGATAGACGTCGATATAGTTCCCTTCCAGAGAGGGCGGCACGATGGGCTGCAAATGCTCGGTGTCCAGTCTCGGCAACTCGCTATGCACCACGGCGCAGCTTGCGTCTTTCAGCTCGTCCTCATTGATCCCCGCCTGAGAAGAAGCAATATACCGGGTCTTGGTGCCAAGCAGGCTGCGTTCCAGAATGTTCTGGCCCAGCTTGTCGATGTAAAGCTGTGGATTCTTGCAGATGGCGATCATGCCGAACCCATACGGCGTTCCCTCCTCCGGGAACATGGTGTCAAATTCCACCGGGTACAGGCCGTGGTCATAGTAGCCGCGCTCAGAATAGTTGGCGTCATTCTCACTGGCATACAGGATGCAGTCTCCGGAGAACTTACAGTAATGCAGCAGCGTCTTCCCGGTCAGGTCCTTCTTCTTGTAGTACCAGTCCCACACCAGGCACTTCCCTGTCCAGTCCACGTTGGGATCGTAAGAGTATGCATAATCATCCGGCGTGGCCGTTTCCAGCTTGCCTTTGTACTGTGGGAACTGAGCTTCCAGGTCCGCCGTCTCCGCCACGCCCGCGATAAACAGATTCCGGCTCTGCTGGATGTCCTTGATCCCCGGCTCCCAGTAAACGTCCAGCAGGTCCAGATCGTGAATGTCGATGTCTCCCAGCCCGTTTTCCTTCTCCGGGTCCCACCCGATGAAATACGCGCCGGTGCCGTGTTTCAGCTTGCCCCACCAGGCGTCTGCATACACGTCCTCAAACTCCGCCGCCTCCATGACGCAGGGGAGAATGGAGGACAGCTTCTTGGCCTCCTGCTGATCCCCCGCCTCTCTCGGCAGCACGTTCGGCTCCGGGTAGTTGTCCATTGCGTCGGCGTGCTTATTGGTAATGGCGTTGAACAGCCATGCGGAGGACGGCTCCGGCACATCCGGGTTGAACTTCTTCCGCACTGCTTCCCAGTGCCGCACCCGATACCACAGTTCATCCTCTTTCAAACGGCTTTCCAGCAGGCTCTTGCCGTCCTTGTACTTCCGAACCGTCTCCGCCGCTTTGCGGATATCGTCCACCTTGATCGCGTCGCCGGTAGTCATCTGCCCTGCGGGCTGCGGCTGCAGCTGCGGCATGAGACCGCCAAGCCCCATGCCCATCGCCTTATTGAATAAGTCCTGTCTGTCCATACGTCCTCCATCAGTATTTCCGGAACCATGCGTAATCCCGGTCCTCCGGCTCGTCCGCGTCCAGCGGGCTGTACGGCTTCACCGCTGCCGGGACCCGAATGGTCTGCGCCACCGGGTATTCCATGCACATATACCGGCATTCGTCATAAATATGGTCCTCGCCGTCGGTGTCCACGTCCTCAACGTCCGTCTCGCTGTATACCAGATTCGGCACCGTCCGGATGAAATGCTTACAGGTGTCAAACACATACAGCATGGGGATTCCCTGTCCGTCAAAGGCCAGCCGGTTGTGGATCTGCATCTTGCCGTTCAGCCGGTCATGCTGTCCTGCCTCCCAGAACACGCTCTTGCGCTCCATCACCGCCGCCACGCTCTCCGTGCCGCTGTTGCCGAAGATAGCCGGGTCTGCCACGCCCTGCACAGTCCGTCCCTGCAAATTGGGGTCCTCACGTTCAATGCGGCGTATTTCCTCTGCCACATGGTCCGGCGTCCACTTCACGCCCTCGTTGGGCGTTCCCGTGCAGCCGTACAGCTCCCGGATGCGGTAAAGCCGCCGGTCCTGGTCCACGGCGTACCAGCCCACGGAAAAGGGCCGTGTATAGCCCCAGTCCATCGCCCGCCACACATTCCAGCTCTCCGGTATGCGGAACGGTTCAATGACGTGGGTCTTGATATGATCCCTGTAATGCTCCCGGTCGTTTCGCCATTCTGTAAACACCTGCCCGGAGAAGCTGTCCCAATCACCGTACAGCAGTGCGTTCCGCTCCGCCTCCGGCATACTGGCAAGCCGGTATATGTAATCCGGGTCATTGTCCAGCAACGCTTGGTTGTCGAACACCGTGGACGGCACGAATACAGAGGACTTCCACTTGGTCTGCATCCCTGCAGGTGTCTGTACCTTGACCTGCTTCCATACCGTCTGCATGGGCGGGGCTGCCGTAATAAACATTTCCTTGACCCACCCATGCCCCACGCCGCCGGGGTTTGCCGTGGCGCGGGAGTAGACGCGTGTCTTCGGACCGTTGGGCCGGTTTCGTGAATGCGTCAGGTAGTCATATAGCTCATAGGGAAACTGCGTCAGCTCATCAAATCCAATGAAGTCATACGGCTTGCCTTGATAGTTATACTTGTCTTTGACATGTGGCAGAGAGCCGAAGATTATCACGGCTCCCGATGGGAACTTCCAGACGTGCTTGCTGTCATTGTACTTTGCCCCCGGGCAGATGCTGGGATACAAGCGCAGCGTCTTTCCAATCAGATCCTCCAGCTGCGGATAGGTCCGCCGGACAATCAGCCCCCGGTAATAGGGTATCTCCACCTGCCGCAGGGCTTCCATCACCAGGGCGTCGCTTTTCCCGCCACCAGCGGCTCCCCCATATAACGCCTCGTCTTCAAACCGGCTCATAAACGCCGCCTGCTTCGGCTGAGGCTTCCAAATCACGTTTTGGCTCGTCACACCTCGTCACTCTCCGGCGGTTCCGGCGCCTGCATCACCGCAGGCAGCAGCACAATACCACCCACCTGCGTCTCTGTTCTTTCTTCTGCGGCCCTCCACCCAAAATTACACCCCAGCGAGAATTTCGCCCCGTTGGCTCCGTCCTTGTCGTAAAGTCGGGATTCGGCGTATTCTTCGCAACGGGACTTCGCGCGCGTAACCGTGTCCGCGAACTCTGGCCTTGCCTGATAATCAAGCAGTGCCTGTCTCCCCGTAAATCCAAGCGCAAGTGCAAGTCCCGTAATTGTCGGAGGCTTTGCATTGATAATAAACGGCTTCCCGTATTTATCGCACACAGGCAAATCATCGTCTCCGATGATTGGTTTTCCTTTGCACGCCTCAAAGTAAGCGTCAATCGCCTTCTGCATTGCGCTTACGCTTTTCCACTTTCTTGGCGCTCCGCCAGCCATACGCTCACTTCCTTTCAATTCTGCATCACGTTGGAGCCGCACGGGGTTGCACCGCGCCCAAAATCAGCACACTGGATAGCTCCATATAGCCCCCGACGGCAGAAGGAGGCAACCGCCGCCGGGGAAGGGAGGGGGAACAATGAAGGTATGGAACTTTCGCCCCATACCTTCATTTTCGCATACCTTTTCCGAATTTTTCCCCTTAAAAGAGTAATTTTAAAAAAATTTTTTAACCACAACGACTTCTGGGTAATCTGTCCTTCCGACTAAATAATCAATCGAAACTCCTAATTCATCTGCAATACTTTCCAGCGCGTCTAACGTAGGCGTCGCCTCCCCTTGCTCGTATCTGCGGATAGCGTCCAAGTGCAAACCGCACCTTTCAGAAAGAACATACCTTTTCAGATGCTTCTTTTCCCGGATGCTTTTCAGCCGTGCCGCAAAAACCCTCATACATCCTCCTTTACAGTAGTCTGTAATTATACATACACACAACAAAGCCCTCTTTCCCTAACTCCCCCCTATAATCCCCCCTCTTCCCCTCTCTCCCGCGCTCAATCAATATTTGCGCCGATTTCCTGTTTTAACACGTCGCGCAGGTCTGCCACCGTGCAGTAGCCCTGCGCGATGCTGTCGGAGAGATCGTCCACCTCAGCCCAGACGCGCCGGAGATCCGCCAGTTCAAACCCCTCCTTGTCACGCAAGACCGTAAAAAGGATTGACCACGCCAGCTTAACCGCGGCTTCCGTGGCCTCTTTCTTTGCCCGCCGGAGGTCCGCCTGACTGGCAGGTAACCGGCGGGGGTTCACTTTTTTCCTCATTCCGGCTCCTTCTGATAGCGCCCGCAATGGCACACCGTTCCGGCCTTTGCCTCGCGGAACTCCCTGCACGGGCACCGGGTGTCCGGCGTCCGATCTATCGCACAGGGGCAGTAACCCTCGCACTGCTTAACCAGCGCTCCAACGCTGGGGTCAATTTCTTTGATTTTCACGGCTTTACCTCCACATCCGGCAGCAGTTCCGTGTGAAAATACATCTTGTAGTGATACGGATCAGTGTGGGTGCCGGTGATGTCCTCAACCACGTACAGTGTGTAGTCGTTGAGATATATGTAATTTTTCTTGTAGCTGTTTGGACCGGTTTTGACTGTAACTACCAGCTCGTCGTGTCCGTTATTGGAGATGCTCAGGTAGCCCTCGCACTCCAGAACCACGTTGTCCGTGCGGGCGTTGTAGACCGTCACCCGGCGCTCACACTCGAAGTAATCAGCCTGCTTATTCATGTTGTAGTTGACCTTATCCGCCTCAGAGCAGCCCACCAACATGGTCACTAAAAGCACCGCCAGCGCCAGCAAGGTGCAAATTTTAAACTTTTTCATCATTGTTCTCCTTTCGTTCGCCGTAGCTGCAAAAGTCATCTGCACACATCGTTTCAAATGATTTCATACATTTGCCTTTCGGGCCGTCATCTGCCCCATAAGTATCTGGGTCGCTGTCCCAATGCTTACACTTTTCGCACCGCACCACCGGCACGGCATCCACGGTGGGGATGCTATCAACCAGATCAAGGATTGTATCCTCATCAACAGAAGATAGGGATGCGTCCATAAGGGACAGAATGAATTTATCAGCATCAATCAGCCTCATGGTCAGCTCCTCCTGTACTGATTTTTCAGGTATGCGTCCAAATCACCAACAAACCCGGTGCAAAGGTAGATGCTGTGTTCGACCTTCCCGCTGTGCTTACAGTCGGAGCAGTTCAGCCCGTTGTTGCACTGTTTTTCACAAAACTGGCACATGCAGTTGCGATTATCAAACGGGCATGGTGTTGGGTCAGCCATCGCGCTTCGCCTCCTGTTCAATGAGATAAGCGGCAATGGCGTTTACGCACGACTGCACCACAGTGGAGGCTGGTACGCTACCCAAAGTCTTTGCGCAGAAAAGCGCCGGATCCAGTCCAGCATATTGAAAAAGCTTGATGCGCAACTCGTCTGCTTCCTTCTCATTCAGCCTCTGCACCTCGTACTTGAGAGGGAACCGCCGGATCAGAGCCGGGTCCAGCCGGTCAAAGCGATTGGTGGTGCCAATGATGATCATGTTGTTTGGCACCCGGTCCATCTCCTGCATTAACGCAATAACGATCCGGTCCATTTCCCCCACGTCGTTTTTCTGTCCTCGAGCCATGCCTACGGCGTCGATTTCGTCGAAGCACAGAACACAGGGGGCCGTCTTGGCATAATCAAATACCTTTGCGATATTCCCCTGAGTTCCGCCCAGAAGAGAGTTCACCAGGGATGAAAACCTCACGTAGATAAATGGTAGCTTTGCCTTGTAAGCAATGTAGCGGGCCAGCTCCGTCTTTCCGCAGCCGCTCTCCCCGTGCAGGATCAATGCCGGCACATAGGGGATACCCATTTGAGAGAGTTTGTCTGCTACCCGGTAGATGGACAACACCTTCTCGGCTATGGCCTCTTCCTTTTCCCGAATCAGGAATTTCTTCTCTGGGAAAAGGGTGGAGTCCTCTGCCACCAGAATGTTTTTCAAATTCTCCGGTAGCTTCAAAAAGTTTGTCTGCTCCAGCTTCCGCAGCATGGTCTCCCTAAAATACTCGTCCTTTTTCGTGGTGGTCCCATCCAAAATGGACTTGGTATATTTTCGGGCGCCGGTCATATCCCCCTCGCAGATATACCGCATGAGGATCTGTTCTCTGTTTGTCATTTGCCCTCTCCCTCCAATGCTTTCTCCGCCTCCTCGCGGGTCAGGAATACGGTCTTGCCGAGTTGCGGAATATCTGTCCACCACAGTTCTGCCTCTCCTACAACATCAGCCCCATCAAATGTTCGGCGTAGTATATACACCGTATCGCCCATCTTGCACGGCAGCACCACCACGCGCCCGTCCTTGTCGGCCTCAGCAAGCTCGCGCAGGCGGGCAACCGGCAGACCATTAAACTCCTTGATTTCCGTGATTGCCTTGCCCATCATGGACAGCTTGAGTGCTTCCACGCCCTCCGGCGTCAGCCCCGTGTCCTCGTAGGCGGCAAGGCGTTCCTGCAGCACATCAATCCACTCTTCCGCCGTGTACTTTTCCTCGTATTCTGGCGCCATAATGACGTCTCCGGTCTTAAGTCGTTCTGTCAATCGTTTCATCACATTTCCTCCACATAGCACCAGCTCTGGGGTGGGAACTCTATCTTCCGATCATCAGAGCACTGGTTACAGGTGGTCGACCAAACCGCATCGCATTTATCGCAATCACAAGGCCGCTCAAACTCCACCAGCTCCCGCGGCTGGTCGTAGATGTGCAGGCCGGAGATGTGCCAGCCGTAACCAATTCCCTTGAGATACTGGACGATTTCCTCCCGCGTCAGGCAGGCTTGCTGCTCCACATCATCCGGAGCATGGTTGAGTGGTGCGAGCCCGTAAATGCGGTCACAGGTAAACTCGCCGATGACCGTTCCACCAACTTCCATCTTCACCCATTTCCCATTGATGATATGGGAAACGGTCCCTTTTGTCCGGTAGATATAGCACTTAAACGGCGTGTCCAGCTTCGGGCGCGTTTTGCGGACTTCGATGGTTTTCTCACCGTTGGCGATCTTCTCCACCCACTTGGGGCGGATGCTGATAAGGATAGCCTTACTCATACTTTCCCTCCGATCTCTCAAATCGAATTTTCATTTGCGCCGGGCACAGATCTACTTCCGGGCGGCGCTTTCCGGTCCATCTCTTGCCGCCAGCCTGCCCCACACATTTCCAGCCAGCCGCCCGCAGGCTGGCCCCATCCTCCGTGTCCAGAATGTACGTCACCAATCGGTGATAGCCCATTGCCCGGGCCGCCCGCCATGCCGCCGCATACAGCATCGAGCAGGCATTGCGGGTCCCATCGGTGCATAGTCGGTTGACCTCCAGCGTCCATCCGTCATCCAGATAACGTGATACAGGGCGCCCTACAATGGCAACGCCTACGATCTGATTACCATCTGTACAGCCGATGGAAAACTTATGCCCAACCGCAGGCCCATGGTGGCGGTGATGTTGTTCTACATAGGCGTTGGCCTCTTTCAGCGTCATAGGGCAAACCTCAAGCATGGTCTACATCCTCCGGCGCTTTCGGAAGCGGCATCCAGTGGGTGACGGCCCATCCATTCAACGGCGCATCTTCGATGTCCATCAGTGCATTTACCGCGCATTCGTCAACGTGCCATATTTTCTGAAAACAATCGAACTTCGCAGGTAAAACCAGCTCATGGCTTTCTGGAGCATCGATGGCATCATAGCTCGACCTCGGCCATCTGGATTCCATAACGGTGACGATACAATCTATCCACACGTACTCATCCTTCGGCTTTGGCAGCCGCTCCGTCACCGGGATCCACTGCGGCATCTGTTCCAGCCTTTCCGCCGCCTGCCGCAGGTGGTCGGCAAGCATAATAGGCACTTCCCACTCTTCGCCATCTGCCCAATCGGCGTATTCCCGCAGTGTGCGGATCAACTCTTGGTCAGTCATCAAAAATCCCTCCTTACCGGTATTCCGTGAAACGCACGGAACCACCGGTCCTGCTCCTCTGTCAGCTCCAGTGCGCTGCTTTTCCGGGGCGGCGTTTTAATATACAGCGGACAAGCAAGCACCTTATAGCTTCTGTTCCTTGGGTTGTCTCGATTAAATGTGTTGTTGGACGGTAAAACAGTAGGCACCGCCGTCCACCCCGGGACCGGCTCGTACCGAATCTGGTCTGTTTCCGGGTCCCGCTCACTCCACGAGCACTGCCCGCATGCTCGTTCGCAGTCCCAGCAGAGGGTCCCGCTGGGCACAAAGCAGTCTTTCAATTCCATTACTCTATCTCCGCAAGCCAGAACTTTGCCTCACACGCAAAACACGGCTGGACATTGCAGTTGATTTTGGTTGCACTGCCAAAAATTTTCATAGGGCAAATGTCCAGTACTCCTGTATTTTGGTCGATGCGGGCACCTGGGTAGTGCTTCAAAAACTCGCTCTGCCGGGTCTTAACGGGGTGCTCCTTGGCCCACTGCTCAACGACGGCGATCGCCTCCTCGGGATGCTTCACGCACCATACTAAGCAAATCCCAATAAATTTTTCGCTGAGCGGGCAACCATTGCAAACGATCGGGTGTGCAAAGCACATCCGGTCGCGTTCTTCAAAAAATTTCATGGCATCCATCATTCTGCCTCCTCAATTTCTACCCGGATCGTCTCTCCGTCCCAGAATTTGTGCTCTACGTCCCGGAACCATTCCCGGTTATCATCCGGCAATATGTAGCCTTTCATTGCGTCCACAAAGGCTTTTCCCATTGCTCCGTGATTGTCGATATCCAGGTTGTCGTTCCAGAAAAATGTTACCTTAACGGGGCGGCTTACCATCCGTTTTTGGATCCCCGCTTTTTTCATCGTCCAGTGGGCCAACGCGTGCAGCTCTTCCGCGTCCTTCTTCCGCTGCGCCCAATGCTTCCCGGCGTAGTAAGCGTTCAGACTGAATCTCCTGTTCCATGCTGCTTTAGCGCGTTTGGTAACCGGATAGGGAATATCAAATGTGATCATAATTCTGTCACCACTCTCTGCGAAAAATCACAACCATAGATGGAAATGGAGCGCTGTTTTTGCATCCTCCGAATTTCAGTCGGCCTTTCACAAAGCGCACCGTTGCGTATCGGTTCATGTAACAAAATTCGTGAAACCATTTCGTGTCAGTTCTTGCGGGAAGCAGCATAACAACAACCGCCTTCCCAGCTCTGGCCACTTCATATGCTTTCTGCACCCATTTCCAAATTTCGCGGCCATACGGCGGATTGCACCATACGGTACCCGCCCATTCCTGCTGTAAGCCATCTTGCTCCGGAGTGAAATACGCCGCGCACTTTGCGTTTTCGGGAAGTGCACAGACATCAACAGTGAAATGGAACAGACTGTCCAGGTCATCAAAAAATGACTGCGGTGTTTCCCAGCAGTCCGTTTTGCTGGAGAACATCAGGTCTGTGTTCATTGTTTTCCTTCCTTTCCGTCCACGATGACCTGCACTACCCGGACCCGGCCCAGGTGTTCCAGCGCCATTGCCACGCTCTCTTTGGTTGCGAGGACGTCGCTCTTATCCGCGTAAACGTCAATCACAAGCCGTATCACATCAGCCATCTAAAATCTCCTTTGCCCTTTTCAGTTTTTCATTGGCCGTCTGTCTCCGAATGCTCTGGCCCTGAAAAACCACCGGAACGCACATTTCAAGCACGCGATCATAGATCCGCTGGTAGTCCATGCTCTTCGGCTTGCAAACCTCCTCCAGAGTCAGGTTGGTCGTGACGATCAGCGGCTTTTTCGCCTTGTAGCGCTCATCAATGACCGTGTAGACGGTTTCCAGCGCATATTCGCTGCTGCGCTCTGCGCCCAGATCGTCGATGACCAGCAGCGGGTAGTAACGCACCTGCGCGATAATCTCCTGCTTGTCGTACCCTGCGTTCAGGATTCGTGGAAAACTGGTGATCATCGCCGGAACGCCCCGGTCGATCAGCTGGTTGGCGATGCACGCTGCCGCATAGGTCTTGCCGTTGCCGGTATTGCCCCACAGCAGCAAACCGCTGTTCTGCGCGTACATATCGTCCCAGTGGTCAGCGTACCGTCTGCACTTTGCAAGCTCCGGCGTATCTACCGCCGTATCAAACCGGCAGCCGGTCAGACCACGGTCCCGAATCCCGTCGGCACGCAGATCCCGGATGTGGATGCGCTGCTCCATCTCCCACATCGCTTTCTGCTCCGTCTCATGCTGCCGAATCCGGCAGGCACATTGACAGCCGACGATGCGCACGCCGCCGCCAAGCGTGATACGGCACTGTTTCGGCTCGCCGCAATGCCCGCAATACAGCAGGCCATCTTGTATGTAATCCCCCGGCTCACGTTTAGCCGCGCTCTTGCGGATAAGGGGTTCGATCAGATCATTCACAGGCTTCCCTCCGTGCTGCCGTAGTCGTAGACAAACGGCTTATTCTGCGGTAATTTGCCTCCTCTGTTCTGCTCTCTGGCAAGCCACGAGGTAATAAAACGCTTAATGCCTCCGCGCGTCTTCCGCTTAGTAGGATTACTATCGCACCAGCCCGCCATGTTCCGCAGCTGTTGCGGAACGTCAACGTTTGGATAGAGTTGCGCCCAGCGGGCCGTATCATTCTCCAAAACGTCAAAAAACGTTCCATCATTCAGCGGAAGTGATATCGCCGGCGGCGTGCGAGCCGCTTGCGGCTCCGCGCATAATATATCCTTTTCTTTACTCTTCTCTACTCTACTTTTCTCTACTTTACTTTGTCTGGAAATGTCAGCATTTTTAGAGAAAATGTTTACATTTACCGGCTGAATGCTTACATTCTGCAAAATTTGGGCAGCATTTACCAGAAGGATGTTGTAATCGACTTCGAGAATTTTACGGCGGCTGACTGCCTCGAAGTACCGTTTCTGTATGCCTTTAGAGGTCAATACGTGGTACTTTTCATACTTCTCTTTGTCGAACATCCCTCGCCTGATAGAAGCCTCTACTATTTCGGAAACGACGCTCCCACCCAGCCCGACCTTGCGGGCGAACAAAAGCGCAACCTCCTCTGTCCATTCAATGTAGTAA
>ERZ1024479.13-NODE-13-length-41270-cov-13.207643_pt1 | contig 41270 bp, 66 predicted proteins | sample MGYA00520800_ERZ1024479 | MGnify/ENA primary metagenome ERZ1024479 (study PRJEB33242, sample SAMEA3444313) | Homo sapiens | biome: Host associated; feature: Gastrointestinal tract; material: Stool | place: Uganda | collected 2011-01-01 ... | reverse complement strand
CGTTCGGCATGAGCTACGTTGAAAACTTCCTCGGCCTCGGCACGCTCATCATGAATGCCAGCGTCCCCAAGGGCAAGATCTACGCCACGGCAAAGGACAACATCGTCCTCTACTACATCCCCGTCAACGGTGCCGATCTGCAGGAGGTTTTCACCTTTACCACCGACGCGACCGGCTACATCGGCATCCACGAGGAGCCCGATTACACCAACATGACTGCGTCCGACACTGTCATCAACGGTATGGAGCTGTTTGCCGAGCGCATTGACGGCGTGGTCGTTGGCACCATCGACAGCGGAACGCTTGGCTCGCTGACGGTTACTTCTGCTTCCGGTACCAAGAGCGGCGATACCAAGCTGACTGTTTCCCCCGCAAAGGCTGCGGCGGGCAACAAGTATAAGTACGCTTCTGGCGCGTCCGCTGTGACCGTCGCTTACGGCGATAATGTGGCGGGCTGGCTTGATTGGGACGGCAAGAAAGACCTGACCATTGCCACTGGCCAGAAGGTGACCGTTGTTGAGTGCGACGGCAACTATCATGCGCTCAAGTCCGGCAGCGCTGACGTAACGGCAAAAACCTGATAGGAGGGCAGCGTAATGCTTGAACAAGTCTTGCGGCATTTGAACAACTGGTTTCTTCTGGAAATCCATGAAGGAACGTTCACCGTGGAGAATGGCGGCGTTACGCTGCCTTTTCTCCAAAACGGGCAGTATTTCCGTATTGTTGGCTCCGTTTTCAATGACGGCCTGCACCAATACCCGGCGGAAGACCTGACCGATGAATCTTTTACAGGGGTGGTGTGGGCACTTGCTGTCCCAAAAGCTGTAGTAACCCTCGCGGAAGACATCTCCGCGTGGCAGGAAAAGAACGGCGATGCCGTTATGAGTCCGTTTACTTCGGAATCGTTCGGGGGCTACAGCTACACCAAAGCAAGCACCGGTACAGCGGATACAAGCGCTGTGACCGGATGGGCAGGCGCTTTCCGCAGCCGCCTAAACGACTGGCGAAAGCTCAAGGGGGTGGAACCGTGAGCCTTTTAGATGATTTTTCCCGCGAGTGCGTGCTGATGGAAAAAACGCGGGTGCCGGATGGTGCAGGCGGATATGAGGTCACATGGTCGGAGGGCGCGGCATTCCTAAACTATCAAGCGCTTGACACCTCAATGGAAGCACGCAGAGCGGAGAAAGAGGGCGTTACTTCGGTATACTCCGCATTGGTCAATAAGGACGTCCCTATCGAGTACAACGACTATTTCCGCGACAAAGTCACAGGAAATACTTACCGCGTGACTTCCAACCCGGAAGAGCGGGAAGCGCCAAGGTCGGCAAGCGCAGCTATTCGCGCGCTGAAATTTTTTACTGTTGAGCGGAAGGAGCTGCCGAAATGACAAAGGATAAGGCGCTCCATGCGTGGTTTTCCCAATTTCTTACTGCTTATCCGACCTCGAACGTGCCGGAAGACGCAGTTTTTCCATGGCTGACCTATGAGCTGATCACAGGTTCATGGGAAAGCGGTGAAATCGGGCTGACGGTCAACCTCTGGTATTACACAGAGGGAGAAGCAGTCCCAAATGCAAAGGCGCAGGAGATCAGCGACGCCATTGGTATGGGCGGCGTAATGGTTTCCTATGACGGCGGTGCCATGTGGCTGAAACGGGGATCTCCATGGTGCCAGAACATTGTGGATGATTCCGATTCCAATATTAAGCGGCGATATCTCAACATTACGGTTGAATATCTGTCGCAGGACTGAAAGGACTGAAATTATGAAATTTACGAAAATTCCTTCCGATACATTCCAGAAGCTCCAGATCAACGCGGGCATCCTGACTACCGATTTTACGCCCGCAACCGGGGCCGTGGGCGAATCCGGCCAGATCGGCGCGACTTCCGGCGGTATCAACTTCACTGCAACACCCACGTTTTCCGACTTCGGAGATGATATTGACAACTGCCCCAAGAATATGAAAGAGCTGAAAAAGCTGGATTCCTGGGAAGTAAAGATGAGCGGCACCTTTGTTAATGCGGATACCGCTATTGCAAAGAAGCTCATCGGTGCGGCGGATATCGGCTCCACCGACACAACGAAAGTAACGCCCCGCAACGATCTTGAAGATTCTGATTTTGGAGACATCTGGCTGGTTGGAGACTATTCTGACAAAAACGGTGCGGAAAACGGTGGTTATATCGCAATTAAGCTGCTGAACGCTCTGAGCACTGGCGGTTTCAAGCTGCAGACCAGCGACAAAGCAAAAGGCCAGTTTGCCTTTGAGTTTACCGGCCACTATTCCATGAGCGCACAGGATACAGTGCCGTTTGAGCTTTATATCAAAGCTGGCACCGCTGAATCGTAAGGAGGGCACATGAAACTTTCAGACGTAAAAGGAGAGCGCGTTTTTGACGTGATCGCGGATATTATTGATCCGATTGCCAGTATTGCGTCAGACGAGACGGCATCGGCCATGTTCCGCCGGGAAAAGTGCCCGGAAGGTATGACAGCCGCGCAGTTTGCGGCGGAGCGTGTTCGGAAATCCGCACCGGTGCTCCTGAAAACGCATAAGCACGATATTGTCACGATCCTGTCGGCAATTGAGGGCACGGACCCGAAAGAATATGCGGACAGTCTGAATCTGGTCAAGCTGCTGCGTGATGCGGCAGAACTTTTGACGGACAGCACGTTCCTTGAGCTTTTTACCTCTGCGCAGAGCAAGAAAACAGGGACGCCCTCTGGCTCTGCGCAGGCCAATACCAAGGGCCGAAAAGAATAAAGCCTTTTATCCGGTATTGCCTTGCTTATTGCCGGCATGAAAACGTGAGCAAGGCATACCGGCTGTATGTAAGCGAAGCTTTGCGGCTGATCAGCAAAAATACTGCCGGTTTTCGCGGCGGCACGTTCCTGGATGTACGCTATGCGGATATTTTGAACCAGAAGAAGCAGGACAGCCGGTCCTGTGAAGAAATCACGGCAGACATTGTGCAAAGGTGCGGATTGGTGGTGAAACATGAATCTTCTTGACCTGTTTGTAAAAATCAGCGTAGACGATCAGGCCAGTGACAAGGTTGAAAATCTCGGGGCAAAGGTCGTTGCAAAAGGCCAGCTGATGGCCGATGCTGCAAAGCTTGCCATGAATGGCATTGTGCAGGTCGGTCAGGCGGTTGCAGGTACGGTCAAGCAGTCTGTAGAAGCGTATGCGGCGTATGAACAGAATGTCGGCGGCATTCAAAAGCTGTTCGGCAATATGGGGAAAAGCCTTGAAGAGTACGCCGCAATGAACAACACCACCACAGACGCGGTGGCGAGCCAATGGGCCAAACTGGAAGACGCGCAGAATACCGTGCTTGAAAACGCAAACAATGCGTGGAAAACGGCCGGTATGTCCGCGAACGATTATATGCAGCAGGTCACTTCGTTCTCCGCTGCGCTGATCACTTCCCTCGGCAACGATACCCAAAAGGCCGCAGATTACGCAGACATGGCAATGATCGACATGTCCGACAACGTCAACACGTTCGGTTCCAATATGCAGGACGTGCAAAACGCTTATCAGGGCTTTGCGAAGCAGAATTATACAATGCTGGACAACCTGAAACTCGGATATGGCGGTACACAGTCTGAAATGCAGCGTTTGATTGCGGATGCTTCCAAGCTGACCGACGTACAGAAGGAACTCGGCGTCACGGTGGACGGGAATTCGATGTCCTTCTCAAATATTGTTGCGGCGATCCATGTCATGCAGGAGAGTATGCAGATCGGCGGGACAACGGCACGAGAAGCGGCAACGACAATCGAAGGATCCATCAATGCCATGAAATCCGCATGGGATAATCTGTTGGCCGGATTTGGTAACGAAGACGCGGATCTGGGTGTGCTTGTCACCAACTTTGCGGAGAGCGTTGCAACTGCCGCCGGAAATGTGCTCCCGAGAATCGGTACTATTCTTAATAGTGTCGGGGACCTGATTATTGATTATGCTCCGAAGCTTGCGGACAAGGCAAAAGACATGATCCTGTCGTTTGCCGACGGTTTGCAGGACAGCGGCAACATGTCAAAGGTTGTGGAAAGCGCCGTGGAGATCTGCACCGCGCTACTTGATGCGATCCTGAGCATGATCCCGGCAATCATCGAAGCCGCGCCGAAGATCATCACCGCTTTTGCAAAGGCCCTTTTTGACAACCGGCGTCTGATCGCTGATTCCGGCCTGAATTTGATGGAAGCCCTCGGAGAGGGCATTGCATCCATGAATAAACTGATCATCAACGTTGTGTCGCAGAACATTGTAAGCCCGATCGTAAACGAGATTAAAAAGCTCCCTGAGATTGCGCGGCAATGGGGCGTGAATCTGATTAAGGGGTTATGGAACGGAATTTTGGAAAAAGTAACCTGGATTCACGAAAAGTTTACCGGTTTTGTTGGCGGGTTAGTCACAAGAGTTGAAAAACTTTTAGGCATCAATTCGCCATCCCGTGTGTTTGCTGGCATCGGCAAAAACATCGGTCTTGGCGTTGCTGTCGGCCTGAATACCAGCAAAAGCACAGCGTTGAAAGCTGCCGATGATCTGGCAAAGTCTGTTTATCAGAACAATGTTGAATGGCTGAACCGGCAGGTCAAATATAATGACTTTTCGGTCAAGCAGCAGCTTTCGGCATGGAAAGCCATTCAAAGCCAGTTTATTTCCAGCTCCCAGCAGTACGCAGATGCGGAAAAGCAGATCCTTGACCTTCGGGGAAAGGCGGAGCAGGAATATTACAACAATATTGAAAAGGTCGAGAAAGAGTATCAGGACGCTCTTTCCAAGCGCACCAGCGAGATCTACAATTCTTACTCTCTGTTTGACGAGATTCAAGAGCGGGAACAGGTCAGCGGAGATTCGCTGATTGAGAATCTGCGGGATCAGATTTCCACAATGGAGGAATTTTATAACGGTCTCCAGACGCTGAAAGATAAGGGCGTCAACGACAGCCTGATTGAAGAGATCCGCACGATGGGGCCGGAAGCTGTGGATCAGCTTGATGCGCTGCTTTCCCTGAGTGATGACAAGCTGAGCGAATATTCCGAGCTTTACGGAGAGAAACAGAAGCTTGCCAATGATGAAGCGAAAAAGGAGCTTTCAACGCTTCGCACGGATACGCTTGCACAGATTTCCGAGAATCTGAGCGATCTTAAGAGCCTGTATGACGATGAATCCCCGGATGTTGGAGAAGCGTTTATGGATGGCCTGCGGCAGGGCATTGAGAACGGATCTTCGGATGTGATCAACGCTGCCATTAGAACCGCACAGCAGTCTGTTGACGCTGTAAAAACAACGCTGGGCATTCATTCCCCATCCACTGTGTTTGCAGAGATCGGCGAAAACATGGTACGCGGTCTCGGCGTTGGCTGGGAAAGCGAGTATGAAGATGTGCAGCGGGGAATTAACGACAGTCTGCAATTCCAGACCGGAAACGTTGACTTTGCATCTTCCGGCATCGGTGTATCTTCTGCTGCGATGATCAACAGCATGAATTCCGCATCGCAGAACGGCGGCAGCTTTACGTTCAACCTGATGCTCCCGGATATGACAAAGCTTGCGTCGTATCTGTTCGGCCCCATGACAAGCTATGCCAAAGCAAATGGCACTCCGATTCTGAACCCACAGTGAGGTGACATATGACACAGTTGATTTTGGATTCTTCCGGGAGCGCGGTTGCGCTTCCGGAGAGCCGGAAAGGCGGCTATACGGTTCAGAATGAGCCGCTTTCCGTCAGCGTTGAAATGGTATCCGGGAGAGTAGTCCGGGAGCTGCGCGGCCATGTATGGAAGATTACTTATCAGTACGGATTTTTCAATACGGAAATGAAAAACAAAGTCATTGCGGCCTGTGAAAAGGGGCAGACACAGACGATTCAATGCGGATTCCTGCCGCAGGAATCCGATGCAGGCGCTCTGACATATGGCGATTTTATCGTTACATCCTTTACCCGCCCCAAATTTATGTGGTCCCGGCAGGCGGCTTCTGACAGCGAGATCACAAGTGTACCCCTCTGGGGCGATTTCAAAGTGGAGCTGCGGGAGGTGTCCCCGCATGATTGAGCACTCTGCGGCGTATGATGCCGCCATTACCGCTGATTCCCGCCGGATCCTGCTCAAAGCGATGATCGATATTATCTCCCCGGATATTGTTTACGGTACCGCAAAAAGCAGCGGGGAAAGTGATTATAGCAAAAGCGATCAGCTGCATGATAAAGATTTCAGCAACCCGCCCAAAGACGCCACATTGGAGAAAAGACGCTGGGCGCTGGATGGAACATGGGATCTTTTCCCGGATGATCCGGCGGACACGGCGGGGAATGTCGCTTTTATGGGCGACGTTCTTTCCGGGAGTGATGGAACCTTTTCACCGGAAGTCTGGGTGGAGCTGCGGTTTTCCGGCGTTTCTGTTTTGCAGGCGTGCTCCATTTATTTCCCGGACAATGAATATGACGGCCTGCCCGTTGATTTCACCGTTCAGGTGCGGCAGGGCGGTACGGCATATTATACCGCGACTTTTACGGATAATACCGCTGCGTCGGTCTCTTTAAGCGGCTTCACTGTCAATAACCCGGATGCTATCCGCGTGACTGTTTCAAAATGGTCACTCCCGAGCCGCAGATTGCGGGCTGTGGAGATCGTACCGGGCGTTTATGAATCGTGGGATGACAGCATTATTGCGGAATTCAGCGTCAAGCATCAGGGCAACTTTTCATGCAATGCGCTCCCTTACGGCACCTGCACACTGAAAATGGACAATTTGTCCCGCCGGTTTGAGCCGCGCTCTAAATCCGGCCTGTTTCAGTCTATCGAGGAACGGCAGGCAATTGACGTTTCTATCGGCGTCCGTATGCCGGACGGTACAACGGACTATAAGCGCGTCGGCATGTTTTATCAGCATTCCGGCGGATGGAAAACCGGTGACAACGGATTGAGCATGCAATGGGATTTGGTGGACATTATCGGCCTGCTGGCAGACCGGGAATTTATCCCGCCCGCTACGCTTCCAACGACGCTTTCCGGCTGGATCGCGGCACTTGTGGAACAGCTGGGCACCAATTTCAAGGACCGGTATACGGTGGATGCAAATTATGCGTCTGCCGCAATCACAGCCAGCGCGGCGGCGGACGTGACGGGAAAGAAATGCGGTGACATCCTGCGGTGGGCCTGCATGGCTGCCGGAGTTTGGCCGCGCGCAGATGCAGAAACCGGGTATCTTGCGGCGGAACCGTTATGGAATCAGGGAAATAAGCTTACGCTTGAAAACCTGATTGCTTATCCCACGATGAAAGCGAATAACGATGTGGCCGCGTTGATTTTTACGCTGTACGATGGCCAAAACACAAAATACATCGTCTCCGGCAATTCAACGGCATCCAGTGACACGGTGAGCATAGACAATCCGTTCATCCACACACAGGCGCAGGCGTTGACTGCCGCAAAGCTGATGCTGTCTGCCTACGGCGGGAACCAGCTGGAAACCACCGGGCGCGGGAATCCGACCTCGGAGATCGGAGATGTGGATACGGTTTGGCTGAACGAAAGCAGCGCAGTTACCGCACGCAGAATGGCACAGACCTTCCAGATCTCAGTCGGCGTTCTGCAAAGCTGCCAGAGCACACTTTTACAGGCGGACGGTTCGTTCCTGTTTCAGAATCGGGCAGTCATTACAAAAAGCGGTACGTGGACGGCTCCGGCGGGCGTTGCAAAGCTGCGCCTGATCCTTGTGGGCAAAGGCTCCGACGGCACCCCCGGTACGGATGGCACATGGTCAGAGCGCGGCGAGGACGGCGTTGACGGCGCGGGCGCAAAAGTATGGGCGGATACCGTCAGCATCAATGAAGCACAGTCTTTTACGGTGACCATTGGCGATGATACGGTGTTCGGTGCATATTCCAGCGCAAACGGAAAGCGTTATGAAAACGGCTATACCGATATTGCCAACGGAGACAGCTTCGCGCGAACCGGTGTTCAGGATCCGCTCCCGCATTCCGGCGATGGCGGCATCAAAGGAACCGGCGGCGCAAAAGGTGAGCGGCACCGCGAAACGTCCAAAGGGAAAGACGGCAGCACGCACACGTACAACGTGATCGATAATTATCCCGGCAAAGGAACGCCGGGCGTTTCCGGTGCGACGGGATGCGTCATCGTATATTGGGAGAAGGGAAGCACATGAGCTTTGATTTTTCAACACTGGTCACAGATCGTACAGCGGCGGATGTGGGCGCACGCAACGATAAAGGCACCTACAACGCATCTGATTTGAACCGGGTGGATGCCTGCCTTGAATATCTCGCCGCACGGCTGACCGGCTATGGATATGTGCTCCCGGGGTATCAAAGGGTGGAGATCATCCGACCGGATATCAAAACCGTCACCACAGAAACAAAGCTGGTTGATGAGCCAATTACGGAAGACAACGTGGATGAGTTCTTCGACGTTACCAACGGGACCTATTATTTCGCGCCGTCAAATGGAGTATGGACAAGCAACAACGGCGGCGTCAAAAGCTCCACGGCAACCACCACATTCAAAGCGAAAAGCGCAATGCCGGTTTCTTTTGATTACTCCTATTCCAGCGAAGCAAACTACGATAAATTTACCCTCACAGTTGCCGGTACGACGGTGGAAAACGGCGTCAGCGGCGCGACAACGTCAAAATCGTATTCCGGGAATCTGGCGGCAGATCAGACAATTGTTCTGACGTATAGCAAAGATTCGTCCAACGATACCAACGATGACAAATGCACGCTTTCAAACCTTAAAACGCAGGTCATAAAAACCGTCGAGGTTGTCACCACCACCCCGGATACCCGTGACCGTTATACATGGTTTGAAGATGATATTCCCACGCCGTCGCAAATGACACAGTATCTTGCAAACGTGGCTGCAATACGCGCGGCCATTACAGCGGATACACCTGCCACACCTGAGAGCATGGCAAATCTGACCTACACGGAAGCAAACGACATTGAGCAGATCTTGATCGACATTGACGACGCGTTGACCCGCGCTGCGGCTGCGTGGTTCTATTCCGGGGATTTGTTCTCCGGCGAAATCTGAAAGGAGCGAAACAAATGGTTGATAGAGTGCCTTTATACCCCGGGCGTGTCAAAATGACGCCTGTTTCCGGGCAGGCCAATATTTACGACATGGAACGCGCAGACCAGCCCACGCAGGCCGGTACGCCGCTGAATAAGACCACGCTGCTCAAAGACAGTACCGCTGCGCTGTATGGGCTGACGGATGCCACGCCGGATGATGTGTTTCAAAAGTTGGGTGACAGCGCTTTTTCCGTTGGCGACATTCGCCTGACAAATCGGCAGAGTATCGGGGCAAATTGGGCACTATGCAACGGAGACGCTTACGATGCAGAAGAGTATCCGGCTTATCGGACGTTTCAAGAATCGACCTGTAATCTTGAAAAAGGATTTATCAAGGTAAATGCCAACATGCCCTATGTGTATGGCATGTTTGAAGATGGGGTAGTTATATATAAAGAAAGCAACACTTCCTACACAATTTATTTCATGCGCAAGCCTTATCATGAACCGGCAGCAAGTTTTCTTCTTACGGAAGATTATAATGTTTATAGTACAGCAAGAGCAAAGGTTAATGGGACTTTGTACTATTTTGTCTTAGGCATTGGCGATTATTCTTCACGATACCAATATAAATTACACATTTTTGACGCCGACTTTGCATTGAAGGGATCCACGTACCTTTTGGCTGGAACGGGTTATTTAAAACAAGCAGGGGTTCCAAGCATGGCAGTAACAACGGACGGAAGAGTTGTTATAAATGGGCGTAACTGCCAAGTAAGCAGCATGGGATCCGAAGGTAATCGAATTTTTTATATGCAATCAGGAACTTTGAACCCTGAATCTTTGCAAAGCACATATACTTTAACCATAGATGCAACTTGGGATAACTACAGCGTGGATGGGCCGTTTGCTATTAGTGCATCATCAGCGGGAGATACCCGCGTGGTAATTGGCGCATGGAAAAGCGGATATGCTTCCCAATACCACGTCTTATCATATACGCTGAGGACCGGCGGGCAAAATGATCTTATTGTTGGAAAAAATGGGTATTATGAATTCTCGGATTTGGTAGTTGTAGATGCAGATCATTGTGCTATTTGCGAAAATGGGCTTACAGTTATCTTTGATATGTCCGGAGCAACTCCTGTAGAAACTGCAAGAACAACAAATCCGAGTATTGCCGATGCGCTTAGATCGGTTCAAGGCACTAAAACCTATTTGGCATCTCCTACAAATGGTATTTATACGCTCGCTGTATCCGGAACAGCAGAAAAACTTGCGAGTAATTCTTATGGCTGGACTGCGTCAAAATTTGCAATTGTGGATGATAGTTATGCACTTATCTTGCAATCAGATAACTCGTTAATTTACAGTGGCCCAGGAAGACTGCCAATTGTTTCTATTGACGGTGCCAACGCATTTGTAAAAGTTAAATAAGGGGGAAAACAATGATTTTTGAAGCGAAACTATCTCCCAAAGCTGGATATGCAGAAGTTGAAGTCAATGGGGAGAGAACTTACCGAAATATTGAAACGGGCGTGCTGATTGAAGATGAGATCCCCACTTCTACCCCGGAAGAGCGTATCACGGCGCTTGAATCCGCCACCGGAAAAGCGATAGCGGACAGCGACGCCATGAACGTAGATCAGGAATACCGTTTAACCCTGCTGGAGCTGGGCTTGAACGAATAAAAGAAAGGAGAAAAATGATGCTGTACAGAACTTTGAAACGCATGATCGAGCGCGGCCAGACGGATGGCATTGAGGATAAAATGGATATTTTCTTTGCCGCCGGGAAGCTGACGGAAGAGGAATACAACGCACTGATCGGGATGCTGCACCCTGAAAAGTCCACCACGGAAGCAGAGAAATAAACCCACAGGGAGAGAAGACATGACGCTGGAAGAACTGTCGCTGAACTGGCGGCAAACCGAGGATCGCAGTCTGCGCAACGAGGGGCGCATCAAGAAGCTGGAAACAGACCAGAAAGCACTGATGGAGCTGACAGCGTCCGTCCGGGAGCTGGCTGCCGATCAGGCAAACATGAAAAAGGACATCGGCGAGATCAAGGGCGATGTCCGGGCATTAACTGACAAGCCTGCCAAGCGCTGGGACAACCTTGTGGACAAGATTGTGTGGGCGATTGCCGCCGCTGTGGTGGCATATCTGCTGACCGGTGCAGGGCTGTAAAAAATTTTTCAGGAGGAATTACTATGACAAAGGCAACGGAAATCATCATGCAGGTAAGCAAGGGCGATCTCACGGTAGAGCAGGCAAACGCGGCGCTGAAAAAGCAGAACGCCGGGTTTGTGCTGGATCCGGGCAAGGTGACGCTGACGGATGAAGAGCGCGCCGGTGCGGTGGTCAGCGACGATCCCGCCAAGGTCACCGGCTGGGGGCTGGTGTCCGGCATGTACGGCACGTTCAAGATTCATGTGGAAAAGGGCAAGTTCCCCTATAATACCGCTCTGGGCAGTGGAAATTCCAATTTCTACATCGGTGGCCGCGTGTACGCGGTAGAGGGCGATCACATCGAGGTGCTGAAATGAAAGCGGTCAACATTCCCGTCCGGCTGAAAAACCCGTGGTTCTGGGTTGGCGTGGTGTCGATCATCATCACGGCGATCGGCCTTGATCCGACTACCATGACCAGCTGGGGCGCTGTGCTGGACGCGGCAGAAGCGGTGCTCCGGAACCCCGTGCAGCTGGTAACCGCAGTGCTGGCGGTGCTGGCGGTATTTGTGGATCCTACCACGGCAGGCCTGACGGACAGCGCGCGGGCACTGAGCTACACATGCCCGAATAAAGATAAATGATTACATAGGGGCTGTCCAAACGGACAGCCCCAAAAGAAAAGCCGCCCCGAAGGGCGGCGAAAATTGACATGGCGCGAAGAATGCGGTATGATATTTGCGCCAGTAAAGAGCGCGCAACGGTTGTTTCCCTACAAGGGGGGTGACCGCATGGACATAGCAGAAACCATTGCGTTACTTATGCTTGTGCTTGCGGCTATCAAATTAGGCATTGACCTAAAGAAATAACCGCCACCTAATCGGCAGCGGCTTTTCTCTCGACACTAAATCGACATGGGAAGCGACCAGCACCGACCAAGTGAGCCGCTTTTTACTGGCTTCATTATACTATTTTTTGCCGCTTTGTCAAGATTGACAGGGCGGCTTTTTGCTGCCCGGAAAGGATGAGCATGAATGCTCAAATCGAGAGAGATTGACCGGCTGCGCAGCGACGTCGCGCATAACTGCCGGGTGCTGATTCAGCGGTGCGCGGCGGAGGGCTTGCCGGTGTCTGTGGTGGAGACTGTGCGGGATCTGGAGTATCAGGCCAGTCTTTATGCGCAGGGACGAACAAAGCCGGGAAAGATCGTGACCAATCAGAAAACGCCCTCTTTCCACTGGGACAAGGTCGGTCTGGCCTTTGACATCTGCAAAAACGTCAAGGGCCATGAATACGACGATGCGGATTTCTTCCGCAAGTGCGGCGCGATCGGGAAGGAAATGGGCTTCACCTGGGGCGGAGACTGGAAGAGCCTGCCGGACCGTCCGCATTTCCAGTGGGACGATGGCGGCAGATTCACGGCGTCTATGGTGCGCAAAGGGCAGCTGCCGCGGTTGATGCCGCTGTATCGGGAGGTGAAAGCAGTGACCAAAGACGAAGCAAAACGCATCCTCAAGTCCAAGGCGGGCCTGAGCGACGCGACGATTACCTATCTGGACAGCTACCGCTACGGCGATGATCTCATTGTCAAGCTGGCACAAGCCGTGGAAAAATAATCTGAAAGGATGGATTCGGGCGGTGGCACGGCCACCCACGCAATAGCGCTCTGCAAGCCCTAAAAGGGGCATGAACAGTCAGTATAAAACAATACGCGCATTGCTATCGTCTATGGCTCCAAACAAAGCAATCGAAGCCGTGCGCAGGGTAAACCTGCCGGAGAGAGAAGAACAATGCGTCATTGACATTGATATTTGCAAAAAAAGCTGCGTGCAGACGGCAGAACATTTGCACGTCAGCGTGGATGGACTTGCCAAAATACGGCGTAAAGCATACGCCAAAATAGCGGATGATATTCAAGGGTGAAAAGCAGGAGCGTACCGGTATGGTGCGCTCTTGCTTTTTTTATTGAACGGGCAGAACGCGGGCAGTTTTCGGGCAATTTATCTGCCCGATTTTTTATTACCATAAGAGCAGAAAGACAGGTGGTCACATGTACGAAAGATTGATTGCATGCGGCTTTACTCCACAGATGGCAAATGACGTCTTGGCACTGTATCAGACCGAAAGCGGATTGCAGACGTATGTTTTTATGATCGAGCACATTTACAGGGAGTTTCGCCATGTTTAAGCATTACAACAAAAATCCGCAGGGAAAAAACGTGGGGGATTGCACAGTCAGAGCGATTTCCAAAGCCACAGGAATGGACTGGGACTGGACCTATATGGCACTTTGCATGCAAGGCCTGAACGACGCAGATATGCCCAGCAGCAACGCCGTATGGGGCCACTATTTGAGCGAGGAGGGGTACCGCAGACATCTTGTGCAGGATACTTGCCCTGATTGTTATACCGTGTGTCAGTTCTCCGCGGATCATCCGGCAGGCACGTTTATTTTGGCCCTTTCCGGCCATGTGGTTTGTGTGCAAAACGGCGATTGGTATGATAGCTGGGATTCCGGAAATGAAGTGATCTTGTATTACTGGGCGAAAGAAAGGATGAAGTGACATGGCATATACACCATATGGATATCAGAATCCGTATTATCCGCAGGCAATGCCGGACAACCTCATGCAGATGCGGCAGCAGCAGATGATGCAGCAGCCTATGTCCGCGCTTGCAGCAAATCAGCCCGCTATGATTTGGGTGCAAGGGGAAGTGGGGGCGAGGTCTTATCTGGTCAGCGCCGGTAATACTGTGCCACTTTGGGACAGTGAAAATCAGGTGATTTATTTAAAATCTGTTGACGCATCCGGCGTGCCGTCTATGCGGATCCTGGACTACACGGAGCGCACGGCGGCGCACAAAGCAGCGCCAACGGTAGTGCAGCAGGGCGAATATGTTACCCGGAAAGAGTTCGAAGAGCTGGCAGCACTTGTAAGTAAGATCAGCGGCGATACGAGCAAGGAGGAAAAAGCAAATGAGTAATCCATTGTTTGATTCTTTGGGCGGCGGCAAAATGCCTGGTCCTGCCGGGCAGTTCCAGAACATGATTCAGCAATTCCGGCAGTTTCAAAGCAGTTTTCAGGGCAACCCGAAAGCAGAAGTTGAAAAACTTTTGCAAAGCGGCGCAATGAGCCAGCAGGAACTAAACCAGCTGCAGCAGATGGCCCAGCAATTCGGCCATTTGTTTCGATAATAAGCAAACAAAACCAAAAACATTTTGCTAATTGGATCAATATCGTGGCCACGATTTGATAAATAAAAAACGAAAGGAGATTTTATATGTCTCTCTCTGACGGTACCCCCATGATGACGATGCCTGTTGCTCCCGCAAACAATTACGGTGGTGGAATGGGTATGTGGGGCCAGGATTGGATCTGGATCATTGTCCTGTTTTTGTTTGGCTGGGGCCGCAATGGCTTTGGCGGGAACGGCAACAACGGCGTAATGGACGGCTATGTCCTGACTTCTGATTTCGCCAACATCGAACGCAAACTGGATGCGGTCAACAATGGGATCTGCGACGGCTTTTATGCCATGAATACCGGTATGCTCAACGGCTTTGCCGGTGTGACGCAGGCTGTGACCAGCGGGTTCTCTGCTGCCGAATTGGCACGCTGCAACCAGCAGGCCGCATTGATGCAGCAGCTGAACGCTATGCAGATGCAAAATCAGGAATGCTGCTGCGAAAACCGCGCAGCGATTGCGCAGGTGCGTTATGACATGGCAACGCAGGCATGCGACACCCGCAACACGGTCAACACCGCGGCGCGCGACATTATCGACAACCAGAACCAGAACAGCCGCGCGATTCTCGACTTCCTGACCCAGAGCAAGCTGCAGGATCTGCAGAGTGCAAATCAGGAGCTGCGTTTGCAGGCTTCTCAGGCTGCGCAGAACAACTATCTGATTTCGCAGCTGCGGCCTACGCCGATCCCCGCTTACCAGTCCTGTAATCCGTGGGCTGGCGGCACCTATACCGGGTGCGGCTGCGCCTGACAACTGCATCATCAACTATTTCCAAAACGGAAATTGTTCGGCCCCGTGCCGATTTTGAAAACAAAGCGGTGGGGCAATAGCCCCGCCGCTTATTTTATGAAAGGATTGATTTTATGGCAGAATATGCAAACAGCAACATTATTGAAGTCGCTGCCGGTCAGAACGTACCTCTGACCGAAACGGCGATCAACAGCAAGCCATGTATTACGCACCGTGAGGGCGCAGGCATCGTAACATTGCGGGGCCTGACGAACCAGTGCAAGGCACGGTTCCGCGTAGCGTTTGGCGGCAACATTGCTATCCCTACCGGCGGCACGGTTGAAGCCATCAGCGCGGCTCTGGCTATTAACGGCGAACCCCTGAACAGCGCTACAGCCATTGTCACCCCTGCTGCGGTTGAAAATTACTTTAACATTTACGTCAGCGCTATTGTTGAAGTGCCGCGCAGTTGCTGCCTGACCGTCGCAATGGAAAACACCAGCACACAGGCCGTGAATTTTGCGAATAGCAATCTTACGGTAGATCGCGTGTCTTGAAAGGAGAATCTATATGCGGAATTATGATGATCTGCGTGAAATGCTTTGCAATGAGCTGAGCGATTTGTATAACGAAACCATGAAGAAGGGCGGTGCCAGCGCCGCCGAACTGGATGCCATTCGGGATATTACCAGTTCGATCAAAAACATCTACAAAATCGAGATGTTTGAAGATGAAGAATATTCCCACGGCGGCGATTGGAATGCCAATATTCGGGGCAATTATGGCCGTGGCAGTTCTTATGCTCGCCGCGGATCGCATTATGTGCGTGGCCATTACAGCCGTAGTGATGCTTACGATAATATGCGGATGAAGCTGGAAGAAATGATGCACAATGCCGACAACGACACGACCCGCGATGCTATCCGGCGCTGCATGGACGCATTGGAGAGATAAAGGGGGTGTATCCCCGTGATCGACGAAAAAGAATTACGCTTGTGGATATCCCGTTTGGAAACGGAAGAATCCAGCTGGCCCAATTATGAAAAGCTGGCGATCCTTTATATTATTCAGCAGCGGCAAAAGCAAATCGAAAGTGATTCAAAAGTCATAGAACATTTTGCGCAACCGGCGATGTATTCTGCTGCCCCTGCTAATCCTGTTGCAGTCTATGGTGACAGCGACTTCTTACAGGCTGTCAGCGGCAAGGATCCCGCCCGCGTGTTTGCTGTTATGGACGAGCTAATGGACACGCTGCATATTATAAATGAGCGGGCATATAATGGCGTGATGCGGAAACTGGAAGCATAAAAGAACCCCCGGGTACATCCGGGGGTTCTCAAATTGCCTGCGAAAAATTAAACACGACTTGGTGCGCATTGTGCTATAGTTAGCAAAGTAGTTAGCAAATCCTCGTTTTTCGCTGCGCCACAACGGCTTTTTCTCCCCTGCTAAGGGAGTAGGCCGGGTAACCGGCGCGAGGGTTCAAATCCCTCCTTCTGCGCCAAAAAGACCGGAAACCGTTGGAACTCAATGGTTTCCGGTTTCTTTTTTTCGCCTTTAATCAAGCCGATAAAATCACAAAAACTTGATAAAATTTGTTAGATTTTTTTCTATAGTTAGCACTATAGTTAGCATTACACTCCTTTGCCAATCGTGTTAATTGCGTCATGAGCGCTTTTATTATCCGGGTGAATATATCGCTGAGTAGTGGAAAATTTAGCGTGCCGCATAACGTTTTGAATTACGCTTGGTGCAATATTCCCAAGAGCAAGCGCTGTTGCTGTAGTATGTCTACATGAATAGGGCGGCAAATCTCTTGCACCCGCTTTTTTTATAGATTCGTGGTACTCTTTATAAAATTTATCTTTATTCATTCCGAGAACATACCCGGCAGCACTACTCGATGATTGCACTAAATTATCGAGAACAGGCGCGATCATTTCTGGGAAAACAATTGGGATTTCTTTTCTCTTTGCGGTTTTGATACCCGCTTTAACAATTTCTCGCTTTTCCCAATCAATCATGTCAGATTTTAAGATAAATATTTCGCCCGGCATCATACCGGTATAAATCATTAGTAATACAAAGCCTATAATTCTATCACCATTTCCATATGCTTCCCAAAAAGCAGCTAATTCTTTTTCTGTAAATGGGTTGGCTTCCGTTTCCTTTAACTTTGGAAGCGTAATAAATTCGGAAAGATTAGTGCCAATATACCCTTCTGCAATTGCACGCTTTAGCAAATGAGATAAAACAGTTTTCATGTCTTTTGCGGGATAATACGTTTTAGCTTTTTCATCAATGCATTCTTGCAATGTATCGATTGTTATTTTATCCACTGGCATGCCGGCAATGGAAGAAAGTTTTTTCCATGCAATTTTTTGTGCGCATTTTTTAGAATCAGATAATTTAGTAAAGCCGCCATTTACCCAGCCGTTCCAATAATCCCGAAGTGTTGGAATTTTTGCGGGATCTTCCGAAGGGGTAGCCGCATAAGCTAAGGCAGCTGTTTTTGAAGTAAATCCTCCCTTCCATTTTCGTACTTGCTTTATCCCTTTCGTTTCAGCGTCAATATAAATATTTTCTGTCCATATGGCTGTCCATGTTTTTCCTCTACGAATCGCCGTCCCTTGGCCATTTCCTCTTTTGTGAATATTCGACTTCTTTTCGTTTTGCTTTTTGCCACACATAGGGCAGAAGATCGCGCCCTGTGGCAGCGGGGCTTTACATTTGATACACTCCATTGCTTTACCTCCTATAAAACCCAATATCAAGGCAATGCAAATCAAAATAAATACACCAAACCAGCAGGCCGATTGCCACGCAGCCTAACACCAAAATTGCGCGGCGCATACTACGGGCGCGGCGGTGCAAATCCTGAATGGTAGATTCCTGATCTGCAATGTAGGCTTGCAAATCGGCAATGTGCTGTTCTTTCTGCGTCAGTCGTTCGGAAATGCCGAAGAACTCATCCAGCGAGACACCCAGCACGGTGCAAATTTGCGCGGTAGTGTAGATGGACGGTGCTTTGGATGCGCGGGAAAAGAAATTACGCACGGTTTGCAGTGGCATTCCTGCCTGATCTGCAATGTTCTGATGAGTCAGGCCCAGAGCAATTCTTTTTTCATTACACATCTCTTGAATCGTCATTTCCCTTGTCCTTTCCTATATATTACAATTTCAATCCACGCACCCCTCACGGGGCGCGACTTTTCACAAACCTAAACCATGGAATACAAGATACAGTTTCCAGATATTGGCAGAAAAACCGAATGTGCATCTTGCCCATACAAACCCCAAAAGCGTAGCATGGGGACAAGCAGCAAGGCGATCCACGCCGCCAATCTGCAAAAAGGCCCTGCCGTTGTTGCAGAGGCGGCAGGGCCAAGATTTATTCAATCACTGTTTTTCCAGCCGCACTGTTGTTGTCGTGCCGAGTGCGCTTACTTCGTAGCTCAGCTCTCCGGATTCATAAGTAAACGTTTTGGTATCGTCCGGGCTGGCGAGCAATGCGGAATCTGTTTTGTCGTGATCGTTTTCAGATTCCCATGTGTACGGCTCTGCGTCGTCTGTAGGCGCTTCGAAGGAACCGGCCCAATAAAGAGACTTCGTGTCCCCATTATCAGATACCCAGTAGACCTCAATGGTGTCATCGGTGATCGTTGCAGCCTGCCAGGAATCGTCCGAATCACTGTTTGTCTGCTTCCATTCACCGGTCAGATCGGGCGGCGTAGGATCCTGCGCTGCATCGCTTCCGGGAGTGCTGTTTGCTCCGCATGCGGCAAAGGACAGGCATACGCCGCAGCAAAGGAGTACACTGAATGCTTTTTTCATAAACCCATCTCCTTAAATATTTTTTGAGTATTAAATTACAAAAATGCACGTCAAGAATCTTGTACAGTTTGCCTATTGATAACAAAGAACGGATGTTCTATTATAATAAGACAAAAAACAACTGCCGATGTCAGACTATGCACAGAGATCGATTGAACGGGGGGTACATATGGGTAAGCAGTATACAGATATCAAAGATTTTGAAGACTATTTAATAAGCGAAGTTTTGTTGCTATCTTATGAAGAAAAAATAGAATTGCTGAAAATGTTAGAACTTACTCCTTGCTTTTCTCAGCAGCTTTCCGAAGTAAAATCGATTGGCGATATTGTTCCGCTGGAGCAAGCTCGATAAATTCTACTGATTTATCGAAATTTTCTTTTACAACTTTTTTGATCTCATCCAAAGAAACATTAAAAAATTCCCTGCGCTGATTAACAAAATTCAGCTTCTTGTCAGCAAAGGCATTATGTAGGGCAGCTTCAAGTTTTGGGGCATCATCTGAAAAGATCATAGCATGGACATCAAAATTAAATGGTACAGACGCATCTCCAAGTTCATCTATTCGTTCCATCGGGTTCAGGCGACGCGTCATGCCGATTTTGTAAACATTTTCTCCAAAAGCGCCGATATTAGAAATAACATAAACATATCCGGCCTTCTGGTTTGCTTCCCTGTAATCAACGTCCTTAAACTCTTGGTCTATTTTTTGTAGCTGTGCTTCAAGCTGCGCTTTCTTTTCTTCAAGATTATCTCTTTCGCTATCGCTTGCCTTAGAGATCTGAATGATGATTTTTTCGAGTGCATTTTGATAATGAGATTGTTCTTTTTCAAGTTTTATTCTCTGAGCTTCAATCTCTTTGGCAAGCTTTGCTTCTTCCCGCATTTGTGCGCGTGCTTCTTTTTGAGCTTCTTTCTCTTCCTGCTTTTTTTGCTGCCATTCAAACGCGAGATATAACTCTTCTATTTTCAGGCGATAGTATCGCGGGGTGATGCTGATTTCCATCATGTCACCAAGTTTTGAAATTGCATCTCTTGATGATGTAATGCGTTTTTCACTGGATTCTATATTATTATATTTGGCATGTTCAATAACATCATCGCATTCAGAATTAAAGGCTCTTAAAAATAATTTTTGCATGTCTGCAATGACTTTTTTACCTTTTGCTGCACTGCCGTTCAGCGTCCAAGATTTGGATCCTGTAACGGCTTCTTTATTTTTTATCATGTCTTTTTGCTGGGCCCGGATTTCCAAAAGGCGGACTTTATACTCATCTGAATTCATAAATGAATAATGCGGCGTATATAATCCAAAAGATTGAAACATTACTTGTTCGTTTGTCTCAACAATTTGGTTGGATATTTCGCATAGTTCTTTTTTTGCCTGCGCCACTTCTTCTTTAATTTTTTCAAGTGAAGATTTTTCGCTTGTAATTTCCGCGCGAAGCGAATCAATTTCGAATTGCTCTGGTAGGATTTTAGACCGGAGTTGCTCGATACAATCCTTTAACTCTTTAACTTCTTGCTTTTCTTTTGCGCCAAACAAAGACATAAAATCACGTCCTTTTCTTTTTTATGAAATCAATATACTCATCAATAATTTTCTTTTCATCAAACGACGCATTTATAATTTTTTGAATTAAATTTTGTGTTAATTTATCTTGGCCGTCTCCATTGGAGGCGGCCTCGTTTTTTATGTTTTGCTGCGGTTCATCAGGAAGTAAATTTTCGATTGTAACTCCAAGATACTCGGCAATCGCAGGTAATTTGTTTTTTCTGGGTTTTGTCCTTCCAGTATTCCACTGACTATATACGCCACTTGACACCCCAAGAAACTCGCACAAATCAGCACCGGTCTTTTTTTGCTTAGCAAGGTAATAGTTGATTTTGTCTATTGTGTTCATAAACGCCCCCGCAGTTCTGTGCAGATAGCCAAACTATTATTTCTAAGTTTATATTGACTTTCTTAGATAACTTAGTTATAATAGTTTTTGCAAAGGGCAGCAAAAACAAAGCTCCCCCTTGTGATACTTGGCGAACTGCTGAAATTATTAGGTTTATTGGTACTTCCTATAATACCACGGTGCGCTAAGTTGTCAAGAAAAACTTAGTTTTAGGAGGTGGAATTATGAGTTTTCGTAGTGCTCGGCTTTCTGCGGGGCTTTCCGTTCAGCAGGTGGTTGAGAAACTGCAAGTTTCAGATGCTGCAGTTTATATGTGGGAAACAGGGCAGCACAACCCCAGGGCAGGGAAATTGCTTGAAATTGCAGCATTGTACCGCTGCACTGTGGATGAGCTTTTAAAAGCAGATAAGGAGGGCGCATGAACGATATTCAGATTTTTAGCAACCCGGAGTTTGGGGAAGTCAGAACCGTTGAGGAAGATGGAACGGTGTTGTTTTGCGGGAGCGATGTCGCAAAGGCGCTGGGATATGCGGTCCCGCGCAAAGCGTTGTTCGACCACTGCAAGGGCGTTCTGAAACGGAACACCCTTACCGGCGGAGGTGAACAAGAGATGTCTTTCATCCCAGAGAGCGATCTTTACCGTTTGGTATTCAGTTCCAAACTCCCGACAGCAGAAAAGTTTACGGATTGGGTAACGACAGAGATTTTGCCCAGCATCCGCAAGCATGGCGCGTACATGACGGAAAACACATTGGAAAACATGATCGCATCGCCGGAGTTTGGCATTAAGCTGTTGACCGCTTTGCAGGAAGAAAGGGAGCAGCGGGTGAAACTTGAAGCAAAGGTGGAATCCGATGCGCCGAAGGTGCTTTTTGCGGATGCGGTGAATGCGAGCCATACCACGATTCTTGTAGGCGAGCTTGCAAAGCTTCTGAAACAGAACGGAAAAGATATCGGCCAGAACCGCTTATTTGCCTATCTCCGGGATAACGGCTACCTGATTAAGCGCAGCGGCAGGGATTACAACATGCCTACGCAGCGCAGCATGGAACGCGGCTGGTTTACGATCAAGGAACGCACCGTGCAGGAGCCGAACGGGAGCATCAGCGTAAAGAAAACGCCGCTTGTGACTGGTAAAGGTCAGCAGTATTTTATCAACCTGTTTTTGGGGCAATAAAAAGCGCCCCGCCCGGTGCTGGCACACCGAACGGGGCAAAGGAAAGACTTTTGCAGTGTCTTTCCTTCATTTTACCAAAAGAAACCGGTTGATGCAAGGAGGAAATGATTATGACAATGGAAGAGATCAAGGCCAGCGACAAGTGCTTTCTCATCCCGACGGATGTTGCCGAGGTGATCGGCTGCGATCCTCAGTATATCCGCATCGCGGCGAGGGATTGCCCGGAGCAGTTGGGATTCCCGGTGACGCGTACCGGCACCCGGACGAAGATCCCCAGAATCCCGTTTATTCAGTATGTGGAAGGGGTGCAGCCGCATGAAGCATAAGACACGGGAACAGCGCCGGAGAAAGCAGAGCGCGCTTGCAAAGCTGGCGATCTGCCTGATCGTGGCTGCTGCGGTGGCAATCATCTTTGCCCCGCGGGCGCAGAGTGAAGAGCCTTTGACGGCGGAAACGTATTTACAGAGCATCGGCGCTGACAATGCCACACAGGCGCAGCTGATGCAGCTTTATAAGGAGTGGGAAGCGGAATGAATTACAAAGGATTTGATAAGGACCTGAAATGCAGGGGCTTTCAGTACGAGATCGGCAAGGAATATGAATGTGCAGCCGCGGTGGCCTGTGAGACCGGGTTCCATGCCTGTGAAAGACCGCTTGATGTATTTTCGTATTATCCGCCTGCATCCAGCCGGTATTGCGAAGTTGAGCAGAGCGGCGAGACGAATGCAAGCTCGGATGACAGCAAGGTTGCTTCAACCAAAATCAAGATCGGCGCGGAAATCGGGATCCCCGGACTTGTAAAGGAGCAAATTGAATATGTGAAAGCACATACAACCACAGAACATACCGATCCGGAAGCAGCGACAGCCGGGGACTGGGGTGCAGCGGCAGCCGGGGACTGGGGCTATGCGCTGTCTGGTGGCAGTTCCGCTTGCGGTAAAAACGGTGTTGCCGTAGTGCGCGGCACAGATCCGAAAGCAAAGGGCGGCATTGGTGCCGTTTTGGTGCTTGTGAAAACAGATGATGATGGAGAAATCGAGATTTTGAAAACCGTAAAAGTTGACGGCGAAAAGGTCAAGGCTGATACCTGGTACACGGTAAAAGGGAACCGGCTTGCCGAGGTAAAGGAATGAACGCCGGGCACAAAAGACCGCGCCGCGGGCTGAATGCCTGCCCCAGATGCGGGAGCTACAGCGGCGAGCGCCGAAGCGCAGACAGCGTTTTGGAACGTCATTGCGTCATATGCTCCACATGCGGAGCACGGACTTACATATACCACACCATGAACGCGGCAACACGGGCATGGAACGAAGGGAGATTGAAAAATGATCACGAAGGGACAGGAACGCAGGCTGGATCAGCTCTGCGGCATTCAGAAGGAGTATGCAAAGCTGTATGAGGAAGACCTTCTCGACGAGGATGGCACCGGCTTTTGCGCTATCGGTACTGGGTATGTGCAGTTGTCATCTGAAAAGATGCTGGAACTTTTCGGGGAGCAGGCGCGGGCAGAGCGCATATATCCCGGAGAAGGGAAGATCCTTTCCGCCATGTATCACGGCGTCAAGTTTATTGCCTATGTTCCCTTGAAAGAAGGGGCGGACGATGCAGTATAAATGCCGCTGGTGCGGCGCGGCGTTCGACACGCCGGATACATACCGCGAGTATCACGGGGAGCCGGATCGCGCTCCGGAGATCTGGACATGCTGCCCGGAGTGCGGGAGCACGGATTATGGAGACCTTGAGGAAGTGGAGGAAGAGGATGATCCGTTTTGACGAAGAGACGCACCGCTACTGGGCGGAAGACGGAAGCGCGCTTCCGAGCGTGACAGAGATCTGCCGATTCCTCAGCTATGACACCGCGGTCAATGCCAAACCATGGCTGCGAGACGCCGCAGCAGACCGCGGGAGCCGCGTTCATGCCTGGTGCATGCTCTATGACTACGGCGCGCTGGACCTTGCAGACGTGGAGACAGACGCCTTGCCCTATGTGCAGGCGTATATCGGGTTCTGCCGGGATTTTTCCCCGGACTGGGAGCTGATTGAGCACCCTATGGGCAGCGCGGGGATCGGCTTTGCCGGGACACTGGATCGGTACGGCGTGATCGACGGCGCCCGTACACTGGTGGACTTGAAGACGACGGCAACCTTGCGGAAAGCACCGCTTTCCGCTCAACTGGCAGGCTACGGGCTTTTGCTGCGTGGTGAAGACAGAAGCGTCGATCGTTTCTGCGGGCTGCATCTGGACAAGCATGGGTGCTACGCCCTTACAGATGTGGAGCCGGATCTTGACGCATGGATTGCCTGCCGCTATTTACATGAAAAATTGAAGAAGAAAAGAAGGAGCCAAACATGAGCGAAGCATTACAGACATTTTCCTATCATGCCCAGATGATGGACATTCAGCACAAGCCCAAATCGGTCAACTATATGATCCCGATTGCCGAGGGTGTCGCTATGGAGCTGGAACGCGGAAACGATTTCGGCGTCATCCCAGGGACAAAAAAGCCCAGTCTCTACAAGGCGGGCGCGGAGAAGATCTGCATGTCCCTCGGCCTGTCTCAGCAGTATGAGCTGGTCAGCCACATTGAGGATCCGGAGAACGGTTTCTTCTCCTACACTGTGCGCTGTGCGCTGGTCAAGATCGTCAACGGGCAGGAATACACGATCGTTTCCTCTTACGGCAGCGCCAACACCAGAGAGAAGCGCTGCGGCACACAATCCGCCTTTGACGGTATGAATTCCGCTTTGAAGATGGCGCAGAAACGGGCGCTGGTCGGCGCTGCTATCGTGGTCGGCGGGCTTTCCAATCTCTTCTCGCAGGATATTGAAAGCGAGGATTATCTGTCCGAAGGTATGAGCGCATACGGCACCGGCAAGGGCACTGTTACGCCTGCGCAGATCAAGATGTTCTATACCGTATCCAGCAGAGCGGGCCTGACAAAGAGCGATGCAAAGGCTTTCCTGAAAGCCCACAATTACAACAGCGCGAAAGAGATCCTGCAATCGGATTTTGAAAGTCTTCTGGAAGCGCTGCGCAAGATCGGTGAGGGGGAATAACCATGGTAAGGAAAATTGCGACGGATTATTATCAGGGGCAGGCACACGACGTTTATATCCTGACCGGCCTTGCCTGCCGGGATGCAGAAACGCAGATGCTGAGCGGCGGTGAAAAGGTTGTCAGCCGCGTTTCCGTTGCCTGCGGCACGCGGCAAAATACAGAGACCATTTTCGTTTCCGTCCAGTGCTGGAACAAGAAAGCAGCCTGGCTGAACGAGTGCCGGAAGGGGAGCGGCGTGCTTGCTGTCGGAACCATCCGGAATCACGAGTACAACGGCAAGAAATATACGCAGATGGACGCGGAATTTGTCTCTGTCTGCTCCGGCGGCGCTGCCCCCGGCAACTTTGCCGCTGTTGCCGCAAAAGCTGCAGCCGCAGGCGTTGCGCCCAATGTGACCGCCGAGGACTGGGAAGCGCTGGACGACGCAGATGGAGATCTGCCGTTCTAAGGGGGCGAGAGGATGGAACGGAACCAATTTACTTTCTACCGCAGCTTTTTCAAAGCAATAAGCCGAATCAAGAAAAAGCAGGACAGAGCGGACGTTTACGACATGATTTGCGCGTATGCTTTAGATCAGATCGAGCCTGACTTGAATACAGCTTCCGACGCTGTGGCAATTGCTTTTGAGTTGCTCCGGCCTGTCCTTGACAAAGCCAAAGCAAAAGCAGAAATCGGTAAAAAGGGCGGGAGCAAAGAGGAAGCAAACTGCAAGCAAAACGGAAGCAAACCGCAAGCAAACTGTAAGCAAACGGGAAGCAAAGCGGAAGCAAACGGTAAGCAATGGGAAACCGCAAGCAAGAAAGAGAAAGAGGGGGAGATAGAGGTAGAGGTAGAGAAAGAGAGAGAGAACGATAGTTCTATTCCCCCTACCCCCCTTTCATCCACCGGTTTTTCTCCCGCATTGCAGTCCGCGTTGGAATCCTGGCTGCGGTACAAGGCGGAGAAGCACCAGAGCTACAAGCCCGAGGGATTGAAAGCCCTGATCGGGGAGATCCGTAACAACGCCGCCCGGTATGGCGAGGACGCCGTGATCGGCCTGATCGGCAAGTGTATGTCCAGCAATTGGCAGGGCATTATCTGGGACCGTCTGAAAAAGGCCGAAGCCGAAAGCGGTACCTGGCACTATGATCCCGGAAGCATGGAGGGAAGCTTATGAACGCTTTGACAGATGCGTTGAATACCGTGATCCGGAAGGCGCAGCCGGTCCGGAATCCCGGCGATTACATACAGGACGGTCTGCTGTACTGCGGCGCGTGCCGGACGCCGAAGCAGTGCCGGATCCGTTTCGGAACTGCCCTGCGGGTGGTGGGCTGTCAGTGCAGCTGCGCCGCGCGGCGCTATGAAGCGGCGCGCAAAGCGGAACAGCAGCGGCAGGAGATGGACCGCATCGAGCGGCTGCGGGCGTCCTGCATCGCGGACCGCGCCGTGCGGGGCTATACCTTCGCGTCGGCGGAGGAAACGCCGGATCTTCTGCGCTGCAAAGCCTACGCGCAGCATCTGAGCGAAGCGGTGCGGGAGAATCAGGGCCTGCTGCTGTGGGGCAACACCGGCACCGGCAAGACCTTTGCGGCGGCCTGCATCGCCAATGCGGCGCTGGACCGCGGGATCCCGGCTATGGTGACGTCCTTCCCGAAGATCCTCGGCGTAGGATGGGACGCCCGCGACAAGATCATCGGCCAGCTGAACCGCTACAAGCTGCTGGTGCTGGATGATCTGGGCGCGGAGCGGCAGAATGATTACGCCCTTGAGACCGTGTATCGAGTGGTGGACGAGCGCTACAAGTCGGGCCTGCCGCTGATCGTGACAACAAACCTGCCGCTTTCCGCGCTGACGAAGCCGAAGAACATGGACTGCCAGCGGATCTATGACCGGGTGCTGGAGCTGTGTACGCCGCTGTATTTCGGCGGGGAGAACCGGCGGCGTCAGAAGGCGAACGCGAACCTGAAATGGCTCCGGGAGGTGACGGGATGACGCTGCATTTTGTAATAGCCCTTGCGCCGGTGACGAAAAAGAACAGCCAGCAGATCGTACGGCTGGGCAAGCGGTACAGCATTGTGCCGAGCAAGCAGTACAAGGCTTACGAAAAGGCGGCGATGCTATTTATCCCGACGAATACATACAGCGGGATCACCGCACCGGTGACGGTGCAGGCGCTGTTTTACATGCCGACACGGCGGCGGGTGGATCTGACAAATCTGCTGGAAGCGCTGGACGATACGCTGGTACGCGCCGGGCTGCTGGCGGATGATAACTGCCGCATCATCGTTTCCCACGATGGGAGCCGGGTACTGTACGACAAGGAGCATCCCCGGACAGAGGTGACGCTGCGAAGCTACAGGGGCGTGATGCCATGGGCAGAAAAGTGATAACGGAAGAAACAGTGCGGGAGATTGTCAGGCTGCACAAGCAGGACTTGAGCGGCTCGGAAATTGCCCGGCGCATCGGGTTATCGGCGGAAGCGGTAAACCGTCTGCTCCGGCAGCCGCGGATAACCCAGCAGGAAGGAAGGGATCACTTTTGTGATTCCACAGAGCAGATCCAGATGTGCCTTGCCTGCCCGCTCCCGGACTGTAAAGCAAGCGGGCGGCTCTGCCCGTTGAAGGAGGGAAAAACACCGTGAGTGTAAAATGCGAGCTGTACCATGATAATTTCCAGAATTTCAAGCGGTACAACATTCCGAAAGCGCAGCTTGTAATTGCTGATATCCCATATAACATCGGCGTGGATGCCTACGCCAGTAACCCCATGTGGTATCAGGGTGGCGACAATAAGAACGGCGAAAGCAGGCTTGCGAAGCAGAGCTTTTTCAACACAGACGGAACGTTTCGGATCGCTGAGTATATGCACTTTTGTAATCGGCTGCTTCGGAAAGAGCCAAAAGAGAAGGGGCAGGCTCCGGCCATGGTCGTATTTTGTGCATTTGAACAAATGCAAACAGTGATTGCGTATGGGAAACGGTATGGATTTATGAAATCTTACCCGCTGTTTTTTATTAAAAATTACTCTGCGCAGGTGCTGAAAGCCAATATGAAAATTGTCGGTGCAACGGAGTTTGCTGTTGTGCTGTACCGGGATAAGTTGCCGAAGTTTCGCAATATGAGCACAGACGGGGAGCGGCACATGGTGTTTAACTGGTTCCCCTGGGAACGAGACAGCAGGAAAGAATACCCCAAAATCCATCCTACGCAGAAACCGGTTAGCGTGCTGAAACGGTTGATCGAAGTATTTACCGACCCGGGAGATGTGGTGATTGACCCATGCGCCGGGAGTGGTTCTACACTGCGTGCTGCGCGGGAACTTGGGCGCAATTCTTATGGTTTTGAAGTCGACCGGACGTTCTACCAGAAGGCAGCAGAGCAAATGCTCAAAGCATCAGAAGGAGAGGACTATGAGCAGATTTTCATGGAGGGTTGCGTATGAGTGTACGCGGGAAAGGCGTGACACGCCCTTTGTTTTTGATTGTTGCAGGGAAAAACGAACTTCCGGTTGCCGTGGGGGACAGCCTGACGGACCTTGCGAGACAGACCGGCCTTTCTGTTCCCAATCTTTCCCAGCGGTTTAACCGTGCGCGGCGAAGCGGCTGGAAAAAGGGGAAGGTCAAGCAGGTATGGGTGGAGTTCACGGGCGAAGAATGGAAACGGCTGAAAGCCGGGGAGGAAGTATGACAGATCAGGAATTGATTCAGGCGCTGCGGTGGATCTCTGTGGATACGCAGCGGCCAGAGTGCGGCAGGCGCGTCCTTGCGACGGACGGCGTATTTGTTGGCGAGGCATACCGGACAAGCGCAGATTCATGGTATCGGTATGATGGGATTGCCGTACGGGATTGTTTGGGCAGCGTTGTCACCCACTGGATGCCGCTGCCGGAAGCGCCGGGGGAGGAACCGCGATGAGAGCGCAATGTTCGATCACGGATGAGATCATCGTGGATAATTTTGCCGGTGGCGGTGGAGCGTCCACCGGAATTGAATTGGCGACCGGGCGGCAAGTAGCGATTGCCATTAACCATGACCCGGACGCAATTTTGATGCACCGCACAAATCACCCGTATACAGAGCATTTACAGGCGTCTGTATGGGACGTGGATCCTGTTGCGGTATGCCGGGGCAGGCCGGTAGGGCTTGCATGGTTTTCACCGGATTGCAAGCACTTTTCCAAAGCCAAAGGCGCGGCGCTGGTTGACCGGAAGATCCGCGGCCTTGCATGGATTACACTGCGGTGGGCGGCGAAGGTACGGCCCCGCGTTATCATTCTGGAAAACGTGGAAGAGTTTCAGACATGGGGGCCGGTGCGTAAAGGAAAACCGGTAAAGAAACTGGCGGGGACAACATTCCGCAAGTTTATCCGTCAGCTTGAGGATCTGGGCTATCAGGTGGAGTACAGAGAACTCATCGCCGCGGACTACGGTGCGCCGACTTCCAGAAAGCGGTTCTATCTGATTGCCAGATGTGACGGTCAGCCCATTGTCTGGCCAGAGCCTACATACAGCAAAACGGGAGCGAACGGGCTTCCAAAGTGGCGCAGTGCGGCGGAAATCATTGACTGGGGCCTGCCTTGTCCATCCATCTTTGACAGCAAGGCGGAGATCATGCAAAAGTACGGGCTGAAAGCCGTGCGCCCGCTGGCTGACAATACCATGCGGCGGATCATCCGCGGTGTGGACAAGTTCACTATCAAAAGCGGGGAGCCGTTTATTGTGGAATGCAATCATTCTGGCGGTGGTCACATTGCCGATATACGGGGGCCTTACAAAACCATCACCGCAAAGCATACGGGCGGTATTGTTGCTCCCTCTTTGATCCAGTACCACACGGAGCAGACGGAGAATGTCAGGGCTTCCGGATTGGGCGCGCCTATCAACACAGTGGATGCGTCCAACCGTTACGGCCTGACCTGCGTAAACCTGGTGGAGTATTACACCGGCGGACGTCCGCTGGACGTTGCGGAACCCATGCACACCGTGACAAGCCACGATCGGGAAGCGGTGGTGGCTGCCCACGTGGTGAAGTTCAAGGGAGACAATCTCGGCCAAGAACCGGGAGAACCGCTCCAGACCGTAACCGCCAGTGCCGGGGAGTTTGCCGTGTGCAAGGCGCTTTTGGCGAAGATGCGCGAGGGTGATGATCTGGGATACTGGCCGGAGATTCGCGCCCTGCTGAACAAATTTTGCGGCTATGATCTGGCGGAGGATGATGTGCTCCTGCTGGAAATCGGAAAAACGCTGTACTATATCGCTGATATCGGTATGCGGATGCTGTCCCCGCGTGAGCTGTATAACGCCATGGGATTCCCACCGGACTACATTATTGACCGCGATTATCTGGGCAATGAATACGGGAAAAGCAAACAGGTTGCGCGATGCGGGAACGCTGTGTGCCCGCCGGTGGCGTCCGCTCTGGTGCGGGCAAATGTCCCGGAATGGTGCGGCATCACGATTACGACAATGGCACAGCTGCTGGATCGCGTGGCGATATGAAGGAGGAGACACATGAGTGACCTGGAAACAGTTGCAACCGAACGGTTAAAGGCGGCGTCGGATATGTCGCTGCGGCTCTTTAAGCAGCCGCTGGTGATCACATACAGCGGCGGCAAGGACAGCGATGTGCTGCTGCACCTGGCAGAGATCAGCGGCATACCGTTTGAGGTGCTGCACTCGCTGACTACTGCGGATGCCCCAGAGACGGTGCGGCATGTGTATGACACGTTCAAGCGACTTGAGGGCAAGGGCATTAAGTGCACGGTGGACAAGCACGTCCAGTCAGATGGGAACCGCGTGACCATGTGGAACCTGATCCCTCGGAAGCTTATGCCGCCTACCAGGCTGGCGCGGTATTGCTGCGCCGAGCTTAAAGAAGGTGGAGGGAAAGGGCGATTTATTGCGACCGGTGTCCGCTGGGCGGAAAGTACAGCCCGGAAGAAAAACCGGGGAACTCTGGAAGTTTTGGCGACCACTGGGAGAAAAAATAATTTTGTTCTACTCAATGACAATGACGAGAAGCGCAGATTGTTTGAAACCTGCCAGCTAAAGGGGGAGAGAGTAGTCAACCCCATCATTGACTGGCAGGAAGCGGATGTTCTGGATTACGCCGCCGCCGAGAAAATCTGCATGAACCCGCTGTATTGCGAGGGCTTTCGGCGGGTTGGCTGCATCGGCTGCCCCATGGCATCATCATCACGGATTATGGAGTTTGCCCGCTATCCAAAGTTTAAGGCTGCATATATCCGAGCGTTTGATAAGATGCTGGCGCGGCGCATTGCAAAGGGAAAGGATGCGCATTCATGGCGTTCCGGCGTAGATGTGTTTCATTGGTGGATGGAGGACGGTGTTTTGCCGGGGCAGGAAGTCTTGGGAGGGTTTGAAGAATGACAAATTTTGAAAATTATGCAAGATCCCCTGAGTTGCTGGCAATGTTGATCGAAAAAGCGGTAGATGACGCCCTTGAAGCGGAGGGGTGTTCTTTAAATTTGAAATATCCGGAAGGGCTGTCAAGCGCAAAAGACGATCGGCTGGTAACATGGGAAAGCTGGTTGAAGGAGGAAATGTGATGGAACGACTGACAATTCCTGATGAGCGGATCGACGAGCACACAACGCGCCGAAAATTTATTGATATGGAAGCTGTTCGGGAGCACGCCATGGAATTTTACTGGAGACTGAAAGCCTATGAGGACACGGGGCTGATGCCGGATGAAATCAGGTCAATGCAAGAGGAGCACTTTAGCGGTCTGGAAATGGCAAAATTGCACAGCGCACTCATGGAACTCAAAAAATATCAAGAAGCCGACAAGGACGGCAGGCTCGTGGTGCTGCCGTGCAAGTTGGGTGATACGGTGTGGCTGGTTGTGACAAAACGGTCGAGAATCTATTCGACGGAGCACAAATTCGTCAAAAGGAGTCGCCTTACATTCCTAAATATGGAGCGCGTTTTACAGGAGTTTGGCAAGACCGTATTCCTCACCCGCGAGGAAGCGGAAAAGGCACTGGAGGGAAAATGGGATGACTGAATACATCGAACGGGAAGCGCTGGAAATTGCGCTGAATCACAGGCTGTCTTTTTTGATTGCGGAAAACAGCGAGTATGACCACTATACCAGCGGATACGAAGAAGCAGTCGACACTGTTGAGGATTTTCCATCAGCCGCCGACGTGGCTCCGGTGGTACATAGCCGCTGGGCACATATTGGCGGAGACGAGTGGTGCTGCCCTGTGTGCGGTTTTGTCATTACCACTGAGGGCAGTTGGGATAAGCCTACCCAAAAATATTGCGAGAACTGCGGAGTCAAGATGGATGAAAGCGAAGGTGTATAATGGAAAATCTTTTTCGCAGCGTTGGAATGATTGTGTGTGGATTCGGCGGGACGCTTCTTTGTATTGCTATCGTTTTCTTTTGCGCATGGTTAGCATCTTGCGCGTGGGCGGGTTTCAGCAACCAGTTTCGCAGTGTCTGTAAGGCTGAAAGCCTGATTTTTGAGTATCGCAAATATAGGGAGCAATTCCTTGCATGGATGAAACAGGGCATGCCGAAGGATGGTGCTGACTGATGGGGACAGAAGCTGACAGATGCAGGGACTGTGCCTTTCATCCGCGGGAAACCTACGGTACGCCGATCTGGGGCTGCGATTACCTGATCCTGACGGGAAAGCCCCGCGGCTGCAGCAGTGATCATTGCATCCGGTATCTGAAACGGACCGCCAAAATTGACAAGGAGTATCAGCGTGGGAAATGGGAAGTGCGGGAGGGGTACAAGGCGTACATCCTGCAACAGTACGCCTACCCCGGGAAGCCCGTTCCGACGCCGTTTGTGCCCGCTGCTCCGCATGCGGCACCGAGGGTGGCACAACCGCAGAAAGCGCCTAAGAAGAGCACAGAGGAACGTATGCAGGCCAGCAACAGACGTTATTATGAGAGCCACCGTGACGAGATCGCAAAGCGGAACCGGCAATACAGAGAGAAGCACCGGGAAGCAATCCGGGCGTATAACAGGGAATACAACAGGAAGAAAAAGGAGCGTGAATCAGAAAATGTCTGACAAAGAACTGGATAGCGCGATTGAATGGTTCGGGAAACGCACCGTGCCCATGCCGGGCGCGCGGAATATGTACCGTTTGGCCTATGCGGCGCTGAAAGCCCTCAAGGTAGATCAGGAACGCCTTGAGGGGCTGAGCCGGGAAGAGCTGGTTTCGGTGATTCATTACCTGCGTGCGGCCAATATCAACAGAGGGCGCTTGATTGACCGGCTGGAAGATGAGAATTACCGGCTGAGAGGGGGAGTCGAAAATGTTTGATATGGTCAATCATCCGGAGCACTACGCAAGCGGCGCCGTGGAGTGCATCGACGCGCTGGAAAGCGCCGTTCAGGGCCTGCCGCCGGAGCAGGCGATCTGCGCGGCAAACGTCATCAAATACGTATGGAGATACAGCCGCAAGAACGGCTTGCAGGATCTGCAAAAGGCGGAATGGTATCTGCATAGGCTGATGGGGATGGTAGAATGAAAAACGCATATGCAGCAAAGATACAGGAGCGCAAGCGTTTAGAGCGGCACGTTACCCGCCAGCTGATGGCAGACTGTGCGCTGATTGCGGCAAATATCGTATTTGGCGCAGGGGAGAAGCGCTGCGCGGCTTTCATGCGAAAGATGGAAGAGGTCTACACCGAAATGGCCGAGATCCAGCAGAAAGACACAGAAGACATGGAATACACAAAGGCCGTGGTGGATCGTAAGTTACAAGCGATCCTCGGCGATCAGTTTGAGCCGTGGGAAAGGAGATACTGCTACTATGATGGTTGATGTTGTCCCTTGCTGGGAATGTAAGTGGTGGGGCGATTGCCCGCGTATGGGGGACGCCGGTAAGGCGTGGAGCCGATGCAGGCTGACCGGCTGCACGGTCGATTCCGAGTTCTTCTGCAAGCATGGCAAGCGGGAGACTAACACAGAAGAAAAAGCATAAAGAAAGGCCGCTGGGAGCGCTGCCCCGGCGGCTCTTTTAAAAGGTTTGCATGTTTTCAAAAGTCGTAGTTGTTGCAATCGAATCTTTACTGTATGATGGTTATAGCAGGGTTACTACCACACACCTCCTTACAGCGCCGTGGCCCCGTGGCGCGAATAACGGGGCTCTATATCCCGCAGAGATTGCGCGAGATCAATGCGGGCCCCTTAAAGTGAATCGGCGGGCACGCGTGCAAAGCCCCAAAACACGCAACATGGCCCTGTTACGAGGGCCATATGCAGCATAGGTGCCCAGCAATGGGAGACCACAGCGAGTGACAGGGACTTTCCTTGAAGCGCTAAAGCAGGGCAGGGCTGCAATGCTGCACCAAATAATTTGAAAACGTTGCCGCGCGTATCAATGCGCTGATCAGCTGTGACGGGCGGATGAAATTAAACCGCAGCACGACAGTAAGCGTAAGCAAAACGTAAGCAAAGAGCAAGCAAACGGGAAGCAAAATAGGGCAAAAAGAAAAGAAACTTCCCCCTTTTGCCCCCTCTCTTCTTCTCCCCCTTGCATCCCCCGTATTATCTTACCCCCTATAATCCCCCAGAAAGAAAAGAAAAAATCCCCCCAGGAGCCCCCCGCTTGGCGCATGTACGCGGGGAGCATGAAAGGCGGTTATATGCGGCGTGCAGGTGCAGAAGCGAAAGCAATGGCTATAGGCAACGTTGTGGACGTGTGGCGGCTCAATACCGTCTCGCCGCTCCAAAAGGAGAATGCATTATGGCAAATCTGCGCGGCATAGCCGCAAAACTACAAACGGCGCTTTGCCATGAAGGCGTTTATATCAAAATCAATCAAGTACAAACGTACTCCGAAAAAAGTGAAAGGATGGTAACAAAGTACATGCTTATCAAAACTGAGAAAATCGCTGGCAGAAATAAGAATACTACCATCCTTGAAACATACCAGCTTGCCGAGGTTGTAAAATGCCTGGCTGACATGTATGGTGGTGGTTGATGTGGCGCTTACGCAAAAGCAGAAACGATTTTGCGAGGAGTATATTAAAACGGCGAATGCATCGGCTTCTGCGGTTGCTGCTGGATACAGCAAAAAGACAGCGGGAGCGATTGGAGCTGAAAACTTAAAGAAACCTCAAATAGCCGCTTATATCAAAAAGCGGATTGACGAGCAGGACGCAGCTCTGGTTGCGGATTCTAACGAAATCTTAAAATTTTACACAGCTGTGATGCGCGGCGAAGTAAAAGACCAGTTTGGATTAGATTCATCGCTGACAGACCGGCTAAAGGCTGCTGACAGCCTTGCAAAGCGGCTTGCGGCTGCGGAACTCAAACCAAACGTAGACGATGCGATTCGGGTGGTAATTGATGTCTGAAATTCGCCTGTCAGAAAAAATAGGCCCTGCGTTTTATGACGTTGCACATGACGTCTTCCGGCATGGCCACACGCATTATGACGAGAGCGGCGGGCGCGGTTCGCTGAAATCGTCTTTTATCTCCATTGTTGTCCCGCTGCTGCTGATTCAAAACCCGGGCACACATGCACTGGTTTTGCGCAAAGTGGCAAACACCATTCGAGACAGCGTATATGCGCAATATATTTGGGCAATCGGCGAGCTGGGAATGGCGGCGTTTTGGGATGCCAAAGTATCCCCAATGGAGCTGATCTATAAGCCAACCGGACAGAAGATCATGTTCCGTGGCGCGGATGACCCCATGAAGATCAAGTCCATCAAAGTACCGTTCGGTTATATTGCCGTGACGCACTTCGAGGAAAAAGACCAGTTCGCCGGGCGGGCGGAAATCCGTAATATTTTACAGTCCACCATGCGTGGCGGTACGGTTTTCTGGAACTTTGAAAGCTACAACCCGCCGATCAGCCGCGACAACTGGGCCAATAAAGACAGCTTGGAAGAGCGCGCCGATCGTTTGTGCCACAAGTCAACGTACCTGCAAGCGCCGCCTGAATGGTTAGGGCAGCAGTTCATTGACGAAGCGGAGCACCTTAAAGCGGCAGATGAGCGTGCCTATCAGCACGAATACCTCGGTATTCCGGTTGGCACAGGCGGAAATGTGTTTGAAAATCTTGAGCTGCGGGAGATCACGGACGAAGAGATTTCGCATTTTGACCGCATATATAATGGTGTTGACTGGGGATATTTTCCTGACCCGTGGGCGTTCAACCAGTGCCATTATGACGCGGCACGGCGCGTTTTGTACATCTTTGCGGAGATGACCGCAAATAAGAAGCGCAATAAAGAAACAGCAGATATGTTGCTTGATTATGGCCTTACGCGGGATGATCTCATCACAGCAGACGGTGCAGAGCCTAAAAGCGTCGCAGATTATCAGAAATTTGGTCTGCGCTGTATTAGTGCGAGAAAAGGCCCCGGCAGTGTTGAGCGTTCCATGCAATGGATGCAAGGCTTATCAAGCATCGTGATTGACAAAGTGAGATGCCCAAAGACAGCGGACGAGTTTGTTTCTTACGAGTACGAGAGGAACCGAGAGGGAGATATTATTAGCGGATATCCTGACGCAAATAATCATCATATCGATGCGTGCAGATATGCAACAGAATCGATCTGGAAAACGCCTGGGCAAAAAGGGAAAAGTGACTATATACCCATTTGGAGCAGATAGGAGCGGTTGAATGAAAACCTATCAGGATTTGTTAAACGCCGGCGAGAACGAACAGGATCGCATTGCCTTTATTCGGAGCGCAATCAACGATCATCGTGCATCAGGCGCATATAAGGCTGCGGCTGATGCAGAGCTATATTACGATGGCCTGAACCCTTCCATCAATCGCTACGAAAAGATTTTGTATGATATGCAGGGCAAAGCCCACAAGGATATGTGGACAGCGAATCACAAGCTGGCAAGCCGGTTCTTCGGCATGGCAGTTGATCAGGAAGTTTCCTATCTGCTTGGCAACGGTGTGACGTTCTCGGATGAGACCACGGGGAAGAAATTGTGCGCAGATTTTGACCAGGAGGTCATGGATGCTGCCAGAGCGGCGAAGATCGCGGGCGTATCGTTTGGCTTTTGGGATTTGACGCATCTCCGCGTGTTTTCCCTCTTGGAATTTGTGCCGCTGTACGATGAAGAGGACGGCGCTTTGAAAGCTGGCATTCGGTTCTGGCAGGTCGCGCCGGATAAGCCTTTGCGGGCGACGCTGTACGAGATTGACGGCTTTACGGAGTATTTCCAGCCAAAAAATAAAGACATGAGCGTATTACATCAGAAGCGCAGTTATAAGCTCATTGTCCGTAAGGCAGAAGTCGGAGAGACTGAAATTTATGACGGCGGGAATTATCCGGGTTTCCCTGTTGTTCCGCTGAAAAACAACAGGCATTGCCTTTCGGAAATTGCAGGCAAGCGTAATACGATTGATGCACTCGATCTTGCTTCGTCCAACATGGTCAACAACGTGGATGAGGGGAATTTGATTTATTGGGTGATTTCCAACTGCGGCGGCATGGATGATCTGGATGATGCAAAATTCGTGGAGCGCCTGAAAACGCTTCATGTGGCGCATGCCGACGGCGATGATGGAGCGAAGGCGGAGGCACACACCGTCGAGGCCCCGTATGAGGGGACGAATACTACCATCGACATGCTGAAAAAGAAACTTTATGAAGATTTTCAGTGTTTCGATTCTTCTGCAGTATCAGCGGGCAATCAGACCGCGACGGCCATTAAGGCAAGCTATGCCCCGCTCGATCTGAAAACGGATAAATTTGAAGCCGAAGTCACGCGTTTTATTGTTGAGATCCTGCGGCTGGCCGGCATTGACGATCAACCCAGCTACACGCGCAATCAGATCATCAACAAAACCGAAGAAACACAGGCAATTCTTCTGGGTGCTCAGTATTACGATGATGAGTACATTACGAAGAAACTGCTGACCATAAACGGCGATATTGACCAGTTTGAGGACATGATGAAGCGCAAGGCGGCGGAAGAGATTGACCGGAGCTTTGAAGAACCGCCGGAGGTGAGCGGCGATGGCAACGCCTGATCTTGGGCATCAGCTTACCGATAAAGAGCTTGCAAAGCTGGAACGGCGCATTGCAAAGCTGTACCGCGAGGCCGGGAAAGAGCTGCAAGCGACTATCGACGCATATTTTGAGCAGTTTGCCAAGCGCGACGAGGAAATGAAGGCGCTGATCGGCACCGTGCAGAACGGTAAAGAATGGACGGAGGCCGACTATAAGCAATGGCGGCTGAACCAGATCGGGCGCGGAGAACGCTATCAGGCCATGCGTGACAAGGTGGCGCACCGCGTGACCGACGCAAACGCCGTGGCGGTGTCCTACACCAACGATGCAACGCCCGGTATCTACTCTCTCAACCGCAACTATGCGGCGTACACCATTGAGCAGGTCGCGGGCAACGTGGGCTTTGATCTGTGGGACGAGCAGACTGTCAAGCGGCTTATGGTAGAGCAGCCGGATCTGATGCCCTATTACCCGCCAAAACGCGCTTTGAAGCGCGGTATCGACCTTGCGTGGGGCAAAAAGCAGATTACGGCCAGCGTGACCAGCTCTATCCTACAAGGCAAAAGCATCAAAGGCATGTCAGATGATCTGCAAAAGCGGATCACTACTATGAACCGCGACAGCGCGATACGAACCGCCCGAACCGCCGTGACCGGCGCGCAGAATGCCGGGCGCATGGACAGCTACGCGGCGGCGGAGAAGATGGGGATTAAGCTCAAAAAGGAATGGCTTGCCACGCTGGACAGCCGCACCCGCCATTCTCACGCCATGCTGGACGGTGAACAGGTAGAGCAAGATGATAAATTCTCTAACGGCTGCCGATTTCCGGGAGATCCGCAAGGCCCGCCGTGGGAGATTTATAACTGCCGTTGCACGATGATTGCTGCGGTGGATGTGGTAGATACTTCAGATGCACAAAGACGCGCCAGAAACGCTGCTACAGGCGAGACTGAGGTTATCTCAAACATGTCCTATGCGGAATGGGCTGGGTGGAAAACGTCTGCGGAACGCCAAGATGCGAACTTTGCGGGAACCGTAGGAATTACGGCAAGCTTTCGGCTTGGCATGAGCAATGTGCTGAAAAAAAGCAAAAACGCGGAAGTTAAGGCTGTATACGCCAAATACCAAAACGAACTCAAGTGCATTGACAGCCATTACAAGAAAGGGGCTTATTTTTATAGCAAAGATGGCGGGATACACTTTGACGAAACAAGCTCAGCGGCCGGAAGCAGGTATCAAAAGCCATATCAAGTTGCTTTCCATGAATTTGGGCACAATATCGACTGGCTTATAGGCGGAAAAAACCTATTTGAATATGCGTCAAACAAAGTGTATAATGGCAATAGGCTTAAAGACGTTATAAAAAGTGATTATTTGGCGTTTAAAAAAGCGTCTGGTCAAAAGAAAAACGACGATTTAATAGCAATGCTCCGAGCTGAAAATATGCCATTGACAGAATGCGGGAATATTTCAGATATTCTTGAATATTGCACTAATAAATCATATCCGTTAGGAATTGGCCACGGCGTAAAATACCACAAGAACCCTGGAGCAACAGAAAAAGAATTCTTTGCCGAAGTTTTAGATAGTGCTGCGGCGAACGAGGAATCGTTTTTGCAAATGCAGCGGATTTTTCCCAATGCGGTTAAATTGGTACTTGACATTGTTAAGGGGGCTATATAATGACAGCTGATGAAGCGATCCGCTTGTACATGGAAAAATTTGGTGGGTTCCCTGCGTTCCTGTTTATGGGTGCCTCGGACGAAGTGATAATCAGCAAAGTGCAAGAAGCCATCAAGACGGGGCAAGAGATTGAAGCGTCTGACGATAATGTATATTGAGGGCTTGCGGAAATGAGTATCGAAATCCACGACAACAGCAAAGAGATCTCTGCTGCGATTAAGGCGGCGCTGCTGCGCGGGCTGGAGAAGTGCGGCCTGGTGGCAGAGGGATACGCGAAAAAGCTGTGCCCGGTGGATACCGGAAACTTAAGGAACAGTATTACACATCAGGTAGACAGCGAGGGCCATTCCGTTTATGTTGGAACAAATTCCGATTATGGCGCTTATGTGGAGCTGGGGACCGGAAAATATTATCCGGGTGGCAGGCCGACGCCGTGGGTATATCAGGACGCAAAAGGCAACTGGCACCGGACGAGCGGCAGCAAGGCACAGCCCTTTTTGAAACCGGCTGCAGCGGAGCATGCAGACCAATATCGGGAGATTCTGAAAAAGGAACTGAAAAATGGATAATGAAACGATCAAGGCTATTGAAGCCATCATTAAACGCGGCAATGATGCTGAGATCCGGCGAAAAGGCGATGGGTACATCGTTTTGGAAGTAAAAAAAGCAATTAAATATACGACTTCTGCGTAATTGGGCGCAGGAAAGGGCAATTAGAGCCAACTACCGAGGATCCCTCGGCGGTTGGCTCTTTTCTTTTTGGTAAAATCCGCGAGGTATAGCGGTTTTTATAAAAACTATCGTTTCCAAAGGAACGGAACCAAAGAAAAGGAGATAGTGTCATGGCACTTACAAGAAAACTACTCAAAGGTATGGGGCTGACCGACGAGCAGGTAGATACCATCATCGAAGCGCATACCGACACCGTGGACGGCCTGAAAGCTGATATCAGCAAGTACAAGACCGACGCAGAGAAGCTGCCCGGTGTTCAGAAGGAACTGGATAACCTTAAGGCAGCAGGCGATGGCGGATACAAGGAGAAATACGAAAAGGAACACTCGGCATTTGAAGCCTTTAAGACCGACATCACCGCAAAGGAAAGCAAGGCGGCAAAGGAAAAGGCCGTGCGGGCTTACTTTGAAAGCAAAAATATCACCGGCGCGAATCTCGACCTTGCAATGCGCGGCTGCGGCGAAGAAATGGCCGCATTGGAGCTGGAAAACGGCAAAATCAAGGACACCAAGAGCCTTGATGCGCTGATGGAGAGCACCTACAAGGGCCTTGTTTCCACCACGCGTACAAAGGGCGCGGATCCCGCAAATCCCCCGGCGAATGCAGGCGGCGGCGCAATGACCAAGGATCAGATCATGCAGATCAAGGACAGGGCGGAGCGCCGCGCGGCGATTGCTGCAAACATCAATCTTTTTGAAAATAAGAACGGAGGCTAATTATGGCTGCTGAAAC
>ERZ1024479.12-NODE-12-length-41727-cov-21.419922_pt1 | contig 41727 bp, 39 predicted proteins | sample MGYA00520800_ERZ1024479 | MGnify/ENA primary metagenome ERZ1024479 (study PRJEB33242, sample SAMEA3444313) | Homo sapiens | biome: Host associated; feature: Gastrointestinal tract; material: Stool | place: Uganda | collected 2011-01-01 ... | reverse complement strand
ATACGAGATATTGGCGTGACTGGAGTTCAGACGTGTGCTCTTCCGATCTTGGTTTGATTGTTAGAGAAAACAAAGACAAAATCAACATCGAATATAATGGATATAGGGTTAGCATAAAAAAGACGATTCGTGATTCAAAAGGGAATGTCGTTGAAAACAAGAACTGGATTGTTACAGCGTTTGATAAAAGCAAGCCTAAACACGAAAAAAGGAATCCATCGTCAAGCGAAACCTTAACAACTCCTTCCGCAAACCAAAAGGCTGATGGAGTGACTTTACCATCAAACGAGGATTCCATCGACAAAGGTAGTAAAAAGGCAGAGAAGAAGCAAAAGAAGCAGAGCGTTTTTGACAAGGCTAAGGAGATTGCCGACAAGGAGGAGAAGAAACGCAAGGCTGAGGATGACTCGGTTCTCGGTCAAGCGACAAGAGCTGTGGGCAAGAAAAAGAAGGTCAACCTGTTCAAATATACGGCTTCAAAAATAATTAGCCATCCTGTGCTGAGAGGAGTGCATTATGCCAACGGCTATGCGTATGCTTCTGATGGATACATCCTCTTCAAGGAGAAAGCGGACTATCCCAAAGAGTGGGAAGGCACGACAAGAGACAAGGACGGCAATCTGATTGATGGAAAATATCCGGACACTGAAAAGGCGATACATAGATTGGTTCATATCCCCGACAAGGAGGTTGAGTCGTTGCCGTCAAAGGAGGTGCTTGACTTCGCCATCGCTGCAAGCAAGAAGTTGAAAGGAGAGGCAATACCTGTCGCAATTGATGGACTATTCTTTAATGCCGTCAATCTGAAGAAGTTTCTTGAAGCGGTTGCATCCAAAGGAATGGACAAGGTTGTATACAGGCATCCGATGCTGTATGCCACCAACGGCAAGGATGAGATTGTAATGATGCCTACAGTGAATACATTGGAGGGAACATTGGATATTGCCGACAAGATGGAAAGAGCAGGTTTGCCCAAAGAGCAGATTGATGCGTGGAAGGCACACATTGAAGCCGCTGATAAGAAAATGTCGTTTGAGGATTTCCAAAATGCCGAAAAAAACGCCAAGAGGAAAGGTGTCAGACTCACCGAAGCGGAAAGTCCGAAGCGTAAGGCTGACGAGCGTTATCAGAGAGGTGAAGGGGGCGTGAAGCCTTCTAAGGCTGAGGTAGCGTTGCGTGATGCTGTGATAGACAGACTGCGCGAAAGCGGAATGGATGTGATTGCGGACGAGGCTGAGGGTCAGAGGGTGCTGGATGAGGTGAACGGACGAGCTAAGGTTCAGATGGGTGATGCGCCTGAGACTTTTGCTGAGCGTCAGAAGCAGGCTGTTGAAAGCCATGGTGTCGTGATGCCGGGGTTGAATGAAAGCTATGTTGAGGTTGTGAAGGATATTCCAAGACATGAATATACTGGAAGCATAGCTGAAGCAACACGTGAAGCCATTGATGCAGCGAAAAGAAAGTATGCAGGAAAGGAATTGACCTATAATAATTATGGAGCCAACTTCAATTATACAATATCTGCTAATGCTATTGATATTTGTTTAAGCCCCAAACATCAGAATTTGAGTGCAAACAAAGGCATACATTTGGCATTGGCGGAACATCTTGACGAAGTAATCAATAAGAGTGTCGAGGTGGAGGAGCATCCTGACTACATAAAGGGCAAGGATGGAAAGCGTGGCGAAGAGGTGAACCCGAATGCCATTATGCATAGATTCTATGGTGTAGCAGTAATTGATGGTACGCCTTGCAGAGTGATGACTCTGATGCGTGAAGACGGTAGAAGCGAAGAGGCCAATGGTGTCCATTCGTATGAGGTTCAAAAAATAGAAGTGCTTGACAACGAATCGCCAAGCACCTCTAATGGTGTGGGTACGCAGATGAAAGATTTGTCTGCCTATCCGCTTGCAAAGTTACTAAAAGGAGTTGAAAAGTCATACGATAAGGGCAAATATTTGCTTGATGAGAGCAAAAAACGTTCTGTAGGTCTTAGAGAGCAGCGTGTGGACGGTGCTGATGGCGTTCGTTTCTTCCGTACAGCGAATGGTGAGGCGTATGGCTTTACTGTTGGTGGCAGGATTTATATCGATCCGAGGATTGCAACGAGCGAGACCCCGGTGCATGAGTATGCTCATTTGTGGGCTGAGGCTCTGAGGAACGGCAATCCTAAGGAATGGCAGAACGTTGTGGAGCTTATGAAGGGTACGAAGGTCTGGGACGAGGTGAAGGCGCGTTATCCTGAGTTGAAGAGTGACGACGAGATTGCTGACGAGGTGATTGCTACGTATTCAGGCAGACGTGGTGCGGAGCGTCTGCGTGAGGAGCAGCGCAAGATTGCTGAGGGTAATGGCGGCGTGTTTGAGAAGGCTGAGGCTGTCAATGCTCTTGAACGCGTGAAGCAGGCTCTGAAGAAGTTCTGGAATGGTGTGGCTGACTTCCTGCACATTCATTACAAGAGTGCAGAGGAAGTTGCCGACCGTGTGATGAAGGATTTGCTTGAGGGTGTTGACCCAAGAAAGATGGGAAAAACAAAGGACGGTGGTGTACGATTCAGTGCTAAACAAAAAAGAGCACTTGAAACCGCCTCTCTTGGAAATGTTCCAAGGTCATTAACTGTCGTTTCAAGTGCTGCTGGTGCAAATGTATTAAATAATATTGAGAATCTTGCAAAAGAATTTGAAAAATCTGCAACCCAGCCTAAAACTTTCATTGGTGATGTAGCGAAGGCTCTTGGTGCAAGCAGGTTCGGCAGTGGTAGCGAGTATGCTACATTCGAGACCAAGAATGGTAATATTGTAACAATTCGCCTTGCGAACCATAATGCTCATGTTTCCGGCTTTGACCATAACGACAAGGATAATGGTATAAGTATCGTTATTTCTCCAAAGCCTAATGAGGGCATTACAAACGATGGCAACGCTCATATCACGGAGTTCTATTATGACTCTATCAAGTTGCGTAGAGCCGAGGGTAAGCCTTTGGCTGAGATTGTGCGCTCTATCAAGCAGGCTCTGTACAGTGGTGAGTTTAAGGACACGACTGGACTTGCCGAGCGTCAGGAGGTGAATGGTGAGGATGTGATTCGCTATCAGTCGTCATCAGAGAATAGCGACAAGACTCTTGCCGGTGTTCATAACATCACAGAGGAGAAGCTGCGCAAGGCTTTGAAGTTGGGAGGTCTTGCAAATCCGAGTGTTGCAGTGATAGACATTTCCAAGAATAGTCATGAGGGTTTTGGTGAGATTTCGCTGATATTGCCTTCTGAAAAGGTGGCTAAGAGAACAGGAAAGAACGCTGGTACTTGGCAGGGAGATGCTTGGACTCCTACCTATCCGCAGATAGAGAGACGGATGAGCAACAAGGGGGCTGAAAAAGCTTCTAAGGATGTTCTTTCTGTTCCTAGTGATATGTATAGCAAGGTAAGAATTGGACTTGACCGATGGCTGGATAGTGGAGAAGCAAACTCTGCTATGGCTTATATGTTCCTTCACGAAAAGGGTGTGGCTCCTGAACCGAAGAAGATTCAGCCTAAGTTTAGTGATGAAGCATACAACGAGTTGAAGTCTATTACTGCTGGAAACTTCAATATCTATGGTATCAGCAAAGCTGATGCCCAGAAGGTCTTGGCTATGTACATTGACGCCTATTTTGATGGCGATAAGGATTTGTATGAGGATAAGACCAAGGCTTGGCTGGAAAAAAACAGGTCTATCGTTGATGCTGGTGATAAGGGTGGAATGAGATATGCCATCGCCAAGGAGAATGTTAAACTGTATGATGAATATGGTTTCAACTACAGGGGTGTGCAGACTTTCGTCAGGGATGTAGAGTATGATCATCGTAATACTGGAGTTGACATGAATGCTACGCTTAATGAGGTTGAAGACTACATTAAGACCAATAGCTTGACAGATGAGTTCAATACTTGGCAGGAAGGTAAGGAAAAGGAATATGGAATTAAGGAGGTTATCTTTGATGGCTTTACTCCTAGTGGTAATCGTAGATATATACCAAACACATTGGAGAATGTTTCCAAGATAATGAAGAAACAAGGTCGAAATGGTGCAACAGGAGCATGGGCATCTTTCCCGAACTTTGCTGCAAGGTTGATGCCTTCTTATGGGACATTGGAGGATATTCGCTCTAAGAAAGGCTTGTTGACTTCTGACCGTGAAAAAATTGATGATTTCAGAGAAATGTGGTCGAAGGTATTCTTTGAACTTGGCATGAAGTGCCAGCCTGACGCAACTGGTACTTTTGATGATTATGGTTTTGATAGACTTTCTGAGGCAGCTATGACCAGTGACCCACAAGCCTTTTTGAAGCAGGAGTACAATGTGGACTTCTCTGACGAGGACACAAAACGTTTGAAGAAAATGGTTAAGGCAATTAAGGAAGAGTATCCTGCCATGTACTTTGAGACGAAGTTTGAGCGTCCTGTTTACTTGAATGAATTTGCTGCAGTTGTCGTGCCTAATGACTTGGGAGCTGATGTGAAAAAGGCACTGTCAGATTTAGGCATTGCAATGTATGAATATGATGCATCGAAGGAAGGTGACCGTAGTCGTGCCTTTGATGAAGCGGTAAAGAGCAGTGGAAAGATTCGCTTCCAGTTCATCGGTGAGAAGGGTGCTGCGGAAGCCGACCATGCCGAGGAGGTTTTTGCAAACGAAAATGTAGAGCGCAGCGTAAGGGAGAGCCGAAGCGAGAAGACGGAGTTGACCGAGGAGGAGCGGGAACTGAGGGACAACCTTGTGGAGCGTATGCGCAAGGGTGGACTTGACGTGGTGACTGATTCGGAAGAGATGCAGAGAGTCATAGACACCGAGAACGAGCGGACAAGGATGATGGGTGCCGGTTCAGTTCGCGAGCATCGTGTGTACCACGGCAGCGGAGCGGACTTCGATGCTTTCGACCACTCGCACATGGGCGAGGGAGAAGGTGCGCAGGCTTACGGCTGGGGTACTTATGTGACCGAGGTGGAAGGCATCGGCAGGACGTATGCGGAACAGAATGCGACAACGCACAATGATGCTTTACGAGCATTGCAACACGATGTAGATGCTATATCTGACCAACTTAACAGACACCGGGATGATTTGAAGTATGACGAAGAACAGCTAAAACGTGCTAACGAATGGAGAGCCGAGGCTGAACTTGACTATGAATTGTTCAGAGATGAAGCTGAGGAATTAAAGGAAAAATATGGGGAGGCTTCTCCTAAATACCGAAATCATCTGTTTAATGACATCTATACAGATGAAATGAAACGTGCTCAAAGTTCAGTTAAGAGCACAGAAGAGTCAATCCAGTATCGCAAGGAGAAAATAGCAGAGCTGGAAAAGGCATTAAAGGATAAGCAAGCGGAGATTGATGAACTGCCGAAGGAGTTTCCACGCCACCTTTACACCGTAGAAATCCCCGATGACAACGGCAGCAACTATCTGGATTGGAATGGCCACCCTGCTGAATCTTTATTGAAAGATGTAGGTTCGTTTTTGGAGAGTAATGGCTTTGAGAGGGTGCAGGATAGCCCTGTCAGATATGAGAAAGGCGAAAGCACCGTTGTTTTGAACCCCAATGCGACTGGAGCTGATTTGTATGCGGAATTGCAGGAGGCTCTTGGCAATGACAAGAAAGCGTCACAAGCATTGGCTGAGTCAGGCTGTATTGGCATCAAATATCCTGCTGACAATATGCGTGGTGGTCGTGAGGATGGCGCAAAGAACTACGTTATCTTCAACGAGAATGATGCGAAGATAACCGACCATACACGCTTTCTGCGGACTGCAAGCGGAGAGGTGTACGGCTTGGTGAAGGACGGACGCATATACCTTGACCCAAAGGTGGCTACATCGGAGACTGCGGTACACGAATACACGCATCTGTGGGGCGATATGCTGAGACGCAAGGATTCCGAGCAATGGAGCCACACGGTGAAGGAACTGAAGAACAGCGTTCTTTGGGAGGAAGTGAAGGAGTTGTATCCGGAGCTGAAGACCGATGACGAGATAGCGGACGAGGTGTTGTCGACGTTCAGCGGACGCAGAGGAGCGGAACGCTTGCGCGAGGAGGCACGCAGGGTTGCCGATGGCGATGGCGGAGTGTTCACCAAGGCGAAGGCTATCGAGGCGTTGGAGAAAGTGAAGGAAACCATAGCGCGGTTCTGGGAAGGAGTGGCGAGGATGTTCGGCATCAACCGCTACCGCAGTGTCGAGGAGTTGGCTGATATGGCTATGAAGGACTTGCTTGACTCCAAGAATCCTATGAAGGATGAGAGCGGAATGAGAAAGCGAGGAGAGGTTGGCGATGAGGGAGTAAAGTCGCTGAAAGGAGAAGAAGCAATGGTGGCTCTTGACAATATTTTCGAAGACAAAAAGACTGAGAATATGCCACAAAAGGTTTCATCTTTGGTCAAATTTATGGAATTATTCCGAAAGCCTGTTCGCACATTCCTTGGCGAAGTTGTGAATGTTAAGGAAGAAGTCTATAATAAAATCATTCGTGAGAAAAGAACAAGTATTTCAGGTGCTGTATTGCCGACTCTTGAAAATGCAGACTTCGCCATACGTGATACAGATGGAAGTACTTTATATATAAAGCGATTTAAGAGCGAGAACAATGATAATGTTTATAATATAGCAGTTGTAAACAAGTATGGTGAAGTGGAGGATTATGTAAGTTCCGTTCACATAAAGAGTGACAACAATCTACGTAACAAAATAACGAAAGGTGCTGAATTGTTACTACCGCAAGAACGGATTACCGACGGGACAATGTCCCGAAACAATTCAACACCTGATGCAAAGGTAGCGAATTACTCTGAAACCGCCAAACCACGCCTCAGCAGAAAGCCGGGCGAGAGCATCTTCGACTATGCGTCACGTGTGTCGGAGAGTGTTGACAGAAGCGTGAGGGAAAGAGTAAGCGCACGGGACGAGTATGAGAAGAAGGTCAAGAGCAAAGGCTTCCAAACGAAGGAAGCGTTGCAGAACAGTATGCTCGGACTGCAGGAGTTTATGTTCGCAATAGACCACGCATCGGGCAACAAGCGATATATAGAGGACATCCCCGACTTTGAGAATCCGATACTCGGAGAGAACCGCCTGTCATCGGTGAACAAAGAGGAGATGCACCAAGTGGCGAAGACGCAATTCAAGCCGTTGATGTCGGCAGTGGCTAAACTGAGTGGCAACGGCAAGGAGAGCGGAGAGCTGTACGACTATATGTTCGCCAAGCACGGACTTGAGCGTGATGCCGTGATGCGGCAGAGAGAGGCTCAGAAAGAGTTTGACAAGTACCAAAAGGCAAATCCCAAGGGGACTAAAACGATTGGAGATTTCGTTGCAAGCCTTGAAGGCAAAGACTATGCAGGACTTACGGCATTGACGGCAGAAGACGGCAGGGTGAAGTCGATACAATCGCAGATAGACGCCATTGACGAGCAGATGAAGGCTACAGACGACCAATTGTTGCTCCGTAAACTCGGTGGTCAGAAGAAGCGGTTGAAGGTGGATTTGCTCAATGCCGCAAGGGATGCCGCTGATGACATCCGCAAGGCTTTTGAAAGCAATCCGAGCCATGATAGGTCAGACATAAATGAATTATGGAAGCGTGTAAACGAAGTGAACGGCAACACGCTGAGGAAGTTGTATGAGAGCGGTCTGCTCACTAAGGAGGCATACAACGACATCAACAGTATGTACACGCATTATATCCCAATGAGAGGATTTGACCAAACGACAAGTGCGGACGCTTACGCTTATCTGACGCACAGCGACAGCGCATTCAACGCACCGATAAAGACAGCCAAAGGACGCAGTTCCAAGGCTGACAATCCTATAGCGTATATGCAGGCGATGGCGGAAAGTGCAATAATGCAGGGCAACCGCAACGTATTGGTGAAACAAAAGATGTTGAACTTTGTGCGCAACCATCCGAGCGACCTTGCAAGCGTCAGCGATGTGTGGTTGCAATATGACTCGGTTGCCGATGAGTGGAAGCCGGTGTTCCCAGACAACATCGGTGCTAATGACAGCGCATCCGTGGTGGCGAAGAAGATGGAGGCATTCGAGGATAAAATGAAACAGATGGCAGAGAAGCACCCGAACTTGGTGAAAAGAAGCAACGAAGCACCGGACATCCCATATAAGGTGGTAGAGAAAGGGCAGTTGAACGAACACCAAGTGCTTGTGAAGCAAAATGGCAAGTCTTACATCATCACAGTCAACGGCAGTCCAAGAGCGGCACAGGCAGCGAATGGCCTGACGAATCCGGACACAGACCTTACGGGTGCAGTCGGTAAAGTCTTAGAGGGAGCCGAGGCATTGAACAGACAATTGTCCTCCTTATACACCACGTTGAACCCCGACTTCATTGGCTCAAACTATGTGCGAGATGCCTTGTACTCAAATACAATGGTGTACGTCAAGGAAGGAGCTAAGTATGGTGGTTCCTTTAATCTCAATTTCGCCAAATACAATCCAGCGGAAATGGCGAACCTATATGCACGTTACAACAAAGGCAGCCTTGACACATCCAATGAAACGCATAGACTGTTTTTGGAGTTTATGCAGAATGGTGGAGAAACTGGCTTCGTGAACCTAAAGCAGATAGAGAAGAGGAAGTCGGAGATAGCGAAAGCAATCAAGCGGGATGGGGAAATATCCGCGGCACAAATTTGGGGCGGTTTGAACGATGCCATTGATTTCGCCAACAGGGCAGTAGAGAACAGCGCAAGGTTTGCGGCATATGTCACGTCACGGAAGAGCGGACGCAGTGTAGGAAGGTCAGTATATGACGCAAAAGAGATTTCTGTCAACTTCAACAGAAAGGGAAGCGGCTCTAAATTTATGGGAGCGGAAGGACAGACCAAGGCAGGAAACGCCGCCGCTTTTGTGTCGGGAGCCGGAAGAGGCTTGTATATCTTTTGGAACGCAGGTCTTCAAGGCCTCACTAACTTCTCAAGACAGATAGGGAGACATCCTGGCAGAGCGTTGACATTGGCGTCATTGCTGTTTGGCTTTGGTGCATTGATGTCGTATTTAGGGAATAGAGATGATGACGATGAAAACAATTACTTCAATCTTCCCAAGTATATCCGCAGAAGCAACGTCTGCTATAAGATTGGAGATTTGTTTGTCACGATTCCACTTACCGTTGAGTATCGGTCATTCTATGGACTTGGAGAATTGGCGAGCAGCACACTTGCCGGAAAAGAGGACGGAACGACAAAAGACATCGCCAAAGAAGCGGTTTCACAAGTATCGCAGTTGTTCCCTATTGACTTTGCAGAAGGAGGCGGAGGACTGCACGCATTGATTCCGAGTGCCGTAAAGCCGATAGTAGAGGCAGAAACCAACACCGCATGGACAGGTCTGCCGATTTATAAGGACAATGATTTCAACAAGAATATGCCAGAGTACACGAAAGTGTATAAGACCGCCAATGGGCATCTTGTTGAGATAGCGAGAGCGTTGAACGATGCCACAGGAGGCAACAAGTACAAAAAAGGCTTTATAGACATAAATCCTGCGAAAATGGAATATGTCCTCAAGGGTATGCTCGGAGGAGCGTTCAGTTTCCCAGACAAACTTGTCAAAACAACAGAGACGATTATGGGCGACCGTGAATTTGATTGGCGGAACACACCTTTTGCCAACAGATTCGTTAAGAACGCTGACGAGAGGACGGAGTACAAGGCTTTGAACGAACAATACTTTAAGTTGAAAGATGAAATGGATGTCGTCAAACAACAGCTGAAAGGCTTTGAAAAAGAAGCTGATGCCGGGAACGAAAAATACGAAAAGGCTCTGCTTCAATTGGAGGACAGCAAAGATTATGAAAGGTTGGAATTATTCAAGGATTATGAGAAGGAACTTAAAGGCTTGAACGATGAACTCAAGGAACTAAGGATGTCTCCTGATTATGACAAGGCAGAAGAAAAAGAGTTGCAAAAAGAGATTGCGGAACTACAGAGACAATTGATCGACGAGATGAGAGAAATTAAAAAATAACTACGCTTAACTGATTGTGTTATATAACTTTGAGGATATGATAAAGGTTAACAAGAATAGAATGGTACCGTTGTCTCGGCTTACTCAAAGAGAGCGAGCCGAGATGGACACGGTCAAGTTTGACAACAAGTTCAACGATGACCGCAAAGCGACAGACATCCTTTTCCTTGCGAAGAACTATTGGGATGCTATGAGCAAGTTCCGCAAAGACCGGAAGCGCAACAAAGATTACAATTACGGCAACCAATGGGGCGACAAGGTGGTAGTGGACGGCAAGGCGATGACCGAGGAGGAGTATATCATAAAACAAGGCGGCACACCACTGAAGTCCAATCTTATCCGCAGGCTTGTGCGCAACGTGCTTGGCGTGTACCGCACTCAGACCAAGGAGCCAATGTGTGTAGCTCGAGACCGAGACGAGCAGACGCTCGGAGAAACAATGTCGACCATACTCCAGTACAATTGGCAGTTGAACGATATGCAGGAGATAAATGCGAGGTCGTATGAGGATTTCCTCATAGGCGGTCTCGTAGTGCATAAGAAAACGTTCGGGTGGCGCAACGGCAAGTGCGACTGCTGGACAGACTATGTCAACCCGGACAATTTCTTCGTTGACAACAGAGTCACCGACTTCCGCAGTTGGGATACGCAGGTAATAGGCGAGATACATGACTATTCGTTCGAAGATGTGTGCCGAGAGTTCGCACATTCACCGGAAGACTATGCGGCGTTGCGAGGAATCTACGCACAGGCGCACAATGCCAAGTACTATTCCATAGACACGTCATATACTTTCGGATCGAAGCGGGAAGGAGACCTTGATTTCTTCATTCCCAAAGACCCTAACCTATGCCGTGTCATAGAGGTTTGGAACAAGGAGATGAAACCCCGCTTCCGGTGCCATGACTATATGACGGGAGACTACTACAAGATAGACGAGGAAGACTATAAAGAGTTTGTCTTGGACGAGAACCAACGCAGAAAGGAACAGGGTATGGCGCAGGGCATCGAGGAGGACGACATCCCTACCATTGAGGCTGAATGGTTTATGGATGACTATTGGTATTACAGATTCCTCACCCCTTTCGGTCACATATTGCAGGAAGGCGAGACACCCTACAAACATCATTCCCATCCGTATGTATACAAGGCATATCCTTTGATTGACGGAGAGATTCACTCGTTTGTCAGCGATGTCATAGACCAGCAGAAATACGTCAACCGACTGATAACGCTGAACGACCTTGTCATACGCAGCAGTGCCAAAGGAGTTGTCCTCTTCCCCGAGGAGGCGAAGCCTGACGGAGTAACTTGGCGAGAGCTACAGGAGACGTGGGCGAGAGCTGACGGCTTTATGGTGTACAACGGCAAGAGCGGCACAGCACCGAGACAAATGAGCAGCAACAATACCAACGTAGGCATCCAAGAGTTGTTGTCGTTGCAGTTGAAATTCTTCGAGGACATCAGCGGTGTCAACGGCGCGTTGCAGGGCAAGCCGGGCTATTCGGGGATGTCGGGAACGTTGTATGCGCAACAGACACAGAACGCCACCACATCGCTTGTGGACTTACTTGAGACATTCTCATCGTTCGTGGTGCAGTCGGCATACAAGGATGTGAAGAATATGCAGCAGTTCTACGACACCAAGAGAGTTGTGAACATCGCTGGGCGCAGTGGTGGAGCGGTGGTCTACGACCCTGAGAAGATAAACAACATAGAGTTTGACCTTTCCATTGTCGAAAGCACGCAAACACCCGTTGTGCGTCAGATGGCGAACGACTTCCTTATGCAGATATGGCAGTCCGGTCAGATTACATTGGAGCAGTTGCTTGAGGCAGGCAATTTCCCATTTGCCGACAGTTTGTTGCAGCAAATCAAGACACAAGGACAGGCGATAGCGCAAGGGCAGCAACCACAGCCGTTGTCGGCAGACGTGCAGCAACAAGTACAGCGGCAGGCGAACCAAGCCGCTGTACAGCAGATGCAGACTATAATGCAGAGAGCCTAACGCTTGGCGAACCAATCGAGGAATGCGGAATGTTTAAGGGCGGTGATGTCGGCAGGCATCTCGCCCTTTCCGTTCCTATAGGGGGTGCAATAGAAACACTCTCTTTGCATATCGGCAACGGACGCATCTTTAGGTATGTAGTTTTTCCGTTTGAGGACACGGAAGTTGCGTCTGTCAACAACGACAAGTCCGCCATCCTCAGACGGCATCACATAATAACGCTCACCATTCTCACTATGAGCGTTGTCCGCTTTTCTTACGGCAAGAGAATACACAATCTCAGCCTTGATTTTCTTGAAAATATTCATATCAGAATTTTGCTAAAGAGTTAATATTGGTCTTTGTTATCAGTCTATCGTTGTGTGCCACAACGCTTGGACGTTCCATCTCGAAGAAGCATATATGCAACCCAATGGCACGAGTCATCAACAAGTCATCGTGCTTTCCGATTTCCGCACCGAACGATCCGTTCTGCTTCTGTTCGTAGCATAGATACTCATCAAGGCACCGCTCGTCACGCTCTACATACAGAGCCTCCCTGACTACTTTCACAAGGGTGGATATAATCATCGGTTTTGTCTGCACGTTTGTGTGGAATCCATACTTCACGCTTCTCCCCTCACGGATGTCAATCTCGCTCGGCTTGCGCGCATACAAATTGTTGTAGACATTCTTGATTTGGTTGAGGATGAACACCGACTGGTCGCCATCAACCATTCTATCCCTGTCTTTAGTTTCAAGGGTGTTGGACTCTATGACGAGCAGGCTGTCGTTGTATAGTTTGGCTATCTGAGCCGCTTTCCACGCAAGAAGGTCGTGGTCTATATGTCCGTACCATTGCGCCACCACGCAAGGTTTTCCGTCCGTCTCCATCATCCAATACCTGTCGAACACCACGACAACGGAGAAGTCGGCTTTGTTGGAACGACCTCCAACGTCCACCACAGTAAGGTATCGGTTTGCGATGCGCTTGTCCGGGAACACTTCCGGCAATTCCCACACACAGAACTTTCCTTGCGAGTCCGCCTCGAATTTCACGTGCTGCAAAGCCTCCTTGCCGCTGTCACCGTCACCATACACGTCCCCGACAAGCTGAGGAGGGCGACAGGACGGTTTGAGCAATTCCACCTTGTATTTGTCGAACACCGAGCATCCTGAGTGTTGGAAAGCCTCCACGTCATCGGATGGATATTCGGCAGCCATATCACCGTGTTCATCATACTCGGCACGTTTCAGACAATACCAATGGATTCCTTCAAGCGTGGCTCCCTGCTGCCATAGCCACCACAGATACTTTCCGCTGTCGTGCCGTCTGTCCGAGATATACTCGTTAAGTCTGTTCTTGTAGAGATTCCTTGCAAATTCATCCCTGTCTTTTATCGGCAGCGTGTATCTCTCAATCTTGAACCACGGCACGAACAAGGATTTGAATGTAGACTTGTTCTCCTTAGCCGCCCGGTATTCAGACTCGAAGAAATTACCCGTTCCGTTGGCTGTGGACTCATAGACAATCATTGTCATAGGCATAAGACCGGCACCGGAGCAGGCGGTACGCACAATCTCCTGCGGTGTCTTGCCCTCGGTCTTCTTCCAAAACGCAACCTCGGTGCAATGTACAAGCGCGGAGTCGCCGCCACGCGCGGAGTTAGGCTCCACGGCAGTGCCGATTTTCACTTTGCAGTTGCGTTGCGGAATCTTGAAGATGTTCCCCGATGCGGCTTCCGTCATAAACTTAGGCTCGTTGTCCTTGAAAGACGCACCGACATCGTACATCATCTCCAATGGATATGCCTGAATCAGTTTGTCGAACATACCTTTCACTTCCACCGAAGCATCCTTCGTGTGACCGACTATAAGGCTGTTCCATCCCGTCTTGTGTACAAGTTGTATCCACGACATATAAATCTGCGTCACCGTAGAGCCGCCCCATTGGCGAGCCTTCAGCACTATCACACGGATGGGCGCACCGGCAAGGCGCATCTCCTCGAACACCGACACAAGCATACGTTGCGGAAGATTCAGCGAAAAAGGAATGTCATCGCCACCCTCCTTGTTCTTGATCCTTGCGAACACGAACGCCCAAAAGCAGAAGTCGTGCTTGCACCGTATGCGTATAAGCGTTTCCGACAAGGCCTCCTTTCCTATTTCCGGTCTGCCCGACGCTCCGAGGAACTTCGCCAAAGAACCGCACCTAAGCACCGCTTTCACGAAAGGCTCCTCAAGCATCGCTTTCGGCACGTACTGCCTCGGTATGTCAAAGTCGGGAATCTCAATCCATTCACGTTCCAATATAGCACCTTCTCCGGTCAAAGGATTGAACGGAGCGAAAAGGACGGCATTCCTATTGTCATTCTCCTTCAGCAATCGTTCAATTTCTTCTTCCATTTAATCGGATTGATAAGCAGTCCGTACAACAGACCTGCGATGTAACAATATAGATGGATTATGCCGTTCACACTCGGTATGAGCATACCGAGGAGAATGAACGCTGCCATATATGAATGGTAGTAAACCTTGTGCTCCACCAGATAACTGAAGCGACCGAGCAGAACGAAGCATATTCCAGACAATCCGACAGTAGGCACGTCCCACATTATAGGAGTGAACGAAGCACAGACAAACGCCACAACAATGTCGGACACCGCAATGTTGAAAGTGAACGCCACGGCAAGCAGACACCACACGTTCATAAGGCAGTGGATAGCAGAGACGTGGAAGAAATGATAAAGGAATCTGTTGAGGAAAGCGCATCCGTCGAATATGGCGAAAGCCTCCACATCGTTCACGAGTAGAAGACAAATAACAGCGGCTGACACCGCAAGCACTATATTGCGAGCTGTCCGTTTCTCCATCTCTTCTTGATTTTATGGAGGATGACCTTTGCACTCTTTATTGTGAGATAGAACTTAGGCGCACCGCCCTCTATCACACGTATAACGGCATCCTCAAGTTTGATACCTTCGTGAGTCCGCTCAATCTCAGCCACACGCTTCTCTATCTCCTCGAACATCTCTCTGCGAGTGCCGCCCATCTGTGCCAAGTCATAGCCCTTGCGTATCTTGTGGATCATCACGACCGCACGTTCTATGGACACCCAGAAATGCGATGTCGGAGAATTTATGGTTGCAGTAAGAATGTCAGAAAGGTTGAACTCCCCTTTCTGAAGCGACAACTGTTCACGGAACGCACGCATAAGGTCTCTGTCCCTGTCGTCCTTGAAACACGCAATGCTACCTTTCTGTCTCATACCCTATCAAAATTAAAAATTACTCAGTTAATAAAAAAGACTGATAGCCAACACGATAGGAGTAACTTTGGGTAAGTAAGAATATAAACAAAGCAAATCAATATGGAAGACCCTAAGAATGAACAGGTTAAAAGCAAGCGAGACTCCTTTCTCGAACGTTTGAAGGGGAAATACCCCGACAAGGAATTCGCTGACGATGAGGAGATTTACGGAGCTATCAACGATGATTACGACAATTACGACAACGAGTTGAAGCGGCTGAAGGATGACGAAAGCAAAATAATGGAGATGTTTTCGGCAGACCCACGCACGGCAACGTTGTTTCAGACGGCAGCCGCCAAAGGCGATGTCATCACAAAGTTCGTGTCGTTGTTCGGTCCGGAGATTGCCGATGCCTATGAAGACCCCGAGAAGATGGAGGAAATCTCCAAAGCTGGGCAGGAGTATCTTGACCGCATAGCGCAGAGCAGAGACCTTGAAGAGCAGTACAACAAGAACATTCAGAAGTCGGTGGAAGACATCGAGCAACTGAAGAATGAGAAAGGCTATACTGACGAGCAGGTTGATGAAGGGATGAAGAAAATCTGCCAAATCGCCTATGATGCCATTGTAGGCAAGTTCTCCAAAGAAGCACTCGACTTCGCCTTTAAGGGATTGTCACACGATGAGGATGTAGAGACGGCGGCGCAGGAAGCGGAAGTAAGAGGACGCAACGCCAATATCGAGGAGAAGCTGAGAAAGCGCAGCAAGGGTGACGGAATCCCAGCCGCACCAAGCGGACGCGCAGGTTCAGCGCAGACCACACCGAAGCGCAGCCTTGGAGCCCTTGACTCCGCAAGTGAAGCCTCTTCCATTTGGGAGAGAGGCGGTTTTAAAAGAAACAAGACAAATCAATATTAACAAAATTAGAAAACAATGAAGAAAGAATTTTTGAAAAAGAACTTGTGGCGAATGCTTTTGGGTATTTTGGCAATGGTGTTCGGCGCAACGGACGCCGTCGTAATGGCGGCAGCGGCAGACCTTCCTGACGCAGGAAAGACCAATTCGGGCAACCCCGACAGCAACGACGGCATCGCGACCGAGACGCAAGGTCGTGAGGATGGTGATCCGGAGATGTACACCAAGGACATCGATTCAAAGATCGTCAAAATCCGTCCGATGGCTACGCCTATCGACCAAATCAGCCGATATGGTAAATTCTTGAAGACCGACTCAATGATCGTCAAGTACTATTCTCTCGGCACACGACCCATCAAGACAACGTTGTCGGAGAATGTAATCAAGATGGAGAATGGCGCCACATCTATGACAATCAAGGTGTCAGACCCGACAATGTTCACACTCGACGACACAATCCGAGTAGTCGGAGCGAAGGCGGTTTCTCGCCCGGACGGGACTAAATACAACGATGAAGACCCGCTGGAGAAAGATGACCCAATGCGTCCCGACTTGATTCTGTGTGTGTGCGGCAGAGACCAGAACAACGGTTATCCAGTAGTGTATGCGGTCAACGGAGACTTGAACGACAAGAAAGAACCGATTCTCATTCCTGCGCTTAACAAGGACGAAGTGACACTCATCCGTATGGGCAAGGCTTGCGCGGAGCTTGACGTTCAGACAGGACGTTTCAACAACCTTCCTACAAGCGAGGAACAGTATTGTCAGAACTTTATGATTCAAGTGGAGCAGTCGACATTTGACAAGATTGCGTCAAAAGAGGTTGATTGGAACTTCTCCGACATCGAGGAGGACGGCATCTATGATATGCGCCTTGCACAGGAGAACACATATCTCTTCGGAGCGAAAGCACGTATCAAGCACATCACAAAGGACAATATGGACACTTGGTTCACAGGCGGTATTTGGTATATGGCAGGTAAGGACATCGAGGTCGGAGCATACAATGAGACACGTAAATGTGTGGAAATCAGCGATGACAACCTTGTCGAGATTTCAAAGGACTTGTTTGTGGGCACTGGCATCGGCAACAAACGCAAGGTCATCCTCTGCGGCTCCGATATGCTTGAGGCATTCTCTAAAATCAAGTCGGAGAAATTCCGCTTGAAAGAGAACGTAGAATCTTGGAATCTTAAATTCAAGTCTTGGTCTACCGACTTCGGTGAACTTCTCGTCATCCATCACGAGCTGTTCGATATGAACGGAATGAGCGACTGCGGCTTTGCTCTCGATCCCGAGTATCTCACGAAGAAGACCCACATCTCTTGGCAGCGCAACGTGCTTGACTTGAAGAAGGCAGGCATCCGCAACACTGACGCAGTAGTGATCCAGGAGGTCGCTTGTCTGTATCTGCGTTATGCTAAGGCGCACGCACGAATGAAACTTGCGGCAAAGGCAGGAGCGTAACTGAAACATAGTACTAACAGATAAAGGGGTGTCCAACCGATACCCCTTTTTAAAAATCATAACGATATGCAGAAAACATATAAGTCCAAGTCGTTTCTCAGCATCTCAGTGGCTGTGGGGAGAATGACTTGCCAAGACACGCAAGACAGCAACAAATCTGTGACAAAGGACGTTTTCAAACACATCACCTTTGAACCGGACACCACGGGCTATGCTTACTACAGCACCGCTGACGAGACAGAGCAGAAGGCTATCGAGGCACACCCTTTGTTCAACAAGATGTTTGTTTTGAAGGATGCCCCGACATCTACGGTGGCAAAGAAGGCTGCCGCAGTCCCTGTGGAGAAGAAAGAGGTAGAGGTGACGAGTGCGGCTGACGCAAAGCAGTATCTTGTAGACACGTTCGGCATCAGCAGAACGAAGATACAGTCGACGGCAGACATCAAGAAATACGCAGAACAAAACGGAGTAGTGTTTGTGGGTATCTGATATGCGGTACGACTTGAAACAGATAGAGAAGGATGTGCGCCTTGCCCTTGACAGGAACAAGGTAGCGGACAGCCTCCTTGACGAGGAGACCACCACGCTTACGCTCAACGACATCATTGACGGACGGATAGAACTTGCCGCACGCACCGTGCTGCTCAACGCTCCGCTGCATCTCATCGGAGAGGGGAAAGAATTGCCTGTGGACGTGAATTGGGAATCACAACCCGGCTATGGTATGGGATTCATTATGCTCCCGTCCGACTATCTGCGTCTTGTCACGTTTCAGATGACAGACTGGGAACGTCCGGTCACCGAACCGATAACAGAAGAGAACCCATTGTATGCAAGACAACGCAGCCGCTATCCGGGTGTCAGAGGATGTCCGCAGCGGCCTGTCGTTGCCATTGCTTCTTACCCTTCCGGTATGGCGTTGGAGTTTTTCTCCTGCCGAGGAGGAGAGAAAGTTGCGGTGCGGAGGGCAAGATATATTCCGATTCCGAGAATTGAAGTGGGAGAAGACAACTTGAAGGAAATTGAACTTCCATACAAATGTTATGACGGCATTGTCTTCACCACGGCAGCGATGGCATGCGCTGTACTGAAGGATGACTTGGCGGCAGTAATAAGTGAAACGGCAAATCAATTATTGAAATGACAACAGACGTACATAATTTAGGAAATTTCGCATCACTGGCAGCCGCTTGGGAGAGATACCCAAATGGGGCGATGGTCGGAGACTACATATTCATTGCCGGGGTGCGGTATGACTGGGACAAATATGAGAAACAATGGCTGACACCAGTGGCGGTAACGGATATGAACATATCAGTGTTCGATGTCTCCACCTACGACTTTGAAGCAAATGATTGGCGGCACGCCTTGCCTAATGGAGAATACACTGTTGTCTCCAATACACAAGCGGTCGGCAAGCTGTTGAAGTATGACGACGGCTTCGTGCTTGAAGGTTTTGTCACATTGACGGAAGCGGGGGCGGACAAAGTGTTCTCTCCTGTCGTTGATGGCGGCAAACCAAAGGCGGACGCAAAAATATTGTCGGGCAACCAATCGTATCACAAGTATGTGTATGTGGATTCCAAAGGGGTGTACAATGTAAGCGACGCCACGGAGAGAGGTCAGATAGACGACATTCAACACCATCTTGACGACTTGCAACAATATGTGGACGACAATTTGAACTCGTTGAACAAGGCCGTTTCCGCTATAAAGAAGGATGTCGGCACGGCGGAGGACGAGGCGGACAAGGGAGGCAGTCTGCACGCACAGATAAATTATTTGAAGCAGAACGGAGGAAGTTGTGACTGCGAAGAGATTCTTGAATACGACAAGGCTCTTGTGACAGCACTCACCCCTGACTCCACATCTGAGGAGATAAGTCTCGCTTTCGTCCCCATAGGAGCGAAAGACAAGACAACACCTGTGCTTCCGAAGGTAAACGACCTGTTGGTGACCAATGGCAGAGTGAAGGAGATGGCTCAGTTTGTCAACGTCACCGACTATCTCACTCCAAAAGGCACACCACACCGATACACACTGATTTATCAAGACGGCTCCATTCTTCACACCATACAGATGCTTGGCTTTACGAGTGTTCATTCCGTGGCGCAGAACGACCTTGCGGATTTTTCAGAAGTTGAATTGGTTCCAACGACCATATAATCATTAAATTTATTTTTTTATGGCAGAAAAAAAACTACAAGTGGACAGCCCGGTGAAAGTAATCACATCGGGCACCAAACCGACCATTGAGAACTTACCGAAAGGGAGCATCGCAGTCGGCAGAGTAAACAACCGTCTTGCCGCTGTTGCCGCTCTCGGTGATCCAAGCGAAGAGACAGAGGCGGAAATCCAAGACCTTTTGCAGTACGATACTGTGGAAGGAGAGAATGCGACAGTCACCGATTTGGGAGGCATCAAGGCTGGAACAAAAGCGAGCGATTTAAAAGGCAAACCCCTAAGTGAAGTACTTGACGCTTTGTTGTTTCCGGTTGTAAACCCAACGTTTGTGGCACCGACAGCGACATTGACCCTTGATTCTTCAGTGGCAAGGACACAAGAGGTTGGGGCGGTGGCACCGACAGCGGACAAGTTTACACACTCTTTTAACAAGGGTTCTATCAACATCGCCGGCAAAAAGGTGAATGATAGAGCAGGTGCGGAAACGGCATTCGCATTGTCTTGCAACCAAGGCTCAATCCCTACTAAGTTTACCTCGGCAAGAGCATACACATATAAGGGGAGCGTTAGTCATGCACAAGGCCCACAACCTAAAGACTCGAAAGGCAACAATGCTGGAAGTCCACTTGCAGCAGGTACGGTGGCAACCACAGAGGTTGTAGTGAACGCAGTATACCCTTACTTCGCAAACACGAAAAGTGCGGCAGAATTGACAAAGCAACCATTGACCACGATCAACTACATCGAGGTTTCTTGCGTAAGCGAAAATTCTCAAAACCGACACGCTTTCGCTTTGCCTGCGACATACAATGTGACCAAGATTGAGTACTTCGACACAGTCGCAAACAAATACAATCCGATGGCAGTGTCCGATTTCACAGGGGTGGTATACTCTCAGACCGTACAGGGCAATTCAGTGCAGTACAAGAAATACTCTCGCAACACGCAGGGTTTGTCTGCTGCAACAAAGTTCAAAATCACATTCACTAAAGCATAGGAGGTATAAATTATGGCAAGAATAAAAGGACAAGCGAATTATGCCTCTAACTTTGAGGTGTTGAAACAAGCTCCACTCGATTCAAGAACCGTTGTGTCTGACTCTGGAGATTTGACAAAAGCAGCGACGTGGCGGGATGCCGATGGAAACGTATGGTTGTATGACGGTTTGATTGTCGTCGTACCGAACACAAATAATCCGTCAGCTCCGGAAGTGTATGTTCTTAAAGACAAGGACAACTATGGACGCCCTGACGCTTGGTTGAAGCTCGGTGCGGACAATGCGTCAGCAGTGGCTGCCATTCAAGAGACATTGAAGAAAAAAGCCAATCTTGTTGACGGCAAGGTATCGTCAGAAGAACTTCCTATTGTAACTTCGTTGAAGCAAGATGACTATACTACAATTCCGTCAGCAAAATTGGTCGATGAAGCTTTGACGGCAGTAGGCAATACTCTTGAAGAGAAGATTAACAATAAGGTTGTAGGTCTGCTCAATTGGCAGGGGGTGAAGTCTACTACTTCTGAAATCAAGGCTATCACATCTGCTAAAAAAGGTGATGTATGGCATTCAAACGGAGATGGTTCAGAGTGGGTATGCACGCAAGATATAACTACGGCCAATGCCGATGCGTGGACAGAGTTGGGAACTCCAGTCAATTTAAGTGGATACTACACCAAAACGGAGGTTGACAAGAAGGTCAAACCGCTTGCCGACAGCATAGGCACTGATAACGATGCCGCTTCTGCTAATGGTTCTGTGTATGCACGTATAGCCAAAAATAAAGCTGATATTGCAACTAAAGCAAACCAAAGCGATATTCCGACCGCTGTTGAACTCGTTGTGGGAACTATTTAAATATTTAACCAATGGGGATGGGCTCTCCATCCCCTTCCTATTTATATAATTATGGCAGAAGTAACGATTAAACTTGACAGTCCTATTTCAATAGTAGATAAGGGTACTCCATCAACATCTAATCTTCCTAAGGGAAGTATTGCATTAGAGAAGGATAAAAATAATAATTTAAAGATATACGGAAATGTAGGCAATGAAGTTGTCGATATAGAAAGAGTTGATGCATTAGATAACGGAGATGCATCTGCATCATTTGTCGCAGGTCGTAACCTTAAAGTTAATGCTTGGGAATTTTATTGGAAAGACGTATGGGAAGAATCAGAACCATCGGCTATTAAACATATAGAAAGTGCAGGTGTCAATGCGGCTATTAATGAAATAAAAGGGACTGGAGCCGATGTCTCTGCTTTCACGTTTCCGACAACTAAAGATGAATTCATTGCATATCTAAAAACTATTACGTTTGATTTCAGCAATCAACCTAATCAAGTATCCGGTTATGGAAGTGTTACATACGGTATTATGAATAAAAATGCTGGAACAACTACTATTGTGGAAGGTATGCGTAACGCTGTGCCTGATAAAATACACAGGTCACATATAGAAGGTCAATATATGACTTTCCCAGATGTAGAATATGCACTGGACTGTCATGTAGAAGGACAGAATTGTAATATTGTAGGATACGCTTCAATTTGTCATATAGAGGGCAATAGTAACGCGACAGTTCATTCAATGAACCCTAATGCTGGTTTTTGGAAAGAAGCATTAGGATGTCATGTTGAAGGTGGTGATAATGTTGTAGGAGGACAAAATTCACATGCAGAAGGTCAATATAATGCAGCTCTTGGAACAGCGTCACATTGTGAAGGTAAGGGATTTTATAAAGATTATATTACTGATTGGAAACAACGAACATATAGAGACAATGATTACATAGTAAGTAAGTGGAAAGAAACTCCATTAGGGAAAAAAGAAGGAGAGACAAAAATCCATTATAAATTTTCCGCAGCAATCGCCCCTTTCTCACATATTGAAGGAATGGGAAATATAACAGAGCAATGTTATGCTAAGTTTTCTGGATTAGATACAGGTGTAGAGACAGTATTTATTAATGGTTCTAACCATGCTGAAGGAGTAGGTAATTATAATGGCGGCGCAGCTTCGCATGTTGAAGGCATTAGAAACGAAATAAATAAAGATGCCTACGCTTCCCATGCTGAAGGTATTAAAAATACTACCCAAAACAGAGCAGAGCATGCTTCTGGTCAATATAACAAATCAAACAAAGCGACAGATACATTCGGGGATGCAGGTAATACATTATTTTCAGTAGGCTGTGGTACATCGGATGCTGATAGAAAGAATGCTTTTGAGGTAATGCAAGATGGAACATGTAAATATTTAGATGTTGCTACAGGAGAACAGATAGATGTTGGTGTTGCAAAAGAATTATCAAAACCTTTTGATTTGACGATAGGAAGCTCAACTAAGAAAGTTGATGGTAAATCAGTTGTTACTTTTACTGCTGAAGAAATTAACGCTTCAAGACAATTTAATGGAGTTTTAATACAGAATTTAACTACGGCAAGTACGGAAGCTGAAATAAGAAAAGCATTTACTGAAGTAAATACTAAAACTGTATTGTTTCCAACTCCAGGCAGTATTATATCTAAATTAGATGGAGGTAATAAAGGTATTGTTGTTTCATTAAGTGAACCTGATGCTACGACATTGGGACGAAGCATAGTTGTATATTATGGTGACGGAACTTATACTATTGTTGTAAAAAATGACTTTACTAAGGTATTAGTACCTTGGAGAAAAGACAGTTCTTTGCGTGACCTGTACATCTCTGCTGGTGCGAAGTACAACGAGGCGACGGGGTTCTACGAGCTGAACGGATTAACAGATATTACTGAAGAACAGATGCGGGTAATATATGAAAAGACTTGGGGGTGGTGGCTACATTTGCCGTCTTTGAATGGATTTGGTTCTGCTTTGCCTCGCACCAACATCCCATGCCCGGATTATAAAATTATAGCGTATGCTTCAAATATTAGCATACATTCTATTTTTGCTGTCTCGGGTAATGACGATAATTTAGAAGTAGTGAATTTAAGAGCTTTGTACACGCCGACCGCTTTTGACGAAATTAAGATTGTGGATTTCAATTGGGCTTTTCAAGGAGACAAAAAAATTAGAGAAGTGCAAGGCATTATAAACGTAAATAAGGCACGCTCCGACTTGAGTATAGGAGGAAATATTGAAACTATCAATATTAAAGGACTAAAAGTGAGTATTAGATTCTACGACAGCCAACGGTTATCCAAAGAATCAGTCTTATATATGATAAATAATTCAGAGGCAACAACGGCTATTACTATCGGTTTGCAACAAGCAGTCTATGATGTGATGAAAGATGACGCTGATATTATAGCGGCACTTACTGAAAAAACGAATATAACCCTTGTACAAAATACATAGAATCATGGTTACAAAACAGAACAACGAGATTTTCAGCACGGAAGGAAAGTACGTGCATATCAAGAACACAGACAACTATTTCAAAAGAGGGTTGGCAATAGGTATCAGCGTGGAGCAGTGCGAGGAAGTGGATGAGATACCGCAAACCACAAACACTAAAGCCTACGAGGACAGGGTAGACAGCCTTATCCGCAACCGCTACTCGCTCAGCGAGGAACTCGGCATACTGCGACAGAAAGACACGAAGAAAGCGGAATATGACGCTTATTTCGCCTACTGCGAGCAGTGCAAGGCGGAAGCCAAAGAGTGGCTTAGAGAACATCCGAACGGCGATTTGCCGCCATTGCCGCAAGTGGAAGAAGTGACGGACTATCTTTCGGAAACAACTGACGATGTTGTGGGATTTGGGCAATAAAAAAAGGCAGCAAAGGCGAAGCCCATACCGCCTATTATGGTTCGCAAGGGCGGAAGCCCATACCGCCTATTATGGCTCGCAAGGGCGGAAGCCCAAAACTGACCATTACACAACAAAGATAGAAACAATATTGAAAACCACAAAATGAAGGAAGAAAAAAATGACAGGAACGGCAGTTAATAACAGTCTTCGTATCGGGACTGCAAGTATGGGAGTGTTCATCGGCGAAATCAGCACACTGCTCTGGGACATGCGGTGGCTGATGCTCCTCGCTGGGGTGCTGATTATTGTAGACTTGTGGCTCGGTGTTCACAAGTCTATCTCCAACAACGTTGACATCCGAGCGAGCCGCGCTCTACGGAGAACGATGATGAAGATAGCCGACTATTTGTGCGTCGTGATACTCGGCGCGGTGGTAGGCAAGGCACTCGGAGAACCGCTCGGATGCTCCGCTATAGTAATCGCCGTGGTGCTTATGTCGATAGCGTGTTTGTGCGAACTCGACAGCATCATCAGCAACTGGGGCGAAATCAAGGGAGTGAAAATAAACGTCTTCAAGATAGTTCTCGGTCTTGTAGGCTACAAGCGCAAAGAACTTGGAGAAGCACTAAAGGGAACGATTACAATAACTAAAAAACGGAAGAAATGAAATATTTTACACTTAACGAGCTGACACGGAGCGACACCGCCACAAAGAATAAGATAGACAACACGCCGACCGCCGCAGCGGTGAAGAACTTGACGGCACTTGTAGACAACGTGCTTGACCCTTTGAGGGAGATGTACGGCAAGCCGATATACATCTCCAGCGGCTACCGCTGTCCACGACTGAACAAGGCGGTCGGAGGTGTCGCTGGCTCACAGCACAAGACAGGACAGGCAGCCGACATCAATCAGCGAAGCCGCGAGGAGAACGCACGTGTCTTCAAGCTGATTGAGGAGAACCTTGACTTCGACCAACTGCTGTGGGAAAACGGCGGTCAGTGGGTACACGTCAGTTTCCGTGCTGACGGCAAGAACAGAAGACAGGTGAAACGACTATGGAAGAAATGATTTATTAACCAGACAATGGAACGCGCTCTTTGACATACGGAATCACCGAAAAAACTACAAAATTTTCTTGAAATTATATACAATATTTCGATGAAATTATATATCTTTGCATAGAAAAAGTCCCATATCGGCTAAATATGAGACTTTTAGAAATTCGGCGCACCGCCAAATAAAATTTTAATTGTATGCAAGATAATTTAAATTCATCGAAACGGCAAGCATTCTCGAAAGAAGATGCCGTAGAACTGCTTAGACAGTATGCAGTGCAGATATTCAGTGCCTTTGATGTGGCGCTGGAGAAATACAATGTGGAGATACAACAGACAAGCCCGCTTGCACGGGTGCGGTTGGACTCGCAATTGTTGCACGCAAAAATAACAGACAGCTTTATTGACACATTCCCAGAGAATACGATTGTTGGCAAATATCGCAGAATCATTTTCCGCTATGTGGGCAATAACAATAAATGCCAGCTTATAATCAAGAAGCTAAGCAAATTAGGTCGTCCGTCGTACATAAGCACACGACTGAGCAACACGATATTGTCGCAAGGTCAATGCGAGTTGTTTGATGGTGACGAAAGCGCAAAGCGAGAACCTTTATTGATTTTTGGCTATACAAAAGACAGATACGGCAATTTGACAAATCCGAGAATCGTCTATTTTGACGAAGAACCGATTTGGGAAATTGTTCCGTCCGATTTCGCCACTACTCTGCCGAATATGGACAGCGTAGAACGTATCGAAGTAAAGCCGAAAAGAAAGCAGAGAGAGAAAAAAGCAGAATGATAAAAACGGGTGGTGTGCCGTTTTATTCATCAAACGTATTTAGTTATGGAAAATCAACAACTGGCAAACGCAAAGAGGCGCAGGCAGCTGATATTTGCAAGGGAGTACAGAGGACTATCGCAGACGGAGCTTGCAAAACGTGTCGCGGGATTGTCGCAATCCAATCTTTCAAGGTTTGAACAATTAGGCGGCTCATTGTCGGAAACGGTTTTGCGAAGAGTTATGGATGTGCTTGAATTCCCTTTCGAGTTCCTCGGAATAGAAATTGAAAATAATCCAGAGAGCAAGCATTATCGCAAGAAAAGTCGGATTGGAGCAAAGGACAAGGCAAAGATAGACAAATTTGTGGCTGTTGCGACTTATGTGTTCGACAATATCCTTGATGAGTTTGACGCACCACCTTTCAATTTTCATTATCTCAATGCGGAGGACGGAATAAGTCCTGAGGAAGTCGCAAGGCAGACACGTAGAACGTGCCGAATTGGGAGTGGTGCTATCCGCAATATCTGTAATCTTCTTGAGCGCAATGGTGTGTTCGTGTATTTCTGGGATTGCGAGTATGAGGATTTTGACGGGGTGTCGCTTGTCTCCGACAAAGGGAATCATATCATTGTGGTCAACAAGAATATGCCGAATGACCGCATTCGCTTTTCTCTTGCGCACGAGCTTGGCCACTTGATAATGCACAACAGTATGTTTGTCGTTCTTGAGGCAAGGGATAAGGAGAAGGAAGCCAACCAATTTGCAGCGGAATTTCTTATGCCAGAGAGGGAAATAGGAAGCTCGCTTCTGAACGTGAGACTATCGGCATTGCCGTTGCTGAAACAAATGTGGCTGACATCAATGTCCTCGTTGATTATGCGCGCGAAAACTCTCGGTAAAATAGACAGCGACAGGTATAGAATGCTTATGACAGAAATGAGCCGTAGAAGGTGGCGCACAAACGAGCCAATACAGGTAGAACTTGACCGCCCGACATATTTGGCAGATGCAGAAAATATGTTGCAGGACGATTTCAATCTTGACTATACGGAGCAGGCAAAGATGTTGGCTTTGCCCGTAGACATACTCAGAACGATATTCCAAGAAAAAACAACGCCCAAAATATTGAAACCAGTGTTTTGGGCAACTCGTTGACAATACACTCCGTAATGGAGATGTGCTTAAAAACGCTGGGGCGGTGATTCCGAATGTCGGAGTCGCCGCTCCTTTTGTCATAAACGTTTTTTGAGAATGAGAGATGACGAGAAATGCAGATATGTCTGCGTGGTGATAGGCTGGGTGCTGATTGCCGTGCTTGCGGTGATGTGCCTCGGCTGCAAGTCGGTGCAGTATGTACCCGTCGAGACGGTGCGCACCGATACGTGCTACGTGAACAAGATTCGCACCGATTCCGTGTATGTGCGCGACTCGGTGGTCGTGGAGCGCGGCGGTGACACAATCAAGGTGACTGCGTGGCGGTGGCGCGAGCGGTACGTTGTGCAGCGCGACACCATCTATCGGAGCAAGACGGACAGCATTGCCGTACCTTACCCAGTGGAGCGCAAACTCTCTCGGTGGGAAAAGACGAAGCAGGACATCGGCGGCATAGCCATCGGTGCGTTCATCGCCGTTGTGTTGGCAGTCGTGATTTGGTTGGCGGTAAAGAAGATGCGGAAATAAAAAAGCCCCCGACTAAATAAAATATCACCACAACATCCTATTTAACACACGTTCCGTGCGGTGTCGGGAGCCAATTATGCCTGAATCGCACGGACGTTTTGTGTCTTGTCTAAAGATAAAGCGGATGTTGTGGTTCAGCAAAGTTAGTAAATTAAATAGGGAAATCAAATGAAAACAATCGAAATCTTTGCCGAGGCTGTGAAATTCGCCTCAGAAGCATCCGACATTCCGAGCGACAGGATATTGTCGGAGAGCCGTGACGCTGACGTTGTGGACGCAAGAATGCTCGTTATTCAGACGCTTTACGACATCGGACTATATCCACGGAGAATAGCCGAGATGTTCGGAATGACACCATCAAATGTGCGTCATCTGCTGACTGCGGACAACAGGAAAACAACAAACAAAGTCTACGCAAACAACTTGCAAGAATTACGCAAACACATCGCAAGCATCTTCTTTGACACCGAGTGATTCCATGCGATATTTGTGATGCGGTTGATATTGACCGTAATTTAAATTCAAACCATTATGACAGCGGAAGAAATGTTGGCGATGAGAGGAGTCGCCAAGAACGCTTGGGGAGAAGAGGAGAGCCGCCCTTGCTACAAGAGAGGACATAGCGGACAACGAGCCACAGGCATCGCACTCGGTGCGGTAGGTGTGGGTCTTGCCATCCTCGGCATCCCATTGGCATTGGTTGCCGCAAAAGCATTCGCATCCAAAGCGGAGGCAGTGGCTAACGGCAACTCGCAGATGATTGGGGAAACCAACAACCTTGTACGCACTGTGGCGGCAGGGTTGCAGATGGAGTCACAGAACAGAGAGAACGCAATCCTTATGGAGCGCAAGGAACGTGTCGACAGCACTCCATCGGTGCAGAGCTACATCGACCTTGCAGTGGGAGCCGGAGCATACAGCGGTAGTTCGGCGAACTCGCAGGCGGCAGCCACAGCGGCAAACGTCTATGCGAACAATCCTGCGATGGAGAACTTCTCATTTGTGAGAACGATTCCTTATTCTCAACCTCAGCCGTGTTGCACACCGTGCTGCAACGGCTAACGGACTGCGGAGGGCGGCGGCACGTCTGCCGTCTTCCGCTATTTCGTATATGTTATGGGACTGTTTCGACGTAATATTGACCTTAAACGTATAGACGAGATGATTCCTACAAGCAAATTTGACTTGAAGATGCAATGCCTTTCCATAGCGAGGGGTGATGTAGACAAGGCAGTCAAACTATATGATTTTGTCGCAGGAGGGCTTGACATCCCAGATGTCACCGCACCGCCGCCGACAACGATGCAACAGGTGAAGAACATCGCCGGAAGCGTGTTCGGCTGGGTGAAGGAGAACAAGGACGGACTGCTTGAGGCATACAACGTGGTAAGGTCATTGCGCAACGGCAGTGTAGTGGAAACAGCGGCAGAGGCGGTTACCGACCTGCCGCCATTGGAATAGAGATATGGAAATAATGCAAATAACGATTCCGGTGTATGCGGAGAGCAAGGACGAGGCTGACGGAATGCGCAGCGCGTGGGTGGACTTCTCCAACCAGTTGCGGTCAAAGGGATGTGTGGTCACTGCCGCCAAGACATCCGAGGCACTGAGGGCTTGGAACACCAACGCTCTTGTAAGAGCCGGAATACTCAAACATTACAAACGATGAACATAGTGCAAGCATTGAAGGCGATATTCGACCTTCTGAAGAAGAACTACGAGACAGTGTCGGCAAACAACAAATATCTTGAAAAGATATATGAAAGTCTGACAACGAATGACATATCGTTCACTGACACACCTGATGAAGGTGAAACGATTGACTGATTTCAGGTAACTTTAAAAATTGGATAGTTATGATTAATGTAACACCTATCGCAATTACCGCCACATCCCAGGAATATGCCTGTAGTGTGGTGGAGAATCTCTGCCAGGCATACTGCCTCGCTCAGAGCATTCAGCCTCAGTCCGCAGTTTCCTACAGCATCGCATCGCAGGAAACGATAAGCGGAACAACGTTTGTCACCGTGCAGGCAACGGGGACAGTGACTTATCAGCCTCGCAACGGCAAGTGTTGCTGCAAGCCGCAAGTGAAGATGTTCACCGAGTCGTTCGACATCATCTTCAAGGGCAACGGCACACCGGCACTCGCACTTACGCAGGGTGTGACAAGTCGGGCTCCGGCAAACGTGAAGTGCAACGGGAACGTTTATGGTTATTCGATGGTTACTGACGTGACCATTACCGCCACCTTTCCCGGATAGCAATGTGGCATCTGGTGCGGATAGTGTTGGCTTGCGTTCTGCTGAACCATCTCGGTCTCGCAGAAGAAATCGCAAGAAGGCTGACGGGTAAGAAACGTCTGCTTCCGCTGACGTGCTCCAAATGCCTCAGTTTCTGGTGTTGTCTGCCATATTCCGTCATCATCCTCAGATGGAATGTGGTGGACTGCATCAGTGCTTCGCTTCTGTGCGCCTATGCCGCTTTATGGTTTGAATTGCTTTTCAGTATTGCAAACAAATATTATGGAAGACTATGGGAACAGTTGTAAAATACATACCACCGAAGAAGACGGTGTACAAGACCGCCACGAAGATCGTGTGTCCGAAATGCGGAAAGAATTAGAACGCTTCGTGCGGTGCTTCCATCTCGGCAGGGAAGTCAGTCAAGCAAGTCCACAAGCTCCTTCTTGATGTCGTCGTCGATGTTGCGGTAACGGGAGAAAGCCTTGCTTCCATCCTTGTGACCGGACATAGAGCCGACAAGATTGGGGTCTTTGACCTGTTTGTAAAGGTTGCCTATGAACGTCCTGCGTGCAAGATGAGAGGAGGCTATCTCGTTGATTGGTCTGCGCACCTCGCATCCTTTGGAAGAATCATAGACAAGCACCGACCTCGTTATGCCACAGATGGTGAAGAACCGCTTTATGGCTGCGTTGTATGCTTGGTCTGCGATGAAAGGGAACAGCCTGCCGTCCTTGTCCACTCCCATATATTTCTTCACAAGCATCCGCGCGCTGTTGTTCAGCGGCACTCTGACGATGTCGGTATGTTCGCTTCGTGTCTTCCGGGGGATATACTCCACGGCTCCGTTTACAATATTGTCGGTGGTCAACCTTGTGAGGTCGGACACTCGGCAGCCTATGCAGCACTGGAACAGGAAAATATCTCTCTGTACCTCAAGGGAAGGGTAGTCGGACAAGTCGTAGTTGGCTATGCGGTTGCGTTCCGCTATGCTTATATAATAAGGTGTGCCGTATCTTTCCGCTTTCACCGACACGTTGTCGGTCGGAGAGCGGTCGATAATTCCAAGCGTCACCATCTCCTTGAACAAAGAGCGCAGACGTTTGAATGTAGTGCATATATAGTTCGCTCCGCCAATTTTCTCCACATCCCTAATGTAAGACAGAAATTTCCTAACGTCATCCTCCGACATCGTTTTCAAGGTAAGGCTGTATGACGGAGAGTATCTGCGTCTGAATACCTCGAAACTTTTCAGTTTGTTCTTCAGCACCTCATATCCTCGCAACGTTCCCAAAGCGATGTTCTTGTGGGCGAGCAGGTCGGCAAATTCCTCATCGAGAACCATTGGTTCTTCCTTGTCTTCCGGATTAAGAACGTCCTCCACCATTCTCTGCAAGTCACGGCTTGTGCGTATGTCCGCATAGTGGGAGGAGTAGACACGCATAATGATGTCCTTGAGATAAGCCACCTTGTTGTCCACATCTTCCCTATACGCAATCTGGCACATCGCACGCTGTTTGATGCATTCTTTTTTGGAATCCCATAGAGAAGGGTACACCATAATGTGGCTGATGAAGTATAACTGCACCTTGCGTCCGTCACTCAGACGGAAGCGTATTTTGACCTCGGAATCTTTGGTCGTTCGGATGAATGCTTTGATTGTTGCCATACGCAAAGGTATGAAACTTGCACAACACTTGCACAACGTTTGCACAACATATTTGTTATTGGTTGTGATTATTTAATACTGTCTGTATAATCAAATGTTTCAAAATGCTGATTGTCAAGTGATATGAAAACAAACCAAGTGAACGGCTAACAAACAACGTTGTCCGGGTAAGACAACAAGGGTAGTCTGACTATCAGTAAGTTACGACGGATGTGCGGTGGATTTGCACAACATTTGCACAACACGGACAAAAAAAGGGGGACGGTTCTCACGAATCATCCCCCTTTGTCATTAACCAATAACACTAACACAAACTAAAAAGAATTATTTTATCCTTCCGTCATCCTTCGGAGTTATCTCAAAGGATGCCTTTGTCAATCTTTGTCCGGGAGACATCGTGCCGACAAGCACGAGGCGGAAAGCCTTGTATGGTGTGCCTTGTATGCCGGTGATGTATCTCTCAACGCTTGATGCCACCGGAGTCCATCGCTTGTAGTCTATCGTTCCATACAAGGCGGTCTTTATCTTGTCTCCACGGGCGATCATCGTGTTGACCGTCTTCAGCATATCTCCGTCACCGAATGTTATCGGACGTGACACTGCGGCGACAACGACATCGTCTTCGTTCTCCTGCGACAGGTCTATAATGTCCGACCTTGTGCTCTCTACGGACACCTGCACTACGCTGTTTGGGTAAGAGTTGGCGATAGCGACAACCTTGCCTGTGCGCACCTCTCCCCATTGCTTGCTCCGGATCGAGTAGGTGGGGGCGAAGACATTGCCCGGATTGCAGATGAGAATCCGTTGTCCTACGTAGTCGTATGCTATACGGCTTCCGCTGAGAAACCCTTTGAACGATTCAAACGAGATTATGTCGGGCGCCAAGAGTTTCGTAAGGCCGGGGAGCGCAGACGGACTGAACCACTCACCGTCCAAAGCCTCTGACAGGCACTGCGTTTGGGAGCCTTGAAGTACCATCAGTCCTCTGTTGGAAGAGAAAAGGATTGCATCGTCTATCTGCGTTATGCTGTCGGCATTATTGACAATGTCTCTTGTCACCGGAGTGACGGAAGCGATGCCTCCGTTCTCGTTGGTCTGCAACGCCCATATTCCTTCATCGGTGAATGCGTATAGGGGGTACTGACCAAATTGCCCTTCAGACAAAGCTTGCGTTGTTGAAGACAGCCCTATGATTTCACCGAAGCCAACCGTGTTTATACCTGCCACAGGGAAGTAGAACGGCATATTTACCGCAGATGTATAGACTTTGTTGGGCTCCTTGAACATCTTGTCGGTGGTCATCGGATCAGTACCCGTTGCCGCAGTTTCCCAAAACTTGTCAGTCTTGTCCCAAATGCATTTCTCGTCCCAGAAAGGGAACACATAGAACGCTCCGTTTAGGAACTCGTGTTGCTTCATCTCCACCTGCATATAGACAGGTTCGTTAGGAGTGGCACTCACTCTGTTGTATATCCTCTTGGCAATCATCTTTGTGGCAAACGTGTTGGGGTAGAACCCATAGAGTCCTATGTTCTCTTGATTTAATCTGTCTTTTTCGGGAGCCACGATGAATTGTCCGGATGTGTTGTGCAGCTCATACCATACAGAGAACGAGTACGACTCGCTTCTTTCATACCGTTGTGCCGCCGATGTATTCCATCCGCCGAAGAACTTTCGGCGGATGTTGGAAATGCTCAGCCTTGAATTGTATACAAACGCCTGTTTGGGCAACAACGATTCGTGGCTGTTGTAGTCATCGGTCATAACCTCCTTGTTGACCAACGATGAGAGATAGGAATCTTGTATGTCAATCTCCCTCATAGCCGTATATTCCTTCAGCTCCGATATGGGAATAGACTTGAGCAGATAAAACAAAGACTTGTTCTCCACATCCTTTTTTATCTCATCATTGGTAAACTTAGGCAAGGTGAAATACCATGTGTCTCCCAGAGGGAACGTGTTGTAATGAAGACGGAATCCGGATGTTGATGTGAAGGAGAGTATGCCGTAGTTAATACGGGTGTCTGATGTTTTAAGCTTTGCCTTGTGGCAGTGCTTGTTGTCTATCTTGTCGTATCCGCTTTGCTTGTATGTGTAAATAGGTGCGCTGATGAAAATGTCGACACTCTTTATGATGTCGCTGTAATCCTTCAAAGCAGATGTGTTGGACAGTACCTTGCACAAAAGTTTGCAAGGTGTGCAACTTATGTTTATTTTCGTTTCAGTGTTGCCCACAGCCAATTCGGGTGCGATAAGATACATAGGTTCAAAGGTGCTTGGCGTCATAAGGATAGGAGCCGAGTGCATCGTGAGTGTCGTGCCGTCATAAAGACGGTATGCGTATCTCACAAAGAAAGGGAATATGAACCGCCCATACTTGGTGTTGTTGGCTATTATCATATTCGCTATTGCGCACAACTGCTGTTCCAAATCCCTTTGGTTCTCCTCCTTCATCCAATCTAAGTTCTGCGCCTCATCCCACTTCGTTTTGAATGTCAGTTTATGGGGGAGTTCCTTGTTCTCGTTCAACGTCCAACCATCTGTGAAATCGGACATTTCCAAACCGAAGCTCAGGTTTAGTTCCGGGAGATGAGTGCCGAGATTCTTATAGACGAACACACCAGTGTCCTTGTCTTCTTTCCAAAGGAAATAGCGCATTTCGTTTTCGGCGTAGGCGATGAGCGTGTTGCCCACACTCACAATCTTGGGGAGACCGGCTACATCTCCTATCTCCTTGAAACCGCTGTCGCCGTCCTCCGCTGTCGGAGATATTTGATAGTACAGTTTGTTGTCCTTGAAGAAGATGTAGTGTTCGCTTTCTGAAGTCACGGAATGCACGAAGAGTAGTTGGTACTTGTCGGTGACGTTCCACAGGCATTTACCTTTGCCGACCGCCTTCAACTCGCCTTCTTCCGGGATAAGGTTCACAAGGTGCGACATCACTCCGTCTTGTGCGCTATAGTCTGAAGGAGCATTGGAGATGCCCACAAATTCAATGTCTTTATTCATCATACAGATTGTTTCTCGTTATCAACGGCAGAGCCGTCCCAATGTTGTCCACCTCCACTGCGGAACCCACGGGCAGGTGAGCCTCCCTCTTTCCGCACAGAACGATGATTTTCTTTGCCAAGTCGTAGAAATTGGCACGGAGGAAATTGCTTCCGAAGTTGACCTTACGGCACACACCGCGGAATTTTCCTTTCACATTTCGTTCAGCGACATAAAGATAATATTCACCGCCAGCGTTCCACACATTGATGGCATCGCCGGGGTGCAGACCGAGAGTCTTGCTGACCCTTGACGTTATGTCTATCTGTCCGTTCTCACGGAAGTATATATCCGGTTTCCTTGTTTCTGCCATTCTCATTTCCTTAAAATTTTGAAGTAGTAAAAATCCTTGCATCGGCATCGCACCACTTTCTTCCTTGCAGTCTTGCCACACTCTATCCCATAGTCATAATAGATGCGGTTGACGGAAGGACACGTTGCGTTGAAACCGATGGTGTTGTGCTGAAAGTTTTTCTGCAACGGAGCGAAGGGGGTGTCCTTGCCCACAAGGTCGGGATGGTTAACGCAGAACCCATACTCCCGCCCATCCGAGAACATATGAATCTTATTCTCATCCATATCCACAATATCAGCTATCACTATCTCCGCCAAGCGCGGAGATAATGTGACTGAGTTATCTGTATCATCCAACACGACATACAGTCTGTTAAGCATCTTGTCAAGAATCCGTCCAATCATCGTTTTGTATTTGGGTAAATCAATCTACTGCGGAAACTTATGGTTTCGATGTAGGAGAACGACAAGTTTCCAGTTTTCAAATCACGCATATGCCGTTCCGCGTCAGCCTTGTTATCAAAAATGAAACTGCAAATCTCATATTTTCCGGTCCCTTTGGTGTTGACTATGTTGGCATAGTACTTATACCCCAGAAGGTATGATATTATTCGTTGAATCAAAGACATTTCCATAAATAAACTTTTTACTAAGGTAATAATTAATCGCCTATCAGACAACTTTTTTTGTTAATCTTAAAGCTCTGTTTTCTCGTTTACTCGTTCGAACCGCTTGCACGCAGTGCGTCTTGCGGTCGCTGCCGTCAGTCTGATGGGAAATAGTATCATTGGCATTCGTTGATAAATCATTCTTGTTGTTTATCGAAAAATTCTTTGTTAATCTCGCAACCTACAAAGTCAAAGCCGAGATTATACGCGGCTATCCTTGACGAGCCGCTGCCTAAATGCGTGTCAAGAATCTTGTCGCCTTGCTTTGCAAAGGTCTTAATGAGATATTCGTATAACGCCACAGGTTTCTGCGTTGGGTGGATACGTTTCTGTCTGAATAGATGACTGAATAGTTTCGCTGGCGCATTGAACGATGTCCACAAGTATTCGCACGCAGAAAAGTTCTTCCACGGCTGTCGCTTGTCCCACACAACGAAACATCTGCAAGGAGGAAGATCGAAATAGTTTCCACCGCAAATTATCTGATTCTTCGACACGCGGAACAACTCCTGGAAATATTCATCCGTAGGCGGAATATCCCATTCCATCGGCATTGTGTTCAACGCCCTTATGCACTTCTTGCCTCCTGTAATGCCTGCGCCACTCGCTTTAAGACCATAAGGAGGATCAACAATGGCTAAATCAAAAGCCTTGTCGGGGAGAGTCCGCATATACTCTATGCAGTCAATGTTGTACGCTATATTCATTGGGAAAAAGAAAGGGAGGAAACCGATGCTTCCTCCCTGTTGTCCTCTGGGGTTAAAGTTTTTTTTATCTACAATAGTAGAAATTCTGAATCGATTTTTGTTTAAATCCACAGCCTTTCGGCTGACTCCCTTCGGACACCACAAAGATAGTGAAGAGAGTATCGTAAATACAAAAACTTTAACCCAATTAACAGAGGGAGGTTAATAATGTTAAATAAAATCGTAAATGGCAATATCGCCTTGTGGGTTCTGCTTGTTCTTCTTGTTGCGTCTCCACGCATAAGCGAAAGGCATTATCTTCTCGTACCATCGAGCGTCCTCCATCATGGAGCCTACGTACTGGGTAAGGTTCGGCTTGTAGTCGAACTCCACAATCTGCGCCCAATCGCCCTTGCGGTTGCCACCGAAGAGGTGCATCAACTTGTTGCCTTTACTCCAATCTTGGCAGAACTCCTTGAAGTAAAAGACATTATGGTTTTGCTTGTCTGGGTCTTCGAGAATCAGACGGACAAAGGCAGGTTGATTGTAGCGGATCATCAGTCTGTCCAACCGCACCAAGACATCGATAGGCTTGACCTCGTGCGTGCATTCGTAAAGTCCGTGGGCGAAGTAAGGTTCGCCCTGCTTTGTGAAGCGGATGCGCAAGTCGAAACATCGCGCGCCATCGTACCACTGTTCCTCGATTGTCTTGCGCTGACACCGAGCGAACGGAATCATAAACCATCCATACCACTTCTGCGGTCGGAGATAAGTCATTGAATTGTGTGTGCCGATAAACGGCGTTCCTTGTTTCTGTTCCATTGTCTTCAATCAATTTTAAATTCAAACAACAATTCCTCTTGCCGAGCAACCGACGGACGCACGTGCAATATGACCATCTCTATGTCTTCGCCTATCTGGAAATATAAGCGTTGTCGCTCTGTATCGCCTCTATTCAGCAACGAAACTCTTCCGCCTGTCGCTTTTGCCAACTCGCATAAGAGAAGCAGATATTTCGGTTTGACGATTGCATCGGCAATCTTAACCACGCCTGTTCGTTCAGTAAGACTGTCTCCGCCACATATTGGACACTCTCCTGCTATCTTATGATCTACCTCGAGTCTATCAGTGTATGTATAACAGACCTTTCCGACACCTCCACACTCATCGCAAAGTGTCAAACGGTCTCCCCAATAGGTGTAGTTTTTGCTCTTCAATTTTTCTTGCAATTGCTCGATGTCCACCAAGCAGTTGCAAGTCTTAGAGGGAAAACAATGATCAACATCAATTTGCTTAATTAGTGGCGAGTAGCCGCTGTTGTTTCCTTGCGACTTAACTCGTATCAACGAATATCTGTCTGTTGCGGCAATCCATTCGCCATAGACAAATGGTTTCTTGAAACATTCGGGAAATTCATCAGCTTCGTCTGCGAGCTTCTTCAACACGCTCTTAATCTCTTTTTTCATATTTTCATCCTCCTTAATACTCTTCAATGGATTGAATCAAATCGGGGTAATTAGTCGCGATAAAAGACAGAAAAAATTTGCGATTAAACTCTGACAAATTGTCAAATACATATTCGGCAAAATCCTCTTGCTTATTTGATGACAGATTGTCAAACGCATCCTCTATGTTTATCTCAATTTCTGCTAAGATCATAAATTCATCCTCCTTATCTCGTTAATTTTATTAACAACTTCGCCGACTGAATTGTCGGTTGAAAACTTGTGGATAAGCGTGCAGCCATTGACGATATACAACGATCCGTCGATAAGTCTGACGGACAGGCTCGCGCACACTTCTTTATTTCTTCTCTGAGCCCTCCGCCTCTGTCGGCGGAGGAGCCACATTCTGTATTGCTTTATCATTTTAATAGTAATTTTACTGCGGAGAGTGCTTTTATAAGTAATTCTAAACGTTGTTTATCTATGTAGAATAGACTTCTTGCTATCTTTCCGTCTTCATACGCAGAAATCAAAACATACTCTTCATTTGCCTGTATATTTATAAAAGCATGTTTATGTTTATCATCAATAATATCTAAGCTATACATTACTATCTATTTTTTCAACAAATTTCTTAATTCTTCATACGTTGGGGCAGGCAAATTAGTTTTACCGTCATCAAAATCTAAATACGGCAAGGCTTCAGGAAAACTCTCTTCAATCTTTTGTTTCGTTCTCAAAGCCCAAAGTGCTGCTGTTACATCTTCCTTGTATTTTTGCTTACGATTAGATAGATTTCTTCTTTTGTCTACAAGGCTTTTCAATTCCTTGTAAGTTTTATTGTCAATAAAGAATACCTTACGTTCACCCAAAGGATTTATGATGTTAGACGGAACATAGATTGTATCTGCCCAATATCTTGCTTGTTCTGTGCAAACTGTAATAATACATTTCTTGTCGATAAACAAATCTGGATATTCCTTTGATAGAGCTATTAATGGTTTCGGAATATAAGCGTTTACCAGCTTATCACCAATAACCTTAAACTCCTCGCCAATTTTCTCTATCTTCTTATCAAAAGCAATTTCTGATAATTTATTTACTGCATTTCTGCAATCGTCTTTATTGATTCTTCTCATAATATCTTATTTTTTCTTTTGGTTTCGTTTTTATAAAAAGACCTCGTTATAAAGGTCGGCAAATTGTCTGCCGAATTGCTCGGCACGCTTGGATGTCTTGAAGCAGAGACGAGAACCGAGATACGCATTCGCAATCGTTGGCGAGTAATTCGTCACCACGTACACAAACCCCGCAGCATCCCTATTGTATTCGAACCAAGGAAACCACTTGTCTTGTTCTTTATCAGAGAAATCGGGGACGAACCCATCCTCTTTATTCCACGCTTGTGCGATTGTAAATAGCTCATTTAGAGCAATTAGTGCCTTGATATGTTTGGGATTGATGTCGGTCACGAGTCTTTTGACATCTCCGGACTTGGGAATGTATGCTACATTGGGTTTCAATCCAAGTGCTTTCCTTGCGCTCTCAAAATCCGTAATGACTTCGTTTATTTCCTTGCATTCTACTTCGACAAGGGCAAAATCGAACGGCGACAAATAATTGTCAACGTCCCAACTTTCATTGTTGTAGCTGAGGTATCTCATCAACTCTCTTCCTGCCTCTTTGCGGGATTCGTGGACGGCTTGCATAACAGTCTGCTCGCTTCCATCCGCGTTTTTTATAATGTACTTTTTCATTTTTTTATTGATTTAAAAATTCTAAAAGTTCTTCCGCTTGGCTGAGGGCGAAGTCGGAGTCTGAGCCTTCGTCGTATTCCTTGACAGTCACCCAGCCGTACCATTTTCTCACCTGCACCGCATAGGTGGTGATGCTTGACTGCACGATCGGCAGTCGACCGCAGTGCGTGAAGCACGCATAGATTCTTGGTCTTATCCTGTACTTCATTTCTCTCCTCCTTTCTTCAGCTCAGCGATTAGAGCGTCAGCGATCATGACTGCATCTTTTACACCGCGTTCGAGACCCTTGCCGTAATATTCAAGAAGAATCGTGTGCGGTAATATATCCTTTGCTATCTCATACCTGCGCTGCTCCCAATCTGGAGTGCGCAATGTCTTGGCGATGCTCACCACCGCCTCTGCCTGTCTTTGTTCTAAAACATTCATTGTCTTTTAGTTTTGTTAGATTATGTCAAAAATATCCAGTTGTCTTGGTTTTGTCACTCGCCCGGAGGGGAAGAACAATTGCTCGAAGATATGTTCCATACAGGCGACCACAATTGAGTTGCCTGCGAGCTTGTATTGCTGGGACTCCGAGATGTACATCGGCTTCCCGTTCTTTCGATGACCCTTGACGTAGTTTTTTATTTTGTCGTAGTCCTCGTCGTCTACATCCATCAGACGGAAACACTCGCGCGGAGTAAGTCTGCGGATGCGATATGGGAACGTGTCGCCGTAGACGTTGTTAGGTCTGGCGGACGTGAGGGTTGACCCCACGGATTCGGAGAACTCGGTCTGTAGTTCTGCGACACCGCTTTTCGCTTTGTCCTGCCTATAAGGTCGCAGATTGTTGTCCTTGTCCACCGTCACGCCGCAAGGCTGACGGCGAACCTCCTCCGCTACTCGGCGAACCTCCTCCACCTCCGCAAAGCCTTCCCTTGTGTTGGCTTTAATGCGCAAAGGTTCAAGCAGCATATTGTCCTTCTGTACGCTTGTGATGGTGTTTGATACACCGTCTGTTCTTGGTTCCATCTGTTGCATATATTTTCTCTGTTGTATCAGTTTATGGGATTCCCAGTCCTTTCTCACCTTCTTCCCGTATTCGGTTCGTTTTGGAGTCAGGACGTTAGGCTCGTTACTCGGTTCTGCGACCAAATTTAAACGCGTTGCCCTTGTCAGAGCGTTTGATGTTCCATCCATTTTCGTTTCAAATTTTACACCATACTCGCCTTGTCCTCCTTTGGGTCTTCCTCTGCTCGCCACCACGAACGGCTCGGCGATAGAGACGGTCTCTCCGTGGTTGCTCGGATACTTGTTCATCTCAACAATCGGCTTTGGCTCCAACACATACTGAGCAGTGTTGCCCCTTGTCCCCGTGCTGCAATGGATGGTGTTCGCTACCTCTTTCGTGTGGTAGTTCTCAATCTTTCCTTTCTTGTCGCGTGAGTAACTCACAATCTTAGGTTCTTCTTTCATCTCGATTATTTTTGGGATAAGCCCTCCCCCCGATGGGGTGGTGATGGCAGGAGAGATACCCACCGTCTTATACGTTCTATATGCCCGATGTTGACCGCTCTCCACGGTCATCACTCTGTCTGTTCTCTTCATCACTCAAATCCTCGCTAACAAAATACATACAATTGGCATTCACCCTCGCCTTGATGGTTCCGGCTATGTCGTTGACGCATTGGTTGTATGTGTCTATCCATAGCCCCCCCCCTATCAATTTTCGGGAGCATCCGCTGAAGCCGCTTTCCGCCTGTCGCTTGTTTCTTCATATCTCAGTCTGTTTTGATCGTAATCTTCCACGATGAGATCGGAAGAGCACACGTCTGAACTCCAGTCACGCCAATATCTCG
>ERZ1024479.11-NODE-11-length-42724-cov-105.342614_pt1 | contig 42724 bp, 45 predicted proteins | sample MGYA00520800_ERZ1024479 | MGnify/ENA primary metagenome ERZ1024479 (study PRJEB33242, sample SAMEA3444313) | Homo sapiens | biome: Host associated; feature: Gastrointestinal tract; material: Stool | place: Uganda | collected 2011-01-01 ... | reverse complement strand
CGCGTACATCGGGTGCCGTCTCCAAAAACTCCCCTAAAGGGGAGTGCAGAGGGGGCCGCAGCCCCCTTTGCATAAGGCAGTCCGACACAGAACAATATCAAAAAAGAGCGAAAGACCGCCGGCGTCAGCCGGCACCGGCGGTCGAAATTTGGGGCTATCCCGCCAGTAGTCGGTGTTCCTGCTATGGGTATCCGGTCCTGGACGACTACTGCAACTACAACGCCTCGGGCGTTGTGCTGCACGTCGGCGGCAACTACAACCAGAACCAGAACCACGGCGCGTTCTACCTCAACGGCAACAACGCCGCCTCGAACGCGAACGCGAACATCGGGTGCCGTCACCTTGCCAATGGATTCAGGCAGTCCGCTCACTTCTCCGTAAGGCCGTTCCCACGGCTTTGCATAGATGGGCGGGATAGTCGCGCACCTCTTGGTGAAGAACGATGCCGAAGGGACGCGGTTTAGTACATCCGAAAGGACGCTGGAAAGACCGCGAGGCAACAAGGAGAAGGAGAGTATATCCCGTGAAACGAGTCAACCATCTATTTGACTATCTTATCAGCGACGAGAACCTCGGAAATGCCATTGACGAGGTGAACGCCACACACCGCTGGCGGCCGCGGCACCGGCCGGACAAGACCGTGCAGCGGGTAGAAGCGGACCGCGCGGGCAGCATCGAGACATTGCGCGCGATCATCGTCGGCGGCTTTGAGCCGTCACCGGCACGAAAGAAGCGGCGATGGGACAAGAGCGCGGGCAAGTGGAGAGACATCTATGAGCCGAAGCTGTGGCCCGACCAGTACGTCCATCACGCTCTGGTGCAGGCCTTGCAGCGGCCGATGATGCGCGGCATGGATCCGTATTGCTGCGGGAGCATCCGCGGCAGGGGCATCCACTACGGCGTGAAGGCCATGAAGAAGTGGCACCGAGACGATCCGAAGGGCACGCGCTGGTGCGCGCAGCTGGACATCCGGCACTTCTACGACAGCCTGAAGCCGGAAGTCGTGATGGCGCGGATGCGGCAGCTGGTGAAGGACCACCGCGTCTTAGACCTTGCTGAGCGCGTGATGCGCGACGGCGTGATGATCGGCGCGTATTTCAGCCAATGGTTCGCCAACACCACGCTCCAGCCGCTCGACCACGCCCTGCGCGAGCGAGGGCCGGAGGTGACGCACTACCTGCGCTACATGGACAACTTCACGCTGTATGCGCGGAGCAAACGGCAGCTGGACCGCGCGATCAAAATGATCGAGGACTGGCTGAGAGCGCATGACCTGACGATCAAGGGAGACTGGCAGAAGTTCCGCACGGCGGACCGGATGCCGACCGCGCTCGGCTACCGCTTCGGGAGAGGTTACACCTACCTGCGCAAGCGCAACCTGTTCCGCATGACGCGGCAGCTGCACAGCCTGCGGCGGAAGCTCGCGCGCGGGACACGGATCCCCGTATCGCTCGCGTTCGGGCTATTGTCCCGCCTGGGACAGCTCAAGCATTGCAGCAGCGTACACCTCTACCGGAGGCTCGTGCGCAAGGGAACACAGAAAATGATGAAGCAAGTCGTAAGAGAGTACATGAGAAAGGAGCGTCGAAGATGGAATATATCTTTGGCACAGACCGCCTGAACGGCGTGGAGGTGGAAAACCTCAAGACCGCGGGCGACGCACACAGCGATCTTGAAGGCTACGTCGAGGTGCGCAGGGTGTACGACGACAGCGTGATCTGCGACCGGTTCCGCATCGTCGAGAAATACCGGTCGATGGAGAACGAGGAGAAGAAATTCGACCTCTACCACATCACGGACCACTACCGCTACACCGAGATCACGCAGAAGATGCGTGAAGAAATGGCACAGACGCGAGAGGCCAGCGAGATCGCCTTCGTAACGATGGCGGAAAAGGGCGACCTGGACGACGCCACGGCCGGCGAGCACATGGATCTGTTTCCGGAGTGGGCATATCCCGCCGCCTACAAGGCGGGCCAGTACCGCACGTTCAAGGGCAGGCTCTACCGCTGCTTGCAGGACCACACCTCGCAGGCGAGCTGGGAGCCGAGCTACACCACCTCTTTGTGGGTGAAGGCGAGCGATCCGAGTGAGGAGTGGCCCGCATGGAGCCAGCCGCTCGGCGCGCACGACGCCTACGCAAAGGACGCGAAGGTGACGCACAACGGCAAGAAGTGGACGAGCGACGTGGACGGCAACGTGTGGGAGCCTGGGGTGAGCCAATGGACGGAGGTGACGGCATGAGCGGGGAGCTGATCTCTGCCGCGGCCGTCGTGATCGTGGCTCTGATCGAGGCCGTGGCGGCCCGCGAGCGGAAGAAAGACAAGAAGGAGCGCGAAAAGCTCGCCGAGCAGCAGGAGGGGCAGGAGAAGCTGCTGCTGTGTCTGATCGAAGGGAGCTGGGCGGCGGTCGCGCTGGCCGAGGCCACGGCAAGAGCGGTGCAGCGCATCCCTGACGCCCATTGCAACGGCGATATGCACGCGGCGCTCGATTATGCCGCAGGCGTAAAGCACAAGCAGAAGGAATTTCTGGCGAAGCAGGGCGTCCACGCCATTCTGGACACATGAAGCGGCTGTGGGACATCCCGCACCTGTTCGCAAAGCTGGTGGTGATCTGGTGCATCGCCTTTGCGAGCGGCGCGAGCTACTATGCGCTGCGCATCCTGTCGCGCACGGGGAATGACGCGGCAGGCCTTCTGGCGGTGATCCTCGGCTTTTTCGGCGGAGAATTGCTCTTCCTATGCCTGCGCACGGTTTTGAAGGAACGAAAGACACGGAAGGACGCAAAGGCGTCCGGAAAGGAAACGAACAATGGAAGTTCTGATTAAAAAACTCGCAAACCTTTTGAGCGTCAAGAGCCTTGTGACGCTCGCCCTCACGGTGACATTCTGCGTGCTGACGGTGCAGAACGCGATCCCCGACAACTTTATGAACATCTACACGATGGTCATTACCTTCTACTTCGTCAAGCAGCTCAATGCGGAGGACAAGAATGGAAATTAAGCAACTGCGCGCCAATGTGGGGAATTACGGCCCCGCGCGGAACGCGCAGGCCATCAAGTACATTGTCATTCACTACACGGGCAACGACGGCGACACGGCGATGAACAACGCCAAGTATTACGCCTCGACCGTAGTGAAGAGCAGCGCGCACTACTTCGTGGACGACAAGGAGATCGTGCAGAGCGTGCCGGACCTGCGCGTCGCATGGGCGGTCGGCGGCGGGAAGTATCCCTCCTGCCCGCAGACGGGCGGCGGGACGCTTTACAACGTCTGCCGGAACACAAACAGCATCAGCATCGAGCTGTGCGACGCAAAGCGCGACGGGACGTATGCGCCCGCACCGGAGACTGTCAAGGCCGCTCTGGCGCTGACGCGCTCTCTGATGGCGAAGTACAACGTCCCGCAAAAGAACGTGATCCGCCACTTCGACGTGACCGGCAAGCTCTGCCCTGCCTATTGGGCAGGAAGAGAGAACGCGGCGAAGTGGAAGGCGGAGTTCTGGAACCGGCTCAACGAGCCAAGCGAGGAAACGGAGGAAGAGGAAATGCGATACAACACCATGCAGGAGATCCGCGAGAAGGCCCCGTGGGCGGCCGATACCGTCCTGAAGCTGATCGCCAAGGAAGCCATCCGCGGCGGCGGGGCGAAGGACGCGGCCGGCCTGCCTGCCGACATGGACCTCTCGGCGGATATGCTGCGCATGATGGTATTCAACGACCGCGCAGGAGCCTACGGCGCATAAACGAAGGGCCGGCCATCGGCCGGTCCTTTTTCTCAGGAAAGGAGGAAAGCAAATGCCTTCCAACTGGCTCTACATCGACACGAATTTTCCAGCCTTCACGGGCGAAGAGTCGATGGAGGAAAAGGTCACAAGCATCCAGGACTATATGTACCTGCTGGTCGAGCAGCTGCGCTATACGCTGCACAACCTCGATCTCGGGAACATGAACAAGACGGCGAAGGAGCGGTGGGAAAGCGCCATTACCGAGCCGATCTACGCGAAGATCGAGGACGACGAGGAGCGCATCCTTCAGCTCGCCATCGACGCCGGCGCTCTGGCGCTGCGCATCAGCGACAGCGAGGGCAACATCACACAGCTGCAAGCCACAACAGAGGGCCTCCAGACGAGGGTATCGGACAACGAGGGGAACATCAGCACGCTCCAGCAGACCGCGCAGGGATTGGCGACCGCGATAGCGGACCAGAGCGGGAGCATCTCGACGCTCCAGCAGACGGCCTCCTCCCTCTCGACGCGCATCTCGAACACGGACGGGCGGGTGACAACGCTCCAGCAGACCGTGAACGGCTTTTCGCTGCGGGCGAGCAACGACGGCGAGGACTCGACGATCTCGCTCATGAGCAACGGCATCGTCGTGTCCAGCGCGAACATCTGGTTCTCGGGGCTTGTGGCCTTCACCGACCTGGAGCGGTCGAACCGCTACACGATCATCAACGCGGACAACATCACGACCGGCACGATCCGCGCAAACCTCGTGGACGTGTCCAACTGCTTTACGCTCACCTCCGGCGGCAGGAGCTATGGCTATATGGGATGCGGCTACGGCAGCGACGGCGTGAGCATGACCTACGGTGCGATCCTGTCGGGCAGCAATGAGGACTATTACTTCATCGCCACGAACGCCGGCGCGCGTATGACCGGCGACGGCGCGAGCATTTGGTGCTCCGGCGGCTGCTATGCGACGGAGGAGCTGACCGTGCGCTCGGACCGGCGGGCAAAGAAGGACATCGACTACGACATGAGCCGGTACGAAGATTTCTTCCGCGCGCTGAAGCCGTGCTCGTTCCGCATGAGGGACGGCAAGAGCGGGCGGCTGCACACCGGCTACATCGCGCAGGAGGTCGAGGAGGCGCTGGGCGAAGCAGGCCTCACCAACGGGGACTTTGCGGGCCTTGTAATCAATCCGGAGACGGACACCTTCGAGTACGGCCTGCGTTATGCCGACTTCTCGGCGCTGCACACCTACATGATCCAACGGCTTGAAGAGCGCGTGCGCGCTCTGGAAAGGAGCAGAACATGAAACTCATTGAAGCAGTCAACGCCAACCTTGCCGCGCAGGAAATGAGCCAGCAGCGGCTCCCCTACGGCCTCGCGCTGGCCGTGGTGAAGGTCAAACGGGCCACGGCGGACGAGACGGACTTCTTTCTGCGCGAGGAGCGCGCTCTGGTGGAGGAATACGCGGATACGGACGAGAACGGCAACATCCGCATGACCGGCAACGGGCGCTTTGCACTCAGGGGAAGCGCGCAGGAATACGAAAAAAAGCGCAAGGTGCTCGCGGACACGGAGACGAAGATCGACTTCACGCCTATCGAGGTAACGGCGCCGGCGGAGATCAAGCCCGCGCTGATCGAGGCGCTGGACGGCTTCCTCGTCTTTCGGGAGGAGGAGACGAAATGAAGCTGCCGAGCATCGTTTATCAGGACGGCATCCGAAAGGGCGCGCAGGTCAAATTCGGCGGGCTGAACCACAACCTCGGCGCCGGAGACGGCGAGCTGTGGGACATGAGGAACCTGACGAGCGACTACTATCCCCTGCTTGCCAGCCGAGGCAGGCGGCGGCTGTTCCGGACGCTCACGAAGGGAAACGGCCTTTACTCGTGGGACGCCTTAGCCTGGGCGGACGGGACGAAGTTCTTCTACGGCGGCATCGAGCGCGGGAGCGTGGAGGACAACGAAAAGACCTTCTGCGCCCTCGGGGCCTATCTCATCATCCTGCCGGACAAGAAATACTACAACACGCTCACGGGCGAGTTCGGCTCGCTGGAGAGCGAGTGGGCGGGGACAAGCCTGACCTTCACAAACGGCAAGCTCTTCGGGGAGGATGCGGATGCGAACACGATCCAATGCGCGGGCGTGGACTGGTCGGCCTATTTCAAGGCCGGCGACGCCGTGACGATCTCCGGCTGCACGAAGCACACGGAGAACAACAAGACGCCGGTAATCCGCGAGATCGACGGCGACAAGATGTATTTCTACGAATACGCCTTCACGCTCGACGGGGACAAGGGAGAGACGCCCTACACCGAGAGCGGAAACATGACGGTTCGGCGCACGGTTCCTATGCTACGCTATATCTGCGAAAACGAGAACCGGCTGTGGGGCTGCGACGATACCACCATCTACGCCTCAAAGCTGGGCGATCCGTTCAACTGGAATGTGTATGAGGGGCTGGATACGGACAGCTACGCGGTGGACACCGGCAGCGCGGGAAAATTCACCGGCTGCGTCTCCTTCCTCGGCTACCCGATCTTCTTCAAGGAGGACCACATCTACAAGGTCTACGGCTCGCTCCCGAGCAATTTTGAGATCATGGGGAGCGCTACGCTGGGCGTAGCGGACGGAAGCGGCAGGAGCCTCGCCATCGCGGGCGAGACGCTCTTCTACCTCTCCCGCACGGGCATCATGGTCTACTCCGGCGGCATCCCGCAGCCGGTGGGCGCGGCGTTCGGCGTGGACCGCTTCAAGAACGCCGTCGGCGGCAGCGATGGGCTGAAATATTACGTCAGCATGACAGGGCCGGACGGCGAGCTGCTGTACGTCTACGATACGCAGAAGGGCCTGTGGCACACCGAGGACGCGACCAAGGCACGATACTTTGCACGCTTCGGCGGGAACCTCTTCCTGCTCAACGACCAGGGCGAGGTGTGGATCGCGGGCAACGTGCAGAACGCGCCGGAATCCACCGAGGAGGAATCTGTCGCATGGAGCGCCGAGTTCGGAGACTTCACAGAGAACGATCCGAACAAGAAGGGCGTGAGCAAGCTCCAGCTGCGCATGGAGCTGGAGGAGGGCGCCGAGGTGCAGGTGTACCTGAGATTCGACGGCGGCGAGTGGCTGAAGGTGGACGAAAAGCTCTGCGAAGCGAAGAAGCGCAGCTACTACCTGCCCATCGTGCCGCGGCGCGGCGACCACTACCGGCTGAAGCTGGAGGGCAAGGGCACCTTCCGGCTCTACTCCCTGACGCGGGAGTATTACAGCGGTTCCGAATTAAAATCCACACAAGGGAGGAATTGAGCGATGGCATATACCTACGACGACTTCGTGAACGCGGCGAACCAGTCGGGCCTGATGGGGCAGTTCTCGCAGGACGACCTCAATCTGGCGCAGAAGTATCCGGAGTTCGGACTGAGCGTGCTGAGTCTGAAGAAGGACTACAACAACGCCACGACCGCGGAGCAGCGGCTTCTCGCCAATCAGGCGGCAAACGAGCTGCGCAAAAGCTACGGCAATTATTCCGGAGGAGCAGACGGCGGCAGCTTCCGCCTGGAGAGCAAGCTGAACCGGCGGGCGGACGACCTACTCGATCAGCTCGGCGGCTTCGGCTCGTTCTCTTACGACGAGGCACCGACCTACGAGAACGCCTTCGCGCAGCAGCAGAAGGATCTGCTGGACCGCATCCTGAACCGCGAGGACTTCTCGTGGAGCAAGGAGACAGATCCGCAATGGAGCAGCTACAAGAAGAGCTATCTGCGGGAGGGCGACCGCGCCACGGCGAACGCGCTGGCACAGGCGAGCGCCGCAAGCGGCGGCCGGCCAAGCTCCTATGCCGTGAACGCGGCTACACAGGCAGGCGATTATTACGCGACCAAGCTGAACGACGTGATCCCGACGCTCTACCAGCAGGCCTACGAGCGCTACCTGGACGAGTACAACATGAAGCTGAAGGACCTGAACGCGGTCAATCAGCAGGAGCAGCTGGACTATGCCAAGTACCTCGACCGCCTGGGCCAGTTCAACACCGACCGTGGCTTTGCCTATCAGAATTACGCGGACGATTACGACCGGCTGCGCAGTCAGCTCGCCGACGTGCAGGGGCAGGACCAGATCGACTATGCGCGCTATCTTGACGAGGTATCCAGACAACAGACCGCGCAGGACTCCATCCGAGGGCAGGTGGACGCCATTCTGGCGGCGGGCGGCTCGCCCTCGGCGAACCTTGTGAGCGAGAGCGGCTACAGCAGCGAGTACGTCAAGGCTCTGGAGGACGCCTACCGCAAGCAGGAGGCCGAGAAAACCGCGAAGAAGAGCAGCAGCGGCGGCGGGGGCACCATGAGTCTGACGACCGCAAAGGCAATGGCAAAAGAGGACCAGTTCACCGACGCTGTGCTCAATACGCTGCGCAAGGCGGGCTTCACAGACGACTACATCGCGCAGGTGTACGGCTACACCGGCTTCGGGACCGGCCGCGACAAGCTGGGCTACGACGAGGACGAGGGCATCTTCACCTGGAACGGCAGGCGCTACAACTCGCCGGAGGCGCTGGCGGAGGACCTCGACAGAGCGAACCTCACGGATGCAGAAAAGGCTACCATCTCAAGGAGACTCAAAGCGAGCGGCTTCAACATCACGTTCTAACGAGGTGACAATATGGCTATCAAGATCACAAAAAACGGGACCGCAGGCGCACAGGATCGTGCGCCTGCGGCGAAAACCTATCAAGAGGGATCGTCTCAGGGAAAAACATCCGGCAGGATAAAGATCACGAAAATCGAGCGGCCGCAGACCGCCACGAAGCAGAAGTGGACCGTCGGGAACATCGGGCAGTACGGAGTGGGGAACATCGACCTCTACGACCGCCCGCAGTACCGCAATGCGAACGGGAGCATTTCAACGGTTGACAGCACGAGCTACAACATCGACGGGCAGGAGGTGCTGCTGCCGACCGTGTGGAACCGGAACGGCACGCCGTACCACAGCCAGAACGACGAGGAAATCTTGCAGCACTATCGGGACACGGGGGAATACCTCGGCAAATTCTCCACGGTGGAGGAGGCGAACGACTACGCCGAAAAGCTCCACCTGGAGCAGCAGGAACGCTATCCCTCTTCCTCCCTGCCGGCGGAGCGCGGAAGCAAGCATAAGAGCGGCAAGGAGATCTCGCAGAGCATCGTGCGCAACGAGGACGCGGCAAAGCGTATCGGCGCGACGGTGCGCGGGACGGCGCAGAACCTCGGCGCCAACGCCTCCGGCTTCCTCGCGGCGCTCGTGGCGGCCGCGGAGGAAATGGACAAGGAATACCGCGACGCGAAGGAGAAAGCAGGCGTCACCACGCACGCCGATGAGATGAACCCCTACCCCAAGACGAACGAGGAGATCACGCGCGGCAACCGCGCGGGCATCGACCTGCTCGAAGGGATCGCCGACACGCAGCGCGCCAAGGCGGCAGAGAACATCCAGACGGCAAAAGAAGGGCTGGGGACGGCCGGAAAGGTCGGCATCGACGCCTTCCAGATCGGCATGAACCTCGCGGGCATCGTGGGCGCAAACGCTATTCTGCCTGGGCTGGGGACGGCGGCGCTCGGTGTATCCTCCGGCGGCGCGATGGCGAACGACTACCGGCAGGCGCAGGGGGAAAACTATAATCCCCTCGCGGGCGCGGGGCTGGCAATCGGCGGCGCGGCAAGCGTTGGCGTCGGCGGTGCGGCGGCCAAGGGCGCGATCCGCTACGGCGGAGCCTTGCTGAACAAGCTCGGTCTCGGCAACAGCGCCATTGCGCAGAATGTGCTGGGCGCTTTGAGCGACATCGCCTTCGCCGGCGGCATGAGCGCTACGAACGAATATGCAAAAGCTGCCGCTTATGGCGACAGCTATGAGGACGTTGCTATTTCGGGAGAGGAGCTTGCGAAGGATATGCTCTTCCAGGCGGCGGTCGGCTTCTTCTGTCGGACGCTCGCCTCTTCGCTCGGCGGAAAAGCCGAGGGCGCGGCGGCGCAGAAGGCACAGCGCGAATACTTCAAAGACATTGACAACCTCGACGATCTGACAAAGGCTTTCAAGCAGTACGGCAGACAGTACCATCCGGACCGCTTTGCCACAGCGGACGCCGCGACGCAGCGGGAGATGAACGACCTGTTTGCCAAAATCAGCGCGGAGTATAACGCCGTCAAGGCGGAGCTGGCCGTGGAGACGGCCGGCAGGGCCGCAAAGGCATACAGCGAGCAGCGGACCGCCAAGACGCAGGAAGCCGCGCAGAAGGCGCAGGCGACCGTCAAGGACGAGATCGCCGTCATGCGGAGCCTCGTAGAAAGCGGCTCCATTCAGGCGAAGGAGGCCGTCGAGGCCGTGCGGATCCTCGACGCGGTGGCGGGCGAGCAGACCGCGGGCAAGTCAGAGAATCCCACGGCGGATACCGCACCGGAGCGGGCTGCCGGCACGCCGGAAAATACACCGATGCCGACATCGGAAGAGATCAGCAATCAGCAGACGGCACAAAACAGCTCCCCTGCGCAGGGCGCCGATCATAGCCGCCAACGAGTAGGCGGAACGGTCGCCCCTCTGGGCGTTTCAGCCACGCAGGAGAGCAAGGTCAGTATAACGCCCGTCGGCGGAAAAAGCAAGAACGATCCGCTGACACAGGGCAAGCGCGTGAGCCTTCTGCAATACGCCAACGAGGGCAACGCGGCGGAGATCTCCGAACGGCTCAACCGCGGCGAGCTTGCGGTCGATGCAAACGGGGGCCTCTACCGGCCAAAAGCGGAGGAGCACATCGACCAAAGAGACAGCAATACGGTCGGCGAGCGCCGGATCAATGCCTTTCAGTTCGACCATCCGGAGGTCCACTCTTTCTACAAAGAGGCTGCGGCCGATCTGATGGAGGAGCTGAATTACGCGGAAAAGGGCGGCGGGATCGTCAAGCTCAAAGAGCACGGTGCCGGAGACGACCAGTACATCCGCATGAAGCGGACGGCAAGCGAGCGCATCGCAAAGCTGCTCGACGACGAGGACATCAGCTACGCGGACATCGAACGGTCGATCACCGCCATCATCAACGACAAGGGGCAGGAGAATTTTGCCGCAGCAAAGCGCGTGGAGCTGATGCTGGACAACATGCTCTCGAACGGCTACCGCGACATCCACGGCGGATACCACGAGCCGAACGCGGACTATCTGGAAGCCAAACAGGCGATCCCTGGCGCTTCAGAGACGGCGGCATCCCGCGAGGAGCTGCCGCTGTGGGACATCGAAGAAAAGAACGGAGGAACAACGCATGGTACAGAAATTAAGCCTGCCGAGCCTGCCGAAGAAGGCGGTGCCGATGCCGTGGGAGCGCAAAGCAATCTACACGGTGGAGACGGAGGACGGAGACCTTATGGCGATGGGGCCGGAGGAACTGCGCAATTACGCCAACAGCCAAAGAGCGGGAGCATCGAGCGACTACACGAAAACGTCCGAAGAAATCGCGCAAGAACAGGCGGCGAACGCAGCAAGGAAAACGGAGCGCTGATCCAGGCACGACAGACCGCGGCGGCGCTTGAGCCGCTCGTCAGCTCGGCGGAGGTCGGCGTCTCGCTGGGAACCGACACGAAAATGCTGCACATCCTGCCGAGGAACGCATGGGACCAAGAGCTGCTGGATGTTGAGGCTGCCGCAAAGCAGGCCGGCATCAGCGAGGTCGTCATGGTGACGGGACTGCTGCAAGTCGACGGCGGTGGCTCGCCGGTCAGCATCACAGGCGTCGCGGAGCGGGAAACGAACCGGATCGTCATGCGCGTGGACAGCCGAAAGAAAACCGCTTCGGAGCTGGGGCTGCATGAGATCGCACATTTTCGCTCAACGAGGGAAAACGTGGAAGCCTTTGCTGCGGCGGTGCAGGACTCGGGCGACGGTTGGCGCGATACCCTTGAGGAATACCGCGAAAGGTACAAAGGTGCTGCGAACAATTACGAAGGCATGACGCCGGAGGACGCGGACCTCTATGTGTGGGAAGAGATCATGGGCGATGCCTACGCCGGAATCGACTGCTTCGGCCAGACGGCGAGCCAGTACCACGCGGAAGCTGTGCGCGCCATCGACGGCGGGAGCGGCGCGATCCCCGCGCAGGAATCGCAAAGGACCTCCTCCGCCATCCAGAAGGAGACCTCGGCGGCATCGGACCGGAAAACAGGGCCTCCGGCGCGCTTCAGCTATGCCGGAAAGAACGCCAACGGCGCGAACCTCGATAGCCTGCGGGAAGCGCAGGAAATGCAAGCGGCGGGTGCTGACATGGAGAGTATCCGCAAGGCGACCGGCTGGCACGAGGGCATGGATGGAAAATGGCGCTGGGAGATCGACGATTCCAAGATGGAATACCACCGCGCAGGAGACGCGCTTTTCGGTCGGAACCATCCGGAGTATGCCGAGCAGCAACGACTGGAGCAGAAGATGCTCTACGGCGAGCTGACGGACACAGAGCAGGCAAGGCTGCGCGCCCTGACCGAGACCTGGGGACGCGAGCGGAGCCGGCTGAGCGAGCGCGTGGAGCGCGGGAATGCGAGACTGGAAGATGTTCTCGACCACGAAGAACTGTTCCGCGCCTATCCGCAGCTGCGTCATGTGCGAGTCGTATTCGACGAGACGCCGAAGGGCGTGCTGGGGAGCTTCAGCGCCGAGGGAAATCAAATCACCATCAGCGAAGAGCTGCGCGACGCGCCGCAGGACGTGCTGATCCACGAGATCCAGCACGCGATCCAGAACGCCGAGGGCTTTGCCAAGGGCAGCAACCGGCAATACTGGGAGGAGAAGCTGACAAACGGCGACGAGATCCAGTCGAAGGGCTTTCAGGAAGCGCGCGAGAAGCTGATCCAGTTTCAGCTCGACGAGGCGAACGAAGAGGTTCTCGCCCTGCGGGACCAGCTGGAAAAGGCCGGAGAGCTGGACGACGGCTTCCGCGAGTATGACCGGATATGGGAGGAAGCGGAACGCCGCGGCCTCGACAAGAAGATCAACGAATACTATGATCTGCGCGAGAATTATTACGACCAGCTGCACAAGCCGCAGAGGAGCGTGCCGAGCGAGCTGTACTACAACACGGCCGGAGAGATCGAGGCCAGAGACGCGGCGAACCGCAGGCCGATGTCCGGCGAGACGCGCAAGCGCATCAAGCCCGACTACGGCAACGGGGACACCGTATTTGCCAACGGCGGGGACAGTTACAGCGTCGGCGAGACCGACGACGGACGCGCGGTCGCCGTGGTAGACAACGACATTCTCAGCCATATCGACACGAGTACATGGGACAGCGCAAAAAAAGCGCAGGCAAAAGCCGCTGCAAAGACGGCGCTGCTTGCGTTTGAGGATGGTATTCGGGTCAACGGCATCACCTACAAGGTGAACAGGACCTCTCGCAGAGAGTACACACGTTCCGAGGATACCGAAAGACTGGCGCGGCGGACGCCGGATGCGTTCGCAGATAAGATGCGCGCGGCGGATATCGCCGACGACATCATCACCGCCACGACATCGTGGGCGAAGGACGGAAAGCTGAAGCATCCGCGGAGGGACAGCTTTGTTGACTTCGCGCACGGGGACGTGCTGATTCAGGCGGGAGCAAATCAGTATGATGCAGAAACCGTTGTCGGGATCACGGCGGACGGCGAGTATGTGTTCTATGACGTGGCGGATATGACGCCGACGAGCTTCACGACAAAAAAGGAGCCTTCCCCCACCGCCGCAGGCAACAACGCCTCAAGCGATATACAGGAAAGCTCCTCTGGACGTAGTATATCCCGAAGCGCAGGAAAAAGCAACAGGGAAATTACGGGCGTTCAGCCTCTGTCGCTGCCGACGCTGGAGCCGACCACGAAAGTGAAGTTCAGCCTGGACGAGCCGGTAGAATACACGGCCGAGGAAAAGAAGCAGCACATCAGGGACGCCGTTGCCTATTTTGGCAGGACCTTCAAATGGTCGGAGACCGGCTACATCACCACGGACGGCAAGCGGCTGGACTTCTCGGGCAGGCACAAGGGCGGCCAAGGCGGGCGCCGCTCGGTCGATCACCGCGACATTCGGGACGCGCTCGGCGATGGTTACGGCGGCGATTACAGCGGCGGTATGGCGCAGTTTATGCGCGAAGGGAACATCCGCATCTCTCCCGAGAGCGGCGGCATCAGCCTATGCACCATGCCGACAAAAGCACAGTTTGAACTGCTGGACGACTTCATCAGCCGCGAGCGCGGCGAAGTGATCCTCGACATCAATGACAAGTACGGCAGCACGATTTCGGGCACGGAGTATCCGCGCGGAACCAGAGCGAGCAAAGTGGTGGCAGATATCAAGGCATACTTCACAGACGGGAAAACGCCGGAAGTATCCGAGGTGCAGAAATTCCGGTTCAGTCTGGACGAGCCGGTAGAGGAAACGGAAACGCTCGTTGCCATGCACAACATGACCGAGGAGAAGCTGCGGCGCACGCTCGACATCGGCGCGTGGCCGTCGCCTTCCATCGCCGTCGTGAAGGCAAAAGAGGGGCACGCCAACTACGGCGAATACTCCGCCATCTTCCCGCGCGGGACCATTGATCCGCAAGCGGACGGCAGGAACAAGGTCTACGGCGCCGACGCATGGACGCCGACGCACGATAACGCTCTGGTGGAGCGCGGCGTAAACTACGAAGCGCGGCGGGCGTTCGACGACCGGATCAAGGACCTGTCCAGTCAGTTTGCGGGCGGGATCTTCCGCGGCAGCAGCACGCTCGGGAAAATCGGCCTTGAGAACGAGACCAGACTGGAGCCGGAGGAGATCGCCGACAAGCTGGCGAACTATCCCGAGGTGCAGGCAGCCTTCCTTCAGAGCGAAGGAAAGCGGCTTGAGCCGGTGTACCGCGGCAAGCAGTTCGACCGATTCTTCAGCAACGCGACCATCCGGCGATACATCGACACGGTGGGCGAACAGGAAGTGGCACGGCTGGCGGTGAAGCTGATGACCGGCGAGCGCCTGACGGCGGAGGATATGAAGCCGGCGGAGCAGGCTATCCGAGAGATCTATGCAGAGGAGCACGCAAACTTCCTGAACCGCAGGCCGGAATCCAAGGAAAAGCGCATCGACGGATACATGAAGAACAACGTGTTTCCGAACCGCGTGGAAAACTTCATTCGGAACGCGCAGAAGTTCTACGAGAGCGGCGGAAGCGCGAGCGAGATCGACAAGGAAGCCACGGCGGCAAAGATGTTTGAATTGATCGCGCCGAGCGGAAGCTGGAACGATGCGCTGCGCACGGTGAAGGACTGGGTGAAGCCACAGCTGGAAGGACTGCTGGGCGAGCGCGGCATCTACAACGGCAAGGACACCGTGACGGATCACGGCAGGCGCAGCTTTGCGGAGACGCATTGGGACTACACGGCCGAGAACATCGTGAAGGCAATGAATATGGCCGCGGCCAAGGGCGCAAATGTATACGGCATCACGCCGGAGACGCTGGCGGCGACGGCCACGCAGGAATACAAAACCGTGGACGAGATGCACGCGGACGAGGCAAGACTGCGCACGGTGAGCGAGGAGGAGCACGCAAAGGCGCTGCGAGACCTCGGCATCTATCTTGACCGTATGGTGAACGATCTGATGCTCACCACGATGCACAAGTACGACAACAGCTTCGAGGAGGAGCAAAACCTGAGCGGCATCATCGCAGAAGCGGCCAAGGGGAAGAAGACCACGGCGGCGGTGAAGGCGGCGTTCCGCAAGGAAGGTTATGCCATATCCGACGGGCACGCCAAGAGCATCCTTGCGCTCATTGACCGCGCAGCCAATATCCCGACGGGGTACTACGAGGCGAAGCCTCAGCGCGTCGTCGGCTTTGATGAGGCACTTGCCGTTGTCGCGCCGGACAACGCACCGGCCAATCTGCTCGGCGAGATGCGCAATGCGGGAATGAACGTCGTGGAGTACAAAGCCGGAGACGAGGCGGACCGGCTGGCGAAGGTGAACAGCATCGAGAGGGCGCGCTTCAGCGTGGACGAGGACGGCGGGAGCTTGCCAGACGACGAGCGGGACAAGTGGGAGAACACACGGCTCACACCGGAGCAGAAGGAGCAGCTGGAGCGTGCCCGCGCAAGGGCACGCGGCGACGCACCGCGGATGCAGGACTTCGACAATGTGGACGATTACTTTGCCGCGATGCGGCAGAGGGCCGAAGCGGAACGAAAGAAGCGGATGCGCAATGTCCCGAAGGAAGAGTTCGAGGGAACGGAAGCCTTGCAGGATCTCGGCATCAAAATCGAGAACAGCGCAGGCCTCTACCAGAACGTCGAGCAGATGATCGAAAACGACAAGGCTGCGAAGAAGATCCAGAGGGAGATCCGGCGGGCCGAAAAGCGGCTGAGCGTTACCCCGAAGGAGAAGAGCTACGCGGCGGGCATCGCTGCCGGCATCTACGACGCCGACGACATCCCAAGCCGGATGAACGCCTCAAAGGTGATGGAGCTTGCGGACTACTACACGGCCGAGCAGGCCATGAAGTCCGACACGATCCCCATGCAGCGGCAGGACATCAGTCAAAACCTGCGTGCGCAGGCGGCGGAGCTGTTCAAGGATACGGGGAACGACACCTTCGAGAAGAAGTATGAAAAAGCCCTGTTCAGCCCGAAGGGCGGCCTCGCATTGTACCACCGCACGCCGCAGCGCAGCATGAGAGCCATCTTCGGCTGGGAACAGGGCCAGAAGATTAACGAGGCGATCTTCGAGCCGGTCTACGTCAACGAGCAGGAACGCAAGCGTTTCGTCAATCGTATGCACGACGAGGTGCGGCGGTTCGAGGATAAGAACGGCAAGCAGACCGCGCTGACGGAGAAAGAGCGCGCATTGACGCAGCTTGTGATCGAGGGCAAGGCCGTCGCGGAGCTGGTCGCGGCTTCGGACATGAAAGAACAGCTCATTCACGCGGCGGAGAACCTGAAGGCCGGCGGCGAAATGGCCGACGTGTCGCAGGAGTTCGGTCTGCACGACAAGGAAGCGCGAGACCTTGCGCGGCGGTATGCCGACTGGCTGCAAACGCAGGAGGACCTGGCAGGAACCGACGTGGACCAGACCAAGGTCGAGCACGCAGTCGAAGCGTATCGGACGCTGTACGACAAGTTCTACAAGGCCATCAACCACTTCCTCGTCGCGCACGGATACGAGCCTATCGGCTTTATCAAGGGGTACGCGCCACACTTCCAGCCGGAGGCCGAGAGCGGAAAGCTGGAGAAGGCGCTGAAGAGCATCGGCGTGGACCTGGGCGCAGAGGCCGGAAGCCTTCCGGCGAGCATCGCGGGTCTCACGAAAGCCTTCAAGCCGAATAAACGGTACAATCCCTTCTTCCAGCACCGTGCGGGAAAGAGCACGGAATACGACGTGGAGAAAGGCTTTGAAAAGTACGTCGATTATCTCGGCGACGTGCTCTACCACACGGACGACATCATGCGCGTGCGCGCGGCGGTGAAGTATTTCCGAGAGGAATACGGGCCGGACGAGATCAGCGCGGAGATCTCCCGCGCAGAGAGCCTGCGCTTTGCGCCGAAGGAGGCGAAGGAGTCCTTCCTGAAGTCGGCGGGGCTGCTGACGAACACGTCGGACCTGAGTTATGCGGATCTGAGCGCGAAGATGGAGGAATACGTCGAGGGCCTGTTTGACAGCATCAAGAAAACGAGCAAGTACAGCGACTTGACCGTGTGGCTGGACGACTATGCAAATAAGCTGGCCGGAAAGCAGCTCTTCTCTGACCGCGACATGGAGCGCGAGGTCGGCCGCACCTCTCTGAACGTCGGCCGGAAACTGAACAAGATGTTTGCGCGGGCCAATGTGGCAGGCAACCTCTCCTCTTCGCTGAACCAGACGGCGCAGCTGCCGATGATCGCGGGCGAGATCGGGCCGAAATACGTCATTAAGGCCGTCAACGACATCATCGCCGGAAAGGCGAAGGGCGACTTCGCCGACCAGAGCGACTTCCTGACGGAGAAGAACGGCATCGACTATCTCACAAGCGACAAGGGCAGCAAGATCACCTCGGCTCTCTTCTGGCCGCTTGAGCGCATGGATTATCTTATCAGCTCTATCGCGGTGCGCGGAAAGTACCGCAAGGAGCTTGACGCGGGGAGAAGTCCGAAGGAGGCCATGAAGGCGGCGGACCGCTGGGCGCGCGACATCATGGGAACCAGGTCGAAGGGCGCGGCGCCGCTCACCTTCCAGTCAAAGAACCTGATCGCGCAGATGGTGAATATGTTCCAGGTCGAGGCCCTCAACAGCTGGGAGCACGTCACGCAGGACCTCTTCGGCCCTGGACTGAAAGAGGCGGAAGCGAAGCTCGGCAAGGAGGAAGCGGCAAAGCGGCTCGCGGGGATCATCGTCGCGACGCTGCTCGGCGCCTTCCTGCTCAACCGCGTCGCCGAGGAGGGCTACGGCGGAACGCCGGCACAGTTCGATGTGATCGGCCTTCTGGTCGGTTTCCTCGCCTCCGGCAACGGACTGAGCACCAATGAGCAGATCGCGACCTGGATCGACGACGCATGGGAAAACGGGACCGGCGAGCGGCTCTTCGGAACGGATGCCAACGCCGGAAACGACGAGTTCGATGTGGGCGCGGCGACCGAGGATACGCTTTACAACGTCAGCAATGATATCCCGTATCTGCGGAACGCGGCGGGCCTCCTCGGCTTGGGCGACCAAACGCTCCCGATGCCGGACATCTACGGCACGGTGACGGGGACGGCAAAAGCCATAAAAAGCAACGGACCGTTCTCGGAAGAGGTCATGCGCCAGCTAATGGGCCTCGCAGGTGACACGCTGCCAGGCGGCCGGCAGGCGGAAAAGACCTACCAAGGCGTCGAGACGCTTCTGAAGGGCGGCTACTACAAGGGAAGCGGCGAGGACGAAAGGCTGCAATATCCCGTGAGCGACGACTTCTGGAATGTGGTGCAGGCGACGATGTTCGGCCGGAACGCGCTGAGCGAGACCAGAGACTTCTACGCGGCCGGCGGCAAGGGACTGAGCGCGACGCAGACACGACTCTACAAGCAGCTTGTGGATATGGGCGCGGACAGCGAGACCGTATACGACGCCATCCTGGCATGGAAGAAGATCGACGGCAACGACGCTCTGAGCAAAGCGGAGCATGAGACGGCGCGCTTCGAGCTGGTGCAGTCCCTTCCGCTCACGAGTGAGGAGCGAGAGCTGCTGCACAACACGCTCTCCGGATCGGATACGAAGTATTCCGCGGCGGACGCGGCGAAGGCACAGGGCATCCCCGTCGGGACCTATCAGAAGTTCCAGGCGGACGCCGCTGCGCTGGAGTCAGACCGAGACAAGGACGGCAACGTGATCCGAAACAGCAAAAAGGAGAAGGTCCTGAAGCTGATCGACTCCCTGCCGCTGAACAAGGCACAGAAAGACTGGCTCTACCTCAACGAAGGCTATGCCGAGAGTAAGCTGGACAAAACACCCTGGCAATGAGAAAAGACCTGCGGGATTCCGCAGGTCTTTTCTCACAGAACGGGAAAATCTTTTTTGGAGATCTTGTCGGTTTCGAGGTTTCCGTTGGGAACGGCATACAGCGTCAGCGTCCAGCCGTTCACGCTCTGGTTGTCGGCGTCAAAATCGAAGGTGCCGTCGCATTTGTAGAAGCCGGATTCCTTACCGAAATAATCTTCGTTGCCGTACCACGTCGTACCGGTGGTGTAGAAAATCTCGTACTCGCCGAGAGGAACGGATATATCGACCTCCTCGCCGGCCGAGATCATAAAGGCCATTTGCCCGTTTGCGCGAGCAACGGCATCGAGCGGCTCAAGAACGATGCAGTAGTTTGACGAGTCGGTCGTTTCCACGGTCAAAGGAGCGAGACGCTCGCCGACGGGATACTTCACGATCTCCCCGTTCGAGAAAGATACCGCGTCCCCTGGCTCGATCTTCCGGATCGTCACGCCGGTCGTCGAGGGCGCAGGAGCCGCATCCGACACAGGAGGAGCTTCAGAAACGTTCTCGGCAGGAACCGTCGGCTTTTGGAGAAGAGATGCGACGGACAGCGCGCAGATCAGCACGGAAGCGGCTATTATAACGACCGTGTTCAGGACTCGGCGTGAGTTCGGCTTCTCGGCGCTCGGTGGAGCCTTGGAGCTGCTTGACTGGTCCGAAGAGGAACCGTAATGCTTCGCCCACGATTCCAGAAAATCCCCGCGGATGCTCGCGGGAGCATCGTCCGGTCCGTCCACGAAGTAGTGGGTATTCTTCAACGACTCCTTTTTCTGCTGCCGGTAAGCTGCATCGTAGTCTTCCTTCCAGCTGTAGAAGTCAGCGGCGGAGGAGATCGGCTCGCCGGTGAAGGTGTTCTTCAGGCCGGCGGCGCGGAAAAAGCGGGACCATTCCCCCTCCTGCCTCGTGCGCTCCTCTGCAACACCGGCGAAGCGCCCCTCCTGGTAAGCTGTTTCAACATCTCCCTCCGTCAGCGTGTCGCGCTGCATCGGGAGAAATTTGCCACAATCGCAGAACAGGCGGGATGCAGGAATAAGAGAGCCGCAGGCAACGCAGGTCTTATACTCCCTCTCCCCTCCGGAGAATACATAACCGCAGTCACACTTGCGCTGAAGATACGGCACGATGCGATGGCAGTCCGGACACTCACGAAAACGCTTCACTTTCACGCAATACTCCCCCTTTTCTTCGTTTTTATGGGATATTACCATAAGATTACATGAGAGCGGTGATAAAGTCAATCGAGAATATGGCAATATCCCATAAAATGGAGGAAGGCGGCGGTGCATGAAGGCGTTGGATTATGAGGGCAAGAGAAACGTATCGGGCGAGCGCGTGCGGCAGAAGCGCATAGAGCGGAAAATCACGCAAGCAGAGCTTGCCGCACGGGTCCAATGCGAGGGCGTCACGCTGGAACAGGACGCGATCAGCCGCATCGAGTCGGGACAGAGGATGGTGCAGGACTACGAGCTGCGCGCCCTTGCTGAAGTGCTGGGCGCGAGCATGGATTGGCTGGCCGGAAAAGAATAAAAACGATGCCGCAGGACAACCTGCGGCATTTTGCATATAAAATTCAGGCTTGACATTCTTCTCTTTGTGCTGTAATACTAAAAGCCCAAACAAAGAGAAGGAGGCGTGAACATGAACGAGAGAGGACGCAGATTTTCGCACCTGTCATGGCACAATCGCTTGAAGATCGACAAGATGCTGAAGGAGGGATACAAAGCGCAGGAGATCGCGGACGCTCTTCATGTCCACAATTCCACCATCTATCGAGAGATCAGGCGCGGGTTGACCGTCCAGCGCACGTCTGAGCTGGTGGACCGCGAGGTATACTGCCCCGACACGGCGCAGCGGAAATACGAAGAGAGCAAGAGCGTACACGGGCCGGACCTGAAAATCGGAAACGACCACGAGCTTGCCGCGTACATCGAGGACAAGATTCTCAACGGGCATTTTTCGCCCGCAGCGGCGCTTGCGAAAATCAACGAGGAAGGCAAGATCTTCTCCGTTACCATCAGCGAGTGGACGCTGTACCGATACATCGACAAGGGCGTATTCCTGAATATCACGAATAAGGACCTTCCGATGCACGGCGAGCACAAGAAAAACTACAAGAAAGTACACGCCAGCAGGCCGTCAGCGGGCGACAGCATCGAGGATCGACCGGAAGAGATCGACGAGCGCACCACTTTCGGGCATTGGGAGATGGATTGCGTCGTCTCGGCACGCGGGTCCCTCAAGCGCCTGCTGGTGCTGACGGAGCGCCTCACACGGCGCGAGATCATCATGCTCATGCGAGATGGCAGTACCGCGAGCGTCGTGCGCGCCCTGGATAAGCTGGAGCGGAAGTGCGGCTCGCAGAAGTTCCGCAAGCTCTTCCGGACGATCACCGTGGACAACGGCTCGGAGTTCGCAGACTGCGAGAGCATGGAGCGCTCCAAGTACGGGAAGCGTAGGCGGACGCACGTTTATTACTGCCATCCATACACAGCTTGCGAGCGCGGCTCCAACGAGAACGCAAACAGGCTGATTCGCCGCTGGCTTCCGAAGGGGACCTGCTTCGAGAAGCTGACGGACGCAAAGGTCCGCGTCATAGAGACGTGGATGAACAGTTATCCGCGCGAGATCCTCGGCTGGAGGAGCGCCGGCAGTCTATTCGACGAGAACCTTAAAAAGCTGGCTTGAAAAAAATTTTAGGCTTTTCTGCATTTCTCTATTGACTTTTCGCCTGTGAGATAGCATAATGATTGCAGAAAAGGATTTAACATCTTTTTCTGCAATATTTTTTTATTTCGCCGCAGAAAAGCGGAGAGGAATGAGGTGAAAAGCGGATGAAAACCATGACGATGCAGGATCGGCAAACGCTGGCGAGCCGTTACGCGGCCGGCGAGAATGTCACGCGGATCGCGGTCGATCTCGGAATGTCTGCCGCAGCCGTCTACGCGGAGCTGCGGCGCGGATACACCGGCGGCCTCGATGGGAACAAGCGCCGCGAGTACGATCCGGAGCTTGGCCTGACGAGATACCAGGAGAGCCTTGCAAACCGCGGCCGCAGAAAAGCCGCCACAAAATAACAGGAGGAAAGAAACATGAATGAGACCGGAAAGACCATGAAGGTAACGGAGAGACACATTGGCGACGAGGTAGAGATCACCCTCCGCAAGACGGCAGGAAACGAGAAGTGCAACTGCAAGATCACGGCGAACAATGCCGCATCCGCGCTCAATGGCGTCTGCATCATCGTGCAGGAGTACGCGAGTGTTCTGCAGCTTTCCGCGCTGCACGTCTTAGCGGTGATGGCGGCGCTGATGGCAGATCCGGAATCCGAGCACGGGGCAATGAAAGAGGAAGTGAAAGAAAGCGAGGCGGCGGAATGATGGAGACGAGAGAGATCACCGTGACGATCCACCGCGAACCGGAGAAGCGGGACGACCTGCTCGCGACGCTTTTGATCGTCGTCCTCGCGGCACTGGCCTTTACGGCGGGGGACATCGCGGCGAACGCACAATGGCACGAGACGATCTCGGAGGTGACGCCGGAGCCGCCTGTCGTTGCGCAGGAGACGCGGGCGAAGCTGCTCACGTCCTACGAGGAGCCGACGGAGAGCATCACGACGAGCCGCTATGCCGAGGTGAGCCAGGAGGATTGCGAGCTGATCGCAAAGATCGTTTACCTGGAAGCGCGGGGCGAGCCGCTGGAGGGCCAGCAGGCCGTGGCGGAGGTCATTCTCAACCGCGTCGCGGCGGGAAACTTCCCTGACAGCGTGAAAGAGGTCATTTTCCAGGGCACCGACGGGAACGGCCCCGTGCAGTTCAGCACGGCGATGCACCTCGACGAAGCGGCGCCGACGGACAAGCAGTATGCGGCGGTGGGACAAGCCCTCTACGGCGAGCCGATCCTGCCGATGGACGTGGTTTTCTTTTCGACCACAGGCGAAAACAGCAGAACATGGGGCGCCATCGGCGGGCACATCTTCTGCTATCAGTATGAATGGGAGTGAAGCCATGGCAGCGAAGAAATGGATCTATGAGGTGAAGTACACCGACGGCGAGGAATACACCTACACCGCGCCGGACGGCAAGCTGAAGAGCAAGAAGCTGCCGACCGTGCGCGTCGAGGCCGAGAACCGGCTGAACGCGGTCGTAGCGGCGGCGCAGAAGTGGGGCATCGGCTGGACCGGCGTTGCACGCGGCGTCGAGTGCGAGATCATCGGACCGGCGAAGAAGAAAGGAGACAAAAATGAGTAATTTATCGGCAAATGCGCAGCCGCTCGGCAATCTGGAGCACACCACGGCGGAGCTGCTGGAGGGCATGACAGAGGAACGCGGCCGCGGCTTTGCGAGCGACAACGAGAGCTGGGCTGCGCTGAAGGGCTATCTGGAGCGCGCCGAGAAGATGCGCAAGGACATCGAAAAGGTCCACAAGGAAATGTGGGACGCCATCAAGGACCAGAACGACGACGCCTACCGTGCGCTGGCGAACGAGCTGACGCGCGCATCTTCCGCTCTTGCGGCGGAGTGGATCACCGTTTCCGTGCTCGGGAAGATCGCCGTCGAAATGACGGACGAGTGATGGACCGCAAGGAGTATCTGCGCCGCTGCGCAATGGCGGCGGGCGACATGGACGGCAAGCGATACCGGACCGCGAAGCGCTACCTGGTATGGTGCAGGCCCGCACGGTGGTGCGGCTACCAGGCGATGCTGCCCATCGCCTATCAGATGCGCTACCGGAAGGACGGGACCATCGCGCACACGGCAATCGTGCAAGAGACCAAGGCGCATTGCCAGCACGAGATCCCGCTGGAGAAAGTATTCGAGGAGGAACCGCACGATGAAGCGGACAAGACCACCACATGCGAGTAACCGCGCAGGAAAGACGCATTACGCCGAGCTGGAGCCGTGCCCGAAGTGCGGAAAATACGACGGCGAACGCAAGGAGAGCGTGAACGTCACCGGCAGGTACTTCATCCGTTGCGCGGCTTGCGGCTACACCGTGGCCGGAGGCGAATCCCTCCCTGAAGCCACAAAGAAATGGAACCGAGAGAGCCAGAGAAAACAGGAGGAGAAGAAATGAAACGGGAAAACGCAAGAGACGGCGTGTGCTTCCTCTGCGGCCGCGACGGCACAGAGGACCCGCTGGACTTCCACCACATCTTCGGCGGAAACGCCGCGGACCGCAAGAAATGCGAGCGGTACGGGCTGAAGGTGCGGCTGTGCCACGGGCGCTGCCACATCTTCGGACCGGAGGCGGCACACAACTGCGCCGAGACCATGCGAACGCTGCGCCGCTACGGTCAGCGCAAGGTGATGATTGAGCAGGGCTGGACGGTGGACGAGTTTCGCTTCCACTTCGGCAAAAACTACCTCGACGACGAGGAACTGGAGGAGATCGCGGCCATTCAGGCCGAGAGCGCATAAGAAAAGCGGCTGACCGTGGCACCGGTCAACCGCAGCGAAGAAAAATCACACGAAAGGAGATCTCTTCCCTGCCATTGTAGCACAGGGCGGGGAAGAAAAGCAAGGGTATGAAAGAGGAGAAAACGACCAACTTTGCGAATCTCACGCAGTCTCCGGAGGTGTTAGGCGCGTTTCTTTCGTCGCTTCCCGTATTGGAGGGGCCGTGGGACGAGGAATTTCACCGAAGGTATTGCGACGGATGCGCACGCGCAGACTGCGACGGCGGCGAAGGCTGCCCGCACAGCGAGCAACGAAACAACCCGCTGTGGTGGCTGAAGCTGGGAGGCGGGCGAATGAAACTGCTGATCGGCGGAAGCCCCTGCACGCATTGGTCCATCGCGCAGACGAAGAACCGCGAGACTACGGCGAGCGGCATCGGCTGGGAGCTGTTCCTGAATTACCGCATCGCCCGCGACAAGTTCAAACCAGACTTTTTCCTCTACGAGAACAACAAATCCATGTCGCCCGCCATCCGCGCACAGATCACGGCAGAGCTGGGCGTGGAGCCGGTGTGCATCAACAGCGCTCTCGTGAGCGCGCAGAACCGCCAGCGGCTCTACTGGGTAGGCAAGCGCGAGCCGGACGGTACATACAGCCAGGTGCCGGTCGAGCAGCCGGAGGACCGCGGCATCCTGCTTCGGGACATTCTGGAGACCGGCTTCCCGCTGCGCGAGAAGGGCTATGCGCTCATGGCGAGGCACAGCGCAACGGCAGAGGATGCTATTGCACGCAGACAGCGGAACGCCGTTGCGGAACCTGTTGCCATTAAGCCGCTGTCTGAAAAAGAGATGGAATACATGGTGCGCGAGACCAAGGACGGGCGCAATCATTTTGACTTCGATTATTTTCACGACGCCACCAAAGACAAGAGCGCCTGCGTGACAGCGAACACGCACAAGGGCGTTCCCTATAACGTATTGGCGGAGTCTGTCCGCATCGGGACCATCGAGAATGACGCGAAAAACCAAGACCACGACAGCCAGCAATACCGTGTCTATTCGCCGGACGGAAAGAGCGTGACGCTCTGCGGCAACGGCGGAGGGCCGGGAGCCAAGACGGGCCTTTATGCCGTTCCCGTCGCGGAACAGGACGCTTGTTGCGTCGCACAACGAGGGCGGTACATAGGCGAAAACGGGAGTGTTGCCCAACACTTTGAAGCCCGCGACGATGGGAAAACAAACACGCTGACAACCGTTCAGAAAGACAATATGATTGCCGTCCCCGTCCGCGCCGCCATCATCGACGCGCCGATCTATCAGGTGTGCGACGGAATGATCGTGGTTAAAGGCAAGGAGTACCCGATTAAACTGCGAGACGGCTTTTACATCATTCGCAAGCTGACCGTGACGGAGTGCAAACGTCTCCAGACTGTGCCGGAGACCTACGTTTTTCCTGTGAGCGACACGCAGGCCTACAAGATGCTCGGCAATGGCTGGACCGTGGATGTGATCGCCCACATTATGAGCCACTTCGAGGGCCTGACGGCGGGGCCGGTGGAAGTCATGTCTATGTACGACGGCATGAGCTGCGGGCATATCGCCCTGGACAAGCTGGGTGTGGAGATCGCCAGCTACCGCGCGACCGAGATCGACAAGTACGCCGTTCAGGCAACGCGGGCGAACTTCCCTGACGTGGTGCAGCTCGGCGACGCCTTTCAGGTGAGAGAGGAGGGCTGGGCGGTATGAAGTGCGAGCAAATCCCCCTCCCCGACAAGAAATATTCTGTAATTTACGCCGATCCCCCGTGGGCGTATCAGCAGGCCGGAACCACCAAGCGAAGCCGCGGCACAGCGGAGAAGCACTACCCGACAATGGCGACTGCCGAAATATGCGCCCTGCCGGTGCGCGAAATCTGCGGGGGGGGTGCGCTTGTTTCATGTGGGCGACATTCCCCAATATCACGGAGGCCCTAAAGGTCATGAAGGCATGGGGCTTTACATATAAGACCGCGGCTTTTGTGTGGGTGAAAAAGAACCGTAAAAACGGCGGAAATTTCATGGGCACGGGCGCATACACACGCGCAAATGCGGAGGTTTGCCTACTGGGTGTCACGCCGGACTTTAAGGCGGCGACGCAGATCCGCGCCCACAATGTCCGCCAAATCATAGAGGCCCCTTTCGAGGGACACAGTAAAAAGCCGGACGAAACTCGGCGGCGGATCGTTGAGCTGTTGGGCGATGTTCCGCGGCTGGAAATGTTCGCCCGTCAGCGCGCCGACGGTTGGGACGCATGGGGCAATGAAGTGACCGAGAAATAATGCAAGAATTATGGAGGAAAGGACATGAGGATACGACTGAAGCGGGATCTGACGATGCCGCTGGCGAAGAAGGGGAAGGAATTTTGGGTGGAGCTGAAAACGACCGGCAAAGACGGAGAGCTGATCTATTTTGTCCACTATTACGGGAACACCATTGCGTTTCCGGCGGATGCCTGTGAGGAGGTAGAAGATGGTTAAGGTCTACTGCGATATGTGCCTGCGCGAGATCGACTATGAAAAAGACGGAGTGAATCTGGATTTCAACCGCTTCGGCACGGTCAGATTTAAACAGGGGCAGGACCTCGAAAAGCAGCTGTGCAAGAGCTGCGCCGAGAAGGTGTGCAACTACATTGACGACGAGGCGATGAAAGCGTCGGCGAATATGCAGGAGGCGGAGGAATGAAGCGACTGACAAATGCGAGCGTGAGAGTGGACGAGAGCACGGGAAAATATCTCGCGCCGCTTGTTGACATCGAAGGCATGAAGCCGCGGCTGCTCGATCTGATTCTGAACGGACCGACGCTCAACGGTGTGCAGAAAGATGTCCTTCGGCAGATCATCTGGCAGCTCTATACCCGCCTTGCCATGTATGAGGACGCAAAGGAAGCCGGTCGCTTGGTCGTCATACCGCGTTGGAAGGACGAGGAGGAGCGCCTGGAGCGCCGGCGCCTCATGCGGATCATGGCGGACGGTGCAATCGACCGGTTGATGGAAAATCCGCTCAAAGAAGAGAACGGTCCGGACATCGCAGAGCTGCGCGTGGTAAACACCGACCGCCTCCTGGAGCTTGCCAAGGCGGACGAGGACGGCAGGCTCTTCCTCCTGCCGCTGGAGCCTGGGCGGTCGATGCTTTGCCAGGAGTATTTTGAGCGGCCGTGTGTGATGAAAAACGTGACGCTCTGCGTCCAGTACCAGAGCAGCACCGGCATCATCTTTTACATGGGATACGACGTGTTCCGCGACCTCGTGGAGCGCGGAAGGATCACTTCCCTCTCGCCGGAGGGAGAAGAAACATTGGAGGCGATGAAATGAGTAAGGCTGTCATGCTGAGCATACGCCCGAAGTGGTGCGAGAAGATCGCGAGCGGCGAGAAGACGATTGAGGTGCGCAAGACACGGCCAAAGCTGCACACGCCGTTTAAGTGCTATATCTACTGCACCATCGGAGGGCAGGACTTAAATATTCCAATTTCTCAGGAGCGGCTTATGCGCGACTATCTGGAAACTGGCTCGATGAAATCATTGAACTGCCCGCTTGGGAACGGCAAGGTCGTCGGGGAGTTTATCTGCGACCAGATATATGAGCTGGAAACCAAAGCGCGCGGCGGCAGCTACTACGCCAAGAACGAAGACCAGTCAACGACGAACTTTATAGCGCAGCAATCCTGCCTTACCCTCAAGGATATGCACGATTATCTGCACGCACAAAAGGGCTATGGCTGGCACATCACCGATCTGCGCATCTACGACGCACCGCGCGAACTGAGTGAGTTCCTCCTCGCGTGCCCGAACAGCTGGTACTGCGAGAGCTGCGCTATGTACTGGGAAAATAACGGCACTTGCGGAAACGAGAGCTTGCAGATCAAGCACGCGCCGCAGAGCTGGTGCTATGTGGAGGCGATGGAAGATGTTTGACATCAACGAGGTGCCGTATGCGGAATGGCTCGAAAAGTCCTTGCAGGCTATCGTGCCTTTGAAGCCAGTGAGTCTCTGCTTCGCGGCGACCATGCCGGACGGCGAGGTCTACACCGGATATTACAACGCGGATGCAACGGACAAGGCCGTGATCGCGCACAACATCCAGGCGGACATCACAATGGACATTATCCGGACCAATGCTGCGATCATCAAAGACATGATCGAGCATTGCGAAGAGGATGAATGACGAAATGAAAGGAGAAGCAATATGAGCAGCGCAAGAAACCACCAGAAGAGGAGCCACCGAAGCTACCGCGTGACGAAGAGCATCTGCGGGAGCGCGGCGAGAAAGGCGTGGGTCACGCCGCAGTACAGCCCGAAGCAGAGCGGGCTGCTGGCACTGGTCCGCCGCCTGATCCGCGGCCGCGCACAGCGCACAGCGGACCGCAAGCGCGCTGAAAAGCGCACAGAACGTCAGCACCGCGAGGGCTGAGAGAAAGGAGAATTTACCATGATGAACGAAGCCAGTAACGCCTGCGTTCCGCAGGAGAAACCCGCAATCCTCGCCGCTGCCGAGGAAAATGTAAAAATGCTCGAGGAGGCCAACTGCCGCCTTGAAAACATCTTGCACAGGCTGTACGGAGAGAAGACCGTCCGACCGACCGAGGGATGTGTCGCGGAGCAGCCGTCCACCTTCGGCGCGCTGCGGCAGCTTACCGAAAGACAACAGAGACAGCTCAACCGCCTGCTGAACGGCATCGAAAAGCTGGACAGCTTGATTTGAAAAGGAGTAGAGACATGAAAAAGTACATCGGCACCAAGATCATCGAAGCGGAGCCTGCCTACCGCGTAGTAGACGCGGAGGGAAACGTCCGCGTCGTCACAGAAGCGGCGGAGGCGAAGCGCTGCGGCACCGTGGACCTCGGCTACAAGGTCCGATATCCGGACGGCTATGAGAGTTTCAGCCCTAAGGGCGCGTTCGACGACGCCTACCATCCCATCAACGGCATGAATTTCGGCCTTGCCATCGAAGCCATGCGTAAGGGCTTCCGCGTGTGCAGAAGGGGCTGGAACGGCAAGGGCATCTTCATCGAGCTTCAGACGCCGGACGCCTACAGCAAAATGACAAGCCCCTACATCTACATCGACACGACCGGCTTGCAGACGCAGAACACCGAGGCGCCGAAGAGCCGCGTGCCGTGGCTGGCGAGCCAGACCGATATGCTGGCCGAGGATTGGGAGATCTTCGCCTAAACGAAAACGGCGAGAGAGGAAGTGAGCAAATGTTCCGATACAAGAAAAGCGTGCCGGTGAGCTACGAGCGGCAGGGGTATATCTATTTCGCATCGCGCCTCTACCGCGAGCTGACGGAGGAGCAGCAGCGCAAGCTGCTGAACCTGTGCCTGCAATGCGGCGGCGAGCACTACCAGGCGCTCTTCGAGTTCGTGACGACGGACGCCGGCGCGACGGCCGTGTGCATGAAGCACTTCCTCTCTCGCTCCACGCTGGAGCGAGCTGTGCGGCGGTATTACGAAAGTTTTCCACAGAAACTCTGATCTGCCGGCCCTTTTCATTACCGGCGCATGAGCCGGTGGCCGGCTGTTTTCTCCTCCATAATATATGATGCGCCTCCCCTGCAAAGCATCACGCCGCTGAAGGGAACGCGCCGGACGCCAGGCCGGCTGCAAGCGGTGCTCCAGTGCAATTCTGGTGAGCGGGGATACAGAACCATCCGGTTCTGTATGGAGGAGCTGTGCGGCAGCTCCTCCATAGAAAACCGGATACACATATATCAATAACGCGCGCGTGCGCGTTATCGGAGTTCTTAGAGCGTTAGGTTTACGACCATTCTCCCCATTCGGAGAAAATGGAGGGCTGTTTTTCATGGCAAACGGGTATTGGGTGATCCGAACGTACACGGCGGGCGCCGTGGGCGAGAAAATCAAATACTGGGTGCCTGGAGAGAAGCCGACGAAATCGGAGCGGAAGATCAAGAGCGACATCAAGCAGGTGCAGCGCAACGAGGCGAACGCGGAGAAGGCGCTGGCGCGATTGATCCATGCCAACTTCACGCCGCGGGACTACCTGCTGCAATTCAGCTACACCGAGGAGGCGCTGGAAAAGCTCCGCGCGGGCGAACGGACGGAGGAGGAGCTGTTTGAGGCGGCGGATCATCAGCTCAAGCTGTGGGCGAAGCGGACGCGCAGGGCGTGCAAGGCGCTCGGCATCCCCTTCCGGTACATACCCTTCACCTCGGACCTCGACGGCAAGACGGGCGAGGTGGTGCGCGTGCATCATCACATCATCGTGAACGCGGAGGCGGCGGAGATCGCGCTGGAAAAGTGGAGCGCGGGCAGCACGCACCGCGAGCATCTGTACGATCAGGTGGACCAGACGCCTCTGGCCCACTATCTGCTCGCGCAGGTGCGCCATCGTCCGAACGAGAAGAAATACTCCCCGAGCCGGAACCTTATCGTGCCGCAGCCGAAGGATCGCATTGCCGTTTCGGGCGCCGAGCTGCAAGTGCCGCGCGGCGGCCAGCTGCTCCTGCGCGCCGGCTGGATGCCTGGGATGCCGCAGTACATCCGCTACATCGTGCCGGAGGTCGGCAAGATCCGCCGCGGCGAAGCGCCGCCGGACGAGACAAGAGAATAAGACGCACGGAACGCTCGCGCCACGACGGCGGGAGCGCCCTCGGCATACCGGAAAGCAGGCTTGGAGCCTGCTTTTTTGCTTGTCAAGAGGGAAAATGAAAAATTCTGCCGATTTTGGAAAAGTTGACGGTTCGTGACGCGGCTTTTTTGGTACGGTAACGGAAAGAAGAGGCAAAAAGCGGCCGGAAAGGAGGGCTGCGGCATGAGCAGACCGAGAAAATACTCGCCGAACACGCTGAAAAAGGCGGTGAACGGCTACTTCGACAGCATTTCCCGCCTCGTCCCGCTCACGGAGAAAAAGAGCACGGGGCGCAAGGACAGCGACGGCCATGTGATCTACGAGGAAGTCCCTGTCCTCAACCGCCTCGGCGTGCAGGCGACGGTGCTCGAATACCTCGTGCCGCCGACGGTCGGCGGGCTGTGCGAGCACCTCGGTATCCACCGCTCAACCTGGGCGGACTACTGCGACGCGCAGCAGCATCCGGAGTTTTCCGACACGACAACGCACGCGCGGGGGCGTATGCGCGCGTGGCTGGAGGAACAGCTGCTCACGCGCAAGGATGTGAAAGGCATCGTATTCGACCTGCAAAATAACTACGGCTACCACGACAAGAAGGAGATCGAGCTGGGCGGCAGAGCGGCGAAAGCCGTGACGGCAGCCTCCATGCCGCTCGAAGAGCGACAGAGCGTGCTGGAAGAGCTGATGCGGGAGTTCAGCGAAAACGATGGCGACGCTTGAGCAAAAGCTGGATGTGGCGCTGTGGTGGAAGCAAATGCGCGAGACGAACAACGCGCACTTCCTCCCTCTCCTGTTCGACAAGCACCGCTTTCTGGTGCTCAAGGGCGGCGGCGGTTCCGGCAAGTCCATCTTCGCCGGCCGCAAGATCTTAGAGCGCGTCACGAATGAGCCTGGGCACCGCTATCTGGTGGTGCGAAAGGTCGCAAAGACGCTGCGCGAGAGCTGCTTCGAGCAGCTCAAGAAGCAGGCCTACGAATACTACGCCGACCAGATCGCCTTTATCCCGAAGGGCAAAGGCAGCGATATGTATATCCGCTTCAAAAACGGCAGCGAGATCCTGTTCGCGGGCCTCGACGACGTGGAGAAGCTCAAATCCATCTTCGACATCACGGGCATCTGGATCGAGGAGGCGAGCGAGCTGGAGGAGGGGGACTTCAACCAGCTCGACATCCGACTCCGCACGGAGTTCCCCTTCTACCTCCAGATGATCCTGACCTTCAACCCGATCTCGATCACGCATTGGCTGAAAAAGCGTTTCTTCGACACGAAGGATCCGCGCGCGACGGTCCACGAGAGCACCTACAAGGACAACCGCTTCCTCACGCCAGAGGCGCGCATCACGCTCGAAGCCTTCCGCGAGACGGACGAGTATTACTACATGGTCTACTGCCTCGGTCAATGGGGCGTGACCGGAAAGACGGTATTCAACGGCAAGGCGGTCGCCGAGCGGCTCACCTACGTCGAAGGGCAGGGCTGGCGCAAGCGCGGCTATTTCGCCTACACGCTCTCCCCTGACGATATCCACATCAGCGAGTGGCATTGGGAGGACGACGAGAACGGTCCCGTTATCCTCTACGCCGAGGCGACCGAGGGCAGGCCCTACGTCGTCGGCGGCGATACGGCGGGCGACGGCAGCGATTATTTCGTCGGGCAGGTGCTCGACAACATCACGGGCCGACAGGTGTGCGTGCTGCGCCATCGCTACGACGAGGACACCTACGCGCGGCAGATGTACTGCCTCGGGCGCTATTACAACGACGCCCTGCTCGGCATCGAGACCAACTTCTCCACCTACCCCGTCAAGCTGCTCGCCCTGATGGGCTACCCGAAGCTCTACGTCCGCGAGGTGGAGGACGACTACACCGGACGGATCAAGCAGGCCTACGGCTTCCAGACGAACCGGACGACGCGGCCGGTGATCCTCTCGGAGCTGATCCGCATTTTGCGCGAGAGCATGGCGAGCATCAACGACCGCGACACGCTCTTGGAGATGCTCACCTTCGTGCGGCGGGAGAAGGACCTGCAAGGCGAGGCCGAGAGCGGCGCGCACGACGATTGCGTACTGGCCCTCGCCATCGCGCACTACATCCGGCCGCAGCAGACGATGGAAGTCAAGCGGCCGAGGGGACAGGGCGTGAGATGGTCGCAGGACCTATGGGACGACTACAACAAGGCCACGCCGGCGGAGCGCGAAGCGATGATCCGCCTATGGGGCAGGCCGGAATAGGAGTGAAGCATGGAAAAGAAGATCAGCGAAAAGCTCGCGCGCTGGCAGGAGAGATTGCAGCAGAGCGACAACGAGTGGAAAAGCGAAGTAGACAAGATGGACCAGCGCGAGAAGCGCTACAACGGCGACCGGACGCTCTCTCCGCTCGTGGAGGGCGACACGAAGCGCAACGGACAGCCGAAGAAAACGAGCCATGTGCGCAACATCATCTTCGAGAACATCGAAAGCCAGGTCTCCTCGACCATTCCACAGCCGAAGGTGACGCCGCGGCGGAAGAAGGACGAACGACTCGCCAACATCATCGAGCACTTCCTGCGCAACGAGCTGGACCGCCTGCCCTTCGAGAAGATCAACGACATGGCCGAGCGCACGGTGCCGATCCAGGGCGGCACGGGCTTTCTGGTGGAGTGGGACAACACGAAGCGCACGCACTCCACCGTGGGCGAGATCGCGGTGACGCTGCTGCATCCGAAGCAGTTCGGCCCGCAGCCTGGTATTTACACCGGAATCCGCGACATGGACTGGTTCATCACGAAGATGCCGACGACGAAGGAGGCCATCCGGCGGAAGTACGGCGTGGACCTCACGGACGAGGGCGAGAGCGAGCCGGACATCCGCTCGGCGGACGGCGAGAGCCAGACCGACGACAGCCTGACGCTCTACATCGGCTTTGAAATCAACGCGCACGGCGGCATCAACCGTTTCGAGTGGGTGAACGACACCGAGCTTCTGGACCTGACGGACTATCAGGCGCGGCGTCAGCCGATCTGCAAGAAGTGCGGCAGAGTGCGGCCGCTGCGCGGGCAGGTGCTCAGCGCGGAGACGCAGGAGGGAAACCTGCTGCCCGATCCGATGCGCGGCTTCGCCGGCGGATTGATCCCGCAGGAGCTTACCGAGCAGGAGATCGCAGGCGGCCTGATGGCCGAGGAAATGGCCGACGGCGTGCCGCTGGACGCGATCCCCGTGAGCGCGCAGGAGCCGAAGCCGGAGCGCTACGACGGCGGCCCGTGCCCGTGGTGCGGCGCGGACGACTGGACGACGAAGGAGCAGGAATACGAGCAGATCCTTCTGCCGGTCGAAACGGCGCTCGGCAATCACATCGACGGCGCGGCGCCTGGGCTGGATGAATACGGGAATCCGGTGATGAAGCCGACGATGGTGCCCTTCTACAAGCCGGACCTCTACCCCATCGTTTTGCAGAAGAGCGTGAGCGTATACGGCAAGCTCCTCGGCAACAGCGATGTTGACGTGATCGCGGACCAGCAGAACACCATCAACCGCATCGAGCAGAAGATCATCGACCGGCTCGTGAAGGCGGGCACGAGGATCACGCTGCCCGACAACGCGAAACTGCGCACCGATCCCGAGGACGGCGAGCGCTGGTATATCGGCTCGCCTGCGGACAAGGCGCTCATTGGCGTCTACGACTTCAAGGGCGACCTTCAGTACGAGCTGCTCTACCTCGCCAACGTCTACGAGGAGGCAAGGCAGATCCTCGGCATCACGGACAGCTTCCAAGGGCGGCAGGATTCCACCGCGACGAGCGGCAAGGCCAAGGAGTTCTCGGCCGCGCAGGCGGCGGGACGCCTTGAGAGCAAGCGCGTGATGAAGGACGCGGCCTACGCAGAGCTTTTCGAGATGATGTTCAAGTATGCCCTCGCCTACTCGGACGAGCCGCGCAGCGTGACCTACAAGGACAGCCGCGGCGAGACGGTGTACGAGGAGTTCAACCGTTACGACTTTCTGGAGCAGGACGCCGACGGCGGCTGGCATTGGAACGACCAGTTCCTCTTCAGCTGCGACACCTCCGCTCCGCTGGCCTCGAACCGCGAGGCGATGTGGCAGGAGACGCGGCAGAACCTTCAGACCGGAGCCTTCGGCGATCCAGGGCAGACCGAGACGTTGATCCTGTTCTGGTCGAAGATGGAGGAGCTGCACTACCCTGGGGCTGCGAGCACGAAGAAGTACCTCGAAGAGAAGCTCGCACGCGAGCAGCAGATGCAGGCCCAGCAAATGCAGATGCAGCTGCAAATACAGCAGGCACAGGCTGCGCAGCAGACGGCGGCGCAGGTCGAGCGGCAGGCGCGGCAGGACGCGCTGAATGAGGTCAATACGCGGACGCGCGTTTGATAGATCGCGCGGCGGATCTGCCGCGACGACAGAGGAAAGGAGGATGCGTCATGCAGGACAACGGCTACGCCGGCAAGATCAAGAACGGCGGTACACAGGTCGTCAAGGCTCCCAAGCAGACCACGGACGCCAAGAAGGGCACGGTCAAGACGGGCGGCGACCTCCGCAGCGGCAAGAAGTAAGAGCCGCACCACGCGGCCGCAGGGCCGCACAAATCGCATGGAATAGCGGGAAAATCCACCGTCCGAAAGGACGCAGGAGAAGTATATGAGCTTCACCGAACAGCAGCTTTACGACGCTTTGGGCGTAGGCGCGAAAGAGCCGGAGGCCGCCGAACCGGCAAAAGCGGCGCAGGAACCGACCGAAGAAGGCGCGAGAGAGCCGGAGATCGCCGAACCGGCAGAGGGAGGGACCGAGGCGCAGGAACCGACGGGAGCGGAAGCGGAACCGGAGGGGAGCGCGCAGGCAGGACAGCAGACCGAGGAGCAGCGCCGCGAAATGGCGGCACAGCGCCGCCGTGAGGAGCAGAAGGCCGCCATCGACGCGGCCGTGCAGAAGGCACGCGAGGAGGAACAGCAGAGGTCCAAAGCGGAAATGGACGACTTTTTCTCCAAGGCCGGCCTGAAGAACACCATCACGGGCGAGCCGATCCGCAACATTGAGGAGTTCCGCAGCTGGAAGGAGTCGTATGACGCCGCCAAGCTGCAAGAGGACCTCAAGGCCGGACGGCTGACGCCGGAAAGCCTGGATGCTGCGATCCAGAAAAGCCCTGCCGTACAGAAGGCGGAGGAGATCCTTCGCCGCAGCGAAGAAGCCGAACGGGCGGCCGAGGAAGCGAAAGCCCAGGCTGAGATCAATGAGCAGATCAGCGAGATCGGAAAGCTCGATCCGAGCATCAAGTCCGTGCGCGACCTGCTCACGATGCCGAAGGCCAAGGAGTTTTACGAGTATGTGAAACGCGGCAACAACTACCTCGACGCCTATTACCTTGCAACCAGAGGCGAGCGCGAAGCCAAGATGGCAGAAGCCGGACGCCAGCAGGCCCTCGCCAACGCGAGGAGCAAGGACCACCTCACCGCCTCCGGCACGGGGCGCTCCGACGCACAGCCGAGCGTTTCGGCGGAGGACATGGCGATGTTCCGCCTGTTCAATCCGGACTGCACCGAGGCACAGGTGCAAGCCTACATGAAAAAGAAAACAGGAGGTTAAAAGACCATGAAAGGTTTCTTTCCCGATCAGTCCGACCACGGGGCAGTTACTCCGTTCGAGTATCTCCCCTGCGGTGCGATCACGCCGAAGGCGGGCCTTGCGCTCGTCCTGACGAACGGCCTGCTCGCACTTGCGACCGGCACCACCGCGCCGACCTACATCTGCATGAAGGATGCGGATGCGGCGGTCACGGCGGGCACGATCATTCCCGTTGTCCGCGTGGACAAGGATCGCATTTATGAAACGACCAACAGCGCCGCATTTTCCAGCGCGAAGATCGGCACGAAGGTCACGCTGCACACCGACGGTTTGCAGGTGACCGCGACCACGACCAACGGCGTCGCCGAGATCGTGGACTTCGACGACAAGGCCAAGAGCGGCGCGGGCGGCACCGTCCACGTCCGCTTCTAAGCCAGGAAAGGAGAACAGACTATGAAGATCGTATTTTCCGAAGGCTCGGGCCTGAACGACTCCGTATACGGCAAGTGTCAGGCCCCGATCCGCATGTTCCTTGAACAGCGCGGCGAGCAGTTCGAGCAGCAGAGCGTCCTGAAGGATCTGTTCCTGATGGGCACCTCCGACAACTACGGCGATATGCTCACCACCATGACCGCCATGAGCGGCTTCGAGCCGGTCGGCGAGAACGGCGCATATCCGGCGGACGGTATGCAGGAGGGCTACCGCAAGCTGCTGGTCTATGACACCTGGAAGGACTCCTTCGCCATCTCTGCGGAGATGATCGAGGACTCCAAGCTCATGGACCTCAAGAAGCAGCCCGCCGCCTTCCTCACCGGCTACAACCGCACGCGCGAGATGTTCGGCGCGGCTCTGCTGGGCAACGCCATCCGCGGCAACGCCGCGGCGCAGTACCACGGCAAGAGCTTCGACATCAACGCGGCGGACGGCGTGACGCTGTTCCACACGGCGCACCCCCCGAAGGTCGCCGGCGACAACCAGTGCAACTGCTTCAAGGACGAGTTCGGCGTGGACGCGCTCGGCAAGCTGGAGACCGCGATGCACCTGTTCCGCGGCGACAACGATGAGATCCTCGACGTGGCGCCCGACACCATCGTGATCCCCGAGAACGCGGATCTGAAGAAGGCGGTATTCGCGGCCATCGGCGCGGACAAGGATCCCGTGACGGCCAACAACGCCTTCAACTACCAGTACGGCCGCTGGACCGTGATCGTCTGGAGCTACCTCAACCAGTTCATCACGGCCGGCACGAAGCCCTGGCTGCTGCTCGACAGCAAGTACAACAAGACCTACGGCGGCGCGGTGTGGAATGACCGCATCCAGCTCGCGGTGCGCTCGACCATCGACGAGAACACCGACGCGAACGTGTGGCGCGGCCGCTCCCGCTTCAACGCCACCTTCAACGACTGGCGCGCGTTTGCCGCGGGCGGCATCGCAAGCGGCAACGAGCTTCCTTAACGGAGGTGCCGCATGGAAAACGCGACGAGACTGCAAAACCTTGAGGTCCTGGGCGACCTTGAGGTCCACGGCGCGACGAAGAACGGCGGCATGAAGGAGGTCGATTTCAAGGTCACGGCGGCGGATGCCGCTGCCGCGGCCGGAGCGACTCCGACCAAGGCCGAGTTCGATGCCGTCGTGACGCTTGTGAACGAGCTGAAGGCCAAGTACAACAAGCTGGTGAAGCAGCTCGCCACCGGCAAGGCAACCTGATACGACCGAAGAGGGCGGGGCGAAACGCCCTGCCCTCTCTCTTTTGGAGGCAACCATGAAGCATAAGATCTGCATTTATGCCATCGCCAAGAACGAAGAGCGGTTCGTGGACCGCTTCTGCGACGCGGCGGCGGAGGCCGACTACATCGCGGTGCTGGACACCGGATCGACCGACCGGACTGTGGATAAGCTCGCCGACCGCGGCGTGATCGTCCGTCAGACGACCGTCGAGCCGTGGCGCTTCGACGTGGCACGCAACCTCTCCTTGCTCCTGGTCCCGCGCGACACGGACCTCTGCGTGTGCGTGGATCTCGACGAGGTGCTGCTGCCTGGATGGCGCGCGGCATTGGAGAAAGCGTGGACCGAGGACGCCGAGACGGGCACCTATCGCTGCATCTGCTCGCGCAACGCGGACGGGAGCGAGGGCACGGTATTTCTGCGCGAGAAGATCCACCGGCCGAAGTGCGCAACGTGGAGGTATCCCGTGCATGAGGTCCTCGTTCCCTCCGACGGCAGGCCCTTCTTCCGCTGCGTGAACGTGGAGGGCATGGCGGCGGAGCACCTGCCCGACGAGCACAAGAGCCGCGCGCAGTATCTCCCGCTGTTGGAGCTGGCGGCAAAGGAAGCGCCGCAGGACGCGCGCTGTGCGCATTATCTCGGCAGGGAGTATCTTTACCGCGGGATGTTCCGGAAAGCCGCAGAGGAGCTGAAAAGGCACCTCGCGCTGCCTTCCGCGGTGTGGGACGAGGAAAGAGCCGCGTCCATGCGCTATCTCTCGGCGTGTATGCACGCGCTGGGCGACGAGCGGAGCGCGATGTGCTGGGCGCTGCGCGCCATCGCGGAAGTGCCCGAGCAGCGCGAAAACTGGTACGAGGCCGAGAAGGCCGCCTACCACGCGGAAAACTGGGAGGGCGCCGTCTACTACGGCCGGAAAGCGCTGCGCATCACCGCAAAGAGCCGGAGCGCCATCAATGAGGCGGAGGCATGGGGCGCGGCCCCGTGGGACCTCCTCTCGATTGGACTGTGGCACACGGGCGACATCCGCGGCGCGGCGGAGGCGGCAAGCACGGCTCTCTCGCTGTGCCGAAGCGAGCGGATCGAAGCGAATCTGCGGCTATTCCAAGAAAGGCTGGGAGAAGCATGAAGATCAAAGAAGCGATCCGGCGGACGGACCTCGCCAAGCCGAACGCCTTTGAAGAGGAGCTGAAGTTTTTGTGGCTGACCGCGTTAGAGGGTCAGATCGCGGCGGATGTGTTCCTCATGGCGCCGGCGGAGACGGAGCAGTTCGACTACTCCTATCCGGACGGACTGGACATGGAGCTGCTGGTGAAGCCGCCTTATGACGAGCTGTATGTGCTCTACCTCGAAGCGAAGATCGACGCGGAGAACGGCGAGTACAACAAGTATCAGAACTCCCTCCAGCTTTACAACAACGCATACGGGAATTTCCTGCGCTGGTTTGCAGGCACCTACGATCCGGTGCAGGGATACAAGAAGGAGGCATAAGCAATGTACGAGAACCCCCCGTATTACATCACAGCATACGGCCTCGCCGTCAAGCGAGGCTTTACCGGAACGGAGGAAGAGTGGCTCAAGAGCCTGCGCGGCCCCACCGGCCCGCAGGGCAGCGGCCTCATTTTCCTCGGCACCTATCCGACGGAGGAGGCGCTGCGCGCGGCGCATCCGACCGGCAACGAGGGCGACTGCTACAAGGTCGGCACCGAGACGGACTACCTCGCCTACTGGTGGAACGTGGAGAAGAACGATTGGGACAGCTTGCAGGTGATGGGACCGACCGGCCCGCAGGGTCCGGAAGGCCCGCAGGGTCAGCTCGGTCCCGAGGGTCCCACCGGACCGCAAGGCCCTGTTGGCCCTGAAGGCCCCACGGGTCCAACCGGCAAAGGCGAGACCGGCCCTACCGGCCCCACAGGTCCCACGGGTCCGACCGGCCCGACCGGTTCACAGGGTCCGGAAGGTCCGCAGGGGCAGACCGGCAGCCAGGGTCCCGTCGGTCCGGCGGGTCCCGAGGGCAAGCAGGGCGCGCAGGGCAACCAAGGCCCTGAAGGCCCCACCGGCCCCTCCGGTCCAACAGGACCAACAGGCCCTACGGGCGCACAGGGTCCCACCGGTCCCACGGGCAAGGGCGAGACCGGACCGAAAGGCCCCACCGGTCCCTCTGGTCCCACAGGTCCTACGGGTCCAACAGGTCCCACCGGACCGACGGGCAGTAAGGGCGACACCGGCGCCGGATTCGCCGTGCTCGGCTATTACGCCACAAAGGCGGCGCTGGACAGCGCGGAGAAGGCCACGGCGGAGGCGGGCGATGCCTACGGTGTCGGCTCGGCGGAGCCTTACGACATCTACATCTTCGACGGCATCACGAGCCAGTTCATCAACAACGGCCCCTTGCAGGGCGCGAAAGGTCCCACGGGTCCCACCGGCCCAACCGGTCCCACCGGCCCGACAGGACCGGCCGGCGCGCAGGGCGCGGCAGGAGCACAGGGCGTTGCGGCAACGGTCGAGATCGGCACGGTCACGAGCGTCGGCCCGACGGGCACGCCGAGCGTGACGAACGCCGGAACACAGCAGCAGGCCGTTTTCAACTTTGTCCTTCAGCAAGGTCCTACCGGCCCCGCAGGATCACAGGGCAGCACGGGCGCCAAGGGCGCGACCGGCGCGACGGGTCCCACGGGTCCCGCGGGCGCGCAGGGTAACGTCGGCCCTACCGGCCCAGGCGGCGCGCAGGGCAACGTCGGCCCCACCGGTCCCACGGGCAAGGACGGCGCGCAGGGTGCGACGGGTCCCACCGGTCCCACAGGACCTACCGGACCGACCGGCCCCGCGGGAACGCAGGGATCGGACGGCGCCAAGGGCGCGGACGGCGCGAAGGGCGCAACCGGCCCGACCGGTCCCACGGGTCCCACCGGAGCCACGGGTCCGACCGGCGGCACGGCCTTCTACCCGCAGATCAAGGTGACGGCGCCGATCAACTCCATCGTGAAGGTCGTCTCCGGTTCAACCACGCTCCAGCAGACCGCGACGACGGGCGTGTGCTACTTCGACATCCCCTCCTACGGCACCTGGAACGTGACCGGCACGCTCAACGGCAAGACCGACACGCAGACGGTGACGGTGGACCAGGTGAAGCAGTACGCCGTGACGCTCAAGTACGCCAAGACCTACGGCGCGATTTGGGACGGCACCGCCACGACCGCCTGGAGCCGCACGGACGACGCGGCGGGCTTTGCGGATCCCGTTGCGGCCGTGAACAACGGCAGCGGCTCCTCCCCCTTCGACAGCTGCCTGCCGTGGAGCGGCATGGTGGTCGTGGACGACGCGACGTGCGGCAAGCTCGTCAAGATCCCGAAATACTGGTACAAGTGGACCAAGACGGGCAATCAGATGAAGCTCCAGATCTCCGACGCGGCGCAGACGGGCTTCCTCGTCTCCCCCGCGCACGCGGACCGCGGAGACGGCAAGGGCGAGCGCGACTATGTGTATGTGGGCCGCTACCATTGCGCGAGCACCTACAAGAGCACGAGCGGCGTGAAGCCCGTCGGCAACATCACGCGCGCGGCGGCAAGAAGCTCGATCCACGCGCTCGGGAGCGACGTGTGGCAGTACGACTTTGCGATGTACTGGACCATTATGATGCTCTACCTCGTGGAGTACGCCGACTGGAACAGCCAGGCGAAGATCGGCTACGGCTGCGGCAACAATTCGAGCACCGAGAACATGGGCGCGACGGACGCCATGACCTACCACACCGGCACGACGGCCGCAAGCCGCACGACCTACGCCGCGGGCATCCAGTACCGCCACATCGAGGGCCTGTGGTCCAACGTGTACGACTGGTGCGACGGCATCTACTTCTCGGGCGCGAATGTCTACTGCATCAAGAACCCCGCCAGCTTCAGCGACACCTCCGGCGGCACGAACATCGGCACGAGACCAACTTCGAGCAACTGGATCAGCGCGTGGAGCATCCCGAGCGTTTCCGGCTTCGAGTACGCATTGTACCCGTCGGCGGTCGCAGGCAGCGAGAGCACCTACGTCTGCGACTACTGCGACTGCAACGCCTCGGGCGTTGTGCTGCGCGTCGGCGGCGACTACTACCAGAACCAGTACCGCGGCGCGTTCTGCCTCAGCGGCAACGGCGCCGCCTCGGGCGCGAGCGCGTACATCGGGTGCCGTCTCCAAAAACTCCCCTAAAGGGGAGTGCAGAGGGGG
>ERZ1024479.10-NODE-10-length-44472-cov-69.015760_pt1 | contig 44472 bp, 58 predicted proteins | sample MGYA00520800_ERZ1024479 | MGnify/ENA primary metagenome ERZ1024479 (study PRJEB33242, sample SAMEA3444313) | Homo sapiens | biome: Host associated; feature: Gastrointestinal tract; material: Stool | place: Uganda | collected 2011-01-01 ... | reverse complement strand
ACCACAAGGTCCTAAAGGAGATACAGGTGCAACAGGAGACACTTTACCAATCGGTGCTATGATTCCTTATGGAAATGAAACAGCTCCTTCTAATTGGCTAGTATGTGATGGTAGTGCTGTTTCTAGAACAACATATGCAGAGTTATTTGCTGTTATAGGTACAAAATATGGTGAGGGTGATGGAAGTACAACTTTTAACCTTCCAAGCTATAAAGGTAAAGTAGCAGTTGGTTATGATAGCTCTGACACAGATTTTAATGCAATTGGTAAAACTGGAGGAGAAAAAACGCATACTCTTACTGTTCAAGAAATGCCAGAACATACTCATAATTTTGAATATACAACTGTTCTTGGAACAGCAGGTTATAATACATTAAGGTCAGATTCGCAAGTATACAGTGCCAATATACAAAGAGGTAATACATATCCAAGTGGTAGTGATCAAGCACATAACAATTTACAACCTTATGCTGTTGCAAACTATATAATAAAGGCTTTTCAGAGTGCTGGAAACGTTTCTACTGTTTCTAACACAGAAATAAGTAGTACAACGGATACATATAGTTGTAATTATATAAATAATAAATTCACATATTCATTAGAAGAACACGTTGTGGGAAAATGGGTTGATGGAAGAAATGTATATAAAAAATTAGTGCATTACACTACTAATACAGCGATAGGACAAGTAGGTGCTAATCAAGTCACAAATATTTCTATAGCACACAATATCTCAAATTTAGATTTTGCATTAGACTCAAAAATATACAGACCAAATTTTTACATGTTTCCATTTATAAATGTTAATAATAATGGTATACTATATATGGGTATTCCACAAGTATCAACTACTAATATAATATTACGTATAATAAATGATGCATGGGGAAACTTTGATGCATATATTGAATTAATATATGTAAAAACAACCGATTAGAAAGGAATAAAAAGGATGAAAACAATTATAATAACAATAATAACGTGTATACTTACGTTCTGGGTTACAACTATTTTAAATGCTATTGTTAATGAATATAGAGAAAAGAAGAAGAAAAAGAACTCACATCTTTCAGAAGATGTTTTACAACATGATGCTCTAATCTGTCTTCTTAGAAGTAACATTACAAGCAAATATTATGTATACAACAGTGTTGGCTCAGTACCTATATATGAGAAGGAAAATGTCAATTATATGTATCAACAATATAAGAAAATGGGTGGAAACAGTTATATAGATGAGTTAGTTACAAAATTTAATAAAATACCAGTAAAGGAGAATTAGGATGGAAAAGAAAAGTATGGTGAATGTGCCTTTCATAGCTTATGAAAAGGACATAGAACACAGAAATAGTATTATAAAATTTATGTTTGCAATAATAATAGTCTTAGTGATTACACTTGGTTTATCATTTTATATGTTTATGTCTTTCATAAATAATTTTGAATTTTCTAAATATTATCAAGAAGGTCACGGAGTAAATAACATAAATGAAGGAACACAAGGAGATGTTATAAATGAGTCAACAACTAGCAAAAATGACTAGAAAAGATGGGAAGGCTGTAGGACGTGGCGTTGGAATTAACAATGGTCATAATAATCTTACTATAGCAGACATCTTTAAGTTTGTATTCCTTGGAAAACCTATACAGAATAAGGTGACCTACAATGGGCAAAGCAAGAATAAAAATAGATAGTGCCTTAATTGATAAACCTAGGTCTAGTTGGGAACACATCATTGATGAGTATAGCAAAGATGAAGACGACAGATATATTGCTACAAGATATTATTTAGATGGCATAGCCCAATTAGACATTGCAGAAGAACTTGTAGGAGAAAATGATAAACCAAAATCAATGAGTTATATGAAAAGACATATAGCTAAAATAAGACAAATTATACTAAAACATAAAAATGAACTATAAAGGAACCTTAAGAGAACATCAAGGTTCTTTTTTATGTGAGAAAATATAATCAGAAAGGAGATAAAGCATGATGAGTATTCAATCAATAAGACTTTGTCTCCTTTTATTTAGTTAAGGAGATGGTAAAATGTACGGAAATAATTATTTTAATCAAAATCAACGTTTTCAGCCTATCAATATGATGAGTCAGCCTAACTTGGTACAGCCTTATATACCACCTATAACACCTATGCAACAAACAAATATACTTGGTAAAGTGGTAGACAGTTTAGATGTTGTTAAGGCTATTGATATACCTTTAGATGGTTCTATTAGTTACTTCCCTCTAACAAATGGTAGTGCAATTGTCACTAAGCAATTACAACCTAATGGTATGAGTAAGATAACATTATACAAACCAGTAATTGAAAAAGAAGAAACAGTAGACAAGAATGAGGACTTTGATAAGCTAAAAGAAGATTTAGATAATTTAAGAAAAGAATTTGAAGACATCAAGACTAAAATAAATGTTGAAAAGGAGGCTTAATATATGAATCCTATTCAGATGATAAAAGGCATGATGGGCATCAACAATCCTAAAGAAATGGTTATGCAGATGCTTGGTCAAAACAATAATAATCCTATTTTTAATAACTTAATGAACATGGCAAACAAAGGGGATACAAAAGGTATTGAGAACTTTGCTAGAAATTTATTTAAAGAGCAAGGAAAAGATTTTGATGCAGAGTTTAATAAATTTAAGAATATGTTTAAATAAAATATTTGGTTATATATTTAATCTGCAAGTTCCAAGTATTTTAAATATAGGAAAGGAGAATAAATATGAGAGATGGATTAACTGCTTCAGATGTAGCTCTATTATCAGGAAGAAACACAAATGATGGTTTTGGAGATGGTAATGGCTGGTGGATTATCATATTTCTAATCTTTGCCTTCATGGGCTGGGGTAGAAATGGATTCGGCAATAATGGAAGTGGAGCAGCAGATAACTATGTTTTAGCTTCTGATTTCGCTACTATCCAACGTCAATTAAGTGATGGATTTAGTAATTTAACAGCTCAATCAAGATACATTCAAAATGGAATATGTGATGGTTTTTATGCTATGAACACTAGTCTATTAAATGGTTTTGCTGGCACTAATAATGCAATCATGACAAATGGTTATGAAACTAGAAATGCTATACAAGGTGTGTCAAGTCAATTAGCAGATTGCTGCTGTAAGACACAAAGTGCTATTCAAGGTGTAAACTACAACTTATCTCAAAGCACTTGTGCATTACAAAACACAATGAATATGAACACTCGTGACATTGTAGATGCTGTAAATTGCAACTACCGTGCATTACACGATGAAATCGTTGCTAATAGAATTGAAGACAAAAATGCTCAAATTACTGCTCAACAAAATGAGATTAATGCATTACGTTTAGCTGCTAGTCAATCAGCACAAAACACATATCTAATTGACCAATTAAAACCTTGTCCTTCACCTGCATACATTGTTGCTAACCCTTATTGTAGTTGCAACAACGGTTGCTATAATGGGACAACTATAATTTAATTGCATAAGCCTATTTAGGAAACCTGATTACAGGAAATTGCAAAAACTTATTATCTTGCGTCTTAAACATAAACAAGATGCAAGGATGAGTCTTAAGGATAGGCTTAAAAACCTATCTTTTTATTTAAAAATGCACAATACATTGTAAAAAAGTCCACTCACAAGTGGAAAATGCACAATATTTTTAAAAATATTGTGCAAATTTGAGGAAAGGAATGATAATAATGATAGAAAGTGTAATTAATACACCTATAGCTTTGACATCTAATTCAAGTACTGTCACATTTACAAAAGATGACTATAGAAGTAGGTCAGCCAATTGCTGTGGATGGCTTCAACACACAGAAGGCTCACCACTTTATAAAATATCACAAGGTGGTACCTATGAATTAGATTTAAGTGCCTTATTAACCAGTGCCACTGTTGGTATTGTGGCTTTAGGTCTTTATATTGATGGAATTTTAGTACCTAATACTGTAAGTGCTGAAACTTTAGCAGCTGCTGGAGATTTAGCTAATATATCTTTCAATAAGAAGATAAGAGTATGTTGCAATGCTAATTCTACAATCACTATTGCATCTGTTCCAACTGTAAATGCAGGTGCAACAGGAACAACAGCTACAGCAACACAAACACCTATTATCACAAATGCTATATTTAGTATTAGTAAAAGAGCTTAAGGAGGTGTCTTGAATGGAAGAGGAAAAACAAGAGATAATTCCAAAAGTTAAGCAAGAAGTCGAAAAAATGATGGATGACATCACAAAAGATGGGCTTCAGATAGCAAATGTAGATTTATTATATAAATTAATAGATATACATAAAGATATTGACAATGAAAAATATTGGAAAGCAAAGAAGGAGGCTATGACAATGAGATACAGAGATTATGATAGCTACGGTAAATATGAGGACAATCGCTATGGTAGAGATTATGATTACCCTTATGGACGTAGAATGAGAGATAGTAGAGGTCGTTATATGTCAGATGGTATGACATATCATAATGATGATACAATGAGAACATTAATGTCATCTTATGATGCTTATGTTGCTGACAGAGAAACCTATGGTCATGACAAACAAAGTAACAAAGAAAACTCAATGATTACTTTAGAGTATATGTTACAAAGTGTTGCTGAATTTATGGAAATGCTAAAGAAAGATGCAAATTCCCAAGATGAAATGAATCTTATTAGACGTTATTCTAAACATATAAGTGAAATGTAATGTATAGATTCTTAAACACAAACGCACGTGGTAACTTCGTTAATGATTGTGTAGTAAGAGCAATATCATTAGCAGAAGGTAAAACGTGGGATGAAACTTATGAAAAATTAAGTGATATGGCACAATGTGATGGTATTCTTTTAGATGATGTCAACTTTGTTGAAGATTATCTTGATGAAAGATATAAAAGAGTACCCCATTGTTCTAAATTAGTAGGGGAGTTTGTTGAAGAGTATCCACATGGTACATACTTGGTAACAATGGAAGGACATATTACAGCTGTTATAGACGGTGTTTTGTATGATACATTTGATTGTAGCAACAGACGTATATGGTGCGTGTGGTGTGTTCCTAAAAATTATAGATAGTATTAAATAATGAATAAGAAGGATAAGACATTTTAAATGTGAAATCAAAGAGGTATAAAGCCTCTTCATATGGTAGCATACTCAAGTGACTTAAGAGGCATTACTGCAAATAATGTATTCGTGTGTTTGAATCACACTGCTACCTCCATTAATTAAATATTTCCATACTGGTAAAAAGGACCTTGATGGTTCTTTTTGTTTACATAATACACAAATTGTGCTATAATTATAGTGATAAAATACACTATAAAGGAGGAATTAATATGGCTAGTGGATTATTAAATGCCTGGGCAAATTGGACAGCAAAAAAACAAACTGACCCAAAGGCACGTCTACTTTCAAATTTTGTTAGTCAAAAACCATTAACATACAGAATGTCATCGACAGGTGGTTCCAGTCGTTCTTTTGGAGAGCCTACACTACAAGATTATGATGTACAAAAAACAACAGATGATTATATGTCTGCTTTTAGTGACCTAGGTTCTGGAGGTGGAGGTTATGGTGGTAGTAATATAGACCTATCAGGTATTCTAAGTGCTTACGACCAAGCAGCTGCTGCAAGTAAAGCCACTGCAAAACAAACTTATGAAACAACACGTAGTGACTTATTAACATCTTTAAAAAGATACCAAGAAGAGAATGCCAAGAATGTAGAAAATCAAAAAAGGTCTTATCTTTTAGGACAATCATCACTGGAATCTGCAAGAGCAGAAGCTGATAGACAATCAAGAATAGGAACTTCAGCTAGAGGTTTGGCAGGAAGTGGTTTGCAACAGTTAGCACAACTTCAAAACCTAATAAGTCAAGGTCAAGATATAAGTAATTTAGCTACAGAAAATCAACAAACTATGGATGCATTAAGAACTGCATTAGCACAAAGACAAGAAGATACTGATACTAAACTTGCAAATGCTTTAGCTGTATATAATAATGCTTTAAGTTCTATAGAAGCAGAAGCTGCTACCAATAAAGCTAATATTCAATATCAAGCTCAAGAAGCAGAGGCTAACAGAAGAGCATCAGCTGCTGCACAAGCTGCAAGTAATCGATTAGCTCTTGCACAATTAGCAGCACAATCTAGAGATGCTGCAGCAGGTGCAAGTTCTCAAGCTGCTTCACTTGTTGAAGCCTTTAAAAACACTATTTCAAGTGCTAAAAAAGGTAACCAAGAACAAGTTTACAATACAGCTAGGTCGGAATTACTTAGTGCGTTAGGTAATTACAATTTAGGTGCAAATGACACCATTACAAAAACAGCATTGGATAATCTTAAAAAGTTATATGATTATTATAAAAAATAAAAAGGAGGCACATTATGGCAGTACAAAGATTTAAAACAAAAAAAACTAGTTCTGCTAGTACACAAAGCTCCACAGAGAAACTTCAAAATCAAATTAAAAACTATGAAACAAGATTAAAAAGTGTAGGAATTGACCCAGAGGAAGCAACAGATACAAGAAACGTAGTAGAAAAGGCATTAAATCTTGAAAAAGACCAAAATGTCCTTTTTGATATATTTGAGGTTTTAGATAGACCACGTAATGCCTTATTCACAGGTGTTGATGAAGTTTTATCTGGTGGTGATTTCTTATCAGGTTTAGGAGAAGGTATAACAGGAAAGACAAAGACATCAGGTAAGGACTTACTTGTTGAGCATGCAAATTTACCAGATACTGAAGGACAATTAGATTTGGTTGATATTCTAGGAACTGCACTTGACATTGCAGGTGACCCTATGGATTGGGCACTTTTTGGAGGAAAGAGTGCATCAGATGCTGTTATGAACCTTGCTAAAAAAGGTGTAAAGAAGGGTGTAAATGTATTAGACAAAGGTGTTACAAAAGGTTTACAAGTTCTTGACAAAGCTGAGCTAAATAAAATAGGAAAACTTGCAGACCAAGCAGGGATGACAAAAGAAGCTTTTCTAGCTTCACAAGGTTTGTCTTTAGCTGATTTTGGGAAAAGAGCTTCAGGTTATGCTGATGTAAAACGTGGTTTTCAAGATGCCTTTGCTCAAGGAAAAACAGCTATAGGAAAATTAAAGGCAAGTGCACGTGGTGCACAAGATTCTGAAGCATTAATAGAACAATTATCAAGAGGTACAATAGATAATTTAGAAGATTTATCATATAATTATGTATTAAATACATCTAAAAATGTTGGAAAATATGCAGATGATTTAACTTCTTTAAATTCATTTTTACAGACTAAAGGAAATACAGTTCAAAAATGGGTTAAAGAAAATGCTGATTCTGGATTAGCAAAAGCTTTAACAAAAGAACAAAAAGTAGTTGCAGAAGATATCACTAATTTAATACAAAGTACAAAGGATACGACAATTAGAGGTAAAAATGCAATAAAACAATTAATTGAAACAGGAGAATTTTCAGGTAGTGAAGAAAGTGTTAATGCAATAAAAAATTTATTAGAGCAAACAAGTGAGGCATCTAATATACCTTTAAAGCTTACAACAGATGCAACTAGTGAAACTAAGGCAGCTGCAATACAAGCATTGCAGGATTCTATAGCAAGTGGTACCTTAAGTCCTGATGAATTGAGGAAAGCCCAGAATGAATTAACTGCTTTAAGAAATCAAAACAGTATCTTAAGAATAGAAAACAAAGAAGCCTTAAAACAATTTAACAAAAATGCTGATTTTAAGAAAGCTGTAAATAATTTAGCTTTAAATTATAATTTAGAATATAATGCAGATGAACTTGCTCGTTTGGCAGAACTTTCTAATAACCCAGAGTTTATGAATTTAGTAGAAAGCCATAAACAAGGTTACAAGCAAATTGCAGAAAACATAAAAGACGTAACAGGTATTGATTATGGTGATATAGTTAATAGACAAGGTTACATAAGAAAGGCGAAAGGTACAGCTTCTGATATAGATACACAAATAGCTAATCTAACATCAAAACTAAGTGACCCTAATTTGAGTGCAGCTGAAAAGGAAACAATACAAAACAGTATAGAGTCTTTAAGACAACAAAACTTGAAAAGATATGGTTTTTCTGCTGGTGATTCTTTTTCTAGTCAGGAGTATAGACAACCTGCTGTTGTAGCAAATAGACAATATCAAGCAGAAAAAGCAAGAGAAATAGAGCAAGTAGGTAAACAAATAGAAAATCTTAAAGGTAAATACTCAAATACACAAAGAACTACACTACAGAATACTTTGACAGAGTTAAAAGGTTTGAAAAGTGACTCTGTTAAAATGAAAAAACTTAATGAAAAACTTTCTAAAGTAAACACAACTGTAGACAATCTCTCTTCTAAAATTAATGATACAAACAGTAATCTTAAAAAAATAACAGACAGAGTAACTGACGACATACTTGATAAAGCTACAAAAATACAAGACCAATCTGTTACAAAAAGTCTTGTTAAAAACACATCAGATATTGATGATTTAAATAAGCAACTAAATAGTTTAACTAAGAAGTTAGCAGATGTTGATAATTTAGATGAAAAAACTGTAAAAAATATTACAAATAAGATTGATAAAATAAATAAACAACTTGAAGAGAAAGGGAACAGTCTAAGAAAAGTTACAGATATTATTGATGGACATGTAGATGACACTACAATGAAAGCTCTAGATAATAGTGCTAAGAATATGCAAAAGTATGCAAATGAAACTCTAAAATTAGATAGATTAAAGAGTGCTAGAGAACAAGCAACATTTAAACAAACACAATTAACAGAGAGTTTGACTGCTTTAAATTCAAGTATAGATGGTGCTATAAAAAACACAAACTTTAAATTAGGTAGTATTGATGAGGCTGCTGATGTTGCTGTAGATAAACAAATCAAGGACTTAGAAAAAGCAAAATCTATTTTAGAGTCACAAGCAGGTGAAACCTTATTTGACCTAAACTTCTATGCAGGTTTAGAAGATTTTGTAAAGAATGCTGAATTTACAAATAGAGAAGCAATAGTTTTTAGAGATGCTTTAGCTATGGGAGTATTTAATGATACAAATGTAGTAAGGACTGTGGAAAATGTGGGAGATAAAGTACCTAACGGTTGGGTAAGAGTAAGTGGTAAGAATGTTGCAGATAGACTAAATGATGTTCAAACACTTATATCAGAAGGAAAAATAAGTCCAGAATTAAGAGGTGTGATGGATAATCTTCGTGGGAACACTTATTACATGGATAGACGTGTTGCATCTTTAATAGGTGTTGCAACAAAAGACACTAAAGAAGTAAATGCTGTTCTTAATTTAACAGACAAACTTAATAATCTATTCAAAAAGTACTCAGTTTTAACACCTGGTTTTCAAGTTAGAAACTACACAGGTAACACACTAAACATGTACTTAAGTGGTATGCCTGTAGGACAAATTCCTAAATATCAAGCAAGGGCTACAAAAGTTTTAAACAGCATGGATGATATTATAGACAAGGTTTCTAAAGGTACAAAATTAACTGCTGAAGAATCTACAACTTGGGATTTAATTAAACAGTTTACAAATGCAGGATTTAATCAAGCTGGTACTGCTGTACAAGATTTACAAAAAGTACAACAAGGATTAAAGCTTGGTGGAAATAAAAACATAATTAATAAAGTTTCTGATATAAATATGAAAATGAATAATAGCATGGATGCAATGAACCGTATGGCTTTACTAATGTATGCCAATGATGATATTGCAAAAGGGGGTAAGTATTTAAAAAGATTGAATGCAAAAGACCCTGTACAAGCTGTTAAATATGCGTTGATGGACCCTTCAAATATGAGCGAGTTTGAGCAAAATGTAGTTAAAAAGATAATACCTTTTTACACATTCACTAAACAAAACTTAATGTTCCAAGCAACCAACATATTTAAAAATACACGTAAGTATAAGAATGTTGTAAAAGCATTAAATGCTACCTATGAAGATTTACCAGAAGATAGTTACTATCAGTATCAGAAAGAAAGTATGCAAATACCTATACCAGGTGCTACGGATGATGACGGTAATCAACTGTTCTTAAAAGCCAATCTTCCATTATCAGATTTAGGTGAATTTATATCAAATCCATTACAACGTGTAGTAGCATCTGCAACACCTCTTATTAAAGCACCTGTAGAAGCTGTCACAGGAAAAAACTTATTTACTGGTCAAGATACTAAGTATAACACTATAAGTACTAATCTAGCCAAACTAGGTATAGATAATACAGGTGTTTCAAGTGTTGCTGATGGGGCTGAGTTAATACTTAATAACTTTGGATTACAAAATGTTTCTACTAACTTAATTAAGAAAGTAGCTGCAATACTGGAAACAAGTAGTGGTGATAAATCATCTAGTGAATTATGGTCAGAGATATTTAGGTCTGTATTACAAAACACTAAACAAGAAAATGTTGTTAATAGTGGATTGTATGACCAAATGGAACAATATCAGGCTATTATAAAGCAATTAAAAAATCAAGGCATGGATGTGCCTACTATTCAGGAAATGACAGCTAGTAATAGTATAAAATTAAATAGAATGAAAAGAAAAAGAGCTTCAACTAAGTAGCTCTTTTAATTTGTCCTTAACATCATCTAGATTGTCTGTCCAAAAGGCAAGTCCTCCTATTTCATTTATAGTTTTAATATATGCTTTTTGTAAAGCCGATGGTTTTCCACCTGGCTTTTTTACTTCTATAGCAACAAATCTTCCTTTTATACATGCTATTATGTCAGGCACACCTGCTGTAGCATAGATACCCATGTTGTTATATTTTAGAGGTAAACCACCTATTGAACTAATATAGTTCATTATAGAGGTTTGTATATTCTGTTCTTTAATCAAAGTTTACCTCTTTCTTTTCTGCCCAATTGGTTTCAGTAGCTTCTACTTCTGCTAACATAGGTATCCACTTTATGGTATCCCCCACACTTTGCATAATTTCTTGTACTTTTTGTGGTACAAATGATTCTTCATCAGGGTGTACTTCTATAGCTAGCTCATCATGTATAGGTAATATAAATCTAGATTTCTTATCTTTTAGATAATCACATATCTTTATTTCAACTTCTTTTAAGGCATCAGCACCTGTTCCTTGAATAAGATAATTATTTGCTTTATAGAAGTTTGTACTATTCTCTAGGTAATAACGTCTACCATATAAGTTAGTTACATAACCTTTCATATTTAATTCAGTTTGTACTACTTTTTGATACTCTATAACACCAGGATAAGCACTGTTATAAGCATCAGATAATTTTGTTGCTGTTTCTAAGTCTATGTTCAAATTAGATGCTAATGTTTTAGCCCCACAACCATAATTCTTGGCGAAATTTGTCGATTTTCCCAAATATCGCCATTTCTTTTTGAACTCTTTTGTATCTGTTTTATCTTTAAATTCAGGGAATGCTGTAAGAGTTGTTTTAGTATGTAAATCTGTTGGTTCCCATTCTGTTCCATCGTGATTAAACCATTCCCAATCGTAAGCATGTTTTATATGCTCTGGATTTTTGTAATCAAACAATGTACCATCTTTTAGTTTACAATCATAAGGCATGTATGCTCTACATAGATTATAATCTGTATGTCCTACTAAAATGGTGTAATATGCTTGTATTCTTAACTCCATTTGTGAATAATCTTCAAAATATAGTTTATAACCTGTACTAGGTATAACAAACTTTCTAGGGTGAAATAATTCTACACCATCGTCATCAGTAACAGACTCATCTAAAAGCAACTCATTATCATCATCAGTTTCATTTATGGCATATTTAGGCATCTGTTGTAGGTCACAGCTTACACGACCACTTACAGCACCATTATTATTAATAGATGTATACAATCTCCATTCACCATCAACTTCAACTATTTTATTTAAAACACCATCGATATACGTAGACAACCATTTATCTACAGTTCTTAATTTTATGATTAGTTTGGCTATTTCAGAAATACGAACATCTTCATGATGTGTAAGTTGTTGTATAGCTTTCTTATCACTCTTTTCAAGGTCTAACCCAAATTCATTGTGAAAGAATTTCTTAATCTCTACGTGTTGTCCTACTTTCCATGTACTGTGAGTAAGTTCATGTAATTTATCATATAATAACTCTCTAAACTTTTCTATTCTGTAATGAGAATTAACAAGATAATCTACATCTACCTTGAAACCATTACGTTCCATAGTAGCAATACCTCTAATTAGTTTATTTTCTCTTTTCCATGTTCTTGTATCTATACCATCTTTACTCCAGTATTTTTTAGCATATATGGCACCTGCTTTATTTAAAAATTCAAGTATTATAACAACGTCATCAATAGCATACATTTTTACTAATTCAGGATTTTCTAAATAAACATCATAATAGCCTGGTTCTTTATAATCATCAAAACACTCATGATATTTTGTTATAAATCTTACTTTATTAGTAAATGTTTCCCAAGCCTTTGTGTATGATTTTTCTCCTGTTAATGCTTTATAGTTATTACATACCATCTTTTTACGTTCAGCTTTCATATGTTCTATTCTTTTTTTGATTTCGTGTCCTGCAAATTTTGCACTAGGGTCTACATATTTTTCTCCTAGTTTTTCAAGACGCATACTTTGGAAATCATCATCGCAACTACTTATTAATCTAAATAGTGTGATACTGTCTGACAATTCAATGTCGTCTGGTATAGGTGTTCCTATATTATGTAGCATATGATAATCATATTTAGCATTATGAGCAAACAACATTTTATCTGTTTTTTGTACTATCTTAAACATTGCATAAGTAGCCTCTTTATAATTTGCATCCCAATAGTATATATTCTTATCAAAACCAAATATTACTAGGAAAGGTATATCTTTTATGAAATTTAAACCTGTTGTTTCTGTATCATATGCAAAATATCGTGTATTGCTAAAAGCAAAATCCCATTCCATTTCTTCGATGTCTTTTTGGTTTTTTACTTCTAGTGTTTTATAATTATATTTTTTGAATAAAAATTGAGTATCATTATACATCGTACATCACCCATGAATGAAACAATTCTATAAATTTCATAACATCACCCCTTTGTATATGCTCCCAGTCAAGTGTAGGAGTATATTGCCATTCTACATTGTCACTGTCTATTAAGTCATTATATTTCTTATTAGTGCCTCTATACAAGAATGAAAAGTCTTTACCAAGTACTCTAGAACTTATTGCACTTTTATTTAATCCTTTCTTGGTATATAAGTATACTAATTCTTGCATAAAATATCTATTATTGTATCTGAAATTAGGGTAAGACCTGTTTATCAGATGTATGCTATTTTTTAGATGTGCTATAGAACCATAGTCAATTTCAAATATATTACATATATTAAATATGAATTTATCAAAGACTATACTATTTTGTAAAATTCCCATAATTTTGTCATATATCAACCAGAACTCTATCTCTAAGGTTCTTTCTTTGTCCTTTAGTTCTGCGTCATAATGCCCCACATCATACTTAAAATTCTCAATAAAACTTAGTAGGAAATCTATAACAAATTGTTCCTCTTGTGTTTCAAACATAGGATGTAAAGACGCAACAAACTCTTCGGTTATGAAGTCCCTGTCTAATAAATCTCTATATCTGTTATAGAAAGATGAATTAGTTATACCTATCTTCTCAGCTGCTTTTTTGTTTGAAAAGAAGGTTCTGCAAGTTGCTACAAGTTCTTTAGGAGATGCCTTTAGAAAATTTTCTCCTATACTATACTCTACTATCTTGGAAAATGTATTATGTGCATCTCTTCCAAGTGTAGCAACTAAACAGCTTAATAACTTCATTAATCTACTGTACAATAGTTTGTCTTTTGCTTTATCAATATGATTGATGTACATAGATAATTTAATCTCTTTAAGTCTTTCATTTTCTTTTAAATTCATAATAACCTCCTAAAAGATATTAGTGGAAGTATCTATGTTGGAACTGTCTGCTAAATTAAATGATTTATTCATGATTCTATAAGTTTCTCTAAATTTAACAGTTGGTGCCACTAAGTCTTTACTTAATTTAATAAATTTTCTTGCTACTAATAAGTTAAAAATCTTACTAAAATCATCTTTACTTAACCCTGAAACAGTCATCAATTCATTTCTATTTACCTTAGATGTATTAGATAAGAAATCAATAAATGTTACATTTTTAGGGTATATTTTTTCTAAGTCTGCTGTGTCTTTTTCTACAACAGTACTATAAGATTTTTCTTCATTAGCAAACTCACGCAATCTGAATATATTATTATCATAAATTCTTTTTAAGAAATTGATAATATAATCTACATGTTCTTTTGTAACAATAACGTGTTTATAATCAGTTGTAGAACATAACATACAAGCTAAAGATGCAGACATTCTTGCTATTTTCTTATCAGTTTCACTTCCGAAAACTGTAAAACTACACTCAAATATATTATTTAACTCCAAACTCTTTTCAAATATGTAACTTCCTAAATCATTAGGTATTATTACATTTTCATGTGTAAGTGCTTTAATCCATCTACTCTTAACTTGATAATGTTTACTGTCTATTTTTAAATCATTATTTACTTTTGTTCCGAAAGGATTTGATAGAGTATGTACTCTAGGAAAAAGTATAAAAGCATCATACCTGGCAATGTCCTCAGGAGATTTTATTAGTTCATTAATAGGTTCTACTCCGTTTGGGTAAGATGACAGTGTCATTAGTTGTCCATTTTCACTTATAGGGTTAGATATAGTTATCATTCTTAATTTACAAGGTGTTTGTATATCTCCTGCAACACGGTAGATTTTAACCATATTACTAGAACGGATTTCTGTTAAAGTTTTTATAAAGTCCATAGGAGCCCCACTAAATTCTTCCATAACAATTAGCTCTTTATGATGTCTTGGTATTACACCTAATTTAGTCTTTTTTATTTTATCATCAGTACCACCAATCAGTGATGCAACTGTTGCTGTTTTTAAAGGCACTATTTCACCAAAATCATAAAGTTGTTTTAGAGCTTTAGAAGTTTCAGATTTACCTGTTCTTGTATCTCCTAATACAAATATATCTAAAGCACCTCTCATAACATTTTTATAAGTTATATCTAAAGGTGAATTAAATACAAGGTCCATAGCAAACCAAATGTCTTTATTTAGGTAAGGTGCTATATGACATTTGGCACTCTCATACAATTCATTTATTTTGTTTTCTATAGAACCATGACTTTTAAATCTATTTAGGCTGTTTATATACTCCATATTATTTGTATCAAACGCATAACTTGTTTCTTTCACATCATTTGCAATGGCTATTATCTTTCTACCTTGTTTAGGATGTGGGTATAATTTATAAGTTATCTCATAAATATTTCCTATCTCTAAAGGTATCTTTGAGTACATATCTATAACAAACTCTGAAGCCTTATCATCGTTTTCTAGAGCAACATCAGCCACAGTTACTTTGTAAATAGTTTGTAAAGTTCCCATATCAACTTTATAAAGATTTCTCCATTTAGGGTTTAATCCTAATAGACTTGCTATAATATCTGGTATTTCTCTTGTTTTTACAGTGCCCTCTATTAATTCTAGAAAGTTTTCATGCGTACTTGATAAATACCACGATTTTGTTTCTATACTGTCATCTTCTACATCATGTAAAGGTTTAAATATAGCATATTCAGGCACAGCATAAGTTTCAGTACAAGTTGCTATTATTTGTAGAGTTGATTTAGAAGCCTTTTTGAAGATACTATTTCGTATGTTATCTTCTATCTTACTACTTTTTATTTCATTTTTGGCTTTGACTTCTCTTAACTCTTCTTCACTAGGTTTTCTAGAATGTTCATTTAATAACTGTATAAAATCTTGTGCATTTTTATTATACTTAATAAAGAAATCAGTGACATCTTCTTTATTTAGAACACAGACACTTCCTATATTAGTGATACATACATTACATTTTTCTTTTAATTCTTTATATCTTTTCAGAGAACCCTGTCTTCCTGCGTCATCATTATCATAACATATAAATACATTTCTTCCTTCAAAGTAGGGTAGATAATCATTTTGTAAAGCTGCTTGTGCTCCTCCAGTTAAAGTAATAGCATTGAAACCTTGACTTCGTGCAACAAGCATATCTTTTTCACCTTCACAAATAATTGTATCTCTAAAGTCGTTTTTCCAAATGTCAAAAGGAATGATATCACCCATGTTAGCATTTTTATTGTATTCATTCTTTGGTTTATCAGGAATTTTATTTATATTGTATCTTGCTATGTTAATAAGAGAACCATTTTTAAAAACAGGTGTAGCAAGACAATTTGTAATATAACCTAATTTAAGTTCACTTATAGTTTCAGGGGTTATTTTAAGCTCATAAAGCTTATTTAGTACATCTTTATTTTCTAATAAGAATTTATGTTGATTTTCAGACCAATTTAAAGTGTCATTTTGTAGAGCTTCTTTAGTTGTATACTCTCTTATAATACTTTCTTTATCTTTTTTAAGAACTTCTTGTGCAAACTCTAATTCTTTATATGTACGGTTACACGTGAAACAATGGAATACTCTCATATTTAAGTTTATACTAGAACTAGGAATATTTTCGTAGTATTCTACTTCTTTTTCTTCCCAAGTGTTACTATCAAATTCTTTTTTGGTGTGAATGAAAGGGCAACACATAGGTATGTTGCCCTTATCATCAGGGAACATAGTATCTATTTTATTTTTATCAAACATATCTTTGATGTAATCCTCAAAAAAATGTAATTGCATAAAGTTCCCTTCTTTCTTTTATTTTAATAAATCATGACACACCACAATTTCTCTAATATTTTCTTCTAAATATTTAGTTTTAGAGTCACCTTTTAGATAACTAGGTGCTACTCTAAATTTAAAAGGTTTAAAAATTGTATAAGCTCTATTTATATTTATTCTTTTGTCTTTACTTACAATCTTTTCTTCTTTAACCATTACGATGTTTACAATGCCCATTTTTCTTTCAGGTGTTTCATCGTTACTACAGTAAAGAATTTTAAACCCATCTTTCTTATACTTTTTATAACTATCAGAATTTTTGATTTCATTAGGTACTACAGAATTAAATTGTTTAAGCATACCTTCTTTTTGTTTTTCAGTGAAATCTTTGTAAGTTGTTTCTAAAACATTTTTAACAAATGATGCAGTGTCTATGTAGGTTACATCATTTATAAGATTATATAGATAACTAGACATAAAAGCATCTATTATTTTAACAGAAGTTCCTGCTCCTATTTCTGGTTTTTTAGAGCCCTCTAGCATACATTCCATTAATTCAAAATTATCTCTAGGTAATAATTTATAATAATAACAAGCATTACCATAATCTTTGTGATAGCCTATAAATTTAAAATTTCTAAACTTAATAGGCTCTTTCTTTTCAGTCTTAAATATTTCCATAACTTACCTCCTATTGTGCAAATGGGTCCATATTTCCATATGGCATTGTTGTTCCTGTTGGGTATCCATAACTTGGTGCTTGATTAGTTTGTGTAGGTTGTACAGGTACTTGTTGATATGTTGGTACATTTTGAACAGGTACTTGTTGCACATTTTGAACAGGTTTTACAGAAATAACAACATCATCACATACAATTCTTTTATTCACATAAGTTTGTCCGTTAGTTTGAGAAACTGATTTATCTTCTTCTAAACGTCCTGAAACTGTAACAGGTGACCCTTTATCTGTATTATCTCTAAGAAGTTCTGCATTTCTTCCAAATGCAGAGATGTCGAAGAACATTGAGTCACGTTGTTGCCCATCTCTGTTCTTGCCATTATAAACTCCTATTTTTCCAAAAGCACTTGCTCTTCCATCTTGTGTATTTCCTACACGTACTTTGTCAACTAAGTGACCACTTATAACAATATGGTTCATAATTATTTACCATCCTTTCCTAATAAAGTTAACAATTTATCTAAAGCTTCTAAAATACCTTGATTATTTTTAGCTTGTTCTTCCATGTCTTTTACATCTTTTTCTGTTATATTTTTAGGTGCATTCTTTGCAGTGTTTATAGCATCATGTAACATATCAGCATCAATCATTGTATTGTTGATAAGATTGTGTACCATTTTACAGAATAATGCCATTACTTCTAAAACATTACCATATACAATACTCGTACCATCGGTTTCTATTATAAGTGCATCCGATTTTTTTATGTCCTCCATAATTTTATTTAATTCTTTTTCATTCATAATTATTTACCAGCCTTTCTTTTTATAATTTCTAATATTCTTGGTTTATCTGCTTCTTTTAAGAATGGTACATCTGTTCCCAATTCTTTAGCAATTTCTACAATTTCTGTTCTAGGGTCTAACCCATTTTCTTTTATAATATTAGCTAACTCTATTTTTGTTTCCATAGACATTAACTCTTCTGTATTTACAGTAGGTTGTTCTTCTTTCACTTCTGTGTTACTCTGTGGTACTTGTGGTGCAACACTAGGTGCTACAGGAATTTCCACAGTATTAACTGGTGCTTCTGGTGCAACTGTTTTTACTGATTTAACTGTAGGTTTTTTAGTTGCTTTTACTTCCTTTACTTCAACTTTTACAGAAGCTCCTGTTTGTTCTTCTACTTTATCATTTTCATTAATTTCAAAAACATCCATATACATATATCTTTTCATATAAGTTGATTTTCCACCTAAATTTTGAATAGGTTGTGATGCTTGCAAAATTACTTCTCTAGTTTCTTTTTTGAATAACATATCTGTACCATCTTCTACATCAACAACTAATAAGTAAGCATATTCTACATATTGAAAATTATGTTCTTCTGTAACAACTTCTCCTGTTGGTTCACCTGCTTCATTGTAAGTATACTGTGTGACTTTTTTACTTGGAAGTTCTTGTACTTCTTTGTCAATCCAGAACTTTGTAAAAAGACCTTGTTTGTTGCATTCTTCAATAGCCTTTGGCATAAAGTCTTTTAGTTGGAAGTAATCATACTTGACATAAGTATTCTTTCCACTTTTGTTTAAGTCCTTGCTTAATTCAAGTCTTACACTATTAAGTTTTGCATAAATATTATTCTCCATCTTTCATAACCTCCATCTTCATATTATTTACTTTTGCAAAATCTATTAACAAATTCATCTTGTCCTCAGGAACTTCTAATTTAACACTAACCTTTTTTACTTCAGGTGTGTTTATAGATAATCCTGCAAATGGGTCAATCTGAACTGTTTCCTTTTTTACAGATGCTTCTTTATTTTTAGCATCTAAATCATTTTTAATACTTTCCAAGATACCATTAACATCTCTTGTGTATTTATATCTTTCTATGTAAACTTCTTTATTTAAAACATGGTTTACATCTAAAGCATTGAAATAATTTGATATCGTTTCAGCATCTTTTTTATATACGTCTAATTCTTTTATATAAGTAAGAAACTGTTCTTTTATAGCTGTAACTATATCGCTATCTTTAAATGTTTTGTTAAACCATCTATTATCAAACTCAATATCAAAAACCTTAAGTATTTTTTCATATTGTGAATAACTAGCAATAAATTCTTCTCTTTCTTTTTCAATGATTTCATTAATATGTTCTCTTTTGATTTCTTGTTGTTTAAACTCAAACTTTTTAACAGAGTCATCTATTAATGATGCTGACTCTCCTAATAGTTTCTCTATTCTTTTAGATGTCTGCTCAAAGTCAGAAATAGGTTCATTATATTGCTTCATAAGGTCTTTACGATTATCAGCAATTTTCTTTATAAGACCATTAACCTTTGCTCTCTCATCTTTGGCTTGCTTATATTGTGTATCATCAAATACAAGTGCTGTATAGAAATTTTTAAGTTGTAAAGCATAATCTTCAATAACATTTAAATTATGTTTGATAGGTTCAACTTTAGGTATTTCTACATCTAAATCAACTTGTAGTGTAGGTTTTACTAATTCGTTCATATTTACATCTCCTTTTCTATTAAAATACTATTCTGTTTTTAGGAACTTCACCTTTTTTAACGTAATTTTCCCAGAAGTCTATACATTCATGTTCAACTTCTTTCATATAATCTTTTACATCTTCCCTATTTATTCTTCTAGGTTTTAGAAATTCCATATCTCTATCAATGTCATCTCTGTCATAGTTAATAAGTGTGTAAAATACAACAAATTCTGCATTAGTTGTATTAAAGTAATGTATAGCCTGGTCAATATATTCCTGTGGTACTCCTTTTGAACCATCTTCATAGTACCATTTTGATTTTTTATTTTGTGCTGTTTTTATTTCTAAGATACCAACTTTATTAGTTGCTTTTTCTACAAGCACACCATCTAAAGATGCTTGAAAGTAAGGAATAAAGATATTTCTAAACATAGTGTTTTTGTAATCTAAGGTTGCATATACATTTTTGTATTTATATGAGAATGATTGAAATATCAAGTTTTCAAAATGATTTCCAAAATCTATAGCATCATTAGATACTTCAGGTTCTAGCACTTGTTTATTGTGAAATATATCTTTTCTAGTCCTCCAATTATTGTGCCCCATGATGCAACTTACATCAGAACCACCTATACCTTGCTGTCTTAACTTTAACCATTCCTCTCGTGAATTAAATGTTAGTAAATCACAAGTGACACTAAAAAAGCTATTTGCAATTTCTCTATATTCGTTCATAAACCACCTCCTAGTATCTTAATATTAACACAATTTTTTAATTTTTACAACTCAATTCTAAATAATCATAGGCACTTTTTAAGTCACCATATTCTAACTCTAATTGTGTATTAATTACAGTTTGTCTGTCTAATTCATTCTTTATATCATTCTTATTTAACGTATAACCTGCAACAAATCCCATTATACAGACACCTAACATTGCTACAAATAACATTAATTGTTTTTCCCACTCACTATACATAAATTTATTTCTCCTCATTCATTTCTTTTACAGTATCCCAGGAATATTTTGAACCACCTAGTATATCAAATGTTTCATAATTATCATTTTCTTTGTAATCTACTAGTCTATTATATTCCCACCATTCAGAACCATCATACTCACCCCTTGATAGAAAGCTATTATCTTTAAAATAAACTATTAAATCTACTGCTATTTTAGAAGAACCATAGCTTTCCTCGTACTCAAAATTGCTTTTTTCTAAAAATTTGTCAATGTTCATTCTATATTTACCGTCAGCACTTCCTACAAACATTACATCTTCTATTTTATGATGACTTTCTTCTATTTTTTCTAATGTTTCTTTTTTAAAGTTTTGCATAACTATTTCTCCTTTTTCTTTTTACTGTTAATCTGATTAAGTTCTAACCTTAATTGTTTAACTTCTTTTTTAGTTTCTCTAATCAATTTTTCTTTTAGATACATTAAATATTTTATTTCTTTTTCTCTTCTTGTGCTCATTCATAAACCTCACTGTCTTTAAAACACTGGTCACATACATAACCTATGTTTCCATTTATTCGTCCCTCTGTATCGTTTAATTCTTCAAAATATTCTCCACAACAATCACATTGGTCCAAATATAAGAAGTTTGTACTTTTACAATGAGGACAACATGGTCTACAAAAGTGTGTAGAAGAGTCAAAAGCATCAGAAACTCCAAGTTCTGCTTCGATACAAATATCTTTCATATCAAGGTCACTGTCATCAAAAATATTATTACAATTCAGACATTTTATCATATTACTTCCCCTTTTCTATTAGATTATCTAGTTGTTTATCAGTTAATTTTATAATTCCATTTGCATACAAACACTTGATTTTTAAACTTGAATGTTTTTTCTTTAATTCTTCAAAATCTTTTATTCTCATTTTTAATCACCTACTTTGTAACTCATCTGTTCAAATTGCTCTTTTGTCACTATTGATTTGATTTCATTTTCATATATTTCTCCATCTGCTGTAAATATATGTTGATTATCTAATAGCTCATCTCCACAAACTTCTACAGGTATAACATCTACTATTCTTTCACCATTAACATAGTCATTATATTCAATTAAATTGATAATATCGAAACTTGATTTAATAATGTCATATTTACTTACATATTGACTATCATAATAAATTTCTATCTCTACATTATCATAAAAATTAAGTGTGTTTTTTAAAAATTCTCTGGCTTTCTTAAATGCTACATCTTTTGAATAATACTTATAGCCACTACTAACTTCATATTCTTGATTTTTACCATATTTTAGAACCCATTCGTACTGTTTCATTTTGATACCTTCTTTAAGTAACTGTTTATATATTTTTCTATTATTAAGCAATCGCAACCATCTTCAAAGTCACCATCATTAAAGCATTTTGCAATATTATTAATTACTTTTTGTTGCTTTTTGACTTGTTTTTCTAATGTTTTAATTTCATTTATAAGTTTAGTTTCATTTTCTCTAATCTCTTCTATTGTTCGGTCGTCCATACTCTTATTCTCCTTTTTGGTATTTATTATAGCAGTCATATAAAGCCATGAATATATCTAAATCACACGTACTAAAATCTTGTGTTTTTCTACAATTTTCATAGATTGTCATTGCATCATTAATCGCTCTTTCTTGTTGTTCACATCTACGCAAACATTCTGCAATAATATGAACCTCTTCATCATACAACTTATCATAGCCTGTTTCTTGAAGAACAGAAACTATAGTTCTCCATGCTTGTTTTTCTTTTACTGTCATATCAACACCTCTACTTTCTTAAATCTAATTCCTTTTTAACATCTTCAAGAGTTTTTAATCTTGTTTTCAAAGTTATTATTGTACTTTGATTATATTTATTGTCAGCTAGCATTCTTCTAACAATAATTATTTGATTGTTTACATAACTTGTTATGTGTTTTCTATTAGAAAGTACTTCTTGCAAGTCTAGTCCATTGACATAATATTTACCATTTTCTTTTTTAATCTCCATTTTTACCCTCCTATTTTGTTGGCATAGTATACCATATTTCTTTTTATATATCTATCAAGTTGACTGTATTGCAGATTACTCCACCAGCTGTAGTGCCAAATCTTATCATTAATATAGATAAAACCTCTGTAATTACTTAATTCTGCAATATTTACAACTCTAACCCCCTTGCAATATTTACGTTTTGTCATTTATTTTGTCGCCCCTTTATATATTTCCACATATCTTTAAAATCAATATTGTTTAATATTTCTAATGCTTTATTAAGATATTCAATATCAAACCAACCAAAGTGTGTTTCTCTTAAATGCAACCCTAGTTTATAGGCTAAATAGCCATAACAATCTGTTCTTTTAAAATTGTACTGTTTCCACAATGGGTCAAATTTTCGATGACATTCCATTTTTAACTTTTTCATTTCATCAGTTGCTAATCTTCCTAAAGGCTTTTTGCTTTTAGTATTATGAACACCCACACTAGCGCCACAGTTATCACACAAATAGCAATAACCATTCCCATACTGCTTGCCATGATATATTTCGGCATTGCTTGTATATCTTACCTTATCACTACCACAAACATCACACTTTGTAGGTATCTCTCTAAAATCAAATATACATTCTTTCCAAATCTCATCCTTCATAATTACACCTCTTCAAAATTTTGAGAAAACCACTCATCGTTAAAATCTTGATTACTCTTCAATGCCAAATAATTTATATAATCAGCACTTTGTTTACCCTTTGTTACAAGTAAATAATATATAGGTTTTTTAGTTTGTCCTACACGATTAAGTCTCCCTTTTGCTTGGTAGAATTCTATATAAGAATCAGGCAAGCAATAGAATATAGAAACATAGGCTTGTTTTAACCAGTCAATACCTGTAGAACCACTTTTATATTGTACTAATACAACAGCATTGTCATTGTTATTAAATACATCTTCTTCCTTGAAAGCAGAACAATAACGGGCACAAGGTCTCTTCATTTTTGTTATCATATTATAAAGTTGGTCTCTTTGATGGTCATACATATAAAATATAACAACTCTCTCCTTAAAATCTTCTAGGAAAGTCTTAACCCAGTCCAATTTATCAGTATTAAGTTGATATTCTCTTTTAGCCTCTTCTCCATTTCCTAAAAGTGCCTTACCTATTAAAGTACCACTGCACAATGATTTTAAACCTATTCTTTTAGAACTTACCTTGTTAAGTACAATGTCCTCATATACACGTTCTCGTGCTATTCTACTGTAGTTTTTATCAAGTTCAAATGGAACTACTATCTCACTAGGAACAAGGCTATCATCAATCTTTCGCTCATAATATCTAGCATATTTATTAACAAGTAAATCTAAATAATCAGTATTTTTATAACCTACTATCTTTTTAAATGGTTTCATACCTGGAAAGAATACAAGTTGTTCATAACAAAACTTTTCTTTAAATAACTCTAAACTCATGTCCATAAGCCCTAAAAAGTATAATTGATTATAAAGGTCAATATAACCATTCCCCATAGGTGTAGCGGTTAAAATACATTTGTAGGGAGTTAGCATTCCAAGTTGTTTCATGAACTTCCCTACTTTTGTTGTACTTTCTTTTATTCTATGTGATTCATCTATGATAATATAGAAGTTCTTATCTAACATGAACAAATCATTATTTCTCCAAGTTCTTTCAAAGTTTATAATTGCAATGTCGTAGTCTCCTCTATCAAACATTTGTTTAGTTTTCTTTTTACCATCAAGAATAATTGTTTTACTAAATGGAAACCATTTTTCACAATCTTCTTTCCATTCTTGTAACTTTGCACATAAACAAACTATAAGTAACTTGTTACATTTCTTTTGTAAAACTTTTTGTTCATACATTGCTAATGATGTTATAGATTTACCACAACCTACATCATAAAACAATGCACAACTATCTAAATCTTTTAACTCATCAACTGTTTTCTTTTGATAAGGGTATAGTAAATCATATATCATATTATCATCTCCTAATCACAATTATAACATTTGAACGTATCATCTGAGGCTAAGAATAAGTTTTCTCCACATTTGAAACATTTGTTTTCACTTTGTTTAGTTATTTTAGCCATTAATTCTGTATAATAACTATCTAAAATACCAGTACTCTTTAACATTATAAATAATTTTCTTAAGGCTATCATATCAGCATCATCAATTTGATGTTTTGTGATTGCTGGTATTAACTTGATAGTTTCCCCATCTGTAATAATGTTAAAATCACACCCATCTTGCATATTTAAACGTTCTCTTATATCTTTTGGTATAGTTAAACGTCCCATACTGTCCATAGTTTTCATTCAAAAACACCTCCTATCTTTTTCATAATATCACACATTCTCCTATAAATCAAACTAAAGTAGACTGGAAATTGTGTAGTTTACATTTAAAGTGTCAAGTTCTACCTTTAAACGTTCTTTTGAGAAGTTTTTTCCATATTCCTTTTCTAAATTTTTAATTAAATCTTGAAAAGTCTTTTGTTCAACTTCTTCACTAAAGTTAATAACTATAGTGTATAAATCATTGCTATACAAGTAATGTTTCATAGTGCACCTCACTTTCTAGTCAAAAAGATAACTATTATTTATTATATGTAATACTGTTAAACTTTTACCTTTTTGCACCTTTATCAAAAACCTTTTAAGGGTCTTCTCACTATTAAATATCTTTGTAAACTCTTTTTTAGTTTTATTATTTAAAAGCCCCACTTCATACATTATAACACAACCTTTTCAATTACATGAACACGTGTTTCACCATCGCCAACTTTTTGTTTTAAATCAACATAACCAAATCTATTAAGTTGATACCTAATTTCTTGTGTAATGCTGTTATACGTTGTTTTGTGACTTTCAGTGTAGACAACTTCCATATCATCGCGTATTAAGTCTAAACAAACGTTTAAGGCTTGCTCCTTGGCATTATATAAATTAGTAAACACACTATCAATATCTGTGTAATTCATACTCCAGTCTTCAAAATTATTAAACACTGACATAACTACATAAACTGTTTTAACTTTCATAATTATAAACTCCTTTCTTTTTCATATTCAAAAGCCACTTTAAATATAAAGGCTTTATTCGAACGTGAAATATCATTAATAATGTTCATTCTAAAATATCGTATAGCTCTTTCAACACCATATGCTGTCGTTTGGAAATGTGTTGCAACTTCTTGTTGTATATCTCCCATTTTCATTTTATTACCATTGAAGCAATTTTCTAAAATATAGCAAATATAATCAACTGCTTTATATTTAATAATGCGTTCCCCATATTTTTTAATAAGAAATTCTTTTGTATTTTCAGATTTTCCTCTTTTTTCTAGTATCTCATGATAAAGTCTATTGTTTAGTTCTTGTGATTTTTCTCCCTCAAGACAACCTAGATATAAAAGAATATCATCTAACAACTCAAGTTGTTTTTCATCTAATATCATTTTACTTGTACCACCTTTCAACTTCAAAATCGGGAATGATTTTCTTTATTTTTGCTTCTAGTGCTTCACTTTCTTTTACAAGAGGTTCGTCTGCACTCTCGCAAAGTTGTAAATCATTTTCTAATTGCATACGTAAGCTACCACCATCATTATAGATTAAATCATAAAGTATCTCTTGACGTGTAGCTATTTCAAATTCTTTCCAAGTGATTTCATTATTACTATTATCATTGGGTTTTCTAGTACAGTCAATGTTGTAATACCATTCTATTTCACTTATAGTCCAGTTTTTAGTATAGTCTATAATATTCTCAACTAAATTTTTAATATCGTTCATTATTTCATCTCCTTTAAAACACTGTAAGTATAGCAACCCATTGGGTTATATGACATCTTGAAGTAGCAATTATTGTTGATACTTTCTTGTTCGTTTTCCTCTATTTCTGAGATAGTATCACAGAACATATCAAAGTTATCTCTTATATTCTCAAGACTTTCGTCATAATCTTTTAATTGACTAACTAACTCATTTCTGAAGTATCTTTCTATATCTTCAATTTTACCTATAACTTCGTCGTCATCATTTATTATTACATTATACATTTTAAAACCACCTTTCTAAAAGCATATATAACTTTCTGTTAAAAAGTCCCATGTCGTCATATCATCATTTAATATTTGCTCTTTATATTCTAAAGCCTTGTCGCAAAGATAACTTAAATCAATGTGATTTTCATCTTTTAGATACGCTTTATATATGAAGTATATTAAATTTTCAACTTCTGTTTGTTCTAATTTTTTAAAGTCTTCATTACATTGTAGACTATAGTAAATAATCATAAATAGCATATCAAACTTATGTTCTTTTATTACTTTATCGTATTCTTTAAAATTCATATTTACACCTCTTTTTAATCTCTTCCTAGTACATAATCAATTATTTTTTGTTCACTTACAAAGTCTCCACACTCAATTGTGTAAGTTGTATTTAATATTGCTAATAGTAAAACTACTAAAATAATGTTTAAAACAGTGCTTATACATAACATTTTATAAGTTTTATTTTCTTTTTTGGCATAATCAAGTATTGTATAGTTATTTTTCATTCTAAAACATCTCCATTCTTTGTATAGGTAATACTGCCTTTTTTCTTTAATAATTCCCAATCTTTTTTGCGTAGTCCCTCTTGAAAAAAGAACTCTTTCTGATGTCTAGTTGTAGTTTGTGAGTAGTAACCATTGTATCTAAATATAATTTTAAATTTAGTACGTTCAGTGCTCGCAACTAAAGTGCCATAGCTATATAGTTTTAGCTCTTTACTATCTATAATTGTGTCATTTACAAATACTTGTGCTTTTCCATAAAAACTTGCCCTACTGTCATATAGTGGCTCTAATTCGTACATTCTCATAACTAATCCATCTCCTCTTCTATCTCATTAAGTACATCACGTAATAAGTAACATCTTATAATAACGTCACACATTTCAGGGTTATAGTTAGGCTCTGTGCCAAATTCATCTATAGCCTGTTTTAATAAGTCCATATTGTGGTATAAGTTTTCCTCTGCTTGCCATGCATTAAGTGTGTAAGACCCGCTCATATTACCCGTAACACTGTCTTCATCAATTAGTATGTCATATAAGTCATCGCTTACTCTTGTAATATTGTTTTCTTCCATATAATTCTTAATATCTTCTTTAACTGCTTCTAAATAGTTATACTTTTTCATATTATTTTAACCCCTTTCTATTTTCTGTAGAGTTTTGTAAAACTCTCACTCTTTCTAATTCTAATCTAGCTAATATTAATTTTTTAATAAATTCTTGTTTTGTCATATTTTATTCTCCTATTCTTTCTAATTATATTGTGCCTGTTTTTGTGGGAACAGGCAAACCCTAAAGCATTATTATCTATGTAGTAAACAATCTATGAATAATAGTGCGTACATAGCTAATATAAATAAGATTATCATCTTGTATTTAGCTATAAAACTTTTTAACTTTTTCATACTGTTTTCCTCCTTGTCTGTCTTAATATTATCACCAATTTTTGGTTATGTCAAGGCTTTTTTGTGAATTTTTTCATTTTTTTGGAATATTTACAAGTTGTTTGATAATCTAGTTAGTGAAAATTTTTTTTTCAAATTTGATTTTGATATTTTTTTTAATTATATAATTATTTTATTGTATATATATAATTTTATTGTATAATGAAAACCAATTAAACATAATTCGACAAAAATTCGTCAAAAAATGAAAAAATTGATGTTAAGCAGATGATGAAAATAAATTTTCAATGTATAGGTTTTCTGTATAGTTTTTTCCAATGTGTCATAATTCGACAATGAAACAATGTGTAATATATGTGATAATGTGAAAGATTGGTTGTATCTACATATTGTGTAATACTGTGAATTTTACAATATTGAAGGTCATAAATAAAGAAAAGATAGAAAATATTCTGTTGTATGTGTCACTGTTACACATACCTGGGGGTGGGTTTGAAATGATGTTACTATGAGTCCTTGCCTGTGCGTGATATATTATATTAAGATTTCTCCCTTCCAACACCAAAAATAAAAATTTACAAAAATAAAAAAATATGCTATAATGTAACTGGTGATAGTATGACAGAACAGGAACTAGATGCCATCTTTGGTACCAGTGCTTTATTTGATAAGGATTCTTCAGAATATAAGGAAGCAAACATATATTCGAGTATTGAGAAAGAGAAAAGGAAACTCACTTTAGAGGACCCCTTATCTGTAGCACTATCTCAGGCTACTCATTTAGATGACAATAAAAAAGAAAGATATAACTATTTAGCCAGCCTATATACAGCTGACATGGCGAAGAATATATTTAAGAATCAGTTTGATTTAGCTGAGAAATATAGTAACACTACAGTTGATGAGTGGAATGACTTTTTAGCTGATAGAATCGTAAGTGTTTATATACAGAAACACAAACGTACACTTTTAAAAGCTGCAGCCGAGGATAACTTAGCCAACCCCACAGCCAAGAATAAGCGTGATAACTTACAACTAATTAAGAACTTAGAAGAACAAGAACAACTAGAGAATAATAGAAACATATGTATTATAAGAATACCTGATATCTACGACGATGCCTCGTAGGTTGCAATAGATTTAGAATTAAGCATGCCCAAAGTTCTAGGTCTATTGGTGCCTATAAGGCACTAGAAGTTCTAATTTTATTTGCTGACGAGCTCCGAGAGGATAAGCAGTAAACACTATCTCTAGTAGATAGTGTCTAACAATATAAGAAACGTGTAAAGATAATTATATCGTTAGACAGTATCTATTAAGGATACTAAAATCTCCAATCTAATTATGTACTGCTTTTTAGCAGTATGCTGACACTGAATTATACTTAAAACTTTTTAACCATCCTTATTTTAAAGCTATTTGTAGTAGTTCGTTCAAAAACCAGTTTGGTGTCGGCATAGTGTTAAAAAGGAGGTGAAACTGTGGAAAAGTTATCGGAAGATAATACTTTTTTAGTATACAAATGTCCATGCTGTGGAGTTGGTAAGATTACTATTAATAAAACAAGCAATCATAAGTATGGTTACTGTGACACATGTGATGCAGCTTACATTCACTACGTTCCACTACCTCATCAATTAGCTATGCACAAAGATAAACATAAGATAAAATTACAGATAGGTGGGATGGGTAGTGCTAAATCTAACTCAAGTGTTATGGAGATTATAAATCATGCACTTACTGTACCATACGGGCAGACAATTATGTTAGCACAAACCCTAAAGCAACTTTCTAAGGCAATTATGCCTATTTTTGATGAATATTTACCACGTAAATTTGTGGAAAAGTGGACTGATACTAAAGCTGAAATTGAAATAGTCCTTACTAATGGACATAAAATAACAGGTTTTGCCAGTGATGATGAAGAAAAGTTTCGTTCTATGAACATAACAGCATTCTATATAGAAGAAGCATCAGGTATAAGTCCTAAAATCTATCAGGAGTGTGTCAGACGTTTGAGAAACACGCATGGTATTATAGATGGTGTTGAACACTTTGTCGGTATTATATGTTCAAACCCAGCTCAAGGACCTATAAGAGATTTACTTTTTACAGCTGACCATATAGAAGGCAGTAAATCTATTGCAGAAACTGTAAAAATGTATGAGAAGAGAATTACAAATAGAAACCCAGATTTGGCTGCATTTCTATCTAGTAGTAGAGATAATCCTTACTTACCACCTGGATTTGTACAATCTGTTGTAAATTCACTGACTCCAGAGCAAGTAAGACTTTATGTAGACTGTATTATAGAATACGCAGAAGGTGCTGTTTATCCTGATATATTAAGTCATACGTGTGAGCCATTTCCAATACCAGATGATTGGACTAGATATATTGCACATGACCCTAAACAAACCTGGGGCTTAAATTATATGCTATTGACCAAGACCCTGTAATTATGTTATTATTAATTAGAGGTGATATTATGATAGGAGAATATGAAATAACAAGAGACGGAAGAGTGATTTCTCATAAGAGATACACACCAAGGGAGTTAAAACCTTTTCTTGATAGAGATGGTTACAAAAGGGTTACATTAATTTTAAATGGGAAACCCAAACACTACTTGATTCATCGTTTGGTTGCTACTGTATATTTAGTTAATGAAAGTAATAAGCCTGAAATTAACCATATAGATGGTGACAAATTGAATAATGATTTGAGTAATTTAGAATGGGTAACTAGAAGTGAGAATACACAAAAAGCCTATGACAATAAGCAATTAGTTGCCTTGGGCAAGCCTAAATTAACACCTGAACTTGTTAGAGAAATAAGAGAAAACAAAGAAAATCTTAACAGAGAACAACTTGCAAGAAAATACAATGTATCTTGCAGTTGTATACAACATATTCGTAGAGTACGAACTTGGAAAAATATATAATTTATGAAACTTCGCTGAAAAAAACTGGAAGGCTAAGTCAGAAATGATATGCTAATCAGAGGTGAAGGGCTTACTAAGTAAGACCAGCCGCAACGCATAGGAACTGAAAAGATATAATGTTCCCACGAGGCAGCGACACTTATAGCAAAGTGAAAAGATATGCTGAACTTATAGGAAACTATAAGAAGTAGAGGATAAAAAGCCTTTACGATAACATATTGGGGATTAATGACCCAGCAGCTATTTTATTAGGAGCACAAGACCCAAATACAGGTATAATCTATTTCTATAGAGAATACTATAAGACAAATCAGGTTCTAGCACAGGTTGCTCCTGAGTTTAAGAAAATGATAAGTGATATACCACAGGGTTGCTTACATATGCCACTTATAGACCCATCTGCAGATAAGAGAAGTAAGACAACAGGTCGTACATATAAACAACAACTACAACTTGAACATGGTATAGTGACAAAATGTGCTGTAAATAATATTGAGGATGGTATTCAGAGAGTTAAAAATATGATGTATGCAGGTATGCTTGTATTCTTTAATAACTTGACATACACTTTACGTGAGGGTTGCGAATATAGATACCCTACCCAAGAAGAAAGAAATAAGAATAAAAATCTAGGTGAGAAACCTATAGATAAGAATAACCACTTAATGGACTGTTTAAGATATATTTGTCAAGAAGTTCCTTATGACTATATAGATATGAAACGTGTTGCATATTCAAATTACATAGAATTCTTTGATAAACAAAGAAAGGGGAGTGCAGACATAAAGAAATCATTGTCTTTTAGGGAAATAATTGATATAATAAATAGGGATAATATAGAAGAGAGCATGAACACAAGACAGTGTTGTGCAGGAGGTTATAGTATATGCTAAAATTTTTTAGAAAGTTAAAATGGTTGATTAAAAATCAAGAAAAGATTGAAAAATTATTACAAACTACAGAAAAGAAAAAAGACACAAAAAATTATTCAATACTAGGTGTTCCTGATTATCAATTAGATTATATTAATGATATTTTAGAAACAGATAAGAAGTAGAAAGGTGATGAAATATGGAAGAAGAAAACAAATTAGAACAACAGTTAATTAAGCTTATTAATGAAGCTGTTGACTTTAGAAGTAGCAACAGAGATGAAGAATATCTTACAAATATGGCACACTATGAAGGTTTACAATGGAACCTAGCCGAAAATAAAGATAATTCTCCATTTATGTTAAAAAGTGATATAAACCACTTAAAAAATGCTGTTGATTTACGATTAGGTAGTTTATTTGCCGAAAGCTACTATGGTGAATTAGAACCTTTAAGTCCAAATGACATAGATTCTATAAATACTTTAAACAATTTGTATAGAAATGAATGGTCTAGACTTAATGCAGATGATAGAGTTGAAGCAGCTGTTAAAAATGGATGTTTACAAGACAATGGATACACTGAAATAACATTTGATGAAGGTGCTATCTTTGGTGGAACAGGAACTCGTAGAGAAGGTTCTATAGTTCTTAGGGATTTGAGTACAAGTAATGTGTATTTAGACCCAAAAGCTGAAAATATTGATGAGTGTGAATATATTGTAGTAAAATCTCAAAAGTCAAAGAACTGGATAAAGAGAAATAGACCTGATTGGTTAGATAGAATAAAAGAAAAACAAATCAAGCCTGCTGGTTATACTAGTAATGAGAATGGAAACATCTATATAGGACGTGATTATACAAAAAGTTCTGCTGAAGAATACACTCTTGATACAGTATATAGAAAATATGTAGAAGATATGGACATTGATGTTATTGATGATAATGGAAATCCTGTCATTGTTGACAAAGAAACAGGAGAAACACAAAAAGAAACAATTAAAGTAACACGTATAAAAGTACATTACTTAATTTCTGATATGCTTTTAGATACAGACGAAGAATATCCATTTGATGAATTCCCTATAATTCCATTTCAATGGCAACCTATTCCACAAAGTCCATATGGTATACCTCTAATAAGAGGGCTTACTACTCCTCAAAAAGTAGCCAACTTAATTGAGAGTGCTGCTAATAATGTTGCTATGCACTACTCAACACCTACATGGATAGTAAGTGAAGAAAGTGGATTAGATATTAATAAAGTCGCAAAACTTGCTAATGCTGTTGGTATGGTATGGAAAGTATCTGGTGATGCTTCAAGAGCTATTAAGCAAATGGACTATCCAGATGTAAATGAACAATTAATAGGTATTAAGAATAGCTTTGTTGATAATATCCAGACTTATTCAGGTATTTCACAAACTTATATAGGTAACATAGGAACAGCGGGTTCAACAGCAGAAGGTACTAATACAGCTGTTAATAGAGCCACTGTTATAGATAACCCTGTTCTTAAACAAATTGAGAAATACGTTGAGAAACTATCTCGTATGATTATTAGATTTATGACTAGATATTATAAAAATCAAACAATTTATATAAGAGATACTAAAAAGACTGAACAAGGTGAATATACATTTAAGCAATTTTTCATGAAAGATACTTATGAAACTATTAACTATGACTTTACAGTTAAATTAGCTGGACGTAGTAAATCTGATAAGAATAGACAATATAACTTAATGAAAGATTTATATACTATTCAAAATCAATATAAAGACACAAATAGAGTTATTAATATACCTGATTTAGTTAAAGCTGCTCAATTAGACAATTACGATGAAATGTTTAAGAGATTTAGTGATATGACAGAAGAAGCATTTAATGAAAAAGCTGATATGATTGTTCAAATCATGAATATAGGTGGTACAATTACACCAAATGGACAACCTCTAATAACAGCAGAAGAAATGCAACAAGGTATCATAGATGTATTAAATGATGATGGTGACTTAACAACTGTTGAAAATATCTTTAATATGTATAAAGAGTATCAAACACAAATCACAGAGATGAAGAATGCTTTAGCTGCACAAGGACAACAAAATACTATTAATAATGTAAATGCACAAAACAATGCTTTAGAAGGACAACTTACAGAACGTCTACAATCTATAAATGATAATCAAGATGCTAGTGCTGCTCTAAGTGCTTTAGGTCTTTAGGAGGTGAACTATATGAATGATAGAATTATAAAAGCGATTACACAACTAAAGAAAAATCAAGATTCTTTTGAGGCTTCTGTAAATGAATCTATAAAAGAACTTACAGAATCTTTAGAAGAATTTACAAATAAGAAGCCTGATGATTTCAATTTTCAGAAATTATTAGTAAGTACTATGGCAGATTTAGAACATTATTCCATAATTGATGGAGAATGGTGTTATAATGGTAGACCATTAGGTATTAAAGCCGAAGGTAAAGATGGTGCTCCTGGTCCTAAAGGTGATATAGGACCTAAAGGAGACAGAGGTCCTGAGGGCAAACCTGGAAAAGATGGTAAAGATGGAAAACAAGGACCTAAAGGAGACAGAGGTCCTGAGGGCAAACCTGGAAAAGATGGTAGACAAGGTATAAATGGTAGAGATGGTAAAGATATAAAGTTAAAAATAGGTAAAATTGAGACTTCACCTGAGTATGGAGGAGCTTTGGCATCATTAAGAGAAAAGAATGGAACTACTTATTTAGATTTAACACTGCCAAGGGGTCCACAAGGATTTACAGGTTTTGATGGAAAAGATGCCAAAATCAATGGTAAAAATGCAATAAAAATTGAAGCTGGTAATAATATTTCCATTAAAGAAAAAGATGGAGTGCTTGAAATATCAGCAGGTGGTACAGGTTCCTTTGATGATGCCACATTTACAGGCACAATTCATATAGAAAATGCTATCGTAACTGGAGATACTATTTTAGACCATGTTGAAGTTTTAAATAGTTGCACAGTTCCAACACCTACAGATAATACAGATGCTACTAATAAATCATATGTAGATGGGGAGTTAGTTAAAAAACAAGATAAATCGACATTAGAAACCGATGTTAAATCATTTATTAATAAGGATTATGTGGAAAGTTTAATTCCTAATGGTAACGAGGTGAGTTACTAATGGCACAGAAATTATATGAAGAAACAGCAGTACAAAATATAGCGAATGCTATAAGGTCAAAAAACGGTAAAAGTTCAACTATGAAGATAGCTGACTTTGCTACTCAAATTTATGGAATACCACAAAGACCAACTGAAAGCATACCTAGTTATGTTCGTGAAGAAGCTAAAAGGCTTGCTTTAGTTGTAAAATCACATCAAAGTAATAACAGTGTATCATTTATTTGTGTTTCCGATACGCATGATGCACAACAAACAATTGGGGAAAATGTTGCAATAAGGGATTGTGCTTTAGGTGCTTATCTTGTTAAACAACTTGTACCTATTGATTTTGGTATTATGCTTGGTGACTATATAATGGCTCATGTAAATGTTGATAATGGTTCTGCCGTAAAAGCACAATTTATTAATGCAATGCGTTATGTATCATACTTTGCTGACGCTATGACACAAGGAAATCATGATAATGGTATGGCAGGTTTAACTGATGATTTTATATTTACTACAGATGAATTATATGCTCGTATAGGAAGTAATGCAATAAACGTAACAAGACCTACAACGGAAGCAGATAGAGGTTATTATTATTTTGATGTTCCAGATAAAAATTTCAGAGTAATTGTTCTTAACACAAATGACTTTAAAGGTATAGCATTTAAACCACATACAACATCAGGGACATACAATGATGGTCATAGAGTGAGTGTTCCACAATTACAATGGTTTTCAGAGGCACTTACAAGTATCCCAAGTGGTTATAGATTTATAGTATGTTCGCATGAGCCAATTCATTGGTTTGATTATAAGTATACTGACATTAATAATACAATTTGGGACATGGCTCAAAATTGGAGAACTATATTAGATGCTTATTGTAGTGGAACAAGTTATTCATTTACGCAAGATGGACAAACAGTTAGTGGTAATTTTGCTTCTTCACATAATGGAATTTGTTGTGGAACATATCATGGGCATACACATAATTTTATTGATGGTAAATACGGTGATAGTCAAATTGTAAGATGTTCAACACCAAACGCATGCAATGGCAGAACAAATGAATATGGTAGTGCTTCTAGCTACGGTCAATCATTTGCAGAAAAATATGGAGAGTTAGATGAAAGTGGAAACAGAGTAACTGCCTACTTCAAGACAGCAGAAGGTACTACAAAAGATACAGCTTTTGTAGTAAATACTATTGATTTTGATGCTATGATACTTTATTCCGATTATTATGGAGCAGGTAGAAACAGAGTAATAAGTCTTGGAGAAGTTGTTAAATATTCAGTTACTTCAACTATTGGCGAACATATTACAACTACAACCATTCCTACTCTTGTTGATGATGGAAGCTCACTTTCTATCAACCTAACGCTTGATGAGGGATACTCCGCTAATGTTTTAGTAACAATGGGTGGGGTTGATGTTACAAGCACAGTATACAGCAACAATGTAATTAATATAGCAAGTGTAACAGGAGATGTAGTTATAACTGCAACTGCGTTTTTTAGTGGAAATTATGTACCTGTTGTTGGATTCACTGACGATGCAAGATGGTCGGCTGGAGATGGCTCAATAAGACCAGGTGCATCTGGACATGTTGCAGTTAATGAAATTAATTTTAATAGAGCGACAGGTTCTACAGTTAAATTTAAGTTATCTGGTATTGAATGGGATAAAGATAGCAATTGTGTGTTTGTTGTAACCAAGGATGGTACATTTAAAGGTGCATTTTATCTTAATAACAGTAATGGTGTTTCTGCTTACGGTGTAGCAGTTACACATAATGATGATAATTTAGTAGTTACTTTCTCTGACCCAGGACAAACAGCATATGAAGGAATTAACGGATTTAAAGTTAGTGGTTATGGTTCAGGAGTAAACGCAGTAATACAACAAATTAATTGAGGGTAGGAGTGATTATATACTAGATAGGAAATGGAGGCGTAAGGTATGAAAATGAAAGATAAAACTTATGACAGAATAAAGTATAGTTTATTTATATTTATTCCAGCTTTGATAACATTAATAGGTTCTTTAGGAAAAATATATAATTTTAATACTGAAATTATAATACTTACAATAAGTGCTATAACAACTTTTGTAGGTACTGTAACTGGTTTGTCTAATGTTAAATATAATAAAGAAAAAGGAGAGTAGTTATGGAAAGAAATGGTTTAGATATTTCGGCATATCAAAAAGGAATTAATTTTAATGCTATTAAAAATGCAGGAGTTGAATTTTTAATAGTAAGAGCAGGTTTCACTGGATGGGGAACAGGTGTAAGCTATAATGTTGACGAATGCTTTGAAACATTTTATAAACAAGCAAAAGATACAGGTATTCCTGTAGGGGCTTACTGGTATAGTTGTGCTAACACTTATGATAAAGGTGTTGCAGAAGCCAACTATATGTATGATAAGTGTTTGAAAGATAAACAGTTTGAATACCCTATTTACATAGATGTAGAAGACACACATCATCAAGTTAATAATAAAGCAGGTGTTACAGAAGCTGTTAAAGGTTTTTGTGAGACACTTGAAAACAAAGGTTATTATGTGGGTGTCTATGGAAGTGATATAAGTGGCTTTAAAGAAAAGATGCATTTATCTGATTTAGATGCTTATGACAAATGGGTTGCTATTTATGGTGCAAAACCAGGTTATGTTAAAGCCTATGGTATATGGCAACACACTTCTAAAGGTAAAATAAATGGTTACAATGGTTATTTAGATAGAAACATTGCATACAAAGATTATCCTACAATTATGAAAAATGCAGGATTAAATGGATACTCTAAAACATCAGATACACCAGAGCCAACACCTGTTGCTAAACAAACATTATATTTACCAGCAACAGCAAAATCATGGAATGTATATCCTATGGATAAGCAACCTGTTGTTGGCAATGAATGTGGTAAATTATTACCTAGCAAATTTGGGGGGCTTACATATGATATTTTAGGATGGACTACTAAAAACACAGCAGTTATTAAAACTAGAGATTTTGGCAAAGTTCAAATATATGTTGCACCATCAACTGGAGCTATTATAAAATAGTGTATTAATTACACTATTTTTATTTGACTTTTTAGCTGAAATATGATAAATTATACATAGAGTTATGATACTAACTCCCATAATACTATGGTCTGACCGAAAAGACATAAAAGAAGAACGAGAAAGGAAGGTATAATATGGAAAATGTATTTGAAGAATTATTGACAGATAGTACAGCTGTTGATGATACTGATAACTCTGCAGAATCAGAAGATTTTGACCACACATTTGATTTAACAGATGATGATATGTCAGATGAGGAACAAATTGTTGATGACGCAGATAATGGAGCAGAGGAAACTGATGTAGATAACACACCTAGTGAGCCTACAAACAATGCTTTTGCTCAAATGAGAACTCAAAATAAGGAGTATCAAAACAAATTACAAGAGTTCGATGATTTAGCTAAACAACTTGGTATGAAAGATGCTGATGAGTTTATTAAAAAAGCTAAAGAAGCTCAAGTAAAAAGAGAAGCAACTAAGAAAGGAATACCTTTAGAAGTTGCACAAGAACTTGAGGAAATGAGAAGTTTAAAAGATTCAATTATTGCTGAAAGAGAACAATCAGCAACAGAATTGAAAACAAGAAATTTTGTATCTAATCTGCAAGATTTCGTTAATGCTAATCAATTATCGGAACAAGCAGTAGATAAATTAAGCCAAGATTTAGAGAAAGATGGATTTGAATTAGATTCACTTATGGCTATGCCTAAAGCAGCTCTAAATAGAATCCTAGGTGCCTACGTTGGTACTAATTATCAAAAGAATTTGGAAAGAAAAAATACTATCAGAAAAGAGTTACCTATTAATCAATCTTCAAAAATTGATACAAAGTCTTTAAATAAAGACATAGATACCTTAGCTAAACAATTAGCAGGTAAATTTTAATAAACAGAGGAGTTGATTATTATGTTAAATACTTTAACAACAGTTAGAGCAGGTGCTTCTGGTTTACAAAATGCCAAAATTGACAATAATGTCTTATTAAGAGCACTAGCTTACAATATGTCAGACCATGTGTTATACAACATTGGTGAAAAACAAAAAGTTCAAAGAAATAAAGGTACTAACACAGTACAATGGAGAGGTTACAAACCACTTCCAGTAGCTGATAACAGACACGTTATCACAGAAGGTGTTAACCCTGAAGGTTTAAAAGTAGGTGCTAGAACAGTTACAGGAACTGTAGCAGTTTATGGTGCTTACATTGAAGTTACTAGACAAGTTGAAACATACAACTTAGACCAATTATTAGTTGAATATGGACCATTAATCGTAAGTCATGCAGGAGAAACATTAGAATTAGTTACAAGAGATGCTATCGAAGAAGATGGTGGTACTTACTATGTAGTTGATGCAGGTGCTACACCAACAGCTACAAGTATTAAATCTACTAACATTTTAACTTTAGATGTTTGTAGATTAGTAGCTAATCAAATGAAGGTATCTCGTAGAAGAGGACATAGAAAAGCAGGATTTAGTAAATATCTTGTTGTTACTTCTACAGAAGGTATGCAAGACTTATTAGACGATGAAACTCTATTAAAAAGAGCTATGGTTCCAGGACAAACAAACAAACCTATTATGGATAATGGATTAGAAAGTTATGATGTTTATAATTTAAGATTTATGGAGTATAACTACCCTGTAATTGAGGAAGTTAATACATATAAAGCAAGTACAGATACATCTGTTCAAGCAGGTAAAACATATTACACTAGAACAGGTTCTTCTGCAGCTGATTATAAATATACACCAGTATCTAGTCCAACTGGAAACCCATCAACAAGTAATTATTATGAAGTAGATACATCTGTTGCTGTTTACCATACTTATGTATTTGGTGAAAACGCATATGCTGTTATGGATTTATCATCAGCAGGTATCGAAATGAAGAGATTTGGTTTTGAAGCTAAGAAAGGTGATAACCTAGGACAAATTGCTTCATTAGGATGGATTACAATGGGATTTGGTGCACAAGTATTAGACCCAGTTGCATGCACAATTGTTAGTCATGCTGTTGCACATCCATTAACAAGACCATCTGATATTTATGCTTCACAAGCTTAGTAACTTGAAAAAATTTAAGGAGGAATTAATATGGCAACTGTTAATACTACAAAAGCAGTATTTAAAGATAGTAAAATAAGTGATGCTGAATTAGCTTCTAAGGCTATGAAGGAAAACACAAATTTGGTAAAAAATAAAAGAGTACCATTTAAATGTGAGGTAGCATATAATGCTTTATATCCAAATGGTTTCGAGTCAACATGTCAAGGTATTTACATATTTTTGATATTTGACGGTAGAACTGTAGAGCTTCCAGATTTTATAGCTGATTATGTACGAGCAAAAATTGAAAAGAAAGCTTTAGCAACTTTGGATAAAAAACATAGAAACACTACTAAAAAACAAGACTATCTTGGTATGGAATATGTAGGATAATAAAAGGCTATCTTTGGATAGCCTTTATTTTTTAAAGGAGGTTATAAATATGATATTAAATGATATTGTTCAGAACTCTAACTATGTCACAGATGAAGAATTAAATGATGAAAACATTGTGGGTATGGCAAATACAGGTATTGCAGAAGTTAATTCTAAATGCTCTACTAATTTACCACTATTTATTGATGCTAATCTAGACGAAACACCTTATAAAGCTCTTTTAGGAACATGGTGCTTAAGGCTTATGGAACCTTATTTAGCATATAGTATTGCTGCAAATGACACAGATACTAATAATAGAGATTTCCATTATAATAGATTCTTACAAGCTATAAGTGAGTTTAAAGATAACTTAGATAATGCAATATTATTAGTTGACCCAGAAACAGGGGAAGACACAGGTTATGGTGGAAATTCTGCACGTATGGTGCCTGTTGACGCAACTGATGTAACAATACATTGGAGAGGGTGGATTTAATGGCAACTACACAACCACTTAAAGGTGGAACAAATAAAATATACAGTGTTATAAACAACTTCAATAAGGGTATTGATAGAAGGACAGCAGATGATGTTGCTGTTGATTCTACATTTAAAGAATTAAAAAACTTCTATGATGCTAAGGAAGGGGTGTTATCCAAAAGACCTGGAGTTTATGATGCTAATCTTACTTCTTTTTTAGAAAAGTTACCTGAACTTTTAAGAAGTACAGGTAGTCACGATGGTACATGGGGTTCAAACTTTAATGGCGTTTCAAATAAGTTCAATGAAAGTGCAGAAACACTGGCTACAAGGCTAGAAGATTTTAATGATTGTTTTATTGATGGTAATATAAAAACAGGTGAAGAATACACTTATTCTGTTTCTGTTGGAGAAGATGAATGGACTTGGCATGAAAAACGTAATTTTCAACCTAAGAATATTATAGGTTTTCAAACTTTACAAAATAATAATTTTTTTGAATTTCTTAAATCTTATGAAGATGTTGCTGCAGGTACTAAGGAATTTGAAGCACCTAATGACAGTATTGTCTTTTCTTGTATAATCCTATTGGGAGGTTATACTTCAAAAAATATGATTGTAAAAAAGAAAGATGGAAGTGTTGTTATAGGTCCAAATACATCTGTAGGTGTAGAGAGCCTGATGTTGACACGTATGTCTATAACAATTAAGCCAACTATACAAACAACATCATCTATAACGTACACAATATCCTTGGAATTAGACAGTGTTGACCCAACAAATGCAACAAGCAGCCTTGATAGGTATTATTTAAAAAGACGTTCAACAAATGTATTAGGCACTAATTTAGAAGAAGGAGAAGAGATTTATATAGCTGACTCTCAATATGAAGAAGTTTCAAAGAAGTATACAAAAGAAATGTTACATTCTTTAGATATGGTTTCATATAATGGATACACTTATTTACCTACAGGTAAAAATTGTATAATAAGGATAAAACAAGACCCAACTACAAAGCAAGCTAAAACCAATTATCCTAATGAAGTTGATATTTTTGAAGTTATAGGCTTAGACAAAGAAAACTTGTATAAGCCAACAGCTTTAGAACTTACACAAATAGGATTTAATGTACTTGCATCTAATCCTCTAAATTATTATCAAACAACGGGTACAACCTCAAAAGTAAAAGGGGTATTCTATAGTCGTAGTGTACAAAAAGGCGATAGTACAAGTGTACAGCCCATAAGTAAAGTACCTTACAATGACCCTTTTAATATACACATCATTTATACAGGTTCTGCAACATCTTTAGCTGTAAAATATAGACCTAATACAGGTGATACAGACACAACTACAAATCCTTTCAAAACTTTACCTGGTACATGGGATTCAAATACTAACATTTTTGAATGTACAGGTTTGGATAGTGAGCAATCTTTCGAAATCCAAATAACTTTAGGCGATGATGTTTTTCTAACTTATTTGAACACAACATCAAGTGTTATTGATGAAACAGCAGATATAAATCAAATACATAAATTAATATTATCTTCTGAACGTATGAAACTTGTGGGTAACCAATTAGTTCTTTATGGAGGACATGGTTATATATTCTTTAGTGAATACGATGAATTTACATATTTTCCTAACTATTATTACTTATATTTAGGAAATGGTGGGGCAGAAGAACAAGTTGTAGGAATAAGTTATTTTAGACAATATTATGCTATATTTACAAATAAACAAATAAAAAGAATGACAGGTACATTTGGAGCAGATAACTTCGGAGTTTACCCTTTAAATGACTTTGTTGGATGTTCTAATGGTAATACTATAAGAGCTGTTGGTAACAACCTATTCTTTTTAGGAAGTGATGGTATATATACTCTAAAACAAGGTTATTTAGGTGAAGGTACTGAAAACGTTGAAAAGGTAGACGTGTTGCTTGGTGATGAATTAAACTCTAGTAATGTCTTAGAATCTTTTACAATGAATAACAATTATATTATTGTAAAGAATGATGGCAAAACTTGGTTTATTTATGATACAGAAACAGGTGCTTTTTATGAATATGACCTTGAAGCTTTGACACAAGAGGTGTATAATGGAGATAGTAAAGATAGCATAAATGAAAAGATTTTTCCTTTCTTCTCATTATTTGAAACTAAAATCTATGATAAATATGGTAATTTCTTTGTTGTTCCTATGTATAATTATACATATAATAGTGATTACACTGAAGCCACATTTAGTAAGATGGACTTACGTTTATTTAGATTTTCTAATTTAGAGTTTTTAGATGAAGACGAAAGACACCAAGATGGTGCAGGTTTCATATCCGAATTAGAAACGCATAATTTGCATTTAGGTTATCCAACAAACAACAAGAAGTTTAAAGACATTTATATAAAGTTATTTAATGATACAGAATATGCGGTTCCTCTTTATATAACTGTTTGGGTTGATGATAGAATAGTTGTTAATCCTGTTGAATATCAAGTAAAATATAATGAAGAAACAGATACTTATTACTATGTTAGCACTTTACAGCCTAGTAAGGTTTTAGGTGAATTTATCTTAGGTAAAGATACTCTAGGTAATAAAACAGTTCAACAAATAAAGATAAGGGTTGGTCAAAAAGGAAAAGCTATAAAAATAAAAATAACAGATGGATTTGATGATACAAGTGCACTTATGATAGATGGTGTTCCTAAAAAAGGTGTTGCAATAAGAAACAGAAACACACATAATTTTGCTATAGCATCTATAGGAATATCATACAAAGTTAAGAAAGTTAAGGAGGGGTAATATGCCAAATATAAGTTTAAAAATCAATTTTAGAGATGGTGACAAACTTTTTGCTAAAGAACTTAATAACAATTTTAATGTGATTAAAGAAGCTTTAAAAAATGTCTCATCAGTATCCATTTTAGGAACTTATGAAACAGAAGAGGAGTTGAAAGCAGCACACCCTACAGGAGAAATTGGTGACGGCTATTTAGTAGGTTACAACTTTTATATTTGGTTAAATGATGCATGGATTAATGTTGGTCCTTTAGGACCACAAGG